>Ga0134128_10000792_pt1 | contig 42849 bp, 43 predicted proteins | sample KB31754_FD_96462 | JGI IMG/M metagenome (GOLD analysis project Ga0134128, IMG submission 96462) | Terrestrial soil microbial communities with excess Nitrogen fertilizer from Kellogg Biological Station, Michigan, USA - KB3-175-4 | ecosystem: Environmental > Terrestrial > Soil > Unclassified ...
GATTTTGCGGGAGAGATCGCCGCGCGCCACGGCGGTGGTCACGTCGGCGATGTTGCGCACCTGGCTGGTGAGGTTGTTGGCCATGGAGTTGACCGAGTCGGTCAAATCCTTCCAGGTGCCGGCCACGCCGGGCACGATGGCCTGGCCGCCAAGACGGCCGTCGGTACCGACCTCGCGGGCGACGCGTGTGACTTCCGAGGCGAAGCTGCGCAACTGGTCGACCATCGTATTGATGGCTTCCTTCAACTGAAGAATTTCGCCGCGCGCATCGGCGGTGATCTTCTTCGATAAATCGCCCGAAGCGACGGCGATGGTCACATCGCTGATGTTGCGCACCTGGGCGGTGAGGTTACCGGCCATGAAGTTAACGTTATCGGTCAGCTCCTTCCAAACGCCGGCGACGCCCTTAACGTGCGCCTGGCCGCCGAGCTTGCCTTCGGTCGCGACCTCGCGCGCCACGCGGGTGACCTCGTTGGTGAACACCACCAACTGGCCGATCATCGTATTCACGATGTTGGCTGAGCGCAGGAACTCTCCCGACAGCGGGCGTCCATCCACCTCGAGCGGCACGGTCTGCTGCAAGTCGCCGCGCGCCACGGCGAGCACGGCGCCGGTCAGGGCGCTGGTGGGCCAGAGCAGGTCGTCCACCAGGCCATTGATCGATGTTTCCATTTCCGCCCAGGCGCCGACGGGGCGGAATTTCACCCGCTGTCGGGTTTGCCCTTTGCGGCCCACTGCCTGGCCAACCCGCACCAGCTCGGCAGCCATGCGTTCGTTGGCGCTGGCAATGTCGTTGAAGGTGTCTGCAATTTTGCCGGCCATACCGGTGCGATCACCGGGCATGCGTACGCTGAAGTTACCGGCGCGAACGGCTTGCAGGGCGGCTAAGAGTTGACTGGAAAAATCGGGGGGAGCTGCTGGCGCGGGGGCCAGCTCCTGTTTAGTAGTGGACATATCGTGCCTCAGGGCAAACGTGGGCGGCGGCTTCCGAGTGGAAGTCCACGATCAGCGTTCCGGCAGATGCAATTTCCATGCTCAATCCGACGAAGTGGCACAACGCGGACGAACAAAAAATACTATCCCGGAAATTTGTTTAATTGCGTTACCGCTGATCATACCAGAACTGCTACTATCAACCCCATGGCCGCGCCACAAGTGTCAAAAAGGACGCTTCGGGTACTGGTCGCCGACGATGGGGCTGATGTTGTTTCCTGGCTGGGCGTGTTATTACGGCAGGCCGGCTATGAGGTCAGAACGGCGGTGAACGGACGCGAAGCTTGTAATATTGCCAGTGAATTTGCGCCCGACGTGGCGCTGCTCGACATTGGTTTACCCGATATGGATGGATGCGACGTGGCGCGCGCCATTCGCATGCACGAAGGCGGCGAGCGCACCGTGCTGGTGGCCGCCACCGGATGGGGAGAGGCGGAAGACCGCGAGCGGACGCAAGATGCTGGGTTTCACCACCATCTCGTCAAGCCTGTGCAATCGGAGCAGCTTTTAAAATTGCTCGCCAGTATTCGCGACTCACTGCCTGCATCCAAGTAAGGATGCGGACGTTTAGACTGCACCAGTTCGGCGGCAGCGACCAACTTGCGGTCGAAGCGGTCGAGCGGCCTGTTCCGCAGGCGGGCGAACTGCTGGTGCAGGTGCGCGAGATTGGCGTCAACCCGGTGGACTGGAAAATTCGCGAAGGTTACTTGCGCGATCGGGTGCAGTTGCCGCTGACACCAGGGCAGGACTTCGCCGGCGAGGTAGCTGCATGCGGGCCCCAGGCGCCCACCGGCTCGAAGTTCCGGCCGGGAGCACAGGTATTCGGATTCGCGCGCGGCGCCTACAGTGAATACGCGATCGCGGCGATCCACGCGATTGCCTTGATTCCGGAAGGATTGAGCTTTGAATCCGCGGCGGCGCTGCCCACGCCCGGGCTGACCGCCGATCAAATATTGACACGCGCCGCGGTGCGCGCCGGTCAGCGGGTGCTGATTCACGGCGCGGCCGGATCGGTGGGTTCCATCGCGGTGCAACTGGCCAAGCTCGCCGGAGCGTATGTCATCGGCACCGTACTCGGCGACGGCCGCGAGTATGTCACTCGCCTTGGCGCCGACCGGGTCATTGATGCCGCCGTCGACAAGGGTTATGAAGGCGTCGGCGAGCCGGTCGATACCGTCATTGATTTAGTGGGCGGCGCGACCCAGCAGCACTCATGGAAACTGGTTCGCAATGGCGGCATTTTGGTATCGAGCGTGGGTCTGAATGACGACCTCGCCGAGGCCGAAAAGCGCGGCGTACGCGCGGTGGCATTCACAATGAAGCATGAAGCCGCCGGTCTTGATCGTCTCGGCCAGCTCGCCGCCGATGGCGAACTCCTGCTGCGTATTGCCAAGGTGCTTCCCTTCCGGCAAGCGCCCGATGCTCAGGATCTGGTGCAGAACGGCCATCCCCATGGCAAGGTGTTACTGCGGGTCGCCTGAGCCAACCTTGAACCTCCACCCGCATCGAAGCTTGTAGCTGCCTAATCGCGGCTCCACAAGCCATGCACCCGATTTCCGCCCAACGGCTGCTCACAATCGTTGCCGCCACGTTCCTGGCGTTGTGGGTATTGGCGAATTACATTCTCAGGCTCAACGGCTCCTATTACCACGTGTTTCTGGTCGCCGCCATCGCCTGCGGCCTGATGAACGTGATTGCTCATCCCAAAATGTCGCCATGAAACTTCACCATCGCATCATTGCCACGCTGGTCGCGCTCGGGTGGTGCGTCTGGGCGGGCGCCAACCAGGTGCGGCATTTTGCCGGGACTCCGGACCGCTCGCTTGCCTGGCTTCTGGTCGCGCCCGCCATCGCCTGCCTCATCACACTTTTGGGCTTGACGGTGGAGCTGGCCGGAGTGAGTGAGGCCGGGGCGCGCATTCTCGAATGGCTCGGCTTCGCCCTGATCAGCTATCGGTCGCTGTGGATGTTTTTCAGCTGGGATGGCAGCTACCTTTTTCCCGCCTGGTGCCTCATCGCCCTGGCTCTTTACCGGTTTCATCCGCGCTGGCAGCCGATTGCGTGAACCGCACCCCAAATGCGCTCCCTCGCCATAGTCGTCGCCCTGCTCTTCGGCGTTTTCCTGTGGCTGTACTTCCTCCAGGATTTGCCTTACCGCACGGCGCCACAGCAGCCGATCAGCTTCAGCCATCAAATTCATTACGAGCGCGGCGTGCAGTGCGCCTACTGCCATATGGACGCGCCCCGCTCCACCTTCGCCGGCATGCCGAGCGTGCTCAAATGCCTGGGCTGCCATCGCATTGTGATTCCGCAATATCCGGAAATCCAAAAGCTGCACGTCTACTGGAACGCCCAGACCCCGGTTCCCTGGAAGCGCATTTTCTGGGTGCCCGATTACGTGCGCTTCACCCACCAGCCCCACATCGCGGCCGGAATCCAATGCCAGACCTGCCACGGCAGCATTGGGTCGATGGACCGGGTGCGCGCGCGGGTGGAGTTTCGAATGGAAACCTGCCTTACCTGTCACCGCGCCATGAGCGCACGCACCGATTGCTTTGGCGCCTGCCATCACTGAAGTCATGCTGAGACGCGATTTCATCAAGGCCTCCACCCTCGCCATCGCCGGGACGGCGAGCGAGGCCTGCCGCCAGCAGCAACAAATCCTGCCTCTGCTGGTGCCCGATCCCAGGCTGATACCAGGAAGGCCCCAATTCTTCGCCTCCGTATGCCGCGAGTGCCCGGCGGGCTGCGGCCTTGTGGTCAAGGTCAACGACGGACGACCCACCAAGGTCGAGGGCAATCCCGATCATCCCGTCAACCAGGGCAAGCTTTGTCTGCGCGGACAGACCTCGGTGCAGGGCCTATACAATCCCGACCGCTTCCGCCAGCCGATGGCGCGCAATGCGCGAGGGCAATTCGAACCCATTTCCTGGCCCCAGGCCCTGGAGAGGTTTCAGACCGCGGCTGCTTCCGCCCAAGGATCGATCGCCTGGCTGGGGCGGCTTGAAACCGGCACCCTCGACCGCGCCATTCGTAGCTGGCTGACCAGCTACGGCGCGCCCCCGCCACTGTATTACGAACACTTCAGCTACGACGCGCTACGGCACTCATTCCAGATTACTTACGGAACTCCGATCGTACCAACTTTTCGCCTGGACCGCGCCCGCGCCCTGGTCAGCTTCGGAGCCGATTTTCTCGAAACCTACATCTCCAATGTCGAGTTCGCGCATCAATTTTCCGACATTCACTCGCTGGCCCACACTCCGACGCCGGCCTATTTTTTGGCCGTCGCGCCGCGCCTCGACCTGACCGCCGCCAGCGCCGACGAGTACTGGCCGGCGCGGCCCGGCACCGAGTACCTGCTCGCCCAGGCGTTGCTCGCCTTGGTGACCAACCGCGGCCTGCCGGCCGGCCTTGAGCAAACTGAAATCCCACCGGATCTGATCCAGCGTGCAGCCCGCCGGCTCATGGACAATCGGCCTTCGCTGGTGTTCGGTCCCGGCTACGCCAACGACTCGCCCACCGCGCTTGCCTGCCAGATTGCCGTCAACCAGCTCAACGACGCTCTGGGCAATACCGGGCAAACCGTGCTGCCCGACGCGCCGCACGCCTTGACCGGGTGCGCAACGCAAGCCGAGGTGATCGAACTCTTCCAGCACCGGCCCCGACTGTTGCTGCTGCACCATGCCAATCCTCTCTACCACCATCCCTCACTCTCGCTCGGGGCGCCAACCTTCACGGTGAGCTTTGCGTCAACCATGGATGAGACGACCCAGTTGGCCGATCTCATCCTGCCCGACCATGATTTTCTCGAGTCCTGGGGCGACTACTCGCCGCGGGCGGATGCCCCAGGAATCTTGCAGCCAGCCCGCATTCCGCTCTACGACACAAGGCCCACGCTCGAAGTTCTGGGCCAGAAGCCTGCTTCATACAACGATCACGAACTGCAGCGCGGCCTGGCTGCCGGCGCGCCGAGTGTTGCCCCACCGGCCGCGCCGGCTCGGAGGAATTCCGCCAGTCCGGCCGCCGCACCTAACCTCGCGGTGGCGCCTGCCCCCGACGGAGAGTACGTGTTAATTCCCTTCCCCACCGTGCAGCTCTTCGACGGCCGCCAGGCGAACCGAAGCTGGGCCCAGGAGATCGCCGACCCGATGTCCAAAATCGCCTGGGACGGCTACTGCGAACTGCACCCCGACACAGCGAAGCGGTTGGGTTATGAGCCCAACGATATCGTGCGGCTGCGCTCGGCCTACGGAACGGCTGAGCTGCCGCTGTACGTCTCCACCTGGATACGCCGCGACTGCGTGGGAGCGCTGGTCGGCCAGGGGCATAGCAACTACGGCATGTGGGCGAACGAGCGCGGCGATAATGTGCACCGTCTGCAGAACCCGGCGCCATCGGCCGACGGGCTGTGGCACGCGCAGAGCGTCACGGTGACGCTCGAAGGCAGCGGCAAGAATCGGCCGCTGGCAAATCTGCAGACCGAGCGCCTGCAGCGCGACAAAAAGCTGGCCCTCGCGCTGACCACCAAGGAGCCCGAACCGCCGACCACGCCCGCCGCCAGTTTCTACCATTTTCACCATCCCTACGTGAACCACCGCTGGGGCATGGCCATTGATCTCGACAGTTGCATCGGCTGTAACGCCTGCCAGGCGGCCTGTTACGCCGAAAACAATATCGCCATCTGGGGGCGCTCCTCGGCGCTTTCGCACCGTGAAATGACCTGGATCCGGGTCGAGCTCTTCGAGGGCGATAAAGACCATCCCTCGACCGAACTCCACCCCGACCTGCGCTTCCTGCCGATTCCATGCCAGCAGTGCGGCAACGCACCCTGCGAGTACGTTTGCCCCACCTTTGCCGCGTACCACACCGATGAGGGCTTGAACGGGCAGGTCTACAACCGCTGCGTCGGCACGCGTTACTGCTCGAACAATTGCATCTACAAGGTCCGCCGCTTCAACTGGTACACGCCACAATGGCCCGAGCCGCTCAATCAGCAGCTCAATCCCGACGTCACGGTGCGCGCCAAAGGGGTCATGGAAAAATGCACGTTCTGCGTGCAGCGCATTACTCAGGTCGAGCTCGATGCAGAAACCAATCACCGGCCAATGCGGGACGGCGACATCCAAACCGCATGCCAGCAAACCTGCCCCACCAACGCCATCGTCTTTGGCGACCTTCTCGACTCCTCCAGCCGCGTGGCGCGCCTGGCGGCCGACAACCGCGGCTATGGGCTGTTTGCCGATGAAAACACCTATCCGGCGGTGACCTACCTCAAGAAGAAAGCGAGGCGTGATTAGCCATGCCCCTGCGCAGCGAGATCGAACCGGCCCGCTTCACCCTGCGCGAGGTTTCGGACGAGATCTTGCGCCCGGTCGAGGCGCCGCCCTCGATGCGTTTCCTGCTCGGCCTCGCCTTCTCGCTGCTGTGCGTGGCCATCGGCGTGGCCGCCTGGGGGCGCCAGCTATACATTGGCATGGGGGTGAGCGGACTGGCGTGGCCGGTGATGTGGGCGATGTACATCACCTGCTTTGTCTTCTGGATCGGAATCGCCCACTCCGGCACACTGATCAGCGCCATTCTGTACCTGTTTCGCGCCAAGTTCCGGCCTTCGTTTTCGCGCGCCTCCGAGGCCATGACCATCTTCGCGATCGCCACGGCAGGACTCTTCCCCATCCTGCATCTCGGGCGGGCGTGGCGCTTCTACTGGGTGTTCCCCTATCCCAATGAGAGAAGAATTTGGGTCAACTTCCGCTCCCCGCTCGTGCTCGATATTTTTGCCATTTCGACCTACCTGACCGTGAGTCTCATCTTTTGGTATCTCGGCATGGTGCCCGATTTCGCTGAGCTGCGCGACCGCGCCCTGGGCTGGCGGCGCACGCTCTACGGGGTGCTATCGCTGGGGTGGGTGGGCTCGCTGCGGCAGAAGGCGCCGTTCCTCAAGCTCTACATTTTGCTCGCCGGGCTGGCCACGCCGCTGGTGCTCTCGGTGCACACGATGGTCTCATGGGATTTCGCACTCTCCCTGCTGCCCGGCTGGCATGAGGAGATCTTCCCCCCCTATTTCGTCGCCGGCGCCATTTTCAGCGGCCTGGCCATGGTGCTCACCCTGGTGATTCCGTTGCGCCATTACTTTCATTTCGAGAATCACATCACTATGGACCACCTCGAGGCACTGGCCAAACTGATTATCCTGACCTCGAGCATCGTCGCCTACAGCTATGCCAGCGAGTACTTCACCGCCTGGTATTCCGGCGACACCTACGAGCGTACCGCCTACTTCCTGCGCGCCTTCGGACATTATTGGAAGCCGTTCTGGATCATGAGCGTCTGCAACGTTCTGGTGCCGCTGCTTTTCTTCTTTCGACGGGTGCGCCGCAGCCTGGTGGGGCTGCTGGTCGTCTCGATCTTGGTCAATATCGGCATGTTTCTTGAGCGACTGGTCATCATTGTGACCACGCTGGCCTACAGCTTTGACCCCGGGAGTTGGGGGCTTTGGCATCTCACCTGGGTGGAAGTCGGCATTGTCATCGGCAGTTTCGGCTGGTTCATGACGCTGTTTCTGCTCTTCGTCCAGTTCGCGCCCTCGCTGCCCATTGCCGAAGTCAAGCGCGACGTGCTCGAAGCCAGAGACATGGTCGAGACCCTCACCGCCGCCAACCTATTGCCGGGGGAGACAGTGCATGCCGGCTGACCGCTTCGTCGGAGTGTGCGCGAGTTTTGAGGACCAGAAACTCTGGCGCGCGGCCACGTTCGCCGCCCAGGCGTCGGGCCAGGCGATCGAAGCCTATGGCCCGGTTGCGGATGAGCAAACCATGCGCCTGCTGCGTCCCCATAGCACCCAAAATCCGGTGCGGCTTTGGACCCTTCTGGGCGGCATATTCGGCGGCACCATCGCGTTTTGCATGACCATCTGGATGTCGCGCAACTGGCCCCTGGTGGTGGGCGGGAAACCGATCGTGAGTTGGCCGCCCTTCATTTGCATTTGCTTTGAAATGACCGTGCTCTACGCCTCCTTCGCCTGCATGGGTAGCTTTCTTGCCTATGCGCGTCTGCCCCACCTGACGCTTCCGGCCGCCTATCGGCCGGAATTCGCGGTTGATCATTTCGGGCTGTTCGTCGCCTGCGCGCCGATCGAGGCGGAGCACTGGCAGCGGCAACTCATAGAACAGGGCGCGCAATGGGTCTGGCTCATCGAGAACCAGCCCCGCGGGCGGCTGGCGCTGCCCACTTTTTAGCCATGGACGAAACACTGGCCCAACTTCGCGCCACTGCCACCCCGCATGCCCGTGCGCTGCTCTGGGTGCTGCTAACGATCGGCGTGGTCACCGCCGCGGTGCTCTCCCTGACCGATCACGCCCGGCTCTGGTATGACTACCTGGCGAATTTTTTGTTCTTCACCGGCCTGGCGCAGAACGGCATCGTCTGGTCGGCGGTCACACGCGGCTGCAACGCGCGCTGGGCGCGTCCGCTGCAGCGCATCGCCGAATCGCTGGCCGGCGCCCTGCCGCTCAGCGTGCTGTTGTTCATACCGTTGATGCTCGCCCGCCGTACCATCTGGACCTGGTGGTCGGCCCCGCCCCAGCGCAAACTTCCCTGGCTCAGCCACGGCTTTCTGCTCGGGCGCGACTTCGCCATTTTTGCCGGGCTGGCCGCGTTAAGTGTTTATTATCTGCGGGTCTCCGTCGTTGGCGATGAACGCGCACAGCGGAAATTGGCGCGGCTTTGGGTGGTGGTGGTCTTCGCCTATTGCTACTTGTGGACAATCATCGGCCTCGATCTCAATGTCGCCCTTTACCCCGGCTGGTATGACTACATCTACGGCTGGTACTTCTTCATCGTCCACTGGTACGGCGGGCTGGCGCTGGTCTCGATACTAGCCATTCTCTGGCGTCGCCGCCTGGCGCTCGCCCATGTGATCACCGACGATATTCTCCATGACAACGGCGAGTTGACGTTCGCCTTCGGCATTTTCTGGGCCTACCTGTTTTGGGCGCAATTCATGGTGCTCTGGTACGCCAATCGCCAGGATGACATCACCATTCTGATCCGGCTCTCGCAACAGCACCCCTGGGTCACACTGTCCTGGATTACTTTGGCGCTGGGCTTTTTTCTGCCCTTTGGCTTTGGCCTTTCGCGGGTATGGAAACGGCGGCCGGCGACTCTGGCCTACATTGCCAGCCTGGCACTCACTGGACTTTGGATTTCCGAAAACCTGATGGTGGACGTGTCGCTGTGGCACCGGCCCAGCTTTCCGCCGTTGATTACATCGGCCCTCATCGGCTGCGGATTCTGCGGCGCCTATGGGCTGTGCTACCTCTGGGTGCTGCGCCGGGTGACGGTCTTCCCCATGCGGGACCCGGTCATGCTCGAGGCGCTGGTATGGCATCCGGCGCGGCATTAAAGAAGTGATGTGAAACACCATGACTGAAGACGAGAAACAGGAACACAACCTTAAGCGCCTGGGGACGGCGACGCTCCTGTTGCTCTTCGTCGCCGTCAGTTTCATCTGCTGGTGGCTCTACACCGGGATCGGCTTTTTTGAGGATGAAATGAGTGTTGCCTCCTCGTTCGGGCCACGGAAATCGCCGCGCGTTCCGCTGCCCGCCGGCACCGTTCCCCGTGACGGCATGGGATACGACGACCTCACCACGCCAACCGACTTTCATTTTGATCCCGCCCTGGGCGCCCGACTGTTCCACGATCAGTGCGGCTTTTGCCACACCACCGACAGCCCGGTCAACACCGAGTACAACCCGCAGCCGCCAAACCTGGCGCTGGTGGTGCCCCAGCGCAGCGACGATCAACTTTTTACCGCCATCTCCGATGGCATGACCACCCCTGAGGTCAATACCAATCCGCCCATCGGCCCGCGCTGGCACGCCTTCCGGCTCTACCTCGATCAATCCGACCGACGGCAATTGGTCGCCTATCTGCGCCATCAGTACCCAGCCAAATGAAGATTATCGATTCCAGCCCGGGCTCAACTTCACGGCGGTTCATCCTGTCCGGCGCCATCTGGTTCCTGGCCGCCACCGCCGTTGGCCTGCTGGCGGCGACCGAGCTGGTGGCGCCGGAAATGGTTAAGCAGAAGAACCTGATCTTCCCGCGCATTCGCCCCATCCACGTCAACACCAACGTATTTGGCTTTCTCTCGATGCTGCTGGTGGGCGCCATCATCTACGCCGTATGCCGGCTGTGCCAGGCGGAGTTGTGGAGCGAGCGCCTCGGCAACTGGACCATGTGGCTGTGGAACCTGGCGGTGGTCACCGGCATGATCTCGCTTTCGATGGGTTACACCCAGAGCCATGAATACGCCGAGTACGACTGGGTCATCGACGTCATGATCGTGGTCGCCCTCTTACTGCTTACCTACAACCTTCTGCAAACGCTGAAGCGTCGCAAGGAACAGTTGCTGTACGTGACGAATTGGTACGTGGTCGGTGCGCTCGCCGCCACATTGGTGGTTTATGTCATCGGCAACGTCATGTGGAAGCCGGCCAATGGCGCGCTCGCCGGCATGACCGACGCCGAATGGGCGTGGTTCTACGCTCACAATATCTTCGGCACCTGGATCACGCCGCTATCGCTCGGGCTCTGCTACTTCTGGATACCACGCGAAGCCGACACGCCGCTCTATAGCCACCTGCTCAGCATGATTGGCTTCTGGCCATATTTTGCCTTCTATCTTCAGGTGGGAACCCATCACTTGATCGAGGCCCCGGCGCCCGCCTGGCTCAAACTCATCGCCGAGATCAACAGCGTGGCGCTATTAATTCCGGTCTATGCCTTCCTAACCAATCAGTGGATGACGCTGCGCGGCAACTGGTGGAGGATTCCCGACAACATCGTGCTCAAGTTCCTATTTGCGGGCACCGTGTTTTATTTTCTTACCTCGACCGAGGGCAGCCTGCTGGCGCTGCCATCGGTCGAGCGCATCACCCATTTCACTAACTGGGTGGTGGGGCATTCCCACCTTGGTTTGCTGGGTTTTTCCGGCTTTATCGCCTGCGGCGCCGGCTATGGCGCGCTGCGCGAAATGCACGGGCGCATTTGGTCCGAGCGGCTGGCGCATCTTCAATACTGGCTTATGCTGGTCGGCATCATTGGCTTCACCCTGGTGCTTGACGATGCCGGCTCGATTCAGGGCCACGCCTGGCGCAACGGCGAAGTCGTTTACCGGGTGCTGCCTGAGCTCATGCAGGACTACATCTTGCGCGCCATACTGGGCTGCTTCATCGTCACCGGCGCCGCCATTCAGGTCTACAACTTTTACAAAACCACCTGTCCGCCAATCGCACCCGCCGACGAGCGGGACGCGCGGCAAAGCGCCGAGGTCGCCTCCTAACCATGATGACCCCGCGCACCGTCGGACTGGGCATCGCGATCATCGCCGCGGCAACCTCGCTTTCGGTGTTGTTCTTGCCGGCCATGACCGCACCCATCCAGCCATCCGAGATTTTCCGCGCCCGCACGACCATTGAAAACCAGGGGCGCGTGCTTTACATTCGCAACGGCTGCATCGGCTGCCATACCCAATACATTCGCCCCTCGGATTGGGCCTTTGAACCGCTGCGCGTTTCCCAGGCGGGCGACTATATTGCCGACAGCCCGCACCTGCTCGGCTCGGAGCGCACAGGGCCGGACCTGTCGCAGGAAGGCGGCTTGCATCCCGATGATTGGCAGGCGGCGCATTTCCACGACCCACGTTTCGTCCGCCCGGCCTCGATCATGCCCGACTTTGGGTTTTTCTCGGACAACCAACTACGCGAACTGATCGCCTACGTCCAATCGCTGGGCGGAACCATGGCCGACGCGCGTGTCGCAAGGCAGAATTACTGGAAGCCGGCCCTCATTGCCGCCTACACTCGCGGACAGGATGCCAACGCCGAATACCTTTATGCCCACGTCCCGCCGCAATGGGCTACGCTGCCCAATCCGTATCCGGCTGACGCGAATGCACTCGCGCAGGGCGAGTTCGTGTATGAGCAGGAGTGCATCAACTGTCATGGCCCGGTCGGCGACGGCAGAGGCGTGGCGGCCCCGTATCTAAATCCGAAGCCATTCAACTTCACCGTGCTCAAGCGCCAGCCCTGGTCGGGGGGCCTGCTCTACTACCAGATCATGAACGGCATCACCGGCAGCGCCATGCCTTACTTCAAGGACGATCTCGAGTCTGCCAAGATCTGGGACGTCTCCAACTACATTGCCACTCAGTTCATAGGCACCGCGCCAACCCTGCCCAAGGTTCCAATTCCCTTCCAGGGCGCCATACCGGCCTCGAGGGAGCCGAAGGGTAACAAACAATAAGGACGATATGACGTTACGACTGTGGCTGTTCTTTTTCGTTATCTCGATGGCGGTCAGCGCCGAAGTGCTGGCTTGGGCCATCCTTCACGGGCAATTCCACAAACTGAATCGAGGCAACGTGATGCCGCTGCGCGACCAACCCGCCGCCATTGCGCCCCGGCGCCATCCGCAACGCCTGATCGCAATCATGGCCGGCATCGGTATTGCCATCCTGGTTTGGTCCAACGGCATCGCAACTCTTATACACCAAGCTTTTAGCCGATGACCCCGTATGGGCTACTTTACCCACCTGGTTGAAATTCAGAATCTGGCGTTTGCGGTTTTCTTGGGATTCACGCTCGTCAGCTTCTTCGTACTTATTTTTCTCGCCGGACGCGGCCGCCACGGGCACTACGATGGTTCGGACCCTTACCCTCCCATTGAGCAATATGGTAATTGGGTGCGTGAGGCGCACGGCCCGGTACCGCTGTTTCTAAAGTTGTGGATCGTAGCCATCGTAACCTTCGCGCTCGCCCTCACTGGCATTGTCATTCAGCATGGCTACCGCTACTAAGCCGAAGCCCGACCGGCGATGGTCGAACCGGGTCACGCGCGAGTCCAACGCGCTGGACCTCGAGCCGGGAGTCTTTCTTCGCCCCACCGCCAAGGAAGTCGCCGCGTCGCTGAAGCGCAGCGCCGATACCAGCCAGCGGCGCAAAGTCGAGCCATTCCGCTCCGCCATGTCAATGCTGACGTTTTACATCAACCGCGCCGGCAAGAACCTTCCCGCCCGGCGCCGCAAGGTGCTGCAAGCCGCAAAAACCGAACTGCGCCGCGCTTACGGGAAAATATGACAGCCATCATCGGCGCCGGCGTCGCCGGCATGGCGGCGTTTCAGTCGTTGCGAGAGGCGGGGGTTGACGCGGTGCTGATTGAAGCGCGCGATCGCGTGGGCGGTCGAGTTCATACGTTGGACCTGGCGGGATGGCCGGTTCCAGTTGAATTGGGCGCCGAGTTCATCCACGGCAATCCACCGGAGCTGGCCAGGTTTGCCGATACCGACTCCGAACCGCCAGCCGACATCGGCGACAACCGCGCGCTCGCGCGCCTTGACAAAGTTTCTCCATCCGATCCCGATCGGACCTTTAGCGATTTTCTAGCCCAGCAGTCCGATCTCGGCGCGGACGAGCGGGCAGGCGCCATCCATTTCATCGAAGGCTTTGAAGCCGCCGACCCGGAGCGCATCAGTGTTCAATCGCTGCACCGCGAGCGCGCTGCCGCTGACGAAACCGCGGCTCCGTGGCGGCCGCGCCAAGGCTACGCCGCTGTGCTCGATTCACTCCGAACCGAGGGCCCGATTTTGACCAATACCGTCGTGGAGCTGATTCGCTGGCGTCCTGGAGCGGTCGTTATCCACGCGTTGGGTCCGTTGGGTACGACCGAGATCGCCGCCGAGCGGGCCATCGTCACGCTTCCGTTGAGCCTGTTGCAAACGCAATCTCCGCGTTTTGAGCCGCCGCTTTCCGCGAAGGCTTCGGCACTGTCGCATCTGGTCATGGGCGCCGCGCTGCGGTTGACGTTCCGCCTGAGTCATCGCCTCTGGCGCGACCAGGACGCCGGCTTTCTGTTCGGCGATGTTCGCCAGCCTGGACATTTTGGCGTATGGTGGACCGCTCCTGACGGGGCGACACAAATCACGGGCTGGATGGGCGGCCCCCAAGTCAAGCCGGGGATGGCCGACACGCAGCGTGGCATCGCCGACTTGGCCCGGATACTTGGCTGCGCCGAGGGCGCGATCGAATCGGCGTTCATCGCCTCACACAGCCACGATTGGCAGGCGGATCCCTTTTCTCGTGGCGCATACAGTTATGCCGCCGTGGGCGGTATTGAAGCGGCACGCGGCCTTGCCACGCCCCTCGCCGGCACCTTGTTTTTCGCCGGAGAGGCGACGATGGATGATGGCAGCCATGCAACCACTCACGGCGCCATCCGATCTGGCCGGCGCGCCGCCCAGGAAGTACTTTCCGCGCTGCGCCGGAAAGTGTGACCACTACAGACGCTGAGCGCCGCCCGAGCATCGAATCACTATATGCTATCGGCCCGGGACCGTCTTGTCGAGACCTTGCAGGTCTGGACCTACATCATCGGCCTCTCGGTCATGATTGTGGCTTGGTCGCTCGTGGCCTGGGCAAGCATCGGATCGTCAACCGCTCGGGGACCGGATTTCAATCTGCCGAATCCAATCCCCGCGGCGCAAGCGTACAACACAATCGACTACCAGAGGCTGCAACGATGACTACCACCACAACAACGCGAACGACAGTCGAGGCAACTACCGAGCCAACCACCACTGAGATGCTGCGCGAACTGATGCGCGAAGTTGCCGATTATGGCCGCGATCTGGCGCGCCTCGCCGGCGCCGAGTGGAAGGAGAAGTCGCGTTCGCTGCGCACGCTGGCGATGGCGGCGGGGGTGGCGGCGCTGGTTTTATTCACGTCGTTCATGCTGCTCACGGTGGCGCTGGCCGGCGCCATTGCCTATGGCCTCGATAGCTGGAGGTGGGCGCTGTTAATTGTGGGCGTGGGATACGGCATCATCGGTCTGCTCAGCTTGATGCCGGTCTCGCACGCACTGCGCTCGGGCCTGTTCCAGTTTAACCATACGCGCGAACGCGTTCGCGAAGACGCTCAGTGGGTGAAGCACAAGCTGGCGGCGTGATTAACTCAGCAAGCCTTTAGTCGCCAGCGCGAGCACCGCCGGCCGGATGCCGCGGCGCAATACCAAACCCGCTCCGAGCGCGCGAAAACGTTGCCTCTCGTTCGGGCTCACGCCGCTCTCCACCAGCAAGCCAATGCGAATTCCTGGAATGGCTCGCCGGAGCCGGTATAACAAGAACGCATCCTCGACCGCGGTCATCGGCAGCACGACCCAAGCCATATCGATCGGCTTGAGCCTTATCCAGCGGTACAGCTGCGGCCCGGGCCGGCATGCCTGCGCGCGGAGACCTATCTCCGCCAGGGCTTGAACTGCCGCGGTCGTTTGCGTTTCGTCGAAGTTGATCAATAGCACCAACCCCATTTTCATTTTCACCAGTGAACGCGCTAAGCTGGAATCTTCATGGCCCACTGCCTTACCGACTTGGCCTATGGGCAACACGCCCGCCAAGTTCTCGATCTGGTGTTGCCGGATCGCCCCAATCCCCGCCTTTTCGTCTTCATTCACGGTGGCGGATGGCGCGCGGGAGATAAATCCCAGTATCGGGCACTGGGCGAGCTCTTGGCGAATTTCGGTTACGCCGTGGCGCTGCCGAACCACCGCTTTGCTCCCGAGTTCCCATATCCAGCCGCCCTGGCCGACGTGGCGGCGTCGGTAGCCTGGGTGATGCGTTACGCCCCCGAAAGTGGGATCCGGCCCGATGCCGTACTTCTGGGTGGCCACTCCTCCGGCGCACATCTTGCTTCGCTGCTCGCGCTTCATCCCGAGTACCGGCAATCGAGCAGTGTAGCCGGTGTGATTTCGATCAGCGGCGTGTACGACTTGCAGGCGTACGCGCAAATGGGTGCCGAGTACCTCGGCCCCGTCTTTGGCGACGAGTCATCAAGCTGGAGCGACGCTTCGCCGCTCAGCCACGTGTTCCAGGGCGCGCCCCCATTTTTTCTCGCCCACGCGGAATTCGATTACCCGGGGGCAGGTCCGCAAGCCGAATCCATGGCCGCCGCTCTGCGCGCCGTAGGCAGTGGCGTAAAGCTGGTGAACGTGCCCGGCCGCAACCACGTCACCATTCTCACCGGCGTCGCATCCCTCCTCGACCCGCTCGCCCTGGGCCTGGCCATGTTCCTGCGTGCTTGCTAGACGCCGTCGAGCGCCAACTCGATATTAAATCAATACTAACATCGATATACTTTTTATGCGCTTTTCCTTCATTACCGGCGCACTTCCGTAAATGGTGAAGCGCTGCGCGCGGGCCATCCGCTCAGGCAACAGCAAGCCCGGCTGGCATGGACATCGGAACTGTGCAAGAATTGATGGGTCGCCGGACACTTGCCGTGAAGGCAGCCGCGATGCGGCTGGCAAGTCCGGAGTTGACCGCCTCGGTTGTGGCCCGGCTTACGTTGGCCAGGTAGCTCAGTTGGTAGAGCAGCGGACTGAAAATCCGCGTGTCGGGGGTTCAATTCCCTCCCTGGCCACCACCCTCTTTCGCCCCATAACCTAGCGTTGCTGGAACAGCCCCGTCCGTGCGCACGGCATCCGAACCGCGTACGGAGGTTCCAATAGTAATGTCATATTTATCCCATCGTAGTGTTCTGCTCGCCCTGATTGTGTGTGGATTGAGCGCTGGAGCGTGGGCGCAATCGTCGGCGGCTTCGTCGACAGCGTCCCCGAGTGACGTGCAACATTCTGAATTTTCGGCGCAGGTAAGCGGCGTTTTCACCCGCAGCACCGAAAACAACCCGACCGACCACGTGGCTGCGAATTCGGCCGGATTGCTGCTCGGCTATCGCTATCATTTCAACGGTTGGGAGGCGGTGGAAGTTGAATACGGCTATACCCGCAACGGCCAAAGCTATTTCACGCCCGCCACCGCAGCGGGAGCGCCGGCTGCCAACAACTTCGTCACCGCGGATATGCACCAGCTCATCGCGAATGAAGTCATAACCACGCCCCGGCTATTTCATTTCTTCCAGCCCTTCATTCTGGCCGGCGGCGGCGCGGTCATGTTCCGGCCCCGCTCTGGGCCCGGCGTGAGCAACCAGACGAGAGGCGCGTTCAATTACGGCGCCGGTGTCGATTTCCACATTGACCATCTTGGTGCCCGGCTCGAATATCAGGGCCTGATTTTCAAGGTTCCGGATTTCAACAATCCGATACTGCGCGTCAACAAGTGGACGCACGTAGCGCAACCCTCCATTGGATTGGTGTTCACGTTCTAAGATAGTCGAGTGCATCCACTCGATGACCCAGTTTGGCAAGCGTTGACAACGCGCCAGGTGACTTGCGCCCGCGTGCAGGGACTGGCGCGTTGTTTCGACCGCGCCCTGGCGCCATTCGCGGCGGTGCAATCAACCGGCGATGCCGCCTTTTGCGATCTTATGGCCATCGCGGGCGACGGCAAGCCGGCAATCCTGATCGGCGCGAAGCCGATTGAGCGGCAGCAGGCAAGCTGGGATTGTTCGGCCACCCTGCAAATACCGCAGATGATCTGGACCGGTCGCCCGGCGCCCCCGCCGATACGGGCGGAACTGCTTACGGCGGCCGACGCGCCGGCCATGGCGGCGCTCGCCTCGCTCACCAAGCCGGGGCCGTTCCGTGTGCGCACGCATGAACTCGGCGAGTATTTCGGAATTCGCCGCGACGGTGAGCTCGTGGCCATGGCCGGCGAGCGCTTCAAGGTGCCGGGCTTTACCGAAATCAGCGCCGTATGCACGCATCCCACCGCCACCGGAGGGGGCTTGGCGAGCGGTCTTATTGGCCTGCTGATTGATCGCATTACGGCGCGGGGCGAAACGCCGTTCCTGCACGTTCATCCCGACAACGCGAACGCGATCCGCCTCTACGTTAAGCTCGGGTTCGTTGAGCGCCGCCGGATGCACTTCCAAGTGCTGCGCGCGCTCGACCCAAGCTAGCGATCAGGGCGTCAACGTCGGCCGGCTGGGTGCGGTAATTGGTAATGCAGGCGCGGATGGCCGCGGCTCCCGACGGCAGCCGCACCGACGAGACCCAGGCCTCGCCAGAAGCGACGACCGCCTGGGCGACCGCGGCCGCATCGACGCCGCCACCGTCGGTCAGCAGCGCCAGCGGCAGCGGCGTGTCGTTCACCACCTTCCAGCCGTCGGCCCGCGCCTGACGGCACAAACGCTCGCCCATGGCTACTTGATGACGGAGTGCGCCGGCGTAGCCCTCCCAGCCCGCGACCGCGAGCGAAAGGAAAAGCTTGAGGCCCGTAAAGCGGCGCGACCACTGCATCGAGTGGGCAAACGGATCGATCATATTTCCGGCCTGGCTCGCGCCGTCGCGCGGCATGTAATCGGCATTCACGCGGAAAGTGTGCTCCAGGATGTCCGGATGGCGGGTGAGAAATATGCCCGCGCCCATCGGAGTTGAAAGCGATTTATGCGCGTCAAACGTGATCGAATCGGCTTGGCCGATGCCGTCGAGCAGGGAATACAATTCCGGCAACAGTGCCGCCATGCCGCCCCAGGCGGCGTCCACGTGAAACCAGGCTCCGTGGCGGCGAGCGATCGCGCCGAGACCGGCAATATCGTCAATCACGCCGGCGCTCGTGCTGCCGGCGGTCGCGACCAGCATGATCGGCGCGTTTCCGGCCGCGCGGTCGCGCTCCATCGCCGCACCGACGGTTTCAGGCGCCAGGCGCAGCCTGGAGTCGACGGCAACAATGCGAACAGCATCGGTTCCCAAACCACAAAGGCGCGCCGCCTTCAGCACCGAGTCGTGACTCAGCGCTGATACGTATAGCAGCGGCGACGACGCCATTGCGCGCACACCTTCACGGGCAAACCGGGGCGAGGCATGGGTGAGCGCGCACAGCACGGCGGTATGGTTGGCCTCGGCACCGCCGGAGGCGAATACGCCATCGATGGCGTCACCGGGATAGCCGAAACGCCGACCCAACGCGAGGATCAAGTGGCGCTCGACTTCGCTGGCAAACGGGCTGTGGCTCCAGGCGGCGATCTGAGGATTAAACGCGGCCACCAGCGCGTCGCCCGCAATCCCCATCGAGGTGGGCGCGGGGTTGAACAACCCAAAGTAGCGCGGGTGCGGAGTATGCACCTGATCGCGCCACATCCCGTTGACGGCGAAGCACACGGCCTCCGAGGGCGGCATGCCGCGCTCGAAGTCGAACGCCGACAGGCGATCTCGAATGGAGCCAATGTCAAGCACGGGCGCAACCCGCACCTCGCTGATCTGGTCGTGGTAGCGCTCCATTTCACCCACCACTTGTTGCCACAAATCGCCGCGGGTGGCGGTGTCAAGATCGAGTTTCATCATCAGTTTTTTCCGATTTCTTCAAACCTAAGATTGAGAATTGGATAGCGCTGCCAACCCTGGTAATCAAAGTGCCACCATTCAAATTCATAAACCTCGAAGCCAACCTTCTCCATTGCCTGCCGCAGCAGTTGCCGGAGCCACCGCTGGCGCGAGGTTCCGCCGGGATAATCGGCGTAGCTGCGGTCCGACATCTCATCGTACACGCCGGTCATGGGTACTTCCCTTCCGGTGGCGAGATCGTACAGAGTGATGTCCACCGCGCAGCCGCGGTTGTGACGCGAACCTTGGGCCGGATCGGCGACGAATTTACGCAGCGGCACCGGCGTTGCCTGCCAGAAGACATCTGTCACATACCATGGCCGATAAGCGTCATGGACCAGCAGGCCGAAGCCGAATGGCTTGAGCATGGCGCTGGCCCGCACCACGGCCTCCGCCGCCGGACGCTGCAGGTATGCGTTCGCCTGCGAATAGACCGGCGTGCTGAGGAAATTGCGCCTCGTGGCGTAGCGAATATCCAGCTTGATGGAACGGTCGAGTGAGGTCAACTCCACCAGGTCGGCGGGAAGTACATGGCCGCTTTCGCGCGGTGGCTGCTTGCGCAGGGCGGCGGCGATAAGGCGCGGCACGGGCTGAAGCGGATGGATACGGAAAACTCCGCCGGCGACGTCGCTAAAGGGAAGCCGCGGATACCCAGCCTTGCCGACCCGGAGCTCCGTTACCGCGCCGTCGCGGCGCACAAACGTCGCGCGTTCGCCTTCGATCTGGAGATTCGCGCCGGTGCTGATCAAGTGCTCGCGGTCGTGGGTGCGGAAGTACAGTTTGCCACCGCGCTCGAGCACAAAGCTGCGGTCCACGGGCCGGCCGTATTCGCCGATTAACGCCAGCCAGGCAACCGGCGGAGCAGGCGGCATGCGCGCCGCCTGCAGCGTCTGGCCCGTCACCGCCGCCGCCAACGCCGTCACGAGCGTGAATTTCCACAATAAACGCGTGCTCTTCATGCGGTCGTCTCCGAGTGAGCAGGTATAATTTTAAAGAGTATGACGGAGAAATCGTACCTGGAAACGTTGGGCGCGAATGAGGGCTACGGCGAAGAGCTATGGCGCTTGTACCAGGCCAATGCCAATGCCGTCCCCGAGGCCTGGCGCGCGGTTTTTGATCGCCTTGCCGCCTCGGCGAGACCCGGGGCCAGTTCGAATGGCCATCACGCGGCTGAGCCTGCCGCCGCGAGCCCGGCGATACCGCTGCTGCCGGGCGATCAGGCCGAACCGCTGCGCGGCGGCGCGGCGCGTCTGGCGGCCAATATGGCGGCCAGCCTCAGCGTACCAACCGCCACGTCCCAGCGCACCTTTCCGGTGGCGCGCATGGAAGCCAACCGGCAGTTGCTGAATCAGTGGTTCTCCGGCCAGGCGAGCGCCAAGTACCCCAAGCTCTCCATGACGCCGCTTCTGGCATGGGCGATTGTGCGCGCCGCAGTTGAGTTCCCCTCGCTGAACAGCGCTTATACCGAGATCAACGGCGCGCCCAGCCGCATTGCCCGGGCCCACGTGAATATTGGACTGGCGGTCGATGTCGAGCGCGCCAGCGGACGAACCCTGCTCGTCCCCGTCGTCAAGCAAGCGGAGACGATGCATTTCGGTCAGTTCTTTCTCGCCTGCGACGGCTTGATCAAAGCGGCGCGCGGGGGCAAGATCGCGCCCGACGATCTCCAGGGCGCTACTCTTAGCTTGACCAATCCCGGCACCATTGGGACGCGCGCTTCGGTGCCGCGCTTGATGGCGGGCCAAGCGGCCATCATCGCGGCCGGCGCAGTCGCCTATCCCGCCGGTTTCGAGGCCGTGCCTGAGGCCACGCTGCGCGCGCTCGGCATCGGCAAGAGCTGCACCCTCTCGTGCACCTACGACCACCGGCTGGTGCAGGGCGCCGAGTCGGGCGCCTTTCTGGCGCGGGTCGAAGCGCTGCTCGGAGGCTCCGACGAATTCTACCAGCGGATCTTTTCGGATCTTGGAGCCGGTATTGCGCCGGTTGACCGGCTACCCACTCCGGCAATCGCCGCGCCGAGCCCGGCCGACAGCCTTGATGAGGAGATGGTGGCCAAGCAGGCGGCGGTATTCCAACTCGTCCATGCCTTCCGCGTCCGCGGACACCTGCAGGCCAACGTTGACCCGCTTCGGATGCGGGCTCCCGAGGCCCACCCCGAACTCGACCCGGCCCACTTCCACCTCGGCTCGGCGGACCTGAGCACGGAATTTCTCTGCCCGCTGGCGGGGAGAGACGGCCAAAGTTGCCGCCTGGACGATATTCTTCGTGTCCTGCGCTCGAGCTACTGCGGCACGCTGGCATTGGAGTTCATGCACCTGCAGCGGCCCGAAGAGCGCGTCTGGCTGCAACAACGGCTGGAGGTGGACCCGCAGCCTCGGCCGGATGCCGATCTCCGCCGTCAGGTCCTGCTCAAGCTGACCCAGGCGGAGGAGTTCGAGCACCTGCTGCATGCCCGCTTCGTGGGCCACAAGCGTTTCTCATTGGAAGGCGCCGAGGCGCTGATTCCGGCGCTCGATCGTCTGCTTTCGCTCGCGGTCGACGGCGGCACCGAGGAGGTCGTGCTGGGCATGTCGCATCGCGGTCGCCTCAACATTCTGGTCACCACACTGGGCCTAAGCATGGCGGAGATGTTCTCTAAGTTCGAGGACATGGATCCCAACAGCGTCGACGGTTCTGGCGACGTCAAGTACCACCTGGGCGCGTCCGGAGAACACGTAGCGCCCTCGGGACGGCGTCTTGCGATCGAGATGATCAGCAATCCCAGTCACCTCGAGGCGGTTGATCCGGTCGTCGAAGGCGCGACGCGCGCCCGCCAGGACATTCGCCACGACGAGCGCCGCTCGCTCGTGTTGCCGTTGCTCATCCACGGCGACGCCGCCTTTGCCGGCCAGGGGGTGGTGGCCGAGACGCTGAATCTTTCGCAATTGGGCGGCTATCGCACCGGCGGCACGGTGCATCTGATCGTCAACAATCAGATCGGATTCACGACCTCGCCCTCGGGCGCGCGCTCGTCACTCTATTGCACCGATGTCGCCCGCACCGTGCAAGCGCCGATCTTCCACGTGAATGGCGACGACGCCGAAGCCATGGTGCGCGCGGTCGAGTTGGCGCTCGCCTTCCGCAACCAATTCCGCAAGGATGTGGTGGTGGACATGGTCTGCTACCGTCGCCACGGCCACAACGAGGCCGACGATCCCAGCCTTACCGCGCCGGTGCTCTATCGTAAGATCGAAGCCCATCCTTCGGTGAGAAAGCTGTATGCCGCCGCGCTCGTGAGCGACGGATTGCTGGCCGATGAATCCGCCGCGACCGCCGCGGCGCAAGCGGTCAAGGACGAGTTGAGCCGGCAGGCCGCCGCGCCGCTGCCTGAGAGCCAAGCGGCGCCAGCCCCGGCCGCCGCCGCCGTGGTCGACACCGCTGTGCCGGCGGAGCGGCTGACCAGCGTCGGGGAGCGCCTGCTTGCCTTGCCCGAGGGCTTCCATCTTCATCCCAAACTGCGCACCTTCTTCGATCGCCGGCGGCAGGCCATCGCCAGCCAGGCGAAGCTCGACTGGTCACTGGCCGAGTCGCTGGCTCTGGGCACGCTGGCGCTCGAGGGCACCCCCGTGCGCGTCAGCGGACAGGATAGCGGCCGCGGGACCTTCAGCCAGCGCCACGCCGTAGTCTACGATTACGAGAATGCCGCCCCCTACATTCCGCTGGCGCATTTAAGCGACAGCCAGGCGCCATTTGAGATCTACGACAGCCTGCTGTCCGAAGAAGCGGCGCTCGGTTTCGAGTTCGGGTATTCCATGACCCACCCCGACGCGCTGGTGATTTGGGAGGCCCAGTTCGGCGACTTCGTCAATGGCGCCCAGGCGATCATCGATCAGTTCGTGGCCGCCTCCGAAGCCAAGTGGGCGCGCACCAGCGGCGTGACGCTGCTCTTGCCGCACGGTTTCGAGGGCCAGGGCCCGGAACACTCGAGTGCCCGCATCGAACGGTTTCTCGAACTCTCGGCCGACGATAATTGGCGGGTCGCGAACTGCACCACCGCGGCGCAGTACTTTCACCTTTTGCGTAGCCAGGGCCGGCAGCGGCCGCACCGCCCCCTGATCGTGTTTACGCCCAAGAGCCTGTTGCGGCATCCCGAAGTAGCCTCGCCGTTTGCCAGCTTCACGTCGGGGTGGTTTCAGGCGGTGCTGACCGAAGCCGATGAGCCTGACGCCGCCGACCGCTCTGAGGCCGTGCGCCGAGTTTTAATTTGTAGCGGCAAAATCTATTACGACCTCAAACAAGCGCGGAAGGCGCAGCCCCAGACCGTTCCAACCGCGCTGGTCCGCTGCGAACAGCTGTACCCGTTCCCAGCGGCGGAGATCGCGGAGGCATGCCAACGCTTTCCGAATCTCGAGCAGATTCGATGGGTGCAGGAGGAGCCGGAGAATATGGGCGCCTGGACGTTCGTCGCCCCGCGTCTGGCAGGTCTCGCGGGCACGGGCGTCCACTTTGCCGGCATTTATCGCGCCGCCAGTCCCAGTCCGGCGACCGGTTCCCTGCGGCGCCATCAGCAAGAGCAGGCCTCCATCGTGGCCGCGGCGTTCGCCGACTAGGCTAAATGGCGGCTGCCGACGCCGCGTGGGCCCGCAGCGCCGGCCGGTACTGCTCCTGCGCGTATGCCACGAAGGCCTCGACCACTTCCGGATCAAACTGCGTCCCCGCCGCCTGCCGCAGCCGCGAGCAAGCCTCCTCGGCCGCGATGCCGCGCCGATAGGGGCGGTCGCTCACCATGGCGTGAAAGGCGTCCACAACCGCGATAATGCGCGCTCCCAGCGGAATTTCGTGCTCCCGCAGCTTGCCCGGATAGCCGGTACCGTCCCAGCGTTCATGATGGTGCAGGATGTAGAGCGCGACGAGATCGAAGCCCGGCACCTGGCGCAGGATGGCCCAGCCGTACTCCGGATGACGCCGCATTTGATCCTGCTGTTGCTGGTCGAGCTTGTCCCGCTTGTGCAGGATGTCGTCGGAAATGCCGATCTTGCCAATGTCGTGCAGGGTGGCGCTAATCTCGAGCTCGCGCAACTGGCGGGTGTCCCAGCCGAAGTGCGCGCCCACCGCTATCGCCAATTCAACGATCTGGGTGCTGTGCACGCCTGTGCCCAGGTCGCGCAAATCGACCAGAGCGCCCATGGCGCAAGCTACCGAGTCGATAAACGAAGCACCGGGCGGATGAGTGATGGACTGCTGGGGGGTGGCCATTGCGACGTACTGCTTGGCCCTAGTTGTGGACGCTGCCCAACGCTTGCAACACGTTGATCAGGCCGTATCCCTGCCCGCCGCCCAGGTCCCCAACAATGGAGGAATTGGCGCTGTTTTCGATCTCGGTGCGATTCTTGGCGCCGCTCTGCCGTCGGGAAACCAGCAAGGCCGCCTCTCCCGCCACCAGCGGTGTGCTGAACGAGGTGCCGCTCACCGTCGCCCACAGCCGGCCGAAACCAGGGTAGGTGGTGAACAACTCGACGCCAGGCGCCGTGACCTTAACGTCCGGTCCATCCAGCTGGCTGTCGAAGTTTGAGAAATCAGCCTTGGGGAAGGTCGGATTACCAGGGTTCGCAACCGTGAACTGGCAGGGCGGGTTGGGATCGGCGTTGCTCGGGTTGGGACCGCAGCCGTTCACCGCGCCCACGCCCAACACGCCGTCGAGCGCAGCCGGATACTTGGTTACGCTGGAATTGTCGTTGCCAGCCGCCGCCGCCACAATGATTCCATTGGCGACCGCTTCCTTGATTGCCTGCCTGATGTGGTTGGTCGTACCCAGCGAACTGAAGCTGAGATTGATCACGTCTGCATGCTGATCAATGGCATACGTCAAGGATTTGTAAATGATCGCCGCCGTCGCCTGGCCGCTGGGGCCAAAGGCCTTGATCGGCAGAATCTTGGCTTCCGGCGCCACCAGGTGGATCAAACCGGCGACCTCGGTTCCGTGGCCGAAATCAGGGTTGCAGGCCAGTATCTTCGACAGCGCGTTCAGCACCGAGGCGGTGGATTGATCGCTGTTGAGTACCGAAGCGGTGGACTGATCGTTCAGCACCGAAGCGGTGGATTGGTCGGCATTCAAAACTGAGGCGGTCGACTGCTCGCTATTGAGCACCGAGGCGGTAGATTGATCGCTATTGAGAACCGAGGCCGTTGATTGGCTGTTCAAAACCGACGCCGTCGATTGGTCGGCCGCCAGTCCGGACTGTCCGGGAATGGCGCAGTTCAGCACTGAGGCGGTCGACTGATCGTTCAGCACCGAAGCCGTCGATTGATCGCTATTCAGAACCGAGGCGGTTGACTGGTCGCTATTCAGTACCGAGGCGGTCGACTGATCGGCGTTCAATACAGAAGCCGTCGATTGATCAGCGTTGAGCACCGAGGCGGTGGATTGATCGGCATTCAGCACCGAGGCGGTCGACTGGGCCAAATCGGCGAACGCTGACCAGTTGGCGGTGTTATCGAAAAAGTTGTAACCGTTGTGGAGCAGCGAGTGGCGCAGGACGGGGTTGAACTGGTCAACACCATTGTCGATCAGGGCCACGATGGCATGCTTGCCGGTCGAGAGCGCATGGGCGTCACTGCCGGTATGAATCTGACCGACCACCGGTTGAATAACGTAATTGGAAGGCGCCGCCGAACCGTAATAATCGACCCAACCGTTTAGGACCGAAGCGGTCGATTGATCGCTATTGAGGACCGAAGCGGTGGACTGGCTGTCGTTAAGCACAGAGGCGGTGGATTGATCGGAATTGAGCACCGAGGCGGTGGATTGATCACTATCGAGCGTAACCACGGAATTCAACTCCGCGTCGCTGGCCGCGCCGTCGGTATTAATCGCGTTTAACAGGGCGGAATCGCTAAGTCCAGTGTTGCTGGTGACGAGGTAAAGGTTGCGGTTGCCGTTGAGGCGCACGGCGGTGGTATTGTGACGGGCATCGAAGTTGGCAACATTGGCAGGGTTGAGAATCACCAGAACGCCGTTCGGACCCGAGGCGAACGCCGCCGCGGCCAGCACCAGGCAGCCCAGGCTGACCAGAATGCCGCACCACGATCGTTTCGCGATCCGCCGTGCCGTTCGATTTGTATTGCCGTTCTTCGTCACTTTCATATTCTTCTTCTCCATTGCCAACTCGCCAGCCATCTCTTCTTCTGTCGTTCCTCTGATCACGGTTTTCGTCATTTGCTTACGGCATCAGCAGCGGCGCGATGCCAAACCGTTTCTGCCCGACTTGCAAGTCCAGTCGCCACGGGTTACCGTTGGCGCGCACGAAGGAAAACTCGCCGAATGCATTGGTGCGCCCACTTGGCGTTGCGACGGATTCCAACTCCGCCTCCGTCAAGTCCACCGCGCAATCGCGCCAACCTTCACCCTTCGCGTTCAATACCTGCCCGACGACGCTCCAGCCGTCGTGCCGTCCGACCCGTTCCACCATCACGTCCACCCGAGCGCCAGGCTCGCCATCCAACTCATAAACGCACAACCGGCGCGCCGCCATGCCACGAACCGTGGCCGGCATCGGCGTCGTAAAACTATCAAAAGAAAGGCGCGCTCCGGTCCAGCTCGCGCGTTTCTGCGCCGGCGGCATCTGCGCCATGGCCAGGACTCGCTCGCGGGCGACGGTGGGTAGCGGTTCGCGTTGCAGCAGTTGTTCGAACTGCATCGTTGACGCCAGCGATTGCCAAAAGCGATTTTCCTCACCGCAGCTCGCGCAACCGGCGGCAAGATGGGCCCGAATTTCGGCGGTTACAGCCACCGGCGCCTGTTTGGCGGCATATCCAGCCCATACCCACTGTGTAAAATGTTCGGCCATAGTCATTCACTCCGGGCGTGTCTACATGACACCCCACTATGTAATAAGTGGGCCGGGGAGCTCAAAAAGTATAGCGAAAGCGAAATTTATTTTTCCTCTCTGGCAACCAACTCATTATAAAGGACTTCGAGTCCACCACGAACAGGAAACTTTTTAGTAACATGACAAGATTGACATTTATTCGCGCTCTAGAACCGCGCGCAAGGCGAATAACGCCTCTTCACACCGGGTGCGATCCACGTCGCAATGGGTGACTAGGCGCACATGGGCGGGGTCCAACGCGTTGGCCAACACATTGCGTTCTGAGAGTTTAGCCACAACATGGGGGGCGTCGAATTCGCTCTCGCTCAGATCAAAAACTACGATGTTCGTTTCCACCATGGCCGGATCAATCCGGACCCCCGCCATGGTGGATAGTCCCTGGGCGAGATATCGGGCGTTGTCGTGATCCTCGGCAAGGCGTTGCGGTCCCTTTTCCAAGGCCACCAAGCCCGCGGCGGCGAGAATGCCCGCCTGACGCATCCCCCCTCCCAGCATCTTGCGCACTACGCGCGCCCGGTGAATGAATTCTTTCTCGCCCACCAACAGCGAACCGACCGGCGCGCCGAGTCCCTTGGAGAGACAGAACATGAGCGAATCAAAGCCGGCGGTCAGCTCAGTGACTGGCAGGCCGAGGGCAGTCGCGGCATTGAAAATCCGCGCCCCATCGAGGTGGCAGGCGACATTGCGCTGTCTAAGTTCGCGCATCAAGTCGCGGGTCACCGCCGGGGGAACGACAACCCCGCCGGCCCAATTGTGGGTGTTTTCGACCACGACCAGCCCGGTGCGGGCTTTGTTATAGGGATCGGCAAGGCGCAAGGCCGGCTCCACCGCGCCCCAGGTCAGGCGTCCCGTCTCGGTTGCAACCGGCCGCAGTTGCACGCCCGAAAACGCCGCCGCCATGCCCATCTCGAGGTTGAACAAATGCGTGCGTGATTCGCAGACGACTTCCTGGCCCGGTTCCGTGTGCAGATGAACCGCGATCTGATTGGCCATCGTGCCGGATGGCACAAAAAGCGCCGCCGCACGCTGAAAAATCTCGGCTGCCCGCAGCTCCAGCCGGTTGACCGTAGGGTCTTCGCCGTATACATCGTCTCCAACCTCGGCCGACATCATCGCCCGGCGCATCTCCTGCGAGGGACGCGTCACCGTATCGCTGCGCAAATCCACCGCCGAGCGTACGCCCCGCGTCTCCATCTCTTCAACTTCGGTCATGCCCTTGGGGCTGAAGCGTCCACGCATGCTGTAAAGTCTAACAGGCGCGACACGCCAAACTACAGATCGCGCGTCGCAAACGATCGCAGCGCCACCGCCAGCGCCACCGCCGTATAGAGAGCCGCATAGACCACCATGGCGATGCTGGGAACCGAGGCGCTGGTGAAGGGCCCCAATTGCATCGCGCTCATCAGCGGCGACTGCATCTCGAACGCCGCCCGCCGCCACAGCGCTTCACTCGGCATGATCAGGCTGGCGACAATTCCCGCATGCACCGCCCGCGGATGGTTGGTGAGCGCGCCGATCTGCTCGATCCAGCCGCCAAGGAATGCCACGCCGAATAACCCGAGGCTGAGCACGCCGTTCGCGAGCGTCGACAATCGCGTGCCCCACAGCAGCGTCAGCGTGAGCAGCAGCACCATCTCGCCCCACATCAGCGCGATGCCAAAGCCGGCGTGGGGTGCGATGTAGCCGGAATAGGCCCAGGCAATCGCCATCACGCCGCCGTCCAAAACCAATTGAAAGGCGGTCAGCAGCAGCACAAATCCCAGCCACTTGCCGAGCAGTATCTGCCACCGCCGGATCGGCTTGGCCGCCAGCGTTTGTATCGCGCCGCTCGCGATTTCCCCCGATAATGCGTCAATTGAGGTGATGATCGCCATCATCGCCGTCAGCAAATTGGCCGCATACAAGCCCAGCAGCGAGAACATCGATTCCGCCTGGTGCTCGATCACCCGATTTGCGGCCTGGGTCCCGTTAACGATGTTCCGGGGATTCGACAGCGCCAAATGCCACGCCGTGGCGTAGAGCGCGAGATAGGCCAGCGCCACCGCCAGCCCCAGCCAGACCAGCTTCCGGCGCGCCGCTTCGCCCATGGTGGTAAGCGCCAGTAGCCAGGTCAATTCTGGTCTCCGACAATGCTGAGAAAGACCTCTTCGAGCGATGGGCGCATCGGAGTAAATTCCGAAACTTCGAGCCCCGAGGCAATCAGTTCACGCAACAAGCGCGGCAGCTCCGCTTCGTTCGCAACCTTGTGGATGACCGCTTCCCCACCGGCAATGCCAACCCGAACCTCCAAAGCGCCGCCGTTCATCTTCCTGAGATCGTGCACTTCGAGCAGGCGACCCTCCTTGACAAAGGCGACGCGGTCGCAGCTCACCTCCACCTCGCCCAGCAAATGCGAGTTCAAAAACACCGTCACGCCCCGCGCCCGCTGCTCGGCAATCACCTCGCGCACCAATCGCCGCCCCAGCGGATCTAATCCGCTCGTGGGCTCGTCCAGAAACAATATTTCCGGATCGTTCAGCAGCGCCTGTGCCAACCCCACCCGCTGCTGCATGCCTTTCGAATACGCCCGCAGCGGTTTGTCCCCCTGGTGCTCCAGCCCCACGCGCGCCAGTAACTCTGGAATGCGCTCGCCCAGCACCGCGTCTGAAATTCCGTACAACCGGCCATGAAGGCGCAGCAACTCGGCGCCGCTGAGCCAGTCCTGAAAATGAAAATGCTCAGGCAGAAACCCAACCCGCCGCCGGGCCTCCACGTCGCCCAGCGGACGCCCCAGCAACAATCCGCCTCCGGCGCTCGGGCGGGCGAGTCCAAGCAGCATTTTCAGGCAGGTACTCTTCCCCGCCCCATTCGGCCCGAGCAGGCCAAAAGCCTCGCCGCGGCGAATCTCAAGCCCCAGCTCGGCAACCGCCACCCGGGTGCCGTAGCGCTTCGACAGGCCTTCCGTTTCAATCGCCAGCATCCGCTAATGGTAGGCGCTAATTGAGCGTGGCGGCGAGTTGCAAGCCTTGCGATCCGTCGCCGGCGCCGCTAATCGCGTAGAGCATGCCCTGACGCGACCAGAGAAGGACATAGTGATCGCCCCCATCCCCATCGCTGTTGACGTTGCGCGTAAGCAGGATGCCCGAGGCGCCATCCACGGTCACCGGTTTTGAATCAGCCGCTTGCCGCGGAAACGGCACCACCAGCGTCGAGGTCCAATCGATCGTGGCGCAGTACTGTTCCGCTTCGCTGGCCGTCATGCCCATCAGTTCCAATCCCAAAGTCGCAATCTTTTGCATATCCAAACCCTGGGGCATGCTCACCACCGGGCTCGGTCCCTCTTGCAGCGTCACATTGCCCTCGGTGACGGTTATGGCGCGCGGCAAATGTACCGCAACCACGCCGCCGTCGATACTGGGCGGAAAACTGACGCCGACCAGGCCGGCGTCGCTCAGAATCTGCTCCGCCCGCGTGCTGTCAATAACCATGTGAAAATCCTTGCCGCCATTCACAACGTAGCTCGCGTCCGCCCAGCCGGCGGGCACCCGCGGCACGAAGCCGGCCAATTGGCCCGCGTCGCTGGCCGAGGCGGCAGTCTGCTTTTTCTCATCCAGCGTAACCGTGACGTTGTCGGCGAGCATCTGGCGCAAAAGCTGCATCGTGCCGCTGCTGGCAAGCGGCGAGTTGCTCGACGCGTCGAAGGGCAGCGCCGCCACATGGCTCACGCGAAAAATCGAGAGCACCGAGCGCGCCACCGGGCTAAACCCGAGCGCGCCAATCAGCGCCGCTCCCGCAATCCCCAGCCAGAGCGTGCGGAACCTCCGCCGCGGAGCGGCCGAATGTAAGCGGTGGCTGCGAAAGCGCTGCCACGCCCGCCTGGTGTTGGATGCATCGGCTTCCGCGGCTACTTTTGAATCGGTGATTTGTTGAGCAAGTATGTCAGCGACGGGTTTCATTCCGACCTCCGGTAATGAGCTTCAAATGCGGCTTCGGCTCGCGCCAGCGTGGTCCCCACCGAACTCGGCCTGATGCCGAGCGCGGCGGCCACTTCGGCATAACTCAAGCCGCTATGGCGCAAGGCGAGTATCTGCGCTTGTTGGGGTTTAAGTGCCGCCAGGGTTTGGCGCACCTTGAGGACGCGTTCGCCGGCCAGCATCTCGGCCAGCGGTCCTTGCGGGAATGCGACGGGTTCGCCGGCCAACCCTTCCTGCGCCAGGCGCAGCCGCTTGCGACCGCGCAGGACGTCGATCGCCATCCGGCTGGCGGTGCGGTACAGCCATGCGGAAATGTTATTGCCCTCCCGCTGCAATTGCGGCCTGCGATACAGCTTCCAAAAGGCATCGTCGGCGACCTCCTCGGCCTGGGCTCGGTCGCCCAGCACCCGGGCGGCAACGCCGACGATGCGGGAGTAATTTTGGTGGAAGACGGCGGAAAAGCTTTCCTCGCTCCAGGCGTGCTCGGCGCCGCTCCAGGCGGCGGGCGTCAGCCGGCCGAGTTCATCAATCCAGTGCACAGTTCCCATGCTACTGGCTTAACGACCCGGCCTCCAGGTTTGTGACGGTTGCTCTACTTCCCCGACGCACCCTGCGACTGCAGTTTCTTGGCGGCATCCAGGTGTTTCTGCATGGTTTGCAAACTGGAGTCGATGACGCTCTTAAGGCCGCTGTCGGTTACGTTGGGCTCAAGCGCTTTGAGCCGTCGGATCGCCGTGGTGTGGTCTCTGACCTCGTCGTTGATGAAGGCTTTGTCGGCTTGTGCGCCACTTTCGTTCTTTAGGCGATTCTCGGCCGCTTCGCTATGCTTCTGCAACGCCGCATTGGTGGTGAGGTTGATGTTGTTCTGGCCGGCGGTGGACTCGAGCTGCTTTTGAGCGTCCTGGTGATCGTTCACCAGCATGTTGGCGTAGTCTTTCACCGATTGGCTCTCGGCGTGGTTCTGCATGAGCTGACCGGTGTCAATCTCACCTTTGTTGATGGTGTTGAGCAGATCGGCGGCGCGCTGATTGGCGCTGTTGGCACTCCTGGCAGAGTGCGCGGCCTTACCGGATGGCTGGGCGGCGGGCTGCTGTGCGCCTCCAGGCGCGGCCAGCGCCAGCGCGAAACAAGCTGCGGTCAAAATGGTTGGCACACGGAACGTCATTTTAATTTCCCCCTATCCTTAAATGGATGCCAAGTATTCAAGAATCGGCTGTTGGGAAATAAAGAAGTGGAGCCTAACGTCATCGAGTTTCCGCCACTGGACATCGCCTTCCCAGGAGCCCCGCGCCTCACCGTCAGCATCGCTCGCGTCCAGCGCAAATACTGTAATCAAGCTTGGTATGTAGTGCGTGTCGCGGTACACAAACAGCTTGCGCGCGCTGCCCACGGTGACCCCTGTTTCCTCCATAATTTCGCGCCGTAGCGCCTGCTCGTCAGACTCCCAGATCCACGCCACGCCACCCGGAAACGCCCATCCCAAGCCGTCGTTGCGCTGTTGCAAAAGGTATTCGTCGCCCCGGCGCAGGACGCCGATTGAGCTGCGCAGCTCGCCAAATATCGGCACGCGGCCGTATACGGCTACAAACGCACGCGAGCAAAACCTGAAAATGGCAGGGGGCAGCATTTTAGCCAAATAGTACGAAATGCAAGCCAATGACGATTTGCCGATCGACCGGCGAGCCGGAATGGAATCCATTGCGACGGCGGTACTCCACGTACGGCAGCCAGTTGCCCAGTGACCACCCCACCCCACCTCCGAGACCGGTGAAACCGTGGCGGCCCACACCGAAGCGGCGCCCGACCAACGCTTCGCCCAACAGCAATGGCCCATGACTCTGCTCCGGATGTGCGCTCGGGCTGAGCCAGGCTTCAAGGCCAGTTTCGACCGAGCCGCCATTGCGCTGTTGCAAACGGTCGAAACTAAGGCCGGCGAAATTCCACAAAAGCAGTAGGTGCGGCGCCGCCGGCAAAGCAATACCGAGCTTCGCGCCTGCCGCCGCGGTGGCTAAATGTGCGTTGGCAGTTGCAGGAACGCTACCGTTAACGCTGGCGACAATCTGGGCCGAAAGTCCTGTAGCAAGGAGCGACACCAGCAGAACCCCTACCCGCAGCTTTTTATTCAGCAGCATCGAACTCCACCGTTTCTCCTGTCTGCAAATACATCTTGCGCCGAAACCAGTCCTCAAGCGCATCGCGCAGGGCGTCAAGCGGCACCAGCGCGCCGGCCTCGAGCCGGCCATCACCCACCGGCAGCGTATCGTCGAAGCGGGTCTCGCCGGTGAAGCTGCGCATGGCGAAACTGTCCAGATATTTTAGCGGACACTCGCGCCCTCCAGCGGGAGAGCGCAGCACGACATGGAGTTTGCGCACGAACACGTAGGTGTGGATTATTGCAGTTTTGCTTGCAGCATTTCGTTGACTAAGGCCGGCTGCGCCTGTCCGCGGGAGAGCTTCATCACCTGGCCGACAAAAAATGCCAGCAGCGCCGTTTTACCTTGGCGGTATTGCGCGGCCTGCTGCGGGTTGGCGGCGATTACCTGGTCAATCAGAGCTTCCAGCGCGCTGGGGTCGGAGATCTGCCGCATTCCCAGCTCGGCGACCAGCTTGCGCGGCGGCTGGCCTTTTGCCGCCATGGCGGCGAATACGTCCTTCGCCATTTTTCCGGAGATGGCACCCTCGTCGATCAATGCGACCAGCTCGCGAATGTGCTCAGGCTGAACCTTCGATTGCGGCAGTTCGACGCCGCTTGCCTTGATTGAGGCCATCAAATCGCCCATGACCCAGTTGGCGATGGCTTTGGCGTTGGCGCTACCTTCCGCGGCGCGCTCGAAATATTCGGCCAGCTCGCGGCTGCTGCTCAGCACCTGCGCGTCGTATTCGGTCACGCCGTACTGGGCGACCAGTCGCTGGCGCTTGGCGTCGGGCAGTTCCGGCAGAGACGCGGCAACCGACGAGCGCCACTCGGCGCTGACATCCAGCGGCGCCAAATCCGGCTCAGGAAAGTAGCGATAGTCATGCGCCTGTTCCTTGCTGCGCATCGGCGCGGTCGTGCCCTCGGCCACCTGAAACAGCCGCGTTTCCTGGACGATGCGTCCGCCCGATGACAGCACTTCTGCCTGGCGTTCGATTTCATACTCCAGTGCGCGCTGCAGGTAGCGGAATGAGTTCAGGTTCTTGACCTCGACTTTGGTGCCAAATTTCTCCTGCCCGCGCGGACGTATGCTCACGTTGGCGTCGCAGCGCAGGCTGCCCTCTTCCATGTTGCAATCCGAGACCTCGAGGTACAGCATGATCTGCTTGAGCCGGGTGAGGTACTCGAAGGCCTCCTCGGGCGTGCGCAAATCTGGCTCGCTGACGATCTCCACTAGAGGCACCCCGGCCCGGTTCAGGTCGACGAACGAGCTGGCGGCCGCGGCGCCCCCGGTTTCTTCGTGGATGTTCTTGCCCGCATCCTCTTCCAAATGCAAACGGGTGATGCCAACACGCTTGCCGCCGATATCAAGCCAGCCGTGCTCGGCCAGCGGGCGATCGTACTGGCTGATTTGATAACCCTTGGGCAGATCGGGATAGAAATAGTTCTTGCGGGAAAAAATCGAGCGCTCGTGCACCTCGGCGTTCAATCCCATGGCCGCACGCATCGCCTTGTCCACCGCGGCGCGGTTGAGCACCGGCAGCGCCCCTGGCAGGCCCAGGCAGACCGGGCAGGTGAGGGTGTTCGGTGGCGCCCCGAAGCGGTTGGCGCAGGCGCAGAAAATCTTGGCGCGCGTGTTCAACTGCACGTGGACCTCGAGGCCGATCACCGGTTCGAAATCGGTGCTGGCGCGCGTCTCGGTCGCGGGGGAAACTGGCATGATCAATGTTAGCGTTTTTTCGACGACGAGAGCCCGCGCCAATGCTCGCAGGCCACAATCGAGTTGCCGGGGTTGGCGTTGTCGTACTTGACTTGCACCGGCCATCCCGGGATCCAGCTTTCAGGGTCGAACTCGATCGGCACCAGGTGCAGCGCCTGCGAAACCTGGTAGGTCACGCCCCCGACCTCGTACTGATACACCAATGTCGGTGGCAATCCGTCGGGGTGGTCAATGAGATCGAGAATCTCCCCGCTGGCCAGGCGTCCAACCGCGTGGATGCGGAGCCGCCGCGCGCACTCGATTTGATCGGGGGTCGGCCGGCGCCACCGGCGCACCACGATCAGGGCAACGGTGAGAGCGGCGACGAATCCCGCGATCGCCAGGGCTAAGTTGCGCGACATCGGTTCACCAGCTTGCCGATGCCGGCAATTGAAACTTCAACCGTGTCGCCATCGCGCAACGGGCCGACGCCGGCCGGAGTACCGGTGGCGATGATGTCGCCAGGTTCAAGCGTCATCACCGCTGTGATGGCGGCGAACACCTGCGGCAGGCTGAAGATAAAGTCGCGGGTATGGCCCTGCTGGCGCAGCTCGCCATTGACGCGGGTCTCGATCGTCAGGTCCGCCGTGTCGGTCGAGGCCACAACCACCGGACCGATTGGGCAAAACGTGTCAAAGCCTTTGGCGCGCGTCCATTGCGGGTCGCTGTTTTGCAGGTCGCGGGCCGTGACGTCATTCACACAAGTGATCCCGAAAATATAGGGCCGAACATCGGTTTCCGCCGCCAACTTGCGGCAGCGGCGGCTGATTACTATCCCCAACTCGCCCTCGTGCTCGACCTGGCGCGAGAGCGGCGGCAGCTCTATCTCGCCACCGGGGGCGAGCAGTGATGACGGTGGCTTTAAGAAAAACAGCGGCGTGGTCGGCACCGCGTGACCCAACTCCCTGGCATGCTCGCGGTAATTGCGGCCGACGCATACGATTTTGCTGGGCTGGCAGGGCGGCGCCAGCGTGGTGGTTGCCAGCGGCAGCCGTTCGATGGTCGGATGCGGGCCGCAGGGTCGCGTCGCATCCAGCGGGGAGCCGGTGAAAACCTGGATCCAATCGCCGTGAAGTTGGCCCCAGTGGTACTGCCCTTCATCAAAGAATCGGACCCAGGTTGTTGGCATAGAGCGTCGTCAATTATGCGGAATCGTAGGCGGCACCGGTTTTTTCTTGTCGTCTGGCTTGGGCACGTCCGGCAACGCCTGCACCGAAATGATACGCGAGGTGGACCGGAACTGCTTGTAATTCTTGAACTGAATTACCATCCGCATGGGCGTCGGCAGCGTGCCCTTTCCGCCCGGAATCGAGCCTTGCATCAGGGTGTAGACCGGGAACCAGTACTTGCCGTCCACCTCCTGGCGCCAGACCTGGAACGGCAAGAACGTGTTGGTCGGGTTGCCGTGCTTATCGTACTCATTGGGCACCACGCGGCCGTCGCTTTTCACGATCATTAGGTCCTTGTCGTCGACGTAGACCTTGCCGTCAAAGTAGCGGTGGCCCTTGACGATTTCCTTAGGAGTGATGCTGAATACGTAGGCCGTGATTTGATCGAGCGGTTCGTGATCGACGTACGCGACGTTGTACTGCGGCAGTTCGTCCACCGAGACCGTGTACATATTCATGTTGAACATGTCCGTCAGGTCCTCCTCGGTCATCTCCACCTGTTTCAGCGTCGGCTGCGGGCAGTAGGTGCATGTAATAGCACGGCTGCCATCGGGCGTAAATGCGACGTCATTGGTTTGCTGGAACTGCCCCCCGGTGGGATTGCCGGAATCATCGAGCTCCTGCATCAGAATGGATTCGGTGTAAATGTAGTTGTTCTTCAGCAATTCGCGGAAGGTTCGCTCCTTGCTGGTAAACGTCTGAATAATGTGCTGAATTTGGTCAGCCGACGGATCCGGCAGCTTTTTGACTGGAGCGGCCGGAGCGGGCGCAACGGCCGCCGGCGCACTTGGGTCCACGGTCTGCGTCGAACCGACGACAAATGCGCCGTCATTGCCGGATTGAGGCGGCAATGTTTTCAATTTAGGGGGTGTTTGCGCTGTCGCGCACGCTGCCAAGCCGATGAATAATGCCCACGAAATCCACCGCATACTGCCTCCTCGCCTATACCCTGCTTAATACAATGCTACACGCAGCCGTATAATTCAGAGATGTTTCGTCTTGCGCTGACGAGTCTTTTTCTTGCCGCATGTGTTCCCGCGATGGCCAGCCACGCCACCTACATTCGCCCGGTGCAGCAAACGATTCCGGCCTCCGGCATCAAACAGGTGGCGCTTGAAAACCTGGTCGGGCCGGTGACCGTGCAAACCAGCGACGGCGGCGATATTCAATTGGTAATACTCATCAATTCCGGCGGCTCCGACGATACGTTCGCGCGCGCCCTATCGCAACAGTTGAACTTTACGGTCAAGAACGACAACGGCCAGCTTCGCATTATCGGCAACTACCCGCTCGATCATTTTCGCGATTACGGCTACCCGTACATGCGCAACCTCATGGGCATCAAGGGTCTCCATGGCACCACAAGCAACGAATACGATGGGCAGAAAGTATTCATCCACGACGTTGGCAGCAAGAAGGCGATCGAACTGTGGGCGGAGGTCCGGCTAACCGTTCCGGCAAACATTGACGTGGCCATTCGCAATACCTATGGCGATGTTACGCTGCGCGGCGGCGGCGGCGAGGCCAGCACCGCCACATTCGACGGCTTTACCGATGTCGGCGACTTCAGCGTGTACCGGCCAGTGTGGGGCACGCTCAAACTGCAAAGCGATTACGGAAAGGTCGAATTCATCGATGGCCTCGGCGTCGGCCGCGACATCTACGTCAATACCGATGTCGGCGGCACTTATCTCGATCTGCCGCCCGATGCGAAGGGCAGGATTATTGCCCACAAAGACCTGGGCTTTCTTCACAACGACGTGTCGGCCGCCAAGTTTACCAAAGATGCGGACGGCAACTCGGTGCTGCAGCTTGGCGACGGCTCGGGGCCGAGTGTTCACATTGAAATGAGCGTCGGCAGCCTGCATTTGCAAACCGTAGGCGGCGGCAACTAGACTATTTTCCGTGCGCGTCCGCGGGAGCGCGGACGAGAATGGGGAGCCGCGGGAACGCCACCCGGCCCGCATTTTCATCGAGCGCATCGACCTGGCACGTATAGTAACCGGGCTTGAGCTGAGCGAGCGGCAGATCAAGCTGCACCACGACGGCCTTGCGCCCGGGGTCGGTAAGGCGGTCAAAATCGCGCACCGCGGTCTGGAAGACCCGCACCTTGCCGCGATACAGCGCAACGTTGGTGCGCACCCGCAACGCGCCCGTAGCGTCAGTCTTGGGGTCGTAGATTTCGTAATAAAGGTAAAGGTGTTGATTGGTCGCGAAAACGTGCGTGACACTCGGGACCAGGGCATTGCCGGAGGCGGTCAGCGGATCTTGCGGACTGGGTCTCACGGTTTCGAGCTGGCTGCCAATAACAACCGAGCTCATAGCCAGCGCCGTCGGCGACTTGGCCTCGATTGCGTCGAGATCGGGAATATTGACAACAGTGCCGAAGGCGCCCATTTCGCCCACCTGATTTTCGCGCGCGGCAAGGCGGATTTCATATAGGCCCGGCGTCACCGAAAAGCCGGAATCATACTGCAAATTCCGGGCGGCGATCTGTGCCCCATTGTCGCCCACCAGCCGCCGGTCAAGCCGGATGGTTGTCTGGATGTGCCCGATCTGGCGCAGTGCGCGATCGCGTACCATGCCGTCAATATCCACCGACGGAACCGCATTGGGGCGTGCGCCCTTGAGCGGAATACTGGCGCCCGGAATGGCGATAGCGACGGGAATGAAGTACCTTCCCTTGGCCAGGCGCAAATAGCCGTCGCTGGCATACATGGGGAGCGTCTGCTCGGGCACGTCGGCGGTGAGTTGGTCCATCAATTGCGCTTCGCGGCCCGAACTGTTCAGATAAGCGATATCGGTGTCCGCATAGTAGCCCGGTCGTGCTGAGACGCGCACGCCGGGGCGGTCGGGAATTGTAATGCTGATCTTGCGGTACTTGCCATCCTTGGAAGGGTTCGAACTGTGATAACCGACTAGATAGTAGGTCTCGGTATCGTGTTCGACTTTGGAGTAAGCGGGCGCGAAATCATTTGAATCGAGAAACGCGTCGCCGCCCGTGTCGTTGGCGAGCGTGGCGACGGTCTCCTGCTGTCCGAACTGGGAATTGATCTGGCCCAGGGCGGCGGCGCTCGTGTAAGCTCCCTGGCCCCGGCTCGAAGCCTGATTGGCGGAGCCGCCGGGCACGCGCACCTGAAGTCCGCGCGCATCCACTGTATAAAGCGCGACGTTGGCCTTGACCGCGGCATTGACCGCCGTCCGTAGCGTGATTTCGTTATCAACCCCGGAGCGGGAAATGCCGTCGGAGAAAAACAGCACCGATTTCTTTTGTTCAATCCCACGCAGCATTTCGGCCAGGGTTTGGATGGCCTCGAGACTTCGATCGGCGTTGGCGACGTTGAATTCAGTATCGTCCGCGGTGAAACTGTTGCCGTTGTCAGGCGTACCGTCGGTCGTGCCATCGCTGCCCGCTTCGAACCCGTTGCTGGTGGCGGGATTGAGGGCGTTGAGTCCTTTGAGAAGGAGATCCTTGTCGGAAGTGAAATCCTGGTTGACCTGCAGGGTATTTCCCAAACTGGCAATGCCCACCATGTCGGCGGGCTGCATTTTCGTCTTGACGAACGACTGAGCCTGCTCGATAACGTTCTGCACATCCTCGGGCTGCATTGTGGTCAGGTCAAAATAGAGCACGATCAGACGGCGGTCGCGATAGGTTTCCTCGGCAACTGGAGTGGCCGCCGGCGTGGCTCCCAGCTTGAGCGAGAGCGGCGCGCCGGAGACTACGACGCCGGATGGTCCACTCGCGGCGGCGCTCGCCGTCACGGCTGGGGGCGCATCGAGATTCTCAAAATCGAAACTGACGATTTTCTGCGGCTTGCCATCCTCCAGTAACCGAATATCGCCGGCCTTTAGGTCGCGCACCGGGTTGCCGTTCTTGTCGGTGACCGAGAGGTTGACCAGAACCAGCGACGTATTCGCCACGATGGTAACGATCGGTTTGCGCGCTTGAGGCGAAGCCGGCGCCGGCACGGCCTGCTGTGCCGGCGAAAGCGGCAAAGCCAGCGCGAAGAGCGAAGTTGCAATGATGCTGTGGCGAAGGGCGCGCATACTCAGAACCGGAAGCGGGCGACGAAGTTAATGCTGCGCATGGCACCGACGCCGGCGACCTCGCCAAACAAGGGAGAGTTGACCTGGGTGACGAGGCCCTGCCAATTGGGGTGATTGAGCGCATTGGTGGCGTCAAAGCGCAAATCGAGCGTGCGGAAATCGGTAATGCGAAACGTCTTGGCCAGAGTGAAGTTCAAGTTGATGGCGCCCGGCCCTTGCAGAATGTCACGCCCCGCGTTGCCATAGCCTGAACTTTGCACCGTGAAGGCGCCGGGGTTGAAATAATTGAGAAACGTGGGATTCGCCACCGCGGTGGGCTGCCCCGTGAGATCGGGCCGCAGCGTCGCGTTTACGCCCCATATGCCTTGCAGCGGCGTATTCGCGAGCACCGGCGAATACGGCAGCCCGCTGGTCAGAGCGAGCAGGCCGGAGAGTTGCCAGTCGCCCAGCACCGAACTCGACCAGTCGGCGCGGTCTCCCCAACGGTGATTCAGCCCGTACGGAAGCTGCCACTCGAAGTTGGTGCTGAAGTTATGGCGCACATCGAAACTCGAGCGCGCCCACTCGGCGTTGAGATCCTGATCGTTTTGGGCTACGGTTCCGCTCGTCCCACCGCCTCGGCCGATCGAGGAGGCGTTGTCCATCGACTTGGCGTAGGTGTAAGTGGACCGCAGCGAGACCCCGTGGCTAAGCCGGCGGCTGACCAGCAGTGAGCCGCTGTGGAAAAGTGATCGACCGCCCGACGTCTCGTAGTAAAAGGGCACCACATTGGGAAAGAGCAGGCCGCTCGGTGTACGGTTGGGCGCGCGCAACTGATCAAGGTCGGTGCCTTTGGTTCCGTTGTAGACGACATTCACGACGTAATCACGGCCCACCTGGCGCTGCACATCGAGCAGGAACGATTGCACGTAGCCGAGCCGGTAATACGGATCGACGGCATAGGTATTGACCACGGCGCCGGGCGCGGCGGCGGGAAAGCCATTCGTGAGGCTGAGCGGCTGCGTGGGTGTGGCAATGTTGGTGGCATTGGTGACGAACGGCTCCTGGAAGGCCAACTGCGTCGCCATGCTCGAGTAGCCGCCCGTGTTCAGGTTGATGCCGTAGCCGGCATTGACCACCATTTTGTTCCAAGCCTTCCACGCAAACCCGACACGCGGCTGGAAGGCCTTGCGCTCGGGATGAAGAATGCCGTCGGAAATACCCCCCTGGCCCGCGACGACGGGCGACACCGAACTGAAGCCGGGGCCAACCGCGAGGTTCGTAAGCCGGTTGTACTGTTCGGTGAAGGGAGAAACATACTCCCAGCGCAGGCCATAGTTCAGGGTCAAGTTGCCGCGCTTCTGCCAATTGTCCTGAAAATAGAGATCGTCGTAGTTTTGGTGAAAGTAGAAGGTGCCGCCGCCAAAACGCTCGGTTGTTTCGCGGACATCGCCGAGCAGGAAATCGGCGAGATCGAAGCCGGAATATTGACCGGTAAAATCAAACGTGCCGCGCGCGTTGGTGTCGGTTTCGGGCGCGTTGTTCACAAAATGGGCGTCGCCGCCGATGCGGTAGTTGTGCCGGCCAACCCGGCGCACGATGGCGTCGGTGAAGGTCCAGGTAGCGGAACGATTGAAAATCGGATTGCTGTCTGAGAGTCCCTGAAAATTATTGAGCGAGATGGTGGGCAGGCCCCAGTCGATGGGTGCCCGCGAAACGCCTTGAATGCCGAGTTGGGTGGCGATGTCGGTGTTGAAAGCGTAGAGGTTCGTGGCCAGCGTCCGGCTGCGGTTGTACGTGACTCGAAAATTGTCGAGCCAGCCGAAGAGCGGAGTGTTGTAGCCGAGCTGGAAATTGATGCCGCGGGTTCGCGTCGTGCCCTGCTCCACCGCGGGAAACACGCCCGGCGCCAGCGCATGGCCGCCCTGATAGGTGAAGTTCAAGCTGAGGCTGCGGCCGCGGCCGCCGCGACCACCTCGCCCCCCGCCTCCTCGTCCTCCACGTCCGGTGGGTGTAGTGAAGGAGTGATTGATGCGGCTGGAGAATTGGCCCGTCGTGTTGCGCGAATTGACGGTTTCCTGATAGTTGTAGGCGCGGCCGCCGCTGCCCAGTGTTACGGGCACATTGGGGCCAGGATAGAGCGCCAACAAACCGGCTGCCGCCGGCGAGATCATCGAGCCCGGAATAATATTGCCGTCGAAGGGTTGGCCAGTCTGGGGGTTGACGATCGTGACCGGAGTTGTTTTCCCCGCAATGGTCGTGGTAACGCCGGCAAAATTGCCTGCGATTTCAGCCGGCGTGGGCACCAGCGCATCCACGGTCGAAAGTCTTGAGGAATGGTTGCCGGTGAACGTAAAGGTATAACTGGTGCGGCCGTTGTCGTTGTAGATGTGCGGGATGCTGAGCGGACCGGTGACCGTCGCGCTGTAGCGCTGTTGCGCGCTGTTGGGAACCTGGGCCGGCGGGGCGCCGGTGAGCGAGTAAGGCAGCGCATCAAGCGCGGAATCGCTCAGCGTATAGGAAAGATTGCCGTGCGGCTGGTTGAAGCGATTGTTAAGCGTCTGAATGGTGAAGCGTCCGCCGCCGCCACGCCCGCCGCGGCCGCCACC
>Ga0134128_10000793_pt1 | contig 42846 bp, 47 predicted proteins | sample KB31754_FD_96462 | JGI IMG/M metagenome (GOLD analysis project Ga0134128, IMG submission 96462) | Terrestrial soil microbial communities with excess Nitrogen fertilizer from Kellogg Biological Station, Michigan, USA - KB3-175-4 | ecosystem: Environmental > Terrestrial > Soil > Unclassified ...
CAGCAACGTGAACATGATTCTCGGCGCCATGACTTTCGACTTTGGCGAAGTTGCGGGTACCTCGGGCCTATGGGGCTTATCGGCGCATCTAACGGGTTCCCATGTGGAACTAGTGTCTTCGGCACCCTAAGCGCCGGGCGAAAATGTGACCTACGACTATTATACCGATCCGATCCTTGGAGGGCTCCTCGCCTATTGGATTCGCAAGCGAGGGGGTCGCCGCATGCCGACACGCCGCGACATCGATCCCACGGAAATCCCTCAGCTGCTTCCGAATGTGCAGATGATTGATGTGATCGGCAATGGCGCGCGATACCGCTACCGTCTCATCGGCACCGAACTCGTGGCCGCATTCGGCCGCGAATACACGGGAAAATTTGTCGATGAGCTTCTCCCGCCCGAGCGCCGCTATTCTGTCGAATTGGCTGGAAGGATGGTCTGTGACACAGGTAGCCCCGTGTTTCTACACAACCGGTATTGGACCAGCAGGGATACGACCATCGCGGCGAACCGCGTGTACGCTCCACTCTCCGACAATGGTAGGGACGTGAGTGTGCTCTTGGGCGCCTGCGTTTTCGGGCTTCGCATATTTGAAATTGCCGGCTTGTGGGGGCTCGATGCCAAAATCGACCCGGAGCATCACCTCGAAAGCGTCGACCTTTCCACGTTCGCCCCTCGCGTCGGCGGTTAACGTATTGGGCCCCCTAGCTTAGCGGCAACGTCCGGAAATGGGCACAGATCTGAAGTAGCCCAGACCAAATGGGGTGTCCGGTGATCATAGCTGAGCAGACGTCACTGCAGCGCGGCCGTGCACTTGCCGAGTGTCGTTCACTCGAGCACCTCATTGCTCCGGACGCTGTGCGGCATCAGCCGCCGGGGCGCGCGGCGCCCTCGGCTTCTTTGCTCTGGACGCAGTCGTCCGGGCATCCTCTTCCAGAATGGCCGCGACCTCGATTGGGTTCAGCCGCATGCGAAAGAGCCAGCTGATCTCATGCGCCTGTGCGATGTCCTCACAGAGGAAACTGAAATTCTCTCCACCTCCTCGCCGCGGCCGGATGACCCAGCCGCGATGCGCGACTTCGGCGTAAATCCGCCAGGCGAGCGAGTCACCTCGCTTTGCCGCCCGCTTGGCTCGACGAGCCAGCGCGGCGATGTCGCCGGGAATTCCGGGCATTCGCCGGCGGATAGGATGCAGCTTGATGTCGGACGGCATGAGATCCTCCCGGTTGCTCAAGCCGCGCTACGTTGGACTGCTCGGTCGCAGCTCCTACATAGGCCCTGCTCAGGACTCGGTGCGCTGCTGTTTCTGCTAACGCCAGCCCTGCACGACCTGCCGGGCTGCGTCGTCCGATACGTCAACTCTCTTCGATGCTTCGGACCGCGACAATGGCCGAGAACGGGTATTTCGGCGCAAAGCTGGCGGGGACCGGAGCGAATTCCTCTTTCCGTGTCGTCACAGTCAGTACCATGTGGTGCCGTACGAGCAACGGCAGCCAGAGATCTCCCGCTGCAACTGCCAGCCGGATCTCCTTGATCCGCTCCTGATTTTCACGGAGATGCTGCCGCGTGGTCTTGACCGGCGCTTCGCCGCGGTCGAGCGCCATCGCCTCCTCATAGGTCAGGATCGGGCGCCAATAATAGGCGCTATGGCCCTGCTCGACGGCGGCGAGGGCGTGCTCGAGAGCGTCCAGCTCGGCATCAGAAAGCGCGAAATCGGGGAAATCGAAGTCGAGGGAGCCTGCCGTCACCGCGATCCCCATGTCGTACCCGTTACGGAGCGGATAGTCGTTGACCAGACGGCTCGGAGCGAGAAGAAACCGTTCGTCGATGCGCGAAGTTCTTGCCTTCATTGGACCCCTCCGTTGCTACAGGAGCAGACGCACCGCCTTGCGCGCCAAGCCTGCGAGAGCCGCAGCAAAGAGATTCAGTTCAATCGCCGCGGGACCGCGTCCGCTTGCGCCAACAGAGCTTCAACGGCCCGTTTCAGAGTTCTCACACGGGCGCCGCCCTTGAATCCCTCCCGCAGCACCGCGACGGCTTCATCTGGGAGTGCCGGTAGGTCCTCCGGTCCGATCGACAAATCTGCGGCAGTGTCCCGGAGGATCCCCTCGAGGAGTCCATCGAACGCCTCTTCGCCCGGTTGATCGATACGGACGATGCGGAGCCTGTCGAGCAGCGGACGCGGAACGCGCTCGATCGTGTTCGCGGTAAAGATCCACGAAATCTGGCTAAGGTCGGCTGGCGCCATTAGGCATGAATCGAACCAGCTGCGCGCAGTCTCGATCTCGAGCATGCCGAGCAGTGTCGCCTGAAAATCGCCGTTATGGCTGGCCACCGCCTTATCGACCTCGTCGATGACGAGAACCGGATTCGCGGTATTAGACTGGCGCATCATGAGCAGTGGCCAGCATGGCTGGGCGCCACGCCACCCACGGGCAGTGCCTTCGAGGAGCCGATTGTCAGAAACTCCGCCGGCGCCGAGTACGCCGTGGCCCGTCCCGAGCAACCGCGCGACGCGACGCGCGAACCTCGTTTTTCCGGTGCCGGGCGGACCGACCAGAATCAGGGGGCGAAATCGCGCCCATGGCACGCCGGCATGGCGCAGGAGCTTCAGATCGTCTGCGATGCGCCTGGCGCCCTCCACGATGTGCGGAAATTCGAGCGAGAGCGCCGTCCTCAGCGATTCGGGATCGATGCGGCCTCCGTGCAGGGGCAGCGGCTTCGTGAGCGCCTCGTAGGCTCCGACGATGCTGTTCTCCTCGGTCTCGGGGAACCCGATTTCCGAGATCACTTGCAATGTCGGAATTCTAAGAGGCTGCTCTTCCGGCCGCTCCTGCTCGGGTGTTGGCTCCTGAGCTGATACCTCCGGAAAGCTCGGCGAAGCGAGCTGGTAGCGCCAGCGGTCCGCCTGGATGGCCACGGGGCTCCTGATCTCTCGACACCAGGCGAGCGCTAGCCGCTCCATCTCCGCCGATTCGCGTTTGAGCGCGCGACGGTCGTCCTCATCTTTGACCCCTTCGCGTGCGAGCTGCCTCAGATGATCGGCGTGGGCCAGCAATCCTTGCGCGAGCGCAAAGGACGCCGGCTCATGTTCATAGAGCGCCGCGAGCAGCATCCAGGTCATGGCGTAATCGGCCGGCGGATGAAACGCCGACCACAGCCTCCCGGCGAGCGTGAACGTCGCGTTCGTCGCGAGAGTGTCGCCGCGAAGCACCGCGTCGAACAGATGCTTTTCGTTGCTGTTCTTCGGCGCGAAGCAGGCAGCGAGGAAGGCGCGAAGCTGGCCCGCGAGCTCGCGGTCCGCGAACATCTTCCCAGGCGCGGTGGTGCGCCAAAGCACGAGAAGCTCGGGTTGGTTGGTCATCGGCGGCTCCGCGGCCCGGCGGCGCCCCTAGCCCCGGCCCGGGACCGGCGCCGAACCGCGATGAGGACGTCCGCTGACCCTAGTGCAGACCAGACGGGCGCCTCGGCGAATTCGGCCGCTAGTTCCAGACCACCCCTCTCGAGCGATCGAAGTGCCGATGCTCCCTGCTTGACCGCTTCTGCCGAGAGCTTGGCCTTATCGCGGCCTGCACGGAGCTGTCCTAGCAGCGACCCGGCGTCGGTCTCGTCGGGCTCGTCCGGCGCCACTACTCGGTTGTGAAGAGTTTCTAGGGTGGGGAGGGCGGTCGCCAGCAGATCGATCTCGCGATCCGTCAGAATGAATCGCAGCAGACGGATCCGGCCCGTGATCAGCCGGGCGATGTCGGAGCGCGACAGCATCTGATCTCTCCTTGGACCAGGCCGAAGAGCTCGATGCTCATCGTCGGAGCGGGTCCAAGCGGCCGTCGCGACTCGAATATGTGTGCGCCGACGTGATCGCGGCAAAACGGTGGGTAGATTTTTCTTAGGTTCTTTGTGGGGAGCTAGCTCTCGATTTCGGTGATGTTCCCATTCCTAGGTGGAGCTTCTGCCATTTCGTGAATGGGTGTCCGCCGGCGAACGTCTCCCTGGCGGGGGCCTAAACTCTGATCCCCGCTCCAAATGGCCGAGCCATCCCGGACCTTGAGCGTGGTTTTGGGTCCGCCTCGGCCGTCACGGATCTCCGCCCGGCAACCATCGGATGCTCGGTAAGGGCGGGCCGGACCAGAGGGAGCGGCAGGTCCATGGGCCCGATTCCGGCGCCGGCCAGCCTCCGCGACTCCAACGCGCCAGCAGAAAAATCCAACGCGCCGACGCTAGGATTTTGAGAACTCATCGGTTTTTCCGGGAGAAGAGTACCTGATGTACTACTCGGTCTGATCTGCGACGCGCTCTCTTTGCATCAAGGCCCCGCCGGCGACCCCGGCGGGGCCTTTTCTTTGGCGAGACGCAGCCGGAACCAGAGGGCCGCGCCTCGGGTTGGCAGGAGCATCTGAGACCTTGGGAGGACCAGTCGATGCGTCTTGCCAGATCAGGCCTGCTTCTCGCCGGCGCCGCTTGCTGCGCCGTGCTTGCTACCGCCGAGGCCCAGGAACGCGCGCCCACTCCCCCGCAACAGAACCAGGAAGTCGCGCCGCCCGCGCCCGGCGGCTCCTCAGGATCGAGCCAGCCGGACAGTGGCGCGCCGGGCGCCAGCAGCAACCAGCTCAACCGTTCCGGCGGAGTGGTAACGCCCCCGCCCACGAGCGATCAGGGCGTCGTGCAGCCGCCGACCTCGGGGAGCAGCACCATGCCGGTCATTCCGCCGCCCGGCACCCCCGGCGGCAATCAGCGGGTGCAGCCGAAATAGGTCGTCGGCCGCATCCGCCGCTCGCTCATCGCTTCGGCTTGTCGCCAGCATAGGCGGCGCTCTCACCGTGCAGAGCGCGGATCTGCCGGCGCGCCGCCGCGACGTTGCAGATGGCGATCAGGAATACCAGCGCGCCCACAACCCAATGATCCCAGGCCGCGGCGGCAAGCGCCACGAAGCCCAGCACCCAAGGCGCAATGAAGACCCACACGCCGAGCAGCAGGTTGATCCATTCCTGCCAGAACTCCATGCGGGCCAGCGCCGAAATGGAGAGCAGCGCGATCAGCGCACCCAGCACCCATGCATTCCACGACGCGTTGGCGCCCGCCGCCGCCATGCCGACCACCGAGCCCGCTGGACCGCCGGTGGCGGCCGCCCCGGCTCCCCCGCCAGCCGGCGCCGTCGCCGCGCCCGATGCGTATCGCAAGACCCAGGGCGAGATGAAAAGCCAGAGGCCGAGCACCAGATTGGTCCAGTCCTGCCAACGATTGCTGCGCTTGCCGCTGCCGGCGAAATCCGCTGAAGAAGCCATCGTCCGTCTCCCACCCGGGCGCGGGGCCATCCTCCGCCCCGCATATCAACCGATTTCCCGATCGAACGACGGATGCGAAGACGCTGTTCTCGCTGAAGACTTGCGATATCACAGGGCATCGGACGATGAGCGCATCAGGCGCTCTCAGGTCGCGCCGCGCGCCAGCCATTCGCGCGCCGCCGCCTCCATGGTCAGGAAGGCGGCGCCCTTCGCGGCGAGCTTCGCGATGAGCTGCTCCAGCATCAGCATGCGATGGCCGCGGCCGATGACGAAGGGGTGGAACGTGTAGGTGATGATCCCCCAGTCGGTCAGCCGGGTCATGTAGTCGAAATCGCCGTACCAGTTCTCCAGCACGCCACTCGCCGGCTTCAACCCAGGGAGCAGCGTGTTGCGGGCGCGGACGAACTCGAAATGCGGGTAATCGTCGAGTGTCCAGCTGACCGGCATCTCGACGAGCGCCGTCTCGGCACCGAAGATGGCCGGCTCCTCGAGCGCGATCACATCACCCTGGCGCGCGCGGTAGGGCCGATAGTCGTCGCCCATCATGCTGCTGTCGTAAAGAAAGCCATGCTTCAGCAGCAACTCGACCGTGTGCGGCGACAAGTCCCAGGACGGCGAGCGATAGCCTCGCGCGCGCTGACCGGTGAGTTTCTCGATCGCGATATTGGCGCGGAGAAGACCCGCCTCTTCCTCTTCGCGCGAAAGGCTCGCCGGCGGCACATGGGTCCAGCCATGATGGCCGATCTCATGGCCCGCTTCGAATACCCGGCGGCAGCTTTCGGGAAAGCTTTCCAGCGTGTGACCGGGGATGAACCATGTCGTCTCGATACGGTGGCGAGCCAGGAGCGCCAGGATGCGCGCCGATGCGGTGACGCCGAACTCGCCGCGCGAGATCGGCGTCGGCGTCGTCATGCCGCGGGCGATGAATCCCGAGATCGCGTCGAAGTCGAAGCTGAGGCAGACGATGTGCCGCGGCATGGGCGGATCCTCCCGACCGAGACCACAGCTCATTGCCCGGCAGCGATCAAATCCGCCGCGTCAGGCTTGTTGCTCGCTAATGAACGCGCTCGCCGTCGCCGGGAGCGCGCGTCAGTTCATAGACCGCTTGATCGACCTGGAGCCAGGAGGTGATCGCTGAATTCTCCACCTCGCCTTCGCGCAGCTTGGCGATGCGCGCGCTCACCACTTTGGACGCGGCATCGCCATGCTTGGCGACGAGCCAGGCAGCGACTGTCCAGATGTTGCGGTTGATCATCATGCTTGCGGTTGAACGATGGCGCGAGCAGCGAAGTTCCCGCGCGATGGTAAATGTGAGAAGGCGAGATTTTCGCGCAGATGGATCGCCCATTCTCCACTTCCGCCGCGCATGTCCTTCATCCCCGTAGCTCTTTTTGCCATCGTGGACGAGAGTGGCGAGTCGACGCAACGAGACTCTATGGTTAATGCGCGAGTTTTCGCGTGAGCTGCACGCTCAGGCGTCGGCCATCTTGCGCAACAGCGCCTCGGTCGCGGCGATCACCGACCGCCACGCATCGAGTGCCAGCTCATCGCCGACCTCGATCGCGCGCCATGCCCGCTCTCTGGCGAAGGCAAGCGCATCGGCGCCGTATTTCTCGGTAAGTTGACGCGCGACCTGCGCCGCTTCGCGGCCGTCCATCACCTTGGCGGCCACCCGGCCGCGGCCGATTGCACGTCGCGATTCCGTCTGCTCAATGGACAAGATCACCCTCATCCGGAGATGCCTTGATCAACTCTGCCGTGGCGCGCGCGATCCAACACCACACGACATGCGTGAGTTCGTCATTGTCGTGCTTCTTCGCCTCGCGCCCGGCAATGTCGGCGGCATCCTCGCCATGCCGTCGCACCAGGAGCATGGCCGCTTCCCAGATCTGACGCTCGCTTGTCATCATGTTCATGGCAAACCCGGCGCGGCTGGGTGGGTTCCCACCTCAGCCGCGCCGCTCATCTCCTCCTTCGGACTAAACTAGTTGACGGCGTCGGCGACCTGGTCGGGCAGCACTTGGATGCGCACCAGCGCCAGACCTTCCTTCTCCATGCCGAGCTGCTTCGCCGCCTGGGTCGACAGGTCGAGCACGCGTCCCGCTACGTAAGGACCCCGGTCATTCACCTTCACCTCGACGGATTTGCCGTTCTCGAGGTTGGTCACCTTGACCTTGGTATCGAGCGGCAGCGTGCGATGCGCCGCGGTGAGCTTATGCGCATCGAAGCGCTCGCCGCTGGCGGTGAGACGCCCCTGGTGCCAACCGCCATACCAGGAGGCGAGCCCCACCTGCCCGCCCGCCCGCGCCGAGCCGGGCGAGGCGCTGTCGGGCTGCCCGGCCGCGCTCGCCACCACCGGCGATTCCGCCACCGCCGCGCTCGAGTTCTCGCTCGGCGCCGCGGCTGGCGCGGTCGCCGCTGCGCCGCTCGCCAGCGTATCAACATTCGCCGCGACCTTGGCCGGAGCGGCAGAGACTTGCGCGTCCCGCGTCACCCCTGGAGCAATCACGGCAATTAGACTCGCCGCAGAAAGCCAATAGACCCAGAAGCCTAGCCGACGTGTCTGCATCGGAGCCTCACCTCCTGTTTACTCTTTTGGTTTATTTTCTGTGAAGACAACGAGGGAGACTACAAGCTTGTTCCCTCGAATGCAAACTATTCAGTAGATTTATTGGGTCGCTTTCGTAACGAATTAGATATTCTGCGGCACCGCCCGCGGCCGCCGGTTGTCGCCGATGGCCACGTAGGTGAATAAACCCTCGGTCACCTTGATCCGTTCCTCGCTCAACCCACGGCGGACCCAGGCCTCGATTTTCACCGCGATGGAGCTGCGGCCGACCCGGACCACCTCGCCATAGAAACTGACCTCGTCGCCCACTAGCACCGGTTGGTGGAAGCTCATCGCGGTGATCGCCACGGTGGCCACCCGCCCGCGGGCGCGGCGCGCCGCAACCTGCCCACCGGCGATGTCCATCTGCGACAATACCCAGCCGCCGAAAATGTCGCCGTTCTGGTTGGCGTCGGCCGGCATCGGCATGGCGCGGATGGCCGGCTCGTAAGCCGGAGGGCTGGTGCGTTCGTCTGTTCCGTTCATCGGCGAAACCCGCTATTGTCCGGACCTCTGCCCACATGTTGTGGCGATGGACTCCGCGCCCCTACCGTATCTGCGACGTTTTGTGATGGTACCCGCATGTCAGACCTCTTCGACAATCTCGCCCGCAAGCCCGGCTCCGGATACTCCGCCAAGGATATCGAGGTGCTCGAAGGGCTCGAGCCGGTGCGCCGCCGCCCCGGCATGTATATCGGCGGCACCGACGAACGGGCGCTCCATCATCTCGTCGCCGAGGTGCTCGACAATGCCATGGACGAGGCGGTAGCCGGCCATGCGAGCCGCATCGAGCTCGAGCTGCACAAGGATGGCAGCGTCGTGGTGCGCGACAATGGCCGCGGCATCCCGGTCGATCCTCATCCGAAGTTTCCAAAGACCTCGGCGCTTGAGATCATCCTGACGACGCTGCATTCGGGTGGCAAGTTCTCGGGCGACGCCTATAAGACCTCGGGCGGGCTGCACGGCGTCGGCGTCTCGGTGGTGAATGCGTTGAGCGACCGGCTCTGGGTCGAAGTTGCCCGCGACAAGAAGTCCTGGACCCAGGAGTATTCGCGCGGCAAGCCCAAGACAAAGCTCAAGGACGCAGGCGCCGTCTCCAATCGCCGCGGCACGACGGTGGGTTTTCACCCGGATCCTCAGATCTTCGGTGACAAGGCGCATTTCAAGCCGGCGACGCTCTACCGCCTCGCGCGCTCCAAGGCCTATCTCTTCCGCGGCGTCGAGATCCGCTGGTGGTGCGACCCGGCGGTGGTGCGGCCCGACGACGTGCCGCAGGAGGAGCGCTTCCATTTCCCGGGCGGTCTCGGCGACTACCTCGCCTCACTGCTTCAGGGCCGCGACACCCTTACTCCCCAGCCCTTCAACGGCGAGCATGAGTTCGGCGAAGGTGGCCGCGTCGAATGGGCGATTGCCTGGCCCGAAGACCAGGAAGCGTTCCAGTCCTTCTACTGCAACACCGTCCCGACACCCGACGGGGGCACGCATGAGGCGGGGCTGCGCGCCGGGCTGACCCGCAGCCTCAAGGCCTATGGCGAGCTCACCAGCAACCGCCGCGCCGGGCAGGTCACCGCCGAGGATGTGATGACCGGTGCGGTGGTCCTGCTGTCGCTTTTCATCAAGGAGCCGCAGTTCCAGGGCCAGACCAAGGAGCGCCTCGCCTCGCCGGAAGCGGCGCGGCTCGTCGAGGGAGCGCTCAAGGATCATTTCGACCATTGGCTTTCGGGCGATCCCGAAGCGGCGCGCATGCTGCTCGATTGGGTAATCGAGCGCGCCGAAGAGCGCCAACGGCGGCGGCAGCAGAAGGATCTCGACCGCAAGAGCGCGACGCGCAAGCTCCGCCTCCCCGGCAAGCTCGCCGATTGCAGCCGCAGCGCGGCCAGCGGTACCGAGATCTTCCTCGTCGAGGGCGACAGCGCCGGCGGCTCGGCGAAGCAGGCGCGCGATCGCGAGACGCAGGCGATCCTGCCGTTGCGCGGCAAGATCCTCAATGTTGCTTCGGCGAGCGCCGACAAGCTGCGGCAGAACCAGGAGATCGCTGACCTCCTGCTGGCGCTGGGCTGCGGCTCGGGAGAGCGCTACAGCGAGGAGAAGCTGCGCTACGAGCGCGTCATCATCATGACCGACGCCGATGTGGATGGCGCGCACATCGCCTCGCTGCTGATGACCTTCTTCTTCCGCGAGATGCCGAAGCTGGTGGCCTCGGGCCGCCTCTTCCTCGCCGCGCCGCCGCTCTACCGTCTCCATCAGGGCGAGACCACGCTTTACGCGCGCGACGATGCGCACAAGGACCAGTTGCTGAAGCGCGAGTTCGACGGCCGCGGCAAGATCGAGATCAGCCGCTTCAAGGGGCTTGGCGAGATGCCGGCAAAGCAGCTGCGCGAAACGACGATGGATCCCGCTCAGCGCACTTTGCTGCGCGTGAAGCTGCCCGAAGAGGGTGAGCGCGACTTCAAGAGCACGGTCGAGCTGGTCGAGAGTCTGATGGGCCGCAAGCCCGAACTGCGCTACCAGTTCATCCAGGAGCGCGCGCAATTCGTGCGGGACCTCGACGTCTGACCGAGGGCGCGGGCTTGTCGTCTGGCCCCATCGTGGACGCGCGCCGAAATCAGTAGAGCTACCGAACAATCAGTTATATAAACTAATTGGCGCGGCCGGCGGCGCTCTGTTTCAGAGTATCGTCGGCTGACGGCCGCGGCCGGAACAGGTCGCCTGCGTCGGGCTCGCCGCCCGCCGTGCAACCAAACAGAACGGGGGAGGTGCCAATGTCCAGGAAGACCAGCTCCAACCATCAGCCGGCTCATGGGACCGCCGGGGTGACGCGACGGCGCGTGCTCGGCGGCGCCGGCACTCTGCTGGCCGCGGCGAGCCTGCCGACAAGCCTCGCGCGCGCCGCTGGCGAGCCGCTCAAAGTTGGGTTCATCAGCCCGCGCACCGGCGCCCTCGCCGGCTTCGGCGAATGCGATCCACACGTGCTGGAGCTGGCGCGCAAGAAGCTCGCGCCCGGCCTCGCCATCGGCGGCAAGACCTATGCCGTCGAGCTCCTCGACCGCGATACGCAGTCCGATCCGGCGCGCGCCGGGGCGCTCGCCAAGGGCCTCATCAACGAGCAGCATATCGACATGATGCTGACCACCTCGACGCCCGAGGTGGTGAACCCGGTCTCCGACGCTTGCGAGGCGGCGGGCATCCCCTGTCTCTCGACGGTGGTGCCCTGGGAATCCTGGTATTTCGGCCGCGGCGCCAAGCCGGGCCAGCCCTCGCCCTTCAAGTGGACCTATCACTTCTGCTTCGGCGGCGCGGACTTCTTCAAAGCCTACAATTCGCTCTGGAACGGCGCGGTCAAGACCAACAAGAAGGTCGGCATCCTTTATCCCAACGACGCCGACGGCAATGCCGTGCGCCAGCATCTCGCTCCCGAGCTCGCCAAGGCCGGCTTCACCATCGTCGATCCCGGCGCCTATGAGGACGGCACCACCGATTTCTCGGCGCAGATCGCCAAGTTCAAGGCGGAGCGCTGCGAGATCTTCAACACTTTCCCGATCCCGCCGGACTTCGCCACCTTCTGGCGCCAGGCGGCGCAGCAGGGCTACACGCGCATGGTGAAGATCGCGCAGATCGCCAAGACCGGCCTCTTCCCCTCGCAGGTCGAGGCGCTGGGCTCGCTCGGCTACAATCTCGCCACCGCCTGCTACTGGCACCCGACCTGGCCTTATAAGTCGCCGCTCACCGGCTTGAGCTCGCAAGCGCTCGGCGCGGGCTACGAGAAGGCGACGGGACGGCAATGGACCCAGCAGCTCGGCGCCAGCATGGCGCTGGTCGACGCCGGCATCGAGACGCTGATGAAGAGCGGCAATCCCAAGGACAAGGCAGCCGTTGCCAAAGCGCTGAGCACGCTCAAGGTGGTGACGCCGGTGGGGCCCATCGACTTCACCAAGGGCCCAGTGCCGAACGTCTCGACATCGCCGATCATCGGCTGCCAATGGGTGAAGGCAAAGCCCGGCAGCAAGTTCAAGCTCGACCTGCCGATCACCGAGCACGCCGACGACCCGCACGTGCCCATCGCCGCGAGCTTGCGTCCCTATAACGCCTGAGGCAACGGGAGCGGTCGGCGTCGATGGCGGTAGAGGGCGCGATCCTCGCGGCCGAGGGCTTGATCAAGCGCTTCAACGCTCTCGTCGTGCTCGATAGAGTCGATTTCACCCTAAGCGCTGCCGAGGCTGTCGGTATCGTCGGACCGAACGGCGCCGGCAAGACGACACTGCTCAACGTCCTCGCCGGCGCACTCCGTCCGACCGCGGGCCGCGTCCGCTTTCAGGGCGCGGATGTGACCGATGGTGGGGCGGCCGAGCGCTGCCGCCTCGGCCTCGCCCGCTCGCACCAGGTGCCCCGCCCCTTTGGCGGCATGACCGTGTTCGAGAACGTGCTGGTGGCGGCGACCGCAGGCGGCGGCTTTGCGCGTGAGCAGGCCTATGAACGAAGCATCGACTCGCTCGAGATCTGCGGCATGCTGCGCGCTGCCAATCGCCGCGCCGAGGCGCTGGGCCTGCTCGACCGCAAGCGCCTCGAACTCGCCCGAGCGCTCGCCACCGACCCGGACGTGCTGCTGCTCGACGAAATCGGCGGCGGGTTGACCGACGCCGAGGCAGGGCAACTCGTCGGCACCATTCTCGACCTGCGCGGCCGTGGTATCGCCATCGTCTGGATCGAGCATATCGTTCATGTGCTGCTGCAAGTGGTCGATCGCCTCGTCTGCATGAATGCCGGCCGCGTCATCGCCGATGGCGAGCCGAAGGCGGTGATGGCGGACGCCGCGGTGATCGACGCCTATCTCGGAGGCGGCGTCGCGTGAGCCTGCTCGCGGTCGAGCATCTGGAGGCGCGTCACGGCCTGCTGCAGGCGGTGCGCGGCGTCAGCCTCGCCGTCGCCGAGGGCGAGATCCTCGCGCTCATCGGCGCCAACGGCGCGGGCAAGACGACCCTGCTGCGGGCGATCGCCGGCGCGCATCGGCCGGCTGCCGGCCGCATCCTGCTCGACGGCGCGGATGTGACGGCGTTGCGCGCCCATCGTCGCGTGGCGCAAGGGATCGCCCTGGTGCCGGAAGGCCGGTGGCTTTTCCCCGGCATGACGGTCGAGGAGAACCTGCTGGTCGCGCGCGCGAGCCGACGGTCCGGACCATGGACGGTCGAGCGCGTGCTCGACGCCTTCCCCAATCTGCGGCCGCGCCTCAAAGCGTACGCCGGCAGCCTCTCGGGCGGCGAGCAGCAGGCGACTGCGATCGGCCGCGCGTTGATGACCAATCCGCGGCTGCTGCTGCTCGATGAGGTCTCGCTCGGCCTTGCGCCGATTGCCGTCGAGCGCGTCTACCAGTCGCTCGAGAGACTGATCGCCGAGGGCATGACCGTGCTGCTGGTCGAGCAGGATCTTGGTCGGGCGCTGCGCGTCGCGACCCGCGTCGCCTGCATGCTCGAAGGGCGCATCGTGCTCGAAGGCGCGGCGGCGGCGATGACGCGCGAGCAGGTGACGCAGGCCTATTTCGGCCTCGGCCGCGACGTGGCGCGCGGAGCCGCCTCATGATCTGGGTCAACCAGATCCTCCAAGGCGTTTTGCTCGGCGGCTACTACGCGCTGCTCGCCTGCGGGCTCTCGCTCATGTTCGGCGTCATGCGGATCATCAATCTTGCCCATGGCGATCTCGCGGTGCTCGCCGCCTTCCTCGTCTGGCTGCTGGTCGCGCAAGGCGGAATGCCGCTGCTGCCCGCGCTCTTCGTCGTGCTGGCGGCGATGGCGGTACTGGGCGCGGTGATGCAGCGAACCATGCTGGAGCGCAGCTTGCGCTCCGGCATCCTCGTGCCGCTGCTCAGCACTTTCGGCCTTTCGATCGTCATCGAGAATCTGCTTTTCGCGCAGTTCGGCGCGGATACACGCTCGCTCGCTCCCGCCATCGACACGCTCGCCTATGACAGCTGGTCGCTGACCAACGACATCTATGTCGGCCAGCTCTCCGTGCTCATCTTCGTGGTCGCCGTCGCGCTGCTGACGGGTCTCCAGCTCCTGCTTTCGCGCACCGCCCTGGGGCGGGCACTCCGCGCCACCGCCGAGAATCCGGACATCGCCGAGCTGGTCGGCATCAACTCGCGCGCCGTCTATGCCATCGCCGCAGCGATCGCCGTGGTGACCGCGGCGATCGGCGGCACGTTTCTCGCCATGCGCGCCACTTTCGCACCCTATGCCGGGCCGAGCCAGCTCATCTTCGCCTTCGAGGCGGTGGTGATCGGCGGGCTCAATTCGCTCTGGGGCACGCTGATCGGCGGCATCGTACTGGGGGTCGCCCAGAATATCGGCGCGCAGCTCGATCCTCACGGCTTTCTGATCGCCGGCCACACGGTGTTCCTGCTGGTGCTTGCCGCGCGCCTCGTGCTGAGCTCGGAGCTGCGCAGCCGGCTGCGGCTGCGGCGGGAATATTCGCCATGATCCGCCGCGCCGGCATCTCGATCGAACGCTGGACGCCGCTTTCGCTCGCAGCGAGCGCCGGCGGCTTGGCGCTCGTCGCTTTCCTCGCCGTTGCTCCCCTCATCCTCGGCGCCAATGCGCTCGACCGGCTGACCACTCTCTTCATCTACATCACCCTCGGCGCGATGTGGAACGCGCTTGCGGGCTACGGCGGCCTGATCTCGGTCGGGCAGCAGGCCTTCTTCGGCGTCGGCGCCTATGCCGCCATTCGCCTCTCGCATGCCGGCCTTCCCGTCTATCCGGCGCTCGTGCTGGGCGGCCTCTGCGCCGGCCTCTTTTCGCTGCTGCTGTCGAGCTTCGCGCTTCGGCTTCGCGGCGGCGAATTCGCCATCGGCATGTGGGTGGTGGCCGAGCTCTGCCATCTCCTCGTCAATCTCGACGGCCTCATACAGGGCGAGACCGGCACCTCGCTCATCGCGCTCAACGCCTTCGCTCCCGAGCAGCGTCGCGCCGACAATTACTGGCTGGCCTTCGCCATCGCCGTCGCTCTGCTGGGGTTGATGTTCGCGCTGCTGCGCGGGCGGCTCGGCGGCTCGATCCAGGCGATCCGCGACAATGAGGAGGCGGCGGCCTCGCTGGGCGTGCGCGTGCTCGCCACCAAGCGGGTCATCTTCGTCATCGCCGGCGCGGGCTGCGGGCTCGCGGGCGCGGCCTGGCTCGCCACCTCCATCACCTTCGAGCCCAACGCCTATTTCAGCGTGCAATGGAGCGCCTACATGATCTTCATGGCACTGGTCGGTGGGCTCGGCACCTTCGAGGGGCCGATCCTCGGCGCCATTCTTTTCTTCCTGATCGAGAGCTTCTTCGGCGCAAGCGGCATCTGGTACCTGGTCGGGCTCGGTGCCGCGGCTCTGGTGTTCTCGCTCTTCCTGCCGCGCGGCCTCTGGGGAACGCTTGAAGATCGCTTCGCGCTTCACCTGCTGCCGCTCGGCTATCGCGTCAGGATCGCAGCCCCGCCCGCAGCTCCAGCGGCGAGCGGTGAGGCCGTCTCGCCAGCAACCGGGATTGAAGGCTAAGGCTGACGGTCGACGATTCTCCGGCCGATGGCGAGGCCGATGATCAGCGTGCTGATGAACAGGACGACAAAGACGACGAAGAGAATCTTGGCGATTCCGGCCGCCGCCGCCGAGATGCCGCCGAAACCGAACAAGGCGGCGACGAGCGAAATCACCAGGAAGATCGCTGCCCAGTAGAGCATATCGCCTCCGTCGCGGGTTCTTCGCTCTGCAACGACTCAGGTGGCGGCGGGTTCCTGGACAAGCCAACTTCGGAGTGCTCGATTTACCTCTTCGGGACGCTCCATGGTTGAAAGATGGCCGCAATGCTCGATGATCGCGAGCGTCGCGTCGGGAATGAACGAGGCGATCTCCTCATGCAGCGCCAGCGGCGTCGACTGGTCCTCTCGCCCGCATAAAACCAATACCTTGACGCGAATCCGCTTGAGGTCGGCACGCCCATCCGGACGTCCCATGATCGCCTTCATCTGGCGCAGATAGGCATTACGGCCGACACGCTGTGTCATCTCTGTGAGGGCGCGTATAAGCGCTTCCTCGCCGAGCCGTTCGGGGTGAATCCATTGCGGCAGCAGCCGCGGCGTGATGCCCTTGAATTCGCCCTTCTGTGCCAGTTCGATGAGGCCGCGGCGCTGGGCCAGGCGTTCCGGCGTGTCGGCGCGCGCCGAGGTATCGAGCAGCGCGAGCCGCACCACTCTTTCGGGCGACTGGCGCATGATTTCCTGGGCGAGATAGCCGCCCATCGAGAGGCCGGCGAGCGAGAAGCGCGTCGGCGCCTCCGCCAGCACGCGCGCCGCCATCGCCGCCATCGAATCGTCGCGGGTGAGATCGGCAACCTGCATCTCGGCGATATCGGCGAGACCGGCCAGTTGCGCTGCCCAGAGCGCATGGTCGCAGAGCAGCCCCGGCAGCAGGATCAGCGGAATTTTCGTGGCTGAAGACGCCATTCTTGCCTCTTCGTTAACCATTTTCCCGAGAGTATAAGCCCGCGCTACGCTCGCCAAGCGGGGCTGCCCTGCCCGCTTCCGCCGCGAAATAGTTTGACTTTCGCCCGCGCAGCCCCAATTAAAGGGCACCTCTGAAAGTCGGAAACGTAGAAAGAGCGAAGTAAAGAACTACATGAGTTTTGCCGATCTCGGCCTCTCACCGGAGGTCCTGCAGGCGGTAGCCGATGCCGGTTATGCCGCCCCCACCCCGATCCAGGAACAGGCCATCCCCCATGTGCTGACCGGGCGCGACGTGCTCGGCTGTGCGCAGACCGGCACGGGCAAGACCGCCGGTTTCACCCTTCCCATGATCGATATCCTCGCCGCCGGCCGCGCCCGCGCGCGCATGCCGCGCTCGCTGATTCTGGAGCCGACACGCGAGCTCGCCGCCCAGGTCGCGACCGCCTTCGAGACCTACGGGAAGCACCACAAGCTCAGCATGGCGCTGCTCATCGGCGGTGAGAGCTTCGCCGATCAGGAGCGCAAGCTCGATCGCGGCGTCGACGTGCTGATCGCCACCCCGGGCCGGCTCATTGATCTCTTCGAGCGCGGCAAGATCCTGCTGTCGGACGTGAAGATCCTGGTGATCGACGAGGCCGACCGCATGCTCGACATGGGCTTCATTCCGGATGTCGAGCGGATCGTCGGATTGCTGCCGCGCATCCGCCAGACCCTGTTCTTCTCCGCCACCATGCCGCCCGAGATCCGGCGCCTCGCCGATGCCTTCCTGATGAACCCGAAGGAGATCTCGGTGGCGCCGCCAGCCTCGCCGGCGGCCACCGTGGCACAGCACCTCATCACGATCCATCACGCCGACAAGCGCGAGGCCTTGCGTCGCCTCATCCGCAGTGAGGATGTGAAGAACGCCATCATCTTCTGCAACCGCAAGCGCGACGTCGACATCCTCAACCGCTCCCTGGTGAAGCACGGCTTGAATGCCGCGGCGCTGCATGGCGACATGCCGCAATCGAAGCGCACCGAGACGCTCGAGCGCTTCAAGGAAGGCGAGATCCGCCTGCTGGTCGCCAGCGATGTCGCTGCGCGCGGTCTCGACATCCAAGGGATGTCGCACGTCTTCAATTTCGACGTGCCGATCCATGCCGAGGACTACGTGCACCGCATCGGCCGCACCGGCCGCGCCGGCCGCGAGGGCCGCGCTTTCACGCTGGCCACTCCCGAAGACGGCCGCTTCGTCGCTGCGATTACCAAGCTCATCGGCAAGGATATCCCGGCCATCTCCGTCTCCGGTATCGGCGCCGCCGAGCTTACCGAGGAGGAGGGCGACGGCGAGCATCGCCGCCGCGGCGGTCGCGGACGCGATCGGCGCGGTGGACGCCGCTCCGGCGCGGAGCAGCGCGAGGCGCGCCCCGAGCAGGGCGAGCGCCCGCGGGGCGGCCGCGAGGAAGGCCGCCGCAATAGTGGGCAGCGTCCCCCGTTGCGCGAGGCGCCGCGACCGGTCACGATGGACCCCGAGGGCAAGGTGACCCCCCTGCCGCGGCGCGAGGAGCGCTGGGACGATCACGAGGATGATCGCCGCGTCGTCGGCTTTGGCGACCACCTACCCGCCTTTCTGGCGCGTCCGCCGAGGATCGCGCGCGGCTGAGGGGTCTCTTCCCCATGAAGACGATCTTCGTGATGGTCAAATGCGATCTCGGCAGGGCCTACAAGGTCGCCGAAGAAGCCGTTGAGAATGTCGAGCAGGTTTCGGAAGTCTACTCGGTCTCCGGCCAGTACGATCTGCTGATGAAATGCTATCTGCCGCCCGACATGGATATCGGCCATTTCGTCGTCGAGAAGCTGCAGACGCTGCCCGGCATCAAGGACACCTTCACCATCATGGCCTATAAGGCCTTCTCCGAGGACAAGTCGTATTAGCAGATGAGCGGCTTGGAAGCCCGAGCCGCCCTTGGCCAGACCGCGGCAACCGAATTCCAGCCGAATGTCGACGAATTCCAACCTCACGCATGTCCTGCGCGGCTTTCACCGCCGCTGCCCCAACTGCGGCGCAGGCGCGCTCTTCCGCGGTTACTTGAAGCCGGTCGCATGCTGCGCCTGCTGCAACGAGAGCTTCAGCGCGATCCGTGCGGATGACTTCCCGCCCTATCTCACCATCCTGGTGGTGGGACATCTCATCGTGCCGCTGATCCTGTTGGCCGAGCACTTCGGGCTTTCGACGCTGCAACAGGTGACGCTTTGGGTGCCGACGACCCTGCTGCTGACCTTGCTCCTGCTGCCGCGCTTCAAGGGCGCGATCATCGGGCTCATCTGGTCGCTCGGCCCCGACACGGCGAAGCCGCACGCCTGAACGCGAACGGGCGCCCGTCGCCGGGCGGCCGCTTTCTTCGTCGACGCGCCGCCGATCAGTCGGCGACGCCGGCCTGCGCGGCATACCCCGCAGCAGCAGGCACTGCGCTCTCCTCGTTGATCTCCTCGAGCGAGCGGCCGCGCGTCTCGGGGATGATGATCAACGTCAGGACCCCGCCCAGGACGGCAGCGCCCGCCAGCAGCCCAATTACGCCGACCTCGCCGATGCTGGAGAACAGAAGCGGGAAGAGGAACGCGCTGAGCGAGGCGCCGATCCGTCCACCCACCACCGAGATACTCTGCGCCACCGTGCGCACCCGCGTCGGCGCCAGCTCGACGCCGAGGATGCCGGCGCCGCTCACCATGCTCGGGAAGGTGATGAACACGCTGTAGAGCCCATAGACGAGGAGCCCCAGCAGCGGCGCGGATTTGAGCTGGTCCTGGTAGAGCGCGAAGATCGTCAGCATCACCGCGGCCATGATCATGCCGATCGCCTGCGTCGGCTTGCGGCCAAGCCGGTCCAGCGCAAAGAGGCTGAGGATGAGCGCCGTCGGGATGATGAAGACCAGCGACATCACCAGCGAGAAGATTGCCGGCGGGACACCGAGCCCTTGTGCGATCAGCGACGGTCCGAACAGAATGCCCGAATAGACGACGATATCGAACAGCATCCACAGCACCGCCGAGGCGAGGATCGGCCCCATATATTGGTTCAGCACCTGCCAGAATTCGCGTCGGTCGGCCTCGGGCATCGCCGCCCGCTTGCCACTCACCTCCTCGACGACATCGGCGGCAGCGCCGGGATCGCCGGCGAGCCGCGCCAGATAGCGCGCCGTCTCAGGCATGCGCCGGCGCAGATAGAGCACGGAGAGCGCCGGCACCGCGCCGGCAGCAAGCACGATGCGCCACTGCATGTCGGGCGACACCCCCGCCGCCTTCAGCACCAGCAGCAGCAAACCGGCGGCGACCGCTCCCGCCCACCACATCACGCCGAAGCCGATGCCGAGCGTCTTGCCGCGATCGCCGCGATTGGCATGCTCGGCCATGATCGTCGGCGACAGCACGTAATCCGCCCCAACGCCGATGCCGAGGACAAAGCGGATGGTAATGAGCGACCAGAGATCGGTGGCAAAGATCTGCGCCACCGCCGCCACGGCCATCAGTGTCACATCGAGGCCGTAGAAGGTCTTGCGCCCGCGTTGCGCCAGCACCCCGAAGATCAGGGCACCCAACGCTGCGCCGACCAGCGCCGAAGCCGCCAGCATGCCGCTCTGCAGGCCCGAAACATGAGCAACGCCGAAAGAGGCAAGCACCAGCGGCAGGACCACGCCGATCGACGCGAGATCGTACCCATCGGTGAAGACGCCCATGCCTGTGGTGAACATGGCGCGCAAATGGAAACGCTTGAGCGGCTGCTCGTCGAGCAAGGCAAAGGCGGTGGCAGTGGCCATCAGGGACCTCCAGGGGGTTGAACTGGCCTTGATTACGCCGGTGCCATTACAGGTCCTTGGCGGCGCAATGACAGTTTGATGGCAGCAACAATTTCCTACCGCCACTCATCGGCCTGGCGGGTGCCCTTGCCTGCTCGCCTTGTCGGGGCGTAAATTGCTTTAGGTCTAAAATATCTGCGCAGGCGTGGCCGCGTGTCAGCGGAACCCGCACGACCGCTTCAGGGACAGCATGCCGTCGTCACCGGCGGCGGCACGGGGATTGGCGCGGCAGTCGCTCTCGGGCTGGCCCGGCTTGGCGCAAAGCTCACCCTGATCGGCCGGCGGCTCGCGCCGCTTGAAGAACGCGCGCAGGCGATCACGGCGCTGACCGCCACTTTCGTCGCGGTGGAGCGCCTTGATGTCACTGATCCCTCGGCTGTGGCCGAGGCGTTCGCGCGCATCCACTCGGCCGAGATCCTCGTCAACAATGCCGGAGCCGCCGAGAGCGCGCCCTTCGCCAAGACCGGGCTCGACCTGCTCGAGCGCATGCTGGCGGTGAACCTCAAGGGCGCATTCCTCTGCACCCAGGCGGCGCTGCCGCCCATGCTCCGGGCCAGGCACGGCCGGATCGTCAATATCGCGTCGACCGCCGGCCTCACCGGCTACGCCTATGTCTCGGCCTATGTGGCGGCAAAGCACGCGCTGGTCGGACTGACGCGGGCGCTCGCGCTGGAGACGGTGAAGAGCGGGGTCACGGTGAACGCCGTCTGTCCGGGCTTCACCGATACTGACCTCGTCGGCCGCGCCGCGGCGACGATTGCCGCCGCCACCGGCCGCTCGCCCGAGGCAGCCAAGGGCGAGCTTGCGCGCACCAATCCGATGGGCCGGCTGGTGACGCCCGAGGAGGTCGCGAGCGCCGTCGCCTACCTGGTGTTGCCCGAGGCCAGTGCAGTCACCGGGCAGGCGATCGTCATCGCCGGCGGCGAGCTGATGCCATGAGCGAAGTGCGGCGCGAGCCCGATCGCGAGTCGGCCGTCATGGGCGACGACAAGCTTGAGCTCAGGCTCTGGCTCCGGCTCCTTACCTGCAGCAACCTGGTCGAGAACGAGGTGCGCGCGCGGCTGCGCGAGAGCTTCGCCACCACCTTGCCGCGCTTCGATCTCCTGGCGCAGCTTGACCGCGCACCGGAGGGCCTGACCATGGGCGAGCTTTCCTCCCGTCTCATGGTGAGCAACGGCAATGTCACCGGCCTCACCGACGCGCTGGTGCGCGAGGGGTTGGTCTCGCGCGTGCCCGAACCCGGCGACCGGCGCAGCCTGCGCATCAAGCTCACGCCCACAGGCAAGCGCAGCTTCGATGCGATGACCCCCACCCACGAGCAATGGATCGATCAGATGATGGCTGGACTCGCCCGCACCGAGATGGCCCGCCTCCTCGAGCTGCTCGGCAAGCTCAAGCAATCCGTGCGCAGCGCCGCGAGGATGCCGTGAGAGCCGGGGAGCTTGCGCCGCGTCATTTCGGCTTTGCCGTCGCCGATGGCGTCGCTACCGTCACCTTGAATCGGCCCGAGCGCAAGAATCCGCTCACCTTCGAGAGCTATACCGAGCTGCGCGATCTCTTCCACTCCCTGGTGCATGCCGAGGATGCGAAGGCGATCGTCATCACCGGCGCGGCCGGCAATTTCTGCTCCGGCGGCGATGTCCATGACATCATCGGTCCGCTGACCCGGATGGATGCTGCCGGGCTGCTGGAATTCACCCGCATGACCGGCGACGTCGTGCTGGCCATGCGGCGCTGTCCACAGCCGATCGTGGTCGCAGTCGACGGGGTCTGCGCCGGCGCGGGCGCGATCCTCGCGATGGCCGCCGATCTGCGCTTCGGCACAGCGCGGAGCAAGGTTTCCTTCCTCTTCGCCCGCGTCGGCCTCGCCGGCTGCGACATGGGTGCCTGCGCGATACTGCCACGGATCATCGGCCAAGGTCGCGCCGCCGAACTCCTTTATACCGGGCGCCCGATGGCTGGTGAGGAGGCCGAGCGCTGCGGCTTCTACAATCGCCTCGTAGCGCCCGAAGCACTGCTCGCCGAGGCGACAGCCCTGGCGCAAAGCCTCGCCAAGGGGCCGAATTTCGCCCATGCCATGACCAAGCGGCAGCTCCATGCGGAATGGGCAATGACGATCGAGCAGGCGATCGAGGCGGAAGCGCAGGCTCAGGCGTTCTGCATGCAGACGCGCGACTTCCATCGTGCCTATGAAGCCTTCGTCGCCAAACGGCCACCTGCCTTCGAGGGCAATTGAGAGAGGGCGCCCATGCTTGATCCCAGCGCGCATCTCGACCACTTCGCCCGGGACCATCTGCCGCCTGCGGCGGAATGGCCGACCTTCGACGATGGCGGCTTGGCCGAGCTTGCTTATCCCAAGCAACTCAATGCTGCCATCGAGCTGCTCGACCGCATGGTGGAAAAGGGTTTCGGTTCGCAGCCTTGCCTCCGGCGCGAAACCGTCCAATGGACGCAGATCATCGAGCCCGACGGCCATCATCCGGTCGCCTACCCGCTCACCACCGCCGAGATCTGGACCTATGCCGATCTCCTCGATCGCGCCAACCGCATCGCCAATGTGCTGGTGAGCGAGCTCGGCCTGCTGCCAGGGGAGCGTGTGCTACTGCGCGACGCCAATACGCCCATGATGGCAGCCTGCTGGTTCGCGGTGCTCAAGGCGGGCGGCATCGCGGTTGCCACCATGCCGCTGCTCCGCGTGCGCGAGCTTGCCTATATCATCGACAAGGCGAAGGTGCGTTATGCGCTCTGCGCCGAGGAGCTGGCGGGCGAGCTCGACGCGGCGCGCGCGCAGACCGCGACGCTGGAAAAGCTGTTGCTCTTCCGCAGCGAGCGGTCAGACGGCCTCGAGGCGCGGCTCGCGAGCCAGCCGGCGAGCTTCGCCAATGTCGTCACCTCCCATGACGATGTGGCGCTCATCGCCTTCACCTCGGGCACGACCGGCGCCGCCAAAGGGACCATGCATTTCCATCGCGACCTGCTCGCGATCTGCGACTGCTTCCCGAAGCACGTCCTGCGGTCCGGTCCGGGCGACATCTTCTGTGGCAGCCCGCCGCTCGCCTTCACCTTCGGCCTGGGTGGGTTGCTGCTCTTTCCGATGCGTGTCGGCGCCTCGACCCTTTTGCTGCCCAAGGTGACCGCCGAAGGGCTGCTGCAGGCGATCCAGCGCCATCGCTGCACGATCTGCTTCACCGCGCCGACGCTCTATCGCGCCATGGCCGATATCGTGCGCAATTTCGACCTGGGCTCGCTCAGGAAATGCGTGTCGGCCGGGGAAACGCTGCCGCTCCCCGTCTACGAGGCTTGGCGGCGCGCCACCGGCATCCGCATCATCGACGGCATCGGCTCGACGGAGATGCTGCATATCTTCATCTCCGCCGCCGATGACGACATCCGCCCCGGCGCCACCGGCAAGCCGGTTCCGGGATATCAGGCCATGGTGGTGGACGAGGCCGGGGACCCCGCGCCGCCTGATACAATCGGCCGGCTAGCCGTGCGCGGCCCCACCGGCTGTCGCTATCTCGAGATGCCGGAGCAGCAGCGCAAATACGTGCAAAACGGCTGGAATCTTACCGGCGACGCCTATCGCTGCGATGCCGACGGCTATTTCTGGTATCAGGCGCGCACCGACGACATGATCGTCAGCGCCGGATACAACATCTCCGGGCCCGAGGTCGAAGCCGCGCTGCTCGACCATCCCAAGGTGCTCGAATGCGCGGTGGTCGGCAGTCCGGACCGTGAGCGCGGCGAGATCGTCAAGGCCTTCGTCGTGCTTCGTCCCGCAGCCGCCGCCGACGAGGCGACGCGCAGCGAGCTCCAGGAGTTCGTCAAGGCCGAGATCGCCCCCTACAAGTACCCGCGCGCCCTCGAATTCGTGACATCTCTGCCGCGCACCGAGACGGGCAAGATCCAACGCTTCAGGCTCCGCGAGGAAGAGCGGCGGAAGGCGGGGCTCTGATCTGCCGGCAGACTCGGCACTGCTGCAGCTGCAGTGCGCATCCCTCCCCCTTGAACCGCCGGCTTCAGACGCGCACCATGCGCTGCCCCCGGCGCCGCTCCACGCCGGCGATCCGCCCCACTCAACCTTCAGAAAGCGAGTTCAGCCATGGCCAAGACCATCTATGTGCTCAATGGCCCCAATCTCAACCGGCTTGGCATGCGCGAGCCTGAGATCTATGGCCGCACGACGCTGCAGGAGGTCGAGCAGATGTGCCGCGCGGCGGCGGGCGACTACGCCATCGAGTTCCGGCAGACGAACAAGGAATATGAGCTGATCGACTGGATCCACGAGGCGATCGACCGGGGCAGCGGCATCATCATCAATCCGGCGGCCTTGACCTTCACCTCCTTGGCGGTCATGGACGCGCTCAAAATGTTTCCCGGGCCGATCATCGAGCTGCATATTTCGAATATCCATCGCCGCGAATCCCTCTACCACAACTCACTTGTCTCGAAGGCCGCAACGGCGGTCATGGCGGGGCTTGGCGCCAACGGCTACAGAACGGCCATCCAGGCAATGCAGGATCTGCTGCGTCAAGCGCGCGCGAGCGGCTGACGACGAGGCCCTTGAACCGGCGCAAGGCGGCGATCACGATAGCCGCGAGCGCCAGGGCGGAGCGGACATGGGCGGGGCAGCACAGGCATCGGGCGGCGGCTACCAACTGCCCGTCTTTCCCTATCGCCGGCCGGCGGAGCTCGACGGCGAGCGCAAACGCTACAGGGTTGTCGTGGTCGGCGGCGGTCTTTCCGGCCTTACCGCCGCCTGCGACCTTGCGAGCCGCGGTGTTCCGGTGGTCCTCCTCGACGAGGACGACACGGTGGGCGTGCGCGGCGCCTCGAGCCGCGGCATCGTTTACGCCCAGAAGACGCTCGAGATCTTCGATCGGCTCGGGATTTATCCGCGCATCGCCGAGAAGGGCGTGACTTGGTCGGTCGGCCGCGTGCTCGCGGATGACGATATGCTCTATCGCTTCGATGCGGCGCGGGGCTCGTTGTCGAAGCAGCCGCCTTTCATCAACCTCCAGCAGTTCTATATCGAATGGTTCCTGGTCGATCGCCTGGCCGAGCTGCCGGCGGCCGAGCTGCGCTGGCGCAACCGCGTCACGGGCATCGAGCTCCGCGCGGATCATGTGGCGCTCGCCGTCGAGACGCCGGAGGGGTCCTATGCGCTCGAGGCGGACTGGGTAATCGATGCCTCGGGGCTGCAGAGCCTCATCCGTAGCACGCTCGGCGCCGAGATGGCGGCCGAGCTTGGCGAGGACCGCTGGTGCATCAGCGATGTGCGCTTCGAAAAGGAGCTGCCGGCCGAGCGCTGGACTTGGGCCAAGGCGGCCTTCAATGATGGCCGTGCCGTGTGGCAGCATCCGATGGCGGACGGCGTCTGGCGCCTCGACTATCAGATGGGACCGCATGCCGATCCGCGCATGATTGCCGATCCCGCGACCGTGCGGGATCGCCTGCGCCGTCATCTCGGCGAGTGCGAAGTCGAGATCGTCTGGGTCGGGCCCTATGGCTATCGCACGCAGCTCATGAAGCACTTTCGCCAGGACCGCGTCTTCTTCATCGGCGATGTCGCGCATGTCATGAACCCGTTTGGCGCCCGCGGCGGCAATAGCGGCGTGCAGGATGCGGAGAACATCGCCTGGAAGCTCGCTGCGGTGCTTTCTGATGCGGCACCTGAGGCGCTGCTCGACAGCTACGACGAGGAGCGCCGCGCCGCCGGCGCGCACAACATCCATGTCACCACCCGGACGATCCGCTTTCTGGCGCCACGCTCGCCGTTCGAGCATCGCTTCCGCGACGCCGTGCTCGACCTCGCGCGCCGCTACGACTTCGCGCGCGCGCTGGTCAATACCGGCCGACTCTCCGTGCCCTTCGATTATGCCGCCTCGCGGCTCACCACGAATGGTGGCGCGGCGATGCCGAACCTTCCGGTGACCCTGCCGGACGGCACGCACGGCGCGCTCAGCGATCTCCTGTGCGGACCAGGTGCACCCTTCCTGGTGCTTTGCTTTCCCGGCGCGGCGCCGCCCGATCTTTCTGCCGGAAGCGCACGCGCCTATGCCTGCGGCGAGCCAATCGGCCCTCTGCCGGTCATCCGCGGCGAGGCGCTGCGGCAGATCGGCAAGCCGGGCGAAGTGCTCGTCATCCGCCCCGACCAGCATCTCGCCGCGCGGCTTCTGCGCCCGGAGGGCGCCGCGCTCGCGGCCGCCCTCAACAAGGCCCTCGGCAAGGAGATCCCGCGATGAGGACCGAACCCAACATTCCCGACGCCGACGGAATCTACGAGGCGATCATTGCCGCCAATGAGGGCTTGAGCGACGCCCAGAGCGAAGCCTTTCTGCTGCGTTTCGCGCTGCTGCTCGCCAACCAGATCGGTGACCAGCAGGTGCTGCTGGAGGCAATCAAGACGGCACGCGAGATGGTGGGCGGCAACACCGCCGTTTGAGCCTCTCGAAGAACGCAACGTCGCCCTGCAGTCACTCCGGTCCAGATGGCTGCGTGCTTGCGCCCCCTATCCCACCGGCTCGGCGTCGAGCCGCACCACGATGCCGTCGAGTTCGCGGCCAGGCGCCAGGTACCGCTTCATCACCTGCGGATCGTGACCGGGCACGATATGACGCGGCGAGGCGGCGAGCTGGTGCAGCCGCTTATGCCCGTCGAGCATCTCGGCGACATTGAAGACGATCGGAAAAGGCCGCCCCTGCTCCATATTGGCGTAGAGATGGCTGGTATCCGAGGCAAGCACCACCCAGCCGCGCCGCGTCAGCACGCGCACGCACTGGATGCCGGCGGTGTGGCCGCCGATTCGGTGGACGCTGAGCCCTGACGCCAGCTCCTCGTCGCCGTCATGGAAGGCGACGCGGCCGGCGAAGAGATGACGGACCAGCGCGGTCACATCCTCGACGTCGAAGGCGTGCCGCATGGCCGGATGACACATGCAGCGCCCGGTCGCGAACTGCATCTCGCGGTCCTGGACGTGGAAGCGCGCATGGGGGAAGGCATCGAGCGTGCCGGCGTGATCGTAGTGGAGATGAGTGATGATCACGTCCCCGATCTCACCGGGATCGAGGCCCAGGGCGCGCACACCTTCCGCCGGCGCGCGCAGCAGCTGGCGCTGGCGCGCCTTCGCCGCCGCCTCGCCGAAACCGGTATCGACGAGGAAGACGCGGTCCGAGCGCTGCGCCACCCAGACGAAATAGTCGAGAGGCGATGCCTCATCATGCGGATCGCCGCCGAGGAAGTTCTCCGCTGCGCTGCGTTTTGGGTGATGCGCGTAGCGGATGGCAAAGAGATTGAAGGGCTCGACGCGCTCGCTCATGCGCTGGCCCTCGCCGCCTGAGACCCCTTGAATTTTGGCATCACCTCGGCGGCGAAAAGCTCGAGCGACGCCATCGCCTTCTCAATGCCGTACCAGGGCGGATAGTGCAGCATGAGCGAGCTTACGCCGGTCAAATGCTGGAGGCGCTGCAGCTTCTCCACCACGGTCTTGGGAGAGCCGTGCAGGATGATGTCGCGCGACAGCGTGTCGTAGTCCCGCCCGGCGGCGCCGCCTGTGCCGACGGTGCCGAGATAGCCCGAAGTGTGGCTGCTGAAGAAATGCGACTGGTGGCGCAGGATGCCGGCCTCGCTCTCTGCCTTGGCCTTGGCGTCGGTCTCGGCGACATAGACCCAGCGCGCGATATCGACATGGCCGCGCGCCGGATTGGCGCGCAGCTCCACGGGCGTCTCATCCAGCGTTTCGCGATAGTGACGCACCTGCTTCGCCAGCCCGTCGAAGGGTGTCCAGGTCGACAGCATCAGCCCGAATCCCATACGCCCGGCGACACCGATCGATCGGTCGGTGGCGCCGGCCAACAGGATCGGCGGATGCGGCTGCTGCAGCGCATGCGGGAAGAGCTCGTATTCGCCGTCCACTTTGACGTGGAAATGCTTGCCCTGATGATCGGTCCGTTTAGTGCGGAAGAGCTCCATCAACAGCGGCAGCGCTTCTTCCTGGATGTCGCGCCGCGCATCGAAGGGGACACCGAATCCTTCGAATTCATAGTGGCGATAGCCGGATCCGAGGCCCAGCGCGAAGCGGCCATTGCTGAGGATGTCGACGAACGCGGCGTTCTCGGCGACGCGCAGCGGATTGGCGAGCGGCAAGGTCACCACCGCGGTGCCGATCTTGATGCGCTTGGTCAGCGCCGCGAGATATCCGGCATAGACGAAAACATCCGGCATGATGCCGTACTGGTTGCTGAAATGATGCTCGGCAACCCAGGCGTAGTCGTATCCCAGCTGGTCGGCGCGCCGCACCTCCTCGGTTACCCGCGCATGAACCGCGCGATGCGGATAGGGCTCGGTCTCGGTGTTGGGATGGGATGTGAAGAGAATGCCGAATTCCATGCCGTCCCGCTCCTCCCCGTGAGGGCTGGCCTTGTCGGCCCGCCTGCCTTTACCATCATCCCCCGCGTTACGCTTCAAGCCAAGAGAATAGAACCGAGGAGGAAAGAGTGACCGGAGAGACGATCGGCTTCATCGGCGTCGGCAGGATGGGCCTGCCCATGGCATCGCGACTGGTAGCGGCAGGCTATCGCCTCGTCGCCTACGACGTGCAGGGCCAGGCGCTGAGCGCCATCACCGCAAAGGGCGCCGAGAAAGCCACCTCGCCCGCCGACGTCGCCTCGCGCGCCGAAATCGTGCTGGCAAGCTTGCCGATGCCCGACATCGTGCGCGACGTGGCGCTCGGACAGAACGGCATCGCCTCGGGAACACGCGCGCGGCTCTTTGTCGACCTCTCGACCACCGGGCCACGCATGGCGAAGCAGGTCGCTGCCGGCCTCAGGGAGTGCAACATCACCGCCATCGATGCGCCGGTTTCGGGCGGTATCGCCGGCGCCAGCAAGGGCACGCTCGCCGTGATGGTGTCGGGGCCGCAGGCTGAATGCGAGCGGCTGAAGCCGCTGCTGCTCAACCTCGGCAAATATTTCTATGTCGGCGCCGAGCCCGGCATGGGCCAGATGATGAAGGTCATCAACAACCTGCTCTCGGCCACCGCCACCGCGGCGACTTCGGAAGCGATCGTGCTCGGCGTCAAAGCGGGGCTCGACCCCTATCTGATGATCGATGTCATCAATGCCGGCAGCGGGCGCAGTGCCGCCAGCGAGGACAAGTTCCCGAAATCGATCCTGCCGCGGAGCTTCGATTTCGGCTTCGCGCTCGGGCTGCTCTCGAAGGACGTCAATCTCTGCATCGGCGAGGCCGAAGCGCTAGGCGTGCCGATGTGGATTGGCAATGCGGTGAAGCAGATGTGGCTCTACGGCTTGGCGCAGGGTGGTCCCGACCAGGACTTCACCAATCTCATCACCCATATCGAGAAGTGGTCGGGGGTCACCGTCGGCGGCAAGCGGCGGTAGGAGCCTGTCTGGGACATAGCATGGGCCTGCGACGTCGTCCTTTAGGGTCCTTTGGGCCAGGAGTTTCTCGGCGTTCCGCCGCACCGCGGATTTAGCAGGATTGCCCGACGATTTTCCCGATGAGCATTTACGATCTCACAAGAAAACGATAGGAATAATGGATCAAGCCAAGAACAATCACAATAAAGGCCAAGATTTCGTCGGTTTTCGTCGGTATTTGCGAGGCATTGCAGCGGGACGGAACGGGTGGCCAGCGGGGGTACGGTGAGGCTTATCACCTTTGAGACGCAGGCGCGCCAGGAACGGAGCTGGCGGACGATCGGCATCTTCGACGACCGCCCGACCGCGGTCGCCGAGGCCGAGCGCCTGCTCAACGGCCGGCGCATCCCGGCCGTGCGCGTCGTGCAGGTGCTCTATGATCCCGTGACGTCGACCCTGACGGAATTCACGGTGTTTCGCGCCACCTGCTTCGACGACGAAAACGAGCGGGCGCGCGCGCGGCTTGCCGATCAGGCGATGTTCGAATGGGGCGAGGACGGCCGGATGCATACCACCCATCGCGAGTGGGCCGAGGACGGCCGCGTGCACAGCGCCGGCGGCGAGCCCTGGATCGAACGGCATTGGCCGAACTGGGCGCCCGATTGGGCAACCACGGCGCTCGCCCTTTCTTTTGCGGTGCTGCTCGCGTCGGTCATGTTCCGCTGGTCGCGATAGTCGCGCAACGCTTGCCTCGGCGGCGCCGCAGTGAGACTGTCGCGCCGCATGGAAGTCCTGATCTATTCCGGGCTCGAGCTCATCGGCGACGGGGTGATGAAGCTGCCCTTCGTCGGCGCACTGCGGCAGCGCTGGCCGCAAGCGCGCATCACCTGGCTCGCCGGTAAGGGCAAGACCGTCTACGCGCATGCCCTGGCGCCGCTGGTGTCGCCAGCGCTCGACGAGGTCCTCGAAGAGGCCGGCATCGGCTCGCGCGCTGCCGAGTTGCTGCATCGGCCCCTGCCAGGCCGCCGCTTCGACCTCGTCATCGACACGCAGCGCCGCGTCCTCACGACGCTCATCCTGCGCCGCATCGAGAGCCGCAGCTTCGTCTCCGGCGCCGCGCGCTTCCTGTTGTCGGACAAGCGGCCGCCCCGCGGCTACCAGCGGCCGCTGCGCCTCATCGACCAGCTTCTCGATCTCCTCGCCATCGCCAGCGGCACACCGGTCGAGCCGGCCCCGGAACTGTCGATCGGCTCGCCCTGGAGCGAGGCGGCGGCGCTGGCCTTGCCGCCGGGTCCGGTTTATGTCGGCATCGCGCCGGGCGCTGGCGGTGCGCAGAAGCGCTGGCCGCTCGCCCGTTTCCTGGCGCTCGCCGAGGCGCAGCAGCGGCGCGGCCGGCGCGTCGCGATGCTGCTCGGCCCCGAGGAGCGATCCTGGGCCGGCGAGATCGAGGCCGCGCTGCCGGAGGCGCTGCTGCCCCTTCAGGATCGGCGCATCGCCGCGGAGGTCGCAGCCTCGCCCATCTACACGATGGCGCTCGGGCGGCGGCTTGCGCTCGCGATCGCCAATGACAGCGGCGCGGGCCATCTGCTTGCGGCTTCCGGCGTCGGCATGGTGTCGCTCTTCGGCCCCACCGCGGCGGCGAAGTTCGCCCCCGCCGCACGCCGGCTGGAGCTGATCGAGGCGCAGCGCTTTGGCGGCGACGAAATGGCGGCCATTCCACTCGAAGCAGTGGTCGACGCGGTGGAACGGGGCGTCGACGAGGCCTAGCTTAAAAGTTGACGAGCTGCATCACGAGGTGCACTAATCCGTTGCGAAAAATCAGCGCGAGGCTTGTCCGGTGAAGGTAGTCGGATTTCGCAAGCACCTTGTGATCGCCTAATCGAGACATGACGACCACCGCAAGTGATCTGGATGCAGCCATACGGTCGGCGGCGTTCGAGCGAGTTCGCCGGCTGAATCAAATATGCACCCACCTGACGTCAGCTGAGCTCAGCCCGGGTTTTGAGTTCGACGGCCAACGCATCCCACTCATCAACCCTCGCCGAGGAATCTTCAAGCCTCGCCAGATGCGCTATCTACTGTCGATTAAGACTGTCTATCCGTCGCCAGGCCGGAGGGTCTGGTACGACGACCAGAAAGAAGTTCACCGTCAAATCTTTGACGGTGATGAAACAATTGATTACGCGTTCATGGGCGAAAAGCCGGACGCAGCGGATAATCGGTGGCTGCGGGAGGCGATGGAAAATAGAATACCTGTAATCTACTTTCTTGGAATCGCCCCCGGTCGCTATCAAGCAGTACTGCCAGCGTTCATAGTCGGTTGGAATCCGATTTCACTCAAAGCCCAGCTTGCGTTCAGCGAAGTGGAGGAGCAATCCATCTCGGGACTCGCGGAAGCCGGCCCCGAGCGCCGTTATGCGTTGCGATCCGTAAAGCAACGACTGCATCAAGCCTCATTCCGGGAGGCTGTAATCGCAGCATATAACGGTCGATGCGCTCTTTCTCGCCTGCCCGAGCAGCGTCTCCTCGATGCCGCTCATATTGTCGACGATACGGATGAGCGCTGGGGTCAGCCGATTGTTTCTAATGGAATCCCGCTCTCGAAAATCCACCATGCAGCCTTTGACGCTCATCTCATCGGTATCGATCCTGACTATCGACTGCACGTGTCGGAGCGACTATTGGCCCAAAACGACGGACCTATGCTGGAGGCACTAAAGAACTTACGTGGCTCCACGCTATGTCTGCCGAAGCGACGACAGGATTGGCCGGACCGTGAGCGCCTGGCCATAAGATTCGATCATTTCAAGTCACTCGCCTAGTCGCGTCCGAGCGCAGGCGTGCGATCATTTCGCGACCGCACGGTGATTCCGGATCGTAGTCCGAATTGCCAGGTCAGCTCTACGCCGCCGCCATCACCCGGGCAGCCGGAAGCAAGATCGTCACCCTGGTGCCCGTGCCGGGCGCGCTCTCGATGGTGAGCGTGCCGCCATGCATCTCGACCAATTCCTTGGCGATCGGCAGGCCGAGCCCGGTTCCCTCGTATTTGCGCTGCAGCCCGCTATTCACCTGGCGGAAGGGTGTGAGCGCGATCGGGATCTCTTCCGGCGCCATGCCGATGCCCTGGTCGGCCACCGAGATGGCAAAGCCGCCACACACGTCGAACTCCGAGCTCACCACCACGCTGCCGCCGGCCTCGGAGAACTTGACCGCGTTGGCGAGCAGATTGATCAGCACGCGCTTTAGCGCCGTCTCGTCCACCTTGATCGCGACGTCGCCGTGGCGGTGGTCGTAATGGAGGCTGATCCCGGCATCGTCGGCGCGCGGCTTCACGAGGCGGAGCGCCGAGGCGATGACCTCGCGCGGCGCAACGATCCCTTCGTGCAGCCGGAATGAGTTCGCTTCGATCTTGGCGAGGTCGAGAATGTCGGTGATCACCGTCAGCAGATGCCCGGCGCTGTGACGGATATCGGCGACGTAGCCGTCGTACTTGGCGGTGCCGAGCGGCCCGAAGAGTCCCGCCTGCATGATCTCGGAGAAGCCGATGATGGCATTCAACGGTGTGCGCAGCTCATGGCTCATATTGGCGAGGAGCTCGGTCTTGGCGCGGCTCGCCGCCTCGGCCGCTTCCTTGGCGCGGCGGATTTCCTCCTCCGCTCGCTGCTGCTCGGTGACGTCGAGGGCAGCCATGATCGCCGCCTGGTGGCCCTGGAAGTCGAGCCGATGCGAGATTGCGTCGACGCTGATCTCGCTGCCGTCGGCCTTGCGATGGCGGCGAATGCCGAGCCGGCCGAAAGCCGGGATCGCCTGACGGCGCGGAAATCCGGCGGGCGCGGCATCGGGCGGGGCGATGTCGTCGACGGTCATCGCGAGGAAGGCCTCGCGCGAGTAGCCATACTGCTCGACCGCCGCGTTGTTCACCTCGAGGATGCGCGAGGTCCCCACCTCATAGGCCCACATCGGAATGGGATTGCTGGAGAACAGCAGGCGGAAGGTCGCCTCGCTCTGGCGCAGCGCCTCCTCGAGACGACGGCGCTCGGTCACATCGCGCAGGATGGCGACGAGGCGGCGCTCGCCGCTGATCTCGTCGGCGACCGGAACGGCACCGACATCGGCCCAAAAGCTCGAGCCGTCCTTGCGCCGGCAGGGCAGTTCGAGCCGCGCCGACTGGCCGTCGCCCAGCATCGCATAGAGCCCGGCCAGACCCGCGGATTGCGGCTCGGGATTCCAGATCAGGCTGGGCGGCCGGCCATAGAGCTCTTCGAGGCGATAGCCCGTCATGCGCGTCATCGCCGGGCTGGCATAGACGATGCGCATCCCGGCCGCGTCCTCGAAAGCGGTATCGATCTCGACCACCATGACCGCATCATCGGCGTGCAGCACCACCGATTGCAGCAGATTGATCCGCTCTTCCGCGAGCTTGCGCGACAGCACCGGCCGGACCTTGTCGGCAAGCTCCTCGATGCGGTCGGCGACTTTCTCCATGTCGTCGGGCGCACGCTCGAAGAGGAAATTGAGCGCGAAATTGCGGTTGTTCTGGCGCACCGGCACGCAAATGGCGGCGTGCAGGCCCGAAGCGACGGAATCGCGCATCGCCGGGTACCTGCCGCGCACGTCCTCGATCTCCGGCACCAGACGGCGCTCGCTGTCGGACAGCACCTGGCCGATCAGGCTGTTGGTGAGTGTCAGCGGTGACCTGCGGTGCTGCTCGAGTCGTCGGCTCCATTCGGAGCCCTGTCGCCCCCAGGCGGCGACAAGCTGACAATGACGGCCGCGGCCCACCATCGTCCAGGCACGGCCATGGGCAGCCCCTACCGCGCGACAGATTACGCTGAGCGACGTCTCGAGCGCCGTGTTGACGCTCGGCGCCTCGGCAATCGCCAGCATCAGCTCGTTCACCAGCGTGAGGTCGCGCTCGGCCTGACGGCGCGCGCTCAGCTCGAGCTTGAGCTCGAGCGCGTTCATCACCATCTGGGCCAGCGTCTCGAGCTGCTTGCAGTTCTCCTCGGAGAAGTCGGTGCGCGGCTTCGTATCGATGAGGCCGAGCACACCGACGCGGTGGCCTTCCGGCGTCGATAGCGGCGCACCGGCGTAGAAGCGGATGCGCGGCGTGCCGAGAACATAGGGGTTGTCGCGAAAGCGCTCGTCCGCCAGCGTGTCCGGCACCAGCATGACCTTGCTGCCGAGAATGGCATGGGGGGAAAGCCCGGCGCCGCGCGATGTTTCGCTGACGGCTAGGCCGACGCGCGACTTGAACCACTGCCGCTCGGCATCGATGAAGCCGATGAAGGTGATGGGGGCGGCGAAGAGCGAGGCAGCGAGTTGGGTTACCCGGTCGAAGGCTTCCTCGGGCGCGGTGTCGAGAATTGCATACCGATGCAACGCCGCGAGGCGTCCGGCCTCATCCGTCGGAAGCGGAAACAAAGCGCCCATCTCACCGAAAGCTGGTGTCCTGCCCCGGAAGTATTAACTTTAGGTGGTAAAGTTTTCATTAACTCTACCATTGCGCGCGGTCAGGCGGCCGCGAGGCGTCAGCCGGCCTCGAGGAGGTGGACGCTGAAGAGCCCGTTCCGGTCCGTCCAGTGCTGCCCGGGGTGGAAGCCCGCACGCGCCGCAAGCCGCTGGAATTCGGCGATGGAGTACTTGCAGGAATCCTCGGTGTGGATGCGCTCGCCCGCGGCGAAGCGGACTCTGCGCCCGGCGACGGTGACGATCTGATCGGCGAGGCTTCTGATGTAGATCTCGATGCGCCCGGTCGCCTCGTTGTAGAACGCTTCGTGCTCGAAGCGGTCGAGGTCGAAATCGGCATCGAGTTCGCGGTTGACCCGCTCGAGCAGGTTGAGGTTGAACGCGGCGGTGATCCCGGCGCGGTCATTGTAGGCGGCATCGAGCACCGCCTTGTCCTTTTTGAGATCGACGCCGATCAGCAACGCGCCGCCGCGGCCGATCACGCGCCGGCAGCCGGCGAGAAACTCAACTGCCTCTTCGGGCGTGAAATTGCCGATGGTCGAGCCTGGGAAGAATCCGAGGCGTCTGCCCTCGCCGCGCGCCGGCAGGGCCGGCAGGCGCAGCGGCTCGAGATAGTCGGCGCAGACGGCGACGACCGGAACCTCCGGGAACTCGGCGGCGACCTCCTCGGCGGCACGGCGCAGCGGCTCGCGCGAGATGTCGATCGCGACATAGGCAGCGGGCTCGTCGAGGGCGTCGAGCAGCAGCCGCACCTTGCGCGAGGCGCCGCTGCCGAACTCGATGAGCTGTGCATGGCGTCCCGCCCGCGCCGCGATTTCGGGCGCGAACTCGCCGAGGATCGCCATCTCGGCGCGCGTCAGATAGTACTCGGGGAGGTCGCAAATCCCCTCGAAGAGCGCCGAGCCGCGCTCGTCATAGAGAAAGCGGCAAGGGATCGATTTGGCGCGGCGGCTCAACCCCGCCAGCACCGCATCGCGGAAGCTCTCCTGCGCCGGGGCGAGATCATGGAATTCGGCAAGCTCACCACCTCGTCTCATGCATCCTCCGCCAGCCTGATGCCGCCGAAAGCCCAGCGCGAGGCCGGCGGAAAGAAATTGCGATAGCTGAGCCGCAGGTGGCCGGGCGGCGTCACCGCCGCGCCGCCGCGCAGCACCATCTGGTTCGACATGAACTTGCCATTGTATTCGCCGACCGCTCCGGCGGCCGGGTGAAAGCCGGGGTAAGCGACATAGGGGCTCGCCGTCCACTCCCAGGCATCGCCCACCATTTGCTCGAGTGACCCGTCGCCCCGCGCCGGCAGGGGATGCAGCACGCCGCGATCGGCAAAATTGCCGGCAAGCGCGACCTCGGCCTCGACCGCCGCCACTTCCCATTCGGCCTCGCTTGGCAGGCGCTTGCCCACCCAGCGCGCAAACGCATCGGCCTCGTAGAAGCTGACATGCACCACCGGCTCGGCCGGGTCGATCGGCCGACGTCCGGCGAGCGTGAAGATCGACCAGCCGTCTTTCTCTTGCTGCCAGTAAAGCGGTGCCGTCCATCCTTGCTGCTGCACCAGAGCCCAGCCCTCGGAGAGCCAGAACTCCGGCCGCCGATATCCGCCGGCGGCGATGAATTCGGCATAGTCGCCGCTGGTGACGAGGCGCGAGGCGAGGCGGAACGGCTCGAGCCAGATTTTGTGACGCGGCGTCTCGTTGTCGAAGGCGAAGCCGGCGCCGGCATGGCCGATCTGACGCAGGCCACCCGCAAAGGCGTGCCAGGTGAGTGGCGGCGGCGCGCGGCGCGGCGGCGGTGCCGCGCGGCGATAGGCAGGCTGCAACGGATTGACCGAGAGGACATGCTTGATGTCCATCAGCAGCAACTCCTGATGCTGCTGCTCATGATGGAGGCCGAGCTCGGCCAGTCCCGCCACCGCTGTCCAGCACGCCTCGTCGAGGGTGGCGAAGAGCTCGGTCATGCCGGCATCGACATGCGCCCGGTAGCGCGCGATCTCGGCGACGCCCGGCCGCGACAGCAGGCCGCGTTCAGGCCGAGGATGCCTTGCCCCCACCGCCTCGTAGTAGGAATTGAAGAGATAGCCGTAAGCCGGGTCGAAGACCTGGTAGCCCGGCAGCGAGGGCACGAGCAAAAAGGTCTCGAAGAACCAGCTGGTATGCGCGCGGTGCCACTTCGCCGGGCTGACATCCGGCATCGACTGGACCGTCTGATCTTCTGCCGAGAGCGGCGCTGCCAGCGCTTCAGTGGCGGCGCGCACCGCCCCGTAGCGCTTGGCCGCTCGCGCGCGCTGCGCATCGGCCGGAACGCTCTCCCGCGTGATCGGCCTCATGCCTCCCCTTCCCGCCACGGCGCCGCCGTTATGCCTTGAACGAGCTACCCGACGCAAAGTTGCCCTGCCGCTGCGCCGCCTCTCGCACATTAGTCCGCGCGGCGCCCGGCCAACAATCCCGCCCGCCTCCAGGTGGGAGCCGACCGGCCGCTCAGCAAGTCTGTCAGGATCCGCCCGGAGGGCTCATCCCGCCGCACCGAGAGCGGTGCGCACTTCGGCTGCGATCTCGTCTGGCCGGTAGGGCTTCTGGATCAGCTTGCCGTGGAGCTGGTCCGCGGCGCGGCGCGAGATATGCGAGAAGCCGGTGGCGTAGAGCACCTTCAGCCCCGGCTGCAGGCCCTTGGCGCGGTCGGCGAGCTCGAAGCCGTCCATCGCGCCCGGCATGACGATGTCGGTGAAAAGCAGGTCGAACCTCACCTGCTCCATGAGGATCTGCAGCGCCACTTCGGCATTGGGTACGGACAGCACGGAGTACCCACGGTTGCGCAACGAGGTCGATACCAGCTCCCTGACGTCATCTTCATCTTCGACCACTAAGATACTGAAACTCATACCCACGTCCCCTGCGCGCGCTCCGCATGGTCCCCCAGGAATCAATTTGGTCCCACGCGACTTTCTTGGCGATAACTCCTTTGGGTCTATCGGGACGCATTATGCGCGATTTTTCGCGGCATTTCGAGGTTGCAACCCAGGGTTTCCATACACTTCCTGTCAGTGCCAGGAAAAACACAGCTGAAACCCTGCCTATCTACAAAAATCTGCTGTTCTTCTTCCTGTCCTAGTGCCACCGGACGCAGGCAGTCCGGTCGATGCGCAGTACCGCCTGCTGTTGGAAGCGTTGCTTATAGCCGTCGATCACCGCGGCAAGCCGCGCTTCGAGGTCCGGCGCCGGCGGGGCCACGATCAGCAGCAGCTTCGTCCTTTCGCGCTGCACCGTATCCCCGTCCCGCCACTGGCCCTCGGCGTCCAGCACGGTGAGTCCATCGGGAAAGCGCGGCGTCACCGCCTCGTCGAGAAAGCGCTGCCAGTCCCGCTCGCTCACCATTCCGCCGCCGGGCAGGCCTCGCCCGAAGAAGAGCTCGACCTCCGGCATAGCGCGCGCCGGCGGCGCACAGTCCGGCGCCGCGTGGCTGGCGCAGCCGGCCAAGGCCGCAGCCAACAGCACCGCTCCCATTCGCGCGCGCCGCACCGCGCCTGCCGCTCCTTGACGCATCCGGACGAGTATAGGACGCTCGCCGCACGGGAGGAGTACACATGGGGTTCGCAAGGATTCTCTTCGAAGAGGCCGATGGCGTCGCGACCCTGACCCTCAATCGGCCCGACCGGCTGAACAGCCTCACCGCCGAGATGCACGAGGAGATCGCGAAGGCAATCGGCGTCGTCGAGAGTGATCCCGCCATTCGCGCGCTCCTCGTCACCGGCGCCGGGCGCGGCTTCTGTGCCGGGCAGGATTTGAACCTGAGCGAGGCGGCGGCCGGCGGCGAGTTCGATGCCGGCGCCGCGATCGACCGGTATTACAATCCCCTGGTGCGGCGGCTCAAAGCGTTGAAGAAGCCGATCATCGCCGCGGTGAACGGCCCCGCCGCCGGCGCCGGGGCCAACCTCGCGCTTGCCTGCGACATCGTCATCGCCGCGCGTTCGGCCACTTTCCTGCAGGCGTTCTGCCGCATCGGCCTGATCCCGGACACGGGCGGCACCTGGTTCCTGCCGCGCCTTGCAGGCTCGGCGCGCGCCATGGGCATGATGCTGCTGGGCGAACCGCTGTCGGCGGCGATCGCGGCGGAATGGGGCCTCATCTGGAAGGTCGTCGAGGACGACAAGCTGATGGAAGAGGCGCGGAGCCTCGCAGCAAAGCTCGCGCGCGGCCCCACGGTCGGGCTCGGCCTGATCAAGGAGGCGCTCAACCGCTCGCTCGAGAGCACGCTCGAGGCTCAGCTCGAGACCGAGCGCGACCTGCAGCGGATCGCCGCACGCTCGCCCGACTTCCTGGAAGGTGTCGCCGCTTTTTTGGAGAAGCGGCCCGCGCGGTTCACCGGCCGATGACGGGATCTCCGGCTGCGGCGCAACGCCTCGCCGAGGCGGTGGCGAAAGCGATGCTGGCGCAGGACAACGCCTCGCGGGCGCTCGGCATGGTGATCGAAGAGATCGGACCCGGCCATGCGCGTCTTTCCATGCCGGTGCGCGACGACATGATCAACGGTCACGAGCTCTGCCATGGCGGGCTCATCTTCACTCTCGCCGACAGCGCGTTCGCCTTCGCCTGCAACGCGCGCAACGAAGTGACCGTCGCCGCCGGCGCCGAGATCCACTTCGTCAGCTCCGCGCGCAAGGGCGAGACGCTCGTCGCCGAGGCGCGCGAGCGTGCTGCGATGGGCAAAAGCGGCATCTACGATATCGAAGTCTCCGACCGCGGCTCGGGACGGGTGGTGGCGCTCTTCCGCGGCCGCTCGCTTCGCCTCCAGGGTAACGTCATCGCGGAGGGGAAGATTTGAACGCGGGTCTGCCGCCGCTGGAGCCGCCCCGGCGCGACGAGCTCGAGCCGATCGAGATCGCGAGCCGCGACGAGATCGCGGCGCTGCAGCTGCAGCGCCTCAAATGGACGCTCAGCCACGCCTTCGACAATGTCGCTCATTTCCGCGCCAAATGCGCCGCGGCCGGACTCCACCCCGGCGATCTCAAGCGGCATGAGGATCTCGCGCGCTTTCCCTTCACCACCAAGGCGGACCTGCGCGAGACCTATCCCTTCGGCATGTTCGCCGTGCCGCGCGACAAGCTGCTGCGACTGCATGCCTCGAGCGGCACCACCGGAAAGCCGACGGTGGTGGGCTACACTGCGCGCGATCTCGACACCTGGGCCACGCTGGTGGCGCGATCGATCCGCGCCTCCGGTGGCAGGCCCGGCGACCTCGTCCACATCGCCTACGGCTACGGGCTCTTCACCGGCGGGCTCGGCGCGCATTATGGCGCCGAGAAGCTTGGCTGCACGGTGATCCCGGTCTCGGGCGGCATGACCGAGCGGCAGGTGCAGATCATCGAGGACTTCAAGCCTGGGATCATCATGGTGACGCCGTCCTACATGCTGGCGATCGCCGACGAGTTCGAGCGCCAGGGGCTCGATCCGCGCGCCTCGTCGCTCAGGATCGGCATCCATGGCGCCGAGCCCTGGACGAATGCGCTGCGTAGCGAGATCGAGCGGCGCATGAACATGCACGCGGTCGATATCTATGGCCTCTCCGAAGTGCTGGGCCCCGGCGTCGCCAATGAATGCGTCGAGACCAAGGATGGGCTCCATCTCTGGGAGGATCATTTCTATCCCGAAGTCATCGACCCCGCGACCGGCGCCGTGCTCCCAGATGGCGAGGTGGGCGAGCTGGTGCTCACCACGCTTACCAAGGAAGCACTACCGATGGTGCGCTACCGCACGCGCGACCTGACGCGGCTCCTCCCCGGAACCGCGCGCAGCATGCGGCGCATGGAGAAGGTGACCGGCCGCAGCGACGACATGCTGATCATCCGCGGGGTCAATCTCTTCCCGAGTCAGGTCGAGGAGCTGATCCTCAAGCAGCCGGCGCTCTCCGGCCATTACCTGCTCGAGGTCAGCCGGCCGCACCAGCTCGACGAGCTCAAGGTGGTGGCGGAGCTGCGGCCCGAGGCGACGCCCAACAGCGCCACCGGCGAGGAGCGCATCGCCGCCGCGCTGCGGCACGACATCAAGTCGCTGATCGGGATCAGCGCGCAGGTCGAGATCGTGCCGGTCGGCAAGATCGAGCGCTCGATCGGCAAGGCGCGCCGGGTCATCGACCTGCGCCCGCGCGGCTGACCGCCATCTTGTATCCGCGGTTCCGGCACCCGACATTTAGGGCGCATTTGTCGCTATCTTCCGACGGGAAACCCATGGCGAAATGGCGGAACTTGGCGCTGGCGCTGCTCTGCGCGCTGACGCTCCTCACCCCGAGCCTCGCTGAGGCGCGCGCCGGTGGCAGCTATTCCGGGGGCGGCATGAGCTATGGCAGCCAGGGCAGCTTCGGCTCGCGCACCTTCAACTTCAATGGCGGCCAGGCGATCGGGCGCAGCATGACGCCTTACGCCGATCGCAGCGCGCCCTATTACGGCTACGGCAACCAGTACAATAACGGCTTCGCCCGCCATCCCTTCCTCACCGGGCTGGGCGGCGCCTTCCTCGGCTCGTGGCTGGGCTCGCTGCTCTTCCCGCATTGGGGCTACGGCTATGGCGGCTACGGCTTCGGCTCGGTCTTCGGCTCGCTCTTCTCCTGGATCTTCATCATCTTCGCGATCTCGATGCTGTTCCGCGCTTTCCGGCGCAGCCACGGGCCGATGACCATGCCGCCGCTGGGCGGCATGGGCTATGGCGGCAGCGGACCGGCGCAGAGCTATGGCGGCGGCTACGCCACCGCGGCGAGCCGCGCGATTCAGGTGAGCCCGACGGATTACGCCGCCTTCGAGGCGATCCTTAAGGCCGTGCAGGGCGCCTGGAGCGCGCGCGACCTGCGCACCCTGTCGCATTACGCGACCCCCGAGATGCTCTCCTATTTCAGCGAGGAGCTCTCCGAGAACACCAGCCAGGGCGTCGAGAACCATGTCGAGCAGCTCGAGCTGGTGAACGGCGATGTGCGCGAGGCCTGGGAGGAAGGCAATCTGCAATACGCCGCCTGCCTCTTGCATTGGCGCGCGCTCGACTACACCGTGCGCGGCGACCGCGCACCGGGGTCGCCGGGCTGGCTCGCCGAAGGCGATCCGCAGCATCCGAGCGAGACGCAGGAGCTCTGGACCTTCGCCCGCAGCCGCGGCGGCCACTGGCTCCTCTCGGCAATACAGCAGGTCTAGGCCCAGCCTTGCATCGGCGCACCGGAGCCGCCATGCATCGGCTCCGGGAGGATCGGGCATGATCGGGCTTTCCGCCGAGCAGCATCGCATTCGCGACGCCATCGCGCATCTCTGCCGTGGTTTCGGCGAGGAATATTGGCTCGAGCGCGACCGCAAGGGCGGCTTCCCCGAGGAGTTCTACGCGGCGGTGGCGCGCGACGGCTGGCTCGGCATCGCCATGCCCGAGGACTATGGCGGCGCCGGGCTCGGCATCGCCGAGGCGGCAGTGATGATGCAGGCGGTGGCGGAATCGGGTGCCGGATTCAGCGGCGCCTCGGCGCTGCACATGAACATCTTCGGCCTCAATCCCGTGGTCAGGTTCGGCACCGAAGAACAGAAGCGGCGCTTCCTGCCGCCGCTGATCCGCGGCCAGGAGAAAGCGTGCTTCGCCGTGACCGAGCCCGATGTCGGGCTCGATACCACGCATCTCAAGACGAAGGCGGTGGCGAGCGGCGATCACTATCTCGTCTCCGGCCGCAAGATCTGGATCTCCACCGCGCAGGTCGCGCATAAGATGCTGCTGCTGGCGCGCACCACGCCGATCGAGCAGGTGGCGAAGCCGACCGACGGCATCAGCCTCTTCTATACCGCCCTCGATCGC
>Ga0134128_10000795_pt1 | contig 42713 bp, 44 predicted proteins | sample KB31754_FD_96462 | JGI IMG/M metagenome (GOLD analysis project Ga0134128, IMG submission 96462) | Terrestrial soil microbial communities with excess Nitrogen fertilizer from Kellogg Biological Station, Michigan, USA - KB3-175-4 | ecosystem: Environmental > Terrestrial > Soil > Unclassified ...
CGGTGACCACGGCGTCAGTAACCTTTTCACCCAGGTAGGCTTCGGCGTCGTTCTTCAGCTTCATCAGGATGCGCGCGGAGATTTCCTGCGCCGTGTACTTCTTGTCGTCGATCGCGATGTTCCAGTCGGTGCCCATGTGGCGCTTGACGGAGGCGATGGTGCGGTCGATGTTGTTGACGGCCTGGCGCTTGGCGATTTCGCCGACCAGGACTTCCCCGCTCTTGGAGAAGGCAACAACTGACGGGGTGGTGCGGCCGCCTTCGGCGTTGGCGATGACGGTGGGCTCGCCACCTTCCAGCACGGAGACGACAGAGTTGGTGGTTCCGAGGTCAATACCTACGGCACGTGACATAAGTGGTTCCTTTCATGGGCCGCCGTGTGAACAAGTCCGCGCCGGGGTGGCTGCGGGTTCGCCCAACCAGCGGGTATTGAGCGTTCTGGGCTCAACTTTACTCAGGCTCGTTCCCATGTCAAATGAAGTTGAGCGTTGTTGGCTCAACTTTCACCGTAGGCGGAATCGGACGACGGCGGGGGCCCCGGTTCCGCGCCCCGCCGCGCCGAGCCGCTTGGAAGCTGGGCGTCGTGGGTCCCCAATGATGCTCAGCTTTAAGAGTGGAGCCTCATTGACACCCAACGGCGCTCCACTTCAAGGTTTGGGCGGGCGTGGCGCCCGGCTCCGGCCGGGCATACACTCCCATTTATGAACGCTGAAAACGGCCCCGGAGATGTTTACACGCACGGCCACCACGAAAGCGTGCTGAGATCCCACGCGTCGCGGACAGCGGCCAATTCGGCGGCATACCTCATCCCGCACCTCACCCACGGCCTCCGGGTGCTGGACGTTGGCGCCGGTCCCGGCACCATCACGGCGGACTTTGCCCGGCTGGTGGCACCCGGCGAGGTGCTGGGGCTGGACCGCTCGCCCGAGGTGGTGGCGGCCGCGACGGCGCTGGCGGCGGAGCAGCACCTGGCCAACCTCAGCTTTGACACGGGCGACATCTACGACCTCGACTTCCCGGACGGCACCTTTGACGTGGTCCATGCCCATCAGGTCCTGCAGCACCTGACGGACCCGGTTGAGGCGTTGCGCGAGATGCGCCGGGTGGCCAAGCCCGGCGGCATCGTGGCGGTGCGGGACGCGGATTTCCACGGCATGTCCTGGTACCCGGAACTGCCCGAACTCGACGAATGGATGGAGGTGTACCAGCGGGTGGCCCGGCACAACAACGCCGAGCCCGACGCCGGGCGGCGCCTGGTCCACTGGGCGCTGGCCGCGGGACTGACGGACGTGGCGCCGTCGTCGGCCAACTGGCTCTACGCCACGGACGGGGAGCGGGCCTGGATATCCGGGGTGTGGGCGGACCGGGTGGAGAAGTCGGCCTTCGCCGAGCAGGCCGTCGCCTACGGGATGGCCGACGCTGCGGGGCTGGCCAGGATGGCGGCGGGCTGGCGGCGCTGGGGCGGGTCGAAGGACGGCTGGCTGCTCATGCCCAACGGCGAAATCATCGCGCGGGCCTAGCCGCCCGGACCCGCGCGGAAAAGTATGGAAAAGAACAGGCTCGAGGCGCTCAGCGACGGCGTCCTGGCGATCATCATCACCATCATGGTGCTGGAATTCAAGACACCGGCAACCGGTGACTGGACGGGGCTGGCAAGCATCCTGCCGACCCTGTTGAGCTACCTGCTGAGCTTCATCTACATCGGCATCTACTGGAACAACCACCACCACATGATCAAGCTGGCCGATGAGGTGACCGGAGGCATCCTGTGGGCCAACCTGCACCTGCTGTTCTGGCTGTCCCTGGTGCCGTTCATGACGCGGTGGATGGACGAGTCCGGGTTCGCCGTGGTTCCGGTCTTCATCTACGGCGTCAACCTGCTGCTGGCGGCCGTCGCCTACGCCATCCTGCAGGCGGGGTTCATCCGCCAGCAGGGTCCGGGCGGGCGCCTGGCCGGGGCACTGGGGAGGAACGTCAAGGCCCGCATCTCGCCCGTCATCTACATTGCGGGGTGTGCGCTGGCCTTCGTTTCGCCCGCTTTCGGGCTGGCCGCCTACGCCGCGGTGGCAGCCATCTGGCTGGTGCCTGACCGCGGCATGGAGCGCCTGCTGCGAAGCGGCGGGGCCTAACCGTCGGCGCCGAGGGACAACTGCCTGGCGTGGAAGTCAAAGTGCAGCGTGGGGTAGGCGTAGACGTCAGCCAGTGCCATGGAGGGCTGGAAGAAGGGGTCCCAGCGGCCAGGGAAGTCCATGCACCTGGCCAACGACGCCGGGGACTCGCCTTCCAGCGCGGCCGCCAGTCGGCGCGTGGTGGCGTGCATTTTCCGCGACATGCGCCGGTGGTTGAACACGAGCGCGGCGGCGCGCGAGCCCCAAAAGTTCACGATGTCAAACGGCACGGTGGCCGCGTTCAAGGCGCGGGCAAACGCGCGGCCCCACGGCCGGGGGAGCCTGCTGACCATTTTGACCAGCGGCACCAGCGCCTGCACCACCATGAATCCGAAGACCATGTGGAACAGCAGCTCCTCATTGTTCCAGCGGGTCCCGGCACTGCGGGCCTTCAACTGCGCGGGGGTTGCCCGGGCCAAATAGGCGTCCAGTTCCCGGCAGGCGCGCTGGTAGTCCGCCATGGTCCGCTCTCCACGCATGTCCACGGGATGCCTTACCCTGCGCTGCCGGCGGAGACGCCGACCGCGGCACGGATGGCTCCGCGCAGGGTGTCCAGGCCCTCAAGGGCGCGGGCAAACAGCTCACCGGCGGAGGCACTGCGGGGACAGCCGGGGATGGTGCCCAGTTCCATGGTCATGCCTCCATTCTCCCGCCTTTCAGCGGTCCGGTGCGCGCGGGATACCCAAGCAGCACCGGGTCGTTCGTTCCGCAGCAGGAGGTCTCCCGCGCACCGGCTTCCGCAGATTGTTCGTCGTCACCGCTGCCAAGGTCGGAAGAACAGACGCCCGTGCGGGGAAGTTCCAGGTGGACGGCGTCGGCGGCGGCCTGGTTGCCGGCGAGCGCGGCGGCGATGGAGCGGACCTGTTCGTAGCCGGTGGCCAGCAGGAACGTTGGCGCACGGCCGTAGGACTTCATGCCGGCCAGGTAAAAGTCCTTTTCCGGGTGGGCCAGGACCTTGGCCCCGTGGGCCGGGACGGTGCCGCAGGAGTGGAATTCCGGGTCGATCAGCGGCCCCAGCTCCCGCGGGGCCTCTACGCCGGGATCCAGCTCCAGCCGCAGTTCCTTCAGGATGTCCAGGTTGGGGCGGAAGCCCGTGGCCGGCACCACCACGTCCACGGCCAGGTCAACTGCCCCGTCCGCGGTGGCCCCGTGCACGACGAGCCCGTCCGTCGACGTGGTGATTGCCGTGATGGTGAAGGAGGTGTGCAGCTCCACGGCACCAGACTCCACGAGCTTGCGCAGCCGGGTGCCGAGCCGGCCGCGGGCCGGGAGCCCGTCCAGGTCCCCGCCGCCAAACGCCCCGGCTGCGGAGGCGCCGCGCACGGCCCAGCTGATCCGGGTGCCCGGCTCAGCCGCCGCCAGTTCGCCCAGGGCCAGCAGCGTGTTGGCCGCGGAGTGTCCGGCCCCCACCACCAGCACATGGCGGCCGGCGAATTGGGCGCGGTCCCGGCCCGTGACGTCGGGCAGCGGCGCAGTGATGCGCGTCCCGGCTTCGGTCTCCCCGGCGGCAGGGAGCCCCGCCTGGCCCAGCGGGTTGGGCGTGCGCCACGTGCCGGAGGTGTCAATGACGGCCCGGGCCTGAAGATCCTCAAAGGAGCCACCTGTGCCAGCAATCCGGACCAGGAACGGGGTATCGTCCCGGTTGCGGGAGTGGGTTTTATCCAGGCCCACACGGCTGACGGCAATGACCTCGGCCCCGGTGCGGATGTGTGGGGCAAGTGCGACGGTGGCTGCCAAAGGCTCCAAATAGTCCGCAACCAGCGCTTCGCCTGTGGGCAGTGCCGTGTCCCGTGGGGCCAGCCACCCGTCCGCGGCGAGGAGCCGCGCACAGGCGGCATCGACGTCGTACTTCCACGGGGAGAACAGCCGGGTGTGGCCCCAGGCACGGATGGCCTCGCCCACCCGGGGACCGGCCTCCAGGACCAGGGGTGTGAGCCCGTTCTCCAGCAGGTGGGCCGCTGCCGCAAGGCCTACCGGCCCGGCGCCGATCACGATGACGGGCAGGCCGGCTTTCATGGCAGCAGCTCCGCGAGCAGGGACTGGACGCGGGCCTTGATGTCGTCGCGGATGGGGCGCACGGCGTCCACGCCCTGCCCGGCCGGGTCCTCAAGCTCCCAGTCCTCGTAGCGCTTGCCCGGAAAAATCGGGCAGGTGTCGCCGCAGCCCATGGTGATGACGACGTCGGACTCCCTCACGGCGTCCGTGGTGAGCACCTTGGGGATCTCGGCGGACATGTCGATGCCGTCCTCGGCCATGGCGGCCACGGCGGCCGGGTTGACCGATTCTGCAGGCTCGGAGCCGGCCGAGCGGACTTCCACGGCCCCGCCGGAAAGGGCGGTGAGATAGGCGGCGGCCATCTGGGAACGTCCGGCGTTGTGCACGCAGACGAACAGGACGGAGGGTTTCTTGGCGGTGTCCATGGTTCTCCTAGGGTGTGAAAAGACGTTTGCGGGCCCACAGGGCGGCGTAGACCAACGCCACGAGGGCAGGCACTTCGATCAGGGGGCCCACGACGCCGGCCAGCGCCTGCCCGCTTGCCACGCCGAAGGTGCCGATCGCCACGGCGATGGCGAGTTCAAAATTGTTCCCGGCTGCGGTGAAGGCCAAGGTGGTGGACTTGGCATACCCCAGCTTCAGGACTTTGCCGGCCATCATGCCGGCACCGAACACCACAATGAAGTACACCAGCAGGGGCAGGGCAATCCTGGCCACGTCGAGGGGCCGCTGGGTGATGGTGTTCCCCTGCAGCGCGAACAGCAGCGTGATGGTGAAGAGCAGGCCGTACAGCGCCCACGGGCCCAGCTTCGGCAGAAATTTCCCCTCATACCAGTCGCGGCCCCTGGCCTTTTCGCCCAGAGTGCGGGTGAGGAACCCCGCGAGCAGCGGGATGCCGAGGAAAACGAGCACGGAGGCGGTAATGGCCCAGAAGGAAAAGTCCGCGGCCGTTGTCGCAAGCCCCAGCCAGCCAGGGAGCACCTGCAGGTAGAACCAGCCCAACGTGCCGAACGCCACTACCTGAAAGACGGAGTTGATCAGGACCAGCACGGCGGCGGCCTCCCGGTCCCCGCAGGCCAGGTCGTTCCAAATCATGACCATGGCGATGCAGCGCGCCAGGCCCACGATGACGAGCCCGGTGCGGTATTCGGGGAGGTCCGGGATAAAGATCCAGGCGAGGGCAAACATGAACGCCGGGGCCAGCAGCCAGTTCATGACCAGCGAGGTGATGAGCAGCCTGCGGTCCGCCAGCACCCGCCCGGTCTCCCGGTAGCGGACCTTTGCCAGCACCGGATACATCATGACGAGCAGGCCCACGGCGATCGGCAGGGAGACCGAGCCGACCTTCACCGCGTCCAGCGCCTCATTGAGGCCGGGCACCAGCCGGCCCAGCGCCAGCCCGGCAGCCATGGCGGCCATGATCCAGACGGGCAGGAAGCGGTCCAGACTGGACAGTTTGCCGGCGGCGGCCGAGCCGCCCGCGGCGGCCCGGGCGGTGGTATGCGTGCTCACTGGTCTCCTGGCGCCTTGACGGCAATTGATTGACGGTTGTCGATACACAGTATCCGTGCATGCATCGACAACTGTCAATATACGGGCATAATGGAGGCATGGACACCTTCCAGCCGCTTGCCTCCGCCGCGGAATCCGCCTGCTGCACGCCCAGCGGCCGGCCCGCCCTCGGTGCAGCGGAAGCGCAGGCCCGGGCCAGGGTCCTGAAGGCGTTGTCGGACCCCAACCGGCTGCGGCTGCTTTCAATTGTGAAGGCGGGCGACGGCGGCGAGGCCTGCGTCTGCGACCTCACAGAACCGCTGGACCTGGGCCAGCCCACCGTCTCCCACCACCTGAAAATCCTGGTGGACGCCGGGCTGCTGCACCGGGAGAAGCGCGGCACCTGGGCGTACTACTCCCTGGTGCCCGGTGCCCTCGAGGCCGCCGCCGTCAGCGTCACCACCCTGTGACCGCCACGATCCGGGAGATGGGCGCGGAGCACTGGCCCGGCGTCGAACGCATTTACGCGGCCGGGATCGCCGGCGGCAGCGCCACCTTTGCCGAGGCCCCGCCCTCACGGGAGGAATTCCTGGCCACCAGGATCCCCGGGCTGAGCGTCGTGGCGGTGGACGGCGGCGGCGCGGTTCAAGGGTGGGCGGCGGCCACGCCCGCGTCCTCGCGTGAGGTGTACCGGGGCGTCATCGAGCATTCGGTCTACGTGGATCCCGCGGCGGCCGGGCAGGGGGTGGGCCTGGCGCTGCTGAACGCGCTGGCCGCGCGCGCACGCGCACGCGGATTTTGGACCATCCAGTCCGCCAGCCTGGCCGAAAACCTGCCAAGCCTGGCGCTGCACGACAAGGCCGGATTCCGGCGGGTGGGCCGCCGCGAGCGGATCGGATTCATGACGTACGGGCCGTACGCCGGGGCGTGGCGGGACACGATCCTGGTGGAGCTGCGGCTGTAGCGCCCGCAGACCGTAAGATTGGCTGGTGCAATTCTCCCTGTGGCTGGCCCTTGCGGGCGCCGGCGCCATGATCAGCCTGACTCCCGGCGCGGGCGCCATCAACACCATGTCCAATGCCCTGACGTCCGGCTTCCGGCGTTCGTTCTGGGGCATTCTGGGCCAGCAGCTGGCGCTCGTCATGCACGTCATCATCGTCGCGGCGGGCGTGGGCATCCTGGTCTCCAGCTCGCCGTTCCTGTTCCACCTGATCCGCTACGTGGGCGCGGCCTACCTGGTTTATCTGGGCGTCCGCAAGCTGTTGGCCAAGGCGGAGGCGTCCGACGGCGGAGGCGCACCGGCCGCCGTGGAGCACGGGTTCGCGATGTTCCGCCGCGGGCTCTGGGTGAACCTGCTCAACCCGAAGGCGATTGTGTTTTTTCTGGCCTTCATGCCGCAGTTCATCCGCCCGGAACGGCCGCTGCTGCCGCAATACGTCATCCTCACGGCAACCGTGGTGGTCATTGACATCATCGTGATGTGGTTCATCTTCGCCGCCGGCGCCAAGCAGCTCAAACACCTGACCACCAGCGAGCGCGGCCAGCTCGTGCTGAACCGGATCTTTGGCATCCTGTTCATCGGCGTCGGGATCCTGCTGGCCCTGGTCTGAGCCGGACGGCCTGCCTCCAGGGGCCCGGGGGCTGGATAGACTGGCCGCATGAGCAATCCCTACCGGATCATCACCGTTTGCACCGGCAATATCTGCCGCTCCCCCATGGCCCAGTTCATGCTCGCCCGGGCCGCCGAAGCCGCCGGCCTTGACGTCGTGGTGGATTCCGCGGGGACCACGGCGTGGGAAGTCGGGAACGCCATGGACCCGCGTGCCGCGGCCGCGCTGGCGCGCCACGGCGTCGCCGCGGATCCCCACCAGGCCCGCAGCTTTGACCCCGCCTGGTTTGCCGAACGGGACCTCATCCTGGCCCTGGACACCGACCATTTTGACGCCCTGCACGCCCTGGCCCCCACGCCGGAAGCCGCGGCCAAGGTGGGCATGCTGCGGTCCTTCGATCCCGCCGTGGCGGAAGCCCCCCGCAGCGCCCAGGGCATCTACGATCCCTGGTACGGCGACAGAAGCGACTTTGAGGCCAGCTGGGCCATGATCCACGCTGCCATCCCCGGCATCCTGGCACACGCCACCGCGCACGGCACAGCCCGTGGCTGACCCCCGGCACCTCCCGCTGCCCGCAAGCCCGCCGCGGGACCCTCTGCGCAGTGGGCCCAGCCGCCCGGTGATCATCGCCGTCGACGGCCGCTCCGGCGCGGGCAAGACCACAGTGGCCCTTGAACTGGCCGCCCTGCTCCGGCGCCACCGCACCGTTTCGCTCTTCCACCTCGAGGACATCTACCCCGGCTGGGACGGCCTGGCCGAGGGCGTGGAACGCTACGTCTCCACCGTCCTCGCCCCGCTGGCCCAGGGCCGGACCGCGCACTGGACCGCCTGGGACTGGGCGTCCGGGGACTGGAGCCCCGCGGACGACGCCGGCTCCCGCACCACCGCCGCGGCCGACGTCGTGCTGGTGGAAGGGGTGGGCGCCGCCCACGCCGCTGCCAGGGCCCTTGTGGATGTGGTGGTCTGGGTGGAGGCGCCGGCCCCGGCGCGCAGGCGCCGGGCACTGGAGCGCGACGGCGAGACCTACGCACCATTCTGGGACCGCTGGGCCGCGCAGGAGGACGAACTTTTTGCCGGCGGCGACGTGGCCGCCGCCGCCGACATCGTGGTGGACGGATCCCGGGGGGTGGCCGGGGCGCCGGAGCGGGTGCTCTCGGCACTGGCCGGCCTGCCCGCCCTGGAACCGCTCCTGGCGCCGGAACTGGCCCGTCGCCGGGGACTGGAATTCGCAGCCGTCCGCGTAGCCGCGTACCCGCCGGCGGCCGCACTCTTCGCCGCACTCTATGGCGGGTCCACGGACGCCGTGTGGCTGGACAGCTCCACCGCCGACCAGACGGGTGCCGGTGCCGACCCGGCCGGCCGCGCCCGGTTCTCCATCATGGCCGATGCCTCTGGCAGTTTTGGGCGCACCGCCACCCACGCCGACGGAACCACCACGGTGGCCGACGGGGAGGTGACCGCACGGATTCGCGGCCACTTCTTCCGCTGGCTGGACACCGTGTGGGGACGCAAGGCCGTGCGCGCCCCCGACGACTACCCGGGGGACTTCACCCTCGGCTGGCTCGGCTGGCTGGGGTACGAACTCAAGGGCGAAACCGGCGGGGCCGCCACCCGGGACGCCGCAGCGGCAGCCGGCGCCACTCCGCCCGGGCCGAACACTCCGCCCAGGCCAACCCCGCCGCCCACCGCCGCCCTCCTGTTCGCGGGGCGGGCCGTCGTCGTCGACCATCAGGAGAGGTGCCTGTTCCTGCTCACCCTCGCCGAGGCCAACCATCCGGCATCCGGCCAGGAGGCGGCGGACTGGGCGCGCGGGGCCCGCGATGCGGTCGCGGCGCTGGCCGAAACCAACGACGCGCCCGTGGCGCCGCTGCCGGCCCCGGTGTTCGTCCTGCGCGACGGCGAATCCAGGTACAAGGCCATGATCGCCGCCAGCCGCACCGAGATCCGGGAGGGCAATTCCTATGAGGTCTGCCTCACCACGCAGCTGGAGGCGCACACGCCTGGACGCCTGGACGCCTGGGACGTCTACCGGGCACTGCGCCACCGCAGTCCCGCCCCGTTCGCCGCGTTCCTCCGCATGGGCGCCACGGCGGTCTGCAGCACCTCCCCGGAACGGTTCCTGCGCATCGACGCGGCGGGGCTCATGCGGGCCGAGCCGATCAAGGGCACCCGCCGCCGCGACGCCGACCCCGTGGCCGACGCCGCGCTCAAGGCAGACCTGGCCGCCTCGCTGAAGGACCGGGCGGAGAACGTGATGATCGTCGATCTCCTGCGCAACGACCTCTCGCACAACGCCGTGCCGGGCACCGTCCGGGTGCCGCGCCTGTGCGAAATTGAAAGCTACGCCACGGTGCACCAGCTGGTCAGCACCATCGAGGCCCAGCTGGCTCCGGGCAGTTCGCGCGCCGAGGCGCTGGCCGCGGCCTTTCCCGCGGGGTCCATGACAGGGGCGCCCAAAATCAGCACCATGGCGATCCTCGACTCCCTCGAGGCCGGTCCGCGGGGCATCTATTCCGGCGGGATCGGCTACTTTTCGCTCAATGCGGCCCTGGACCTGTCCGTCACCATACGCACCCTTGTCCTGCAGGATACCGACGACGGCGGCACGCACCTTTCGCTGGGCGTCGGCGGCGCCATCACGGCGGACTCCGACGACGACGCCGAATGGCAGGAGATCCAGGCCAAGGCCTACGGTGTCCTGTCGACGCTGGGAGCCGACTTCCCGGGCTGAGCACCGCGGCGCGGCCGGAGCGTCGGAGCCGGCGTTTTTTGTAGTCCGGCGTAAAGGAGACGCTGAGGCCGCCCGCGGCCGAAGTGTCGGATAGCCGGACGGAAAAACGCCGGTCCGCCGCCTGGGTCTGGACAAGCTCGACCACCGCCCGTCGACCACCGGAACCTACTGCAGCGTGGCCGTCAGGCGGGCCACGTTGTCCACGTAGCGGGCCAGGATGGGGCGGGTGAGCCATTCGTCCAGCTGCAGTTCGCGGGAGACGGCCCGGTATTGCTCCTCGACACCGTGCATGTCCTGGACCACGTCCGCGTCGATCATCATGACGGAGACCTCCAGGTTCAGCGAGAAGCTGCGCATGTCCATGTTGGAGGAGCCGATCACGGCGACGTCCGCGTCCACCGTGAAGTGCTTGGCGTGGAGCACCAGCGGCTTGGGGTAGAGGAAGATCTTCACGCCGGCCTTCAGCAGCGCCTCGTAATAGGAACGCTGGGCGTGGTGGACCAGGAACTGGTCGCCGACTTCGGAGACAAACAGTTCCACCACCACGCCGCGCTGGGCCGCCGTGGTGATCGCGTAGAGCAGGGAGTCGTCGGGGACAAAGTAGGGGCTGGAGATGGTGATGCGTTCCTCCGCCGAGTACAGCAGGGTGTTGAACAGGCGCAGGTTGTTTTCGGTGACAAAGCCGGGGCCGCTGGGGACCACCTGGCAGAGCACGCCGCCGTCGAACGAGTCCCAGTGGTGCGTGCCGAGCTGGGATTCAAGGTTCTCCTCGGTCTCGCTGGACCAGTCGGTGGCGAACATGACGTTGAGGGTTCCCACGATGGGCCCCTCGAGCCGGGCCATGAGCTCCACCCATTTGCGGCCCACCTTGGCGTTGCGCTTCTTGCGGTACGACGGTTCAATCACGTTCTGCGAGCCGGTGAAGCCGACGCGGCCGTCCACCACCAGGATCTTGCGGTGGTTGCGCAGGTCCGGCCGCCGCCACTGGCCCTTCACGGGCAGCAGCGGCAGCATCCGCCGCCACTGGATGTCGCTGGCCTCCAGCCTCCGGATCATGTCCCGGTAGCCGGGCACGCGGAGCGAGCCGATGTGGTCGAACAACACCCGCACCCGGACGCCGCGTGCGGCGGCGGCCTCCAGCTCCCGGAACAGGCGGTCGGTGCAGGAGTCGGAACTCATGATGTAGAACTCGGCGTTGACGTAGTCGGTGGCCTCGCTGACGGCGTCGGCCATGGCGTCCAGGGATTCCTGGTACCCCTTGATCAGCTGGACCGTGTTGGCGCCCAGGGCCGGGAAGAAGCCCAGGTTGCGGTTCAGTTCCACGACCAGGTTGATCCAGGACGGACCGTCGTAGGGCGTGACCTGTTTGGCGATCTCCCGCGTCCCTTCCACCACGCGGCGGTTGACCGCCTCCTGGGTTTCGCGCCGGTGCCGCGACAGCCGGAAATTGCCGAACATGAGAAACAGGAGCAGCCCGATGTAGGGCAGGAAGAAGATGCACAGCAGCCAGGCCATGGCCGTGGTGGGGCGGCGGTTGCCGGGAATGATGCCCAGCACCACGAGGCGGATCACCAGGTCCGCGAGCAGCAGCAGGGCCGAGAGCCAGCCTGGTCCGGCCGGCAGGCTGAACGCTGTCCAGAACAAGCGGTGCCTCCTCAGGTGGCGCCAGTGACGCCTCGGGTGACCTTAGCCTACCGGGTGCCGGCACACGTTTCGGGCAGTAAATTCACCCCTGCCGGGCACTAAGCTCGACCCATGACTGTTTTGGTGTTTTTGGACCCCGCCCACCCCGACGGCCGCATTGCCGACGCCGCCGTGCCCGCCCTGCTGGCCACCGACCAGGGCGTCACGCGCGGCGACGGCATTTTTGAAACGCTGCTGGCCGTCAATGGCGCCCCCCGCAAGGTCCAGGCGCACCTGCGCCGCCTCGCCGCCTCGGCCCAGTCGCTCAGCCTGGACGTCCCCGGCGAGGAGGCCTGGCTGCGTGCCATTGCGACGGCGGTCGGGGCCTTCGCCTCCGCCTCGCCCCCGGCGCCGGACGAGGACGGCAACACCAACGTCGTGGTCAAGCTGATCGCCACCCGCGGCCCCGAGGGCGCCGGCTCGCCCACATCCTGGGTGCAGGCCACCGCCGTTCCCCCCGCCCTGGCCGAACAGCGCGCCCACGGCCTGGCCGTGATCCTGCTGGACCGCGGCTACGACAGCACGGTGGCGCAGCGGGCGCCGTGGCTGCTGCTGGGCGCCAAGACGCTTTCCTACGCGGTGAACATGGCCGCCCTGCGCCACGCCCACGCCCAGGGCGCGGATGACGTGATCTTCACAAGCAGTGACGGACACGTGTTGGAGGGGCCGACGTCGTCCGTCCTCCTGGCACACCTGAAGGACGACGGCGGAGCACCCGTCAAGCGGCTCATCACCCCCAGCCTGGACAGCGGCATCCTGCCCGGCACGACCCAGGGCGCCCTGTTTACGGCGGCGAAGGCGGCCGGCTGGGAGCTGGGCTACGGCCCGCTGGTGCCCGCGGACCTGCTCGACGCCGACGCCGTCTGGCTGGTTTCCAGCATCAGGCTGCTCGCCCCTGTCAACAGCATTGACGGCACGGAGATCGGCACGGCGGAGGTGCGCGCCCGCCTGACGGCCGAGCTCAGCGCGCTGCTCGCGCAAACGCACTAGGCCGTTTCAGCGCGGGGTGGTTGGTGGGACCGCGACCCCCAGCCTGCGGAACGCAATGGGCCGCGCCGCGCTCCGCCGCGCAGGGGTCGGAAATGTCATGTTGCGCCATATTTCCCTCTCCGGCTGTCCCCCGGCCGGGGGCGGTGTGTTAGTTTTCAAGTGAGTAACGAGTGCCAGCGCCAAGCCCTGACTTGCTGGACGGCAACCCTCTGTGTCGGCGGGGTGCCTCAGGTGACTACTCGGCAAACCCGGCCACCCCAAGGCTGCGGCTTGCAAGCGCGAACTGCCCCGCGGTCTGCCCGGTGCCACTGGCCCGTCCACCGCCCGGTACCCGCTTGCAGATGCGGCCCCCTGCATGGAGGAGTACACAATGAGCGCAGAAGAATCCCCGCTGACCTACCGGCTGATCACCGGCCCGGACGACCGCTCCTTTTGCGAGCGGATCTCCGCCGCCCTGGCCGAGGGCTACATCCTGCACGGCAACCCCGCCGTGACCTTCAACGGCGTGGCCGTGATCTGTGCCCAGGCCGTCATCCTTCCCCATGCGGTGGCCTCGTCCGACGCTGCCGTGGCAAATGCCGTGTCAAGGCTGGAAGACCCCGAGGAGTTCGACGGCGAGGGCATCGCATGAGCTACGCCGGGGACCTGGAACCCGCCCTGGCCTGGGACAGGGTGGCCGCCGGTGCCATCCTCGTTGACGTGCGGACGGCGGGCGAGTGGGCGCACATCGGCGTCCCGGACACTTCCGGGCTGGCGGCGGAGCCGGTCTTCATCCAGTGGAGCCTTGCCTCCGGCGAGCCCAACCCCGCCTTTGTGTCCGAATTGCGGAAGGCGGTGCCCGCCGACAAGGAACTGGTGGTTTTGTGCCGCTCCGGGGCGCGCTCCATCGCTGCCGCCGAGGCCGCCACGGCCGCCGGGTACACCGCCTTCAATGTGCTCGAGGGCTTTGAGGGCGTGCCCGACGGCTATGGCGACAGGGTTGTCAACGGCTGGAAGAACCGCAAGCTGCCCTGGAAGTAAGCCCGCCCCCGCACCTTCCGGGGCTGCACCCGGCACCACCAGCGAACGCTAAGGAAACACACGCAATTGAGCAACTTTAATGAAAATGCCGCCCGTTGGGCCGAAGGGACCCAGGCGGTCCGTGGCGGCCTGGACCGCAGCAACTTCCAGGAGACCTCCGAGGCCCTCTTCCTCAACTCCGGCTTCGTCTACGAATCCGCCGAGCACGCGGAGCAGTCGTTCACCGGCGAGGTGGACCGCTTCGTGTACTCCCGCTACGGCAACCCCACCGTGGCCACCTTCCAGGAGCGGCTGCGGCTGCTCGAGGGCAAGGAGGCCTGCTTTGCGACGGCGTCGGGCATGTCCGCCGTCTTCACCGCCCTGGGCGCCCTGCTGGGGGCCGGTGACCGCGTGGTGGCCTCCCGCTCGCTGTTCGGCTCCTGCTTTGTGATCCTGAACGAACTGCTCCCGCGCTGGGGCGTCGAAACCGTGTTTGTGGACGGGCCGGACCTGGACCAGTGGCGGTCGGCCTTGTCCGTGCCGACCACCGCCGTCTTCTTTGAATCGCCGTCCAACCCCATGCAGGAAATCGTGGACATCGCCGCCGTCTGCGAGCTGGCCCACGCGGCCGGCGCCCAGGTGGTGGCGGACAACGTCTTCGCCACCCCCCTGCTCCAGCGTTGCGGCGACTTCGGCGCTGACGTCATCGTGTACTCCGGCACCAAGCACATCGACGGCCAGGGCCGCGTGCTGGGCGGCGCCATCCTGGGCACCAAGGAGTTCATCGACGGCCCTGTGAAGAACCTGATGCGACACACGGGCCCTGCGCTGTCCGCGTTCAACGCGTGGGTGCTGACCAAGGGGCTGGAAACCATGGGCCTGCGTGTCAACGCCTCGTGCGCCAGCGCCCTGGCCCTGGGCGAATTCCTGGAGGCGCAGCCGCAGATCAGTTGGGTCAAGTACCCGCTGCTGCCCTCCCACCCGCAGTACGAGCTGGCCAGGAAGCAGATGAAGGCAGGCGGCACCGTGCTGACCTTTGAACTGGCGCAGCCAGCCGTGGGGACCCGGAAGGACGCCGCCTTCAAGCTCCTCAACGCCCTGCGGGTCGTGGACATCTCGAACAACCTCGGCGACACCAAGTCGCTCATCACCCACCCGGCCACCACCACGCACCGCGCCATGGGGCCCGAGGGCCGCGCAGCCATCGGCCTGTCCGACGGCGTCCTCCGCCTCTCCGTGGGCCTGGAGGACCTGGCCGACCTGACAAAGGACCTGGAGCAGGCCCTCTCCTCGATCTAGCCCCTCCCGCCGAGGTTGGAGATCACGGCCGGCCGCGCTGGGGGACCTAGTCCTGGAAGTACTCGATCTCGGCGCCGACCGTGTTCAGGCGCTCCGCCAGGTCCTCGTAGCCGCGCTCGATGACGTAAATGTTCCGCAGCTCCGAGGTGCCCTTGGCCGCGAGCATGGCCAGCAGGATGCAGGCCGCGGGGCGCAGGGCCGGCGGGCAGCCGATCTCGGCCGCGCGCCACGCCGTCGGGCCCTTGATGTCGATGCGGTGCGGGTCCAGGAGGCGGACGCCCGCACCCAGGCGGTTCAGCTCGGTCAGGTAGATGGCACGGTTCTCGTAGACCCAGTCGTGGATCAGCGTGGTGCCCTCGGCGCAGGAGGCAATGACGGCGAAAAATGGCAGGTTGTCGATGTTCAGGCCCGGGAACGGCATGGGGTGGATCTTGTCCGGGGCGGCGTGCAGCTCGGAGGGCAGCGTGGTGATGTCAACGAGGCGGGTCTTGCCGTTGCGGGCCACGTATTCGGCGGATTTGAGATAGCGGAAGCCCATCTGCTCGAGCACCTTGAGCTCAATTTCCATGAACTCGATGGGCACGCGGGTCACCGTGACCCGCGACTTGGTCACGATCCCCGCGGTGATCAGGCTCATGGCCTCGATGGGGTCCTCGGACGGGGCGTACTCGATGTCCACGTCGATGCGGGCCCTGCCGCGGATGGTGAGCGTGGTGGAGCCGATCCCCTCCACCTCGACGCCGAGTTCCTGCAGGTAGAAGCAGAGGTCCTGAACCATGTAGTTGGGGCTGGCGTTGCGGATCACGGTGGTGCCCTCGCGGTGCGTGGCGGCCATGATGGCGTTTTCCGTGACGGTGTCGCCGCGCTCGGTCAGCACAAAGGTGCGGTCCGTGGCGTCGCTGACCGGGGCCTGGACCTGGTAGAAGCCGTTGTGCGCCGTGACGGCCAGCCCGAACTCGCGCAGGGCCTGCATGTGCGGTTCCACGGTGCGGGTGCCCAGGTCGCAGCCGCCGGCGTAGGGGATGCGGTAGACGTCTTCCTGGTCCAGCAGGGGGCCCAGCAGCATGATGACGGAGCGGGTGCGCTTGGCGGCCTCAACGTCCATGGCAGCCAGGTCCAGGACGGCCGGGCGGCGGATCTGGAGGTCGTTGGCATTGAGCCAGCGGCACTCGACGCCGATGCTGGTCAGCAGCTCGACTATCCGGTTGACCTCCTCAATGCGGGCCAGCCGGCGCAGCGTGGTGGTGCCGCGGTTGATCAGGCTGGCGCACAGCAGGGCCACGCCGGCGTTCTTGCTGGAGTTGACCTCCACGCTGCCGGAGAGCTCGCGGCCGCCGTGCACGCGCAGGTGGGTCACCACGTTCTTGGGCGAGCTGCCGAGGTTGACGATCCGCCTGCCCAGCAGCGACTCCATGCGCTGGATCATCTTCAGGCTCAGGTTCTGCCTGCCCTGTTCCATGCGGGCCACGGCGCTCTGGCTCGTCCCCAATTGCGCTGCGAGTTCCAGCTGGGTCCAGCCCTTGTCGTTCCGGGCATCCCGGACCATTACACCTACGGTTTCTGCAGCCACTTGAGTCATGGAACTTTTATATCATGAGAAGCATATTTTGCTGGTATTTGTTGACATGCCCGGCCATAACCGCGAATTTATGGTGCCTTTAATCACTGTGTGCGATAAATCGTGCACAGGGCCCCCGCCCTGCGCACCACCAAGGCTACTCCTGCCGGATGCCGTGGCGCTCACGTGGCGCAACCTCGGCGGAAGGATCTACCCCAGCACGGGGTTCCACGTGCCAAGCACGACGGCGGCACCCACCGCGAGCGCGGCAATCGCCAGTCCCCCTGCACCCACCCAGGCGTCGCGGCGGCTGAACGTGGATTCCCGGGCCCAGGTGCGCGGCCCGGCCCCGAAGCCCTTGGCCTCCATGGTCACCGCCAGGCGGGACGCCCGGCGGATCGCCTGGACCAGCAGGGCCATGGCCTGACCCAGCGAGGCCTTCAGTCCGCTGAAAAAGCCCGGTTCCCCGCCGACTCCACGGGCCCGGCGGGCCATGCCCAGGGTCTGCCACTCCGCCACCAACAGCCCCACAAGTCGCATGGCCGCCAGCGCGCCCAGCACAAAGCGGTGTGGCAGTCGCAGTTTCTGGGCCAGGGCGTCGGCCAGGTCCGTGGGATCGGTGCTGGCCAGGACGATGACGCCCGGCAGGGCGATGGCCAGCCCACGCAGCGCAATGGCCACGCCGGATTCCACCGATCCGGTGGTGAAGGTCAGCGGACCCAGTGCCAGCAGCATGTCGCCCGTTTTCGGGGCCAGCAGGGCCGTGCCGTAGCCACCCACCAGCGCCGCAAACAGGATGGGCCAGCCGCGGCGCAACAGCAGGCCGGCACCCAGTCCGGCCAGCGGCAGGACGGCGAGTTCGAGGGCCAGCGCCGCGGTGGCGGACACCCAGTCGACGCTGGCAAGCAGCACCAGGGTGATGGCCATGCCCGCGCCCAGCTTGGACAGGGGGTTCGCGCCCGCCAGCCAGGCGCGGGACCGCGGCTGCGCCAGGATGTCCACGCTCATCGCTGCACCGCCTTCCTGGCCGAGGCAGGGGCGTGGTTGTCTCCCACGGAGGCGTCCCCCGCAGGCGCACCGAGGACCAGCCTGTCCCCGCCCAGGACCCGGGTGAACGCGGCATCGTGCGTCACGGACACCACGGCAGTGCCGGCGTCGAGCAGTTCGGTCAGGAGCGAGGCAAGCTCGGCCCAGGTGTTGGCGTCCTGTCCGAAGGTGGGTTCGTCCAGAACCAGCACCTGCGGGCTGGCGGCCAGCACCGTGGCCACGGACAGCCGGCGCTTCTCCCCGCCGGAAAGGGTGAAGGGGTTGGCGCCGGCCACATGCCCCAGCCGCAGCCGCTCGAGCAGTTCATCCACCTTGTCCCCGCCCTGCCCCAGCAGCCTGGGGGCAAACAGCAACTCGTCCCGCACGCTGCCGGTGACAAACTGGTGCTCGGGTTCCTGGAAGACGGTGCCGATCCGGCTGATCAGCTCCCGCCCCCGCCACTTCAGCGGCGCTCCCCCGGCCCCGCGGGACAGCGCCTCCGTCGCTTCAAGGCGCCCGCCCGCCGCGGGCAGCAGCCCGGCCAGGGTCAGGGCGAGCGTCGACTTCCCCGCGCCGTTGGGCCCTGTCACGCTGAGCGCCTGCCCGGCGAAAATCCGCACGGACGGCACCACGGCGGCCGGCACGGCCGGGTGGCCGCGCCGCGCCTTGGCCCGGGACACCGCCAGGGCCTCGGCCCCCAGCAACAGGTGCGACCCGGCGTCGTACGCGGGGACCGCCGTGCGGGGACGGACGGCGGGCACGTGCCCGGGGACCCACACGCCGGCCGCGGACAGCATGCCGGCGGCCTCGGCAAGGACTGTTGCGGGCGGGCCGTCCAGCAGCACACCGCCGGGCTCGCCCGCCGCCTCCGGGGCCAGCACCACAATGCGGTCCACCACGTCGAGCCAGACGGAGACGCGGTGTTCCACCACCACCAGCGTGGCGCCGGTTTCATCCAGGCTGTTGCGGACGGCGTCGCGCACGTCGACGACGCCGGCCGGGTCCAGGTTGGCGGTGGGCTCGTCGAGCAGCAGCAGCCCGGGGCGCATGGCAAGCATGCCGGCCAGGCCCAGGCGCTGCTTCTGCCCGCCGGACAGCACGGAACTTGGGTGCTCCAGCGGCAGCTCCAGCCCCACGGCGGCAAGCGCGGCGGGCACGCGGCGCCAGATCTCCTCGCGCGGGACAGCGAGGTTTTCGGCGCCAAACGCCACGTCGTCGCCGATCCGGGACAGCACCACCTGCGAGTCGGGATCCTGCTGCATGAGCCCGGTCCGGCCGCGGGCCTCCGCCACGGACGCGCCGTCGATCAGCAGGGAGCCGAACTCGTCGGCGCCCTCATCGGCGCCCAGGACGCCGGCGAGCGCGTGCAGCAGCGTGGACTTGCCGGCACCCGAGGGCCCCAGCAGCAGCACCCTCTCGCCCGGTTCGATCTCCAGGTCCAGGTCGTGGACGGCCTTGGCGGCGCGGCCCGAATGCTGCCAGCCCCACCCCCGCGCACTGATCCGGGCCGGGGCCACCCCGGACGCGCCGGAAACTCCCACGCCTACACCACCGGTTCACTGGCGGCGCCGCGGGAGGGCAGGTTGCCCAGGGCGCCCGTGCGTGCCAGGCCGCGCACGGCCAGCCAGGACAGCAGCCCGGCGATGACGGCCCCGGAAATGGCGCCGAACAGCGTGTAGACGAGCTTCCACACGAACGCCCATTCCACGTTGTAGACCAGGGAGTCGTTGATGCCCATGGCCACGCCGGCCAGCGCGCCGGCCAGGAGTGCCACGGGCAGCGTGAAGCGGCGGTAGCGGAACACCGCGAAGACGATCTCCGCGCCCAGGCCCTGGACCAGGCCGGAGAGCAGCACGGTGAAGCCGAAGGAACTGCCCAGCAGCGCTTCGACAATGGCGGCCACCAGTTCGCAGTACAGCGCGGCGCCGGGCTTGCGGATCACCAGGGCGCCAATCACGCCGGCGATCAGCCATCCGCCGCCGTAGAGCCCCTGGAACGGGGGGAAGGCGACGGTGACGGCCGCGATGACGCCGTAGCCGGCGGACCACAGCCAGAAGATGACGCCCACGGCCACGGAAAGGACGGAGGCCACCACAATGTCCACCACGCGCCAGGTGGACTTTGCTGCTGCCTTGGGGTTTGCGGAACTGCCCGCGACTGACTTGCTCATTGTTTCCTCCTTTGCAGGAGGGGCGGCCGGCGGTATTTCCGCGCAGCCGAAGAGAACTCGACTCCCTTCGCCGGTACTAGCCGGAGCAGGTTCGAGGGTCTGCGGCGGACCGCACTCTCAGCGCCTTGTTCCAAGGTATGGAACAGGACGCTCCCCTGTCGTGTTGAATTGCGGCTTCAGTCTACCCGGGCCGCCGCGCCGCGGCGAATGTTTGTGAAGCACGACGGCGGCGGGAGCCCCGGGCGGGCGCGGGCGCGTCGCGGGCGCGGGACCGGACCGGCGCCGGAAATTCCGCTGCCTGCCGCCGCCAACCGGCTAGGCTGGCCAAGGGACGTCCGCAATTCGCCGAGCCCGCCGCACACCAAGGAGAGTTTTTGTGAATATTGTGTTCAAGCTGCTGGGAACCGGCGTGAGCCTGGCCGCAGGCTTTGTTGCCAGCAAGATCGTGGATACCGCCTGGGAAAAGAGCACGGGGAACAAGCCGCCCAAGGACGGCGCGGACCTGGAAAACAGCCTGCGCTCGGCGCTCACCTTCGCCTTGGTGTCCTCCGCCGTGGCGGCCGTGATCCAGGTCATTGCGAGCCGCACCACGCAAAAGGCGATCGCGCGCTTCAAGCAGCACCCCGAAGAGGTTTAGGACCGATCCAACCGCGGCAGCCCGCACCGGCTCCCCAACCCCGTACCCCTCCCGGCGCCCCACGCGGGCGTGGGTCCCGTCGAAAACGCCCTGAGTCCGCGTTTGCCGACACCCACTCCGGGTCAGTTCCCGTCCCGGTCCTCGACGGCGGCGGCCACCACGTCGTTGAGCTCGTCCGTGCTCAGCAGCTCCGGGCGGCGGTGCTTGGTGCGGTACCCGGCACGGCCCACCATGTGGGCGGACACCGGGACGGTCAGCAGCTGGAACAGCCACGCGACAATGAGCAGCGGCACCAGGGTCCAGGCGCGCAACTGCAGGCCCATGGCAGCCAGCATCAAAAACAAGCCCAGTACCTGTGGCTTCGTTGCCGCGTGCATGCGGCTCATCAGGTCCGGGAACCGCAGCAGCCCAACGGCCGCGGCCAGGCTCATCAGGGCCCCGCCAAGCAGGCAGATGGCGGTCAGCACGTCAATGATGGTCATGCCTCCTCCTTCCGGTGCGCCACGAAGCGGGCCACCGTGACAGAGCCGATGAACCCGATCACGCTGATCACCACCAGCAGGGCCAGGTTGTCGGTGTGCCGGTTCAACGCCATCTCCATGGCCAGGCCGGCCCCGAAGATGGCCAGCAGGACGTCCGCGGCAATGACGCGGTCCAGCAGCGACGGCCCGGCGGCGATGCGGTAAATGGTCCCGGCCGCGGCCAGCGAAAGTACGATGGCGGCAATCACCGCCACAATTTCCAAGCCTGTCACTGTGTCTCCTTGGGCGGCGTTTTCGGGGCGGGGAGGTTGGGCCCACGCGCCCGAGGGCCCCGCTGCGAGCTTGCGAGGGGCGGGAGGGCGTGGGGATTATCTCGAGCCTCAGCGGCGGTCGGCGTCATGATCTCCACCTTCAACGGCCAGGGCGGCCAGTTCCGCGCGGCTGCCCATGATGCGGATCAGCCTCGCCTCGATGTCCCGGATGCCGCGGCGCACCTGTTCCACGCTTTCCGGCGTCGGGGCGTTCATGGCGTGGACATAGAGGGTGGAGGTGCCGCGGTCCACCTCCACCACCAGGGATCCCGGAATCAGGGAGAGCACGTGTCCCACGCCCGTCATGATGAGGTCGGAGCGGCTGCGCAGCGGCACGGCCACCACGGCGTTGCGGATCCGCGGCCCCTTCACGACGGCCCAGTGGAAGACCTGGCAGCTGGCCACGGCCACTTCCTTCAGGAACCACAGGCCAAACCACAAGGCACGCAGCACGTTGAAGCGCCCGCTCAGCTCCACGGGCGGCAGGTACAGCGTCCGGGACACGCCCCAGGCGATGATCAGCCCGAACAGCAGGTTGCCGGGGCTGAAGTCCTGCCAGAGGGCGCCCCACACCACCACCAGCCACACCAGCAGCGGCAGCTTCTGCCAGGCGCCGCGCCGCACCTTCCCTGCGCCGGCGGTCCCCTTCCCGCCGTTCATGGCGCCACTCCCGTCTGCGCGCCGGCGCCCAGGACGGCCTCGATGTACGGGGTGCGGGCCAGCATGCCCTCGGCGGCGTGCCGGCTGAGCTCAAAAAGCGGCCCGGCAAAGACGCTCAGGGCCACGCCCAGGGCCACAAGCCCCATGGTGGAGTAGACCATCATCCGGGGCAGGATGGGGATCTCGTCTTCCCCGGAGAAGCGGCCCTCCGTGGCGTCCACGTAGCGGCTGGTGCGCAGCGCACGCATGCTGCGCCCGCCCGAGGCATCCGGCGCCGTGGCGAGGAGCACGGGGTCGGGATCCTCGGCGTCGGCCGTGCTGCGCCAAAACACGCGGTTCCAGACACGCGCCATGACCAGCAGGGTGAGCAGGCTGGCCACCACCCCGCCCACCACCAGCGTGTAGGCCAGTGGGGAGCCGTCCGCCACGCCCGCCTGCAACAGGCCCAGCTTGCCCAGGAACCCGGAGAACGGCGGGATGCCGGCCAGGTTCATGGCCGGGATGAAGTACAGCACGGCCAGCACGGGAGAGAGCTTGGCCAGCCCGCCCAGCCGCAGGATGGCCGAGGTCCCGCCGCGGCGCTCCACCAGGCCGGTGACCATGAACAGGCTGGTCTGGATGGTGATGTGGTGGATGACGTAGAAGATGGTCGCCGCCAGCCCCGCCACGGAGGAAAGTCCGACGCCGAAGATCATGTACCCGATGTGGCTCACCAGCGTGAAGGAAAGCAGGCGCTTGATGTCCGTCTGCGCCAACGCTCCCAGGATCCCGACCACCATGGTCAGCAGCGCCACCCAGAGCAGCACGGCATTGAAGTGGTCGGTGGGAAACAGCAGCGTCTCCGTGCGGATGATGGCGTACACGCCCACCTTGGTGAGCAGCCCGGCAAACACGGCAGTCACGGGGGCCGGAGCCGTCGGGTAGGAGTCGGGCAGCCAGAAGGACAGCGGGAACACGGCGGCCTTGATGCCAAAGGCCACCAGGAGCAGGACGTGCAGCACGTGCTGGGTTCCGGGGTCCAGCTGGCCCAACTTCACGGCCAGGTCCGCCAGGGTCACGGTCCCGGTGGCCCCGTAGACCATGGCGATGGCGATCAGGAACAACATTGACGAAACCACGCTCACCACCACATAGGTGATGCCGGCCCGGATGCGCGAGCCCGTCCCGCCCAGTGTCATGAGGACGTAGCTGGCGGTCAGCAGGATCTCGAAGCCCACGTACAGGTTGAACAGGTCCCCGGCGAGGAAGGCGTTGGACACGCCCGCCACGAGGATCAGGTAGGTCGGGTGGAAGACGGACACCGGCCCACCCTCCTCGCCGTCGGCGGCACCCTGGCCGGATGCGAAGACCAGCACCGAGAGGCTGACGGCGGAGGAAACCACCAGCAGCAGCGAGGAAAACTGGTCCGCCACCATGACGATGCCGAAGGGAGGAGCCCAGCCGCCCAGGTGAACCGCGACGGGCCCGGACGTCCACACCACGGCCAGCACCAGCACTTCCAGGGCCAGCGTCAGCGCCAGGATGGCCAGGCTGACGCGGCGCTGCGCGCGGGGATGGCGGATGAGCACGAACGCCAGGGCTGCGCCCAGCATGGGAAGGGCCACGGCAAGGGGTGCCAGGGACGCGACGCTCATGCCCCGCCCCCCGTTCCCGGCCGGCTGCCGGGGCCGTGCCCGCCGCCCGGATGTTGGCCCCGGGCTTTCGCCGTCTTCAAGGTCACTTGCCGGATCATCTCGCGGCTGGCCGCCGGCTGGTTGTTTTCATGGAAGTCGGAGACTTCAATGGCGATTTCCGAGTCCTCCTCGGCGTCAAAGAGGTCCTGCCTGGCGACGCGGAGGTCTTCCCGGTCATCCTGGATCTGGTCGGCGCGGCTGAGCAGCCAGGACCGGTAGACCAGGCTCAGCATGAACGCCGTGACGGCGAAGGAGATGACGATGGACGTCAGGATGAACGCCTGCGGCAGGGGATCGTTATATGCCGCCGCGGGAATGTCCTTGTGGAAGACCGGTGCCAGCCCGGCATAGCCGCCGGTGGCCAGCAGCAGCAGGTTCGTGGCGTTGGCCAGCAGCATCAGGCCCAGCAGGACGCGGGTCAGGCTGCGTTCCAGCAGCAGGTAGATGCCGATGGCATACAGTACGCCCATGACCAGCAGCAACGTCAGGTTGACGCTCACCGGACCACCTCCAGCGGCTCGTCGTCCTCAATCAAGGTGATGGCGCCGATCCCGTCTTCTTCATGCTGGTCAATTTCGGAGCCGAGGCTGCGCAGCACGTCGATCACCAGCCCCACCACCACCAGATACACGCCGATGTCGAACAGCGTGGAGGTGACGAACTTGACGTGCCCAAACACGGGCAGGTCAAAGCCGAGGATGGCGCTTTGGAAGATTTCCCCGCCCAGGAACAGCGGCACCATTCCGGTGAGAGCCGCCGCGGCGAGGCCCAGCCCCAGCAGCGTCCCGGCGGAGATGCGTGTGGCCTCGGCCAGTTCAAAGCGGCCGCCGGCCAGGTACCGGATGGTCAACGCCAGCCCGGCCACGAGACCGCCGGCAAAGCCGCCACCCGTGCCGTTGTGACCGGCCAGCAGCAGGTAGATGGACAGCACGATGATGCTGTGGAACACCAGCCGGGTGACCACCTCGAAGATGATGGAACGCCGTTCCGGGGCCAGCGTGCGCCCCGCAACGAGCCAGGGGTCGGCGGGCACCACGGCAAACCTCTTGGCCAGTTCGACGACGGCACTGGGCAACATGCCCGGCCCGCCAATGCGGCCAACACTGCCGGTGGCCACGGTCTCGGCGCGGGCCAGGCGCTGCCCGCGCCCGCGGACAAAGATCAGGCTGGCCACGCCCGTGGCGGCAACCGCCAGCACGGAAATCTCGCCAAACGTGTCCCACGCGCGGATGTCCACCAGGGTCACGTTGACCACGTTGAGGCCGCCGCCGCCCTCGTAGGCCATTTTCGGCAGGCTGAGGCTCACCGGGGTGGCGGTGCGCGAGCCCATAGCCACGATGCCCACCAGCACCATGACGGCGCCAAACCCTGCCCCCAGCAGAATGCGCACCAGCTTGCGGGCGCCGGCGGCGCGTTCCCGCAGGCCGGCCGGCAGCGAACGCATGGCCAGCACAAACGCCACCAGGATGATGGTTTCCACCAGCATCTGGGTCAGCGCGAGGTCGGGCGCACCCTGCAGGGCAAAGATCAGCGCCACGCCGTAGCCGGTGACCGAGACCATCAACACGGCCATGAAGCGCTTGTCCGCCCGGGCGGCCGCCACGGCGCCCACCACAATGGCCGCGCCCGCAACCAGCTGGAGCGGCGAGCCCATGTCCAGGAAGTAACGCTGCCCCGCCCAGCTTGGTTCGGTCAGCACCAGCACCGCGCCGACCGACGCGACGGCCGTGGCCAAAATGACGGCCAGGTAAAAAAACAGGGATCCGCGCTGCGTCCGCCCGGTCACCCAGATCGCCACCAGGTCCAGGACCACCACGGACTGCCGGTAGCCGCGCTCCAGGTCCGGCATCGGAGGCAGTTTCCCCTGCAGTGCCTCGAAGCGGCCCCGCAGCAGGAACATGGACGCGCCGCCGGCAACCACCACGGCGCTCAGGGCCAGCGGAAGCGTGAAGCCGTGCCAGAGCCGCAGGTGCAGCCCATGCGGGTCAAGGGCGGCGAACTGCGCACTGTAGGGGGCAATCCATGTCTCCATGGGGGCCGGATACACGCCAAGCGCCAGCGTCAGCGTGCTGAGCAGGGCCGGGGCACCCAGGAACAGCCAGCCCACGGGCTCGAAGGCGGTCACGGGGAGGCCCGGTTTTCTGGCAAAACCGCCCCACAGGAACCTGGCGCTGTAGGCAAAGGTCAGCACGGAGCCCAGCACCATGACGGCAAGCACGGCCACCCCCAGCACGGGTCCCGCAGCGCCGTAGCGCGCGTTCGCCGCAAAGGCGGAAAACACGGATTCCTTGGCCACGAAACCGGCCAGCGGCGGCAGCCCGGCCATGGACGCCGCACCGACCAGGGCCACCACGCCCAGCTTCGGCGCGGAACGGAACACGCCGGACAGTTCACGGATGTCGCGGGTGCCGGACTGGTGGTCGATGATGCCCACGACCAGGAACAGGGCGGCCTTGAACAATCCATGGGCCAGCACCAGGACCATCCCCGCAAGGGCCGCTTCGCGGCTGCCCAGCCCGACGACGACGGTCAGGAAGCCGAGCTGGCTCACCGTGCCGTAGGCGAGAATGAGCTTGAGGTCGTGCTGGCGCAGCGCCCGCCAGCCGCCCAGCAGCATGGTGGACAGTCCCAGCACGGTCAGCAGCACCTGCCAGTACCCCGTGCCGGAAAAGCCCGGGGCAAGACGGGCCACCAGGTAAATGCCGGCCTTGACCATGGCCGCGGCGTGCAGGTACGCGCTGACGGGGGTGGGGGCGGCCATGGCGCCGGGCAGCCAGAAGTGGAAGGGCAGCAGGGCTGACTTGGTGACGGCTCCCACCAGGACCAGCGCAACGCCAACGTCCAGCACCGTGCCGGGCGTCCCACCGGCCGCCACCAGTGCCGGCGCCCGGGCCAGCACGCCGGAGATGCTGTACGTCCCGGCGCCCTCACCGACCATGATCAGTCCCACCAGCATGGCCAGGCCGCCAAAGGTGGTCACGATGAGCGCCTGCAGTGCGGCGCGCCGGGCGGCGATGCGGGTGCGGGCGTAGCCGATGAGCAGGTAGGACAGCACCGTGGTCAGTTCCCAGAACACAAAGAGCAGGATCAGGTTGTCCGCCGTGACAAGGCCAAACATGGCCCCGGCGAAAGCGAGCAGCTGGGCACCAAAGCCGCCCAGTCCGGCGTCGTCCGTCTTAAAGTAGCGGGCACAGTAGGCCAGCACCAGGGCGCCGACGCCCAGGACAAGCAGGGACATCAACCATGACAGCTGGTCCATGCGAAAGGTGAGGTTCAGGCCCAGGGTGGGGATCCAGGGAACGTCCAGCGCGGGGCTGGGGCGGGACGCGGAGTAGACGTTGCCGTACTGGGCCAGCAGCCAGGCGAAGCTGGCGGCGGGAACGGCGGCCAGAAGGTAGAACGCGGAGCGGCCCCAGCGGGAAAACATCAGGGGCGCGACAACGGCCACCATGAAATGTGCGCATAGGACAATCAACAAACTGGGCTCCGCAGGGTTCGGGCTGGACGCAGGACTTGCAGGAGAAACACCGCTTCTTTGGACCGTTTCAGCCTATCAAGCGGCGCGGCCCACGGCGCGGGGGCACACGGTGCCGGCGGCGGGATGTGGCGGCAAGCACGCCCCCAAGTCGCTTTGTCAATGTCCGCCCGTCGGCCGCCCCGTGCCTATAGCATGTGCCCTATGACTGAGTTCCCCCCGGCGGCCGCCGTTCCGCCCGCGCAGACGGCCAGGACGCCCGGCACCCCGTGGCAGATCACGGCCTGGTCCCTGTGGGACTGGGGCGGTGCGTCGTTCAACGCCGTCATGACCACCTTCATCTTCACGGCCCTGTACCTGACCGGCGCCGCCTTTGGCGGCGCGGACCACGCATCGGCGGTGCTGGGCCTGACCATGTCGATCGCCGGTCTTGCCATTGCCCTTTTCGCCCCGGTCGCCGGGCAGCGCACGGACCACAGCGGGCGCCGGAAGCTGTGGTTGGGCATCAACACGCTGGTCGTGGCCCTCCTGACGGGTGCGTGCTACTTTGTCCAGCCGCACGAGTCGTATCTGCTGCTGGGCTGCATGCTCATAGCTGCCGGGCACGTTTTCATTGAGATTGCGGGTGTGAACTACAACGCCATGCTGCTGCAGATTTCCACCAAGCACACCATCGGCAAGATCAGCGGTTTTGGCTGGGCGGCCGGCTACCTGGGCGGCATCGTGGCCCTGCTGATGGTCTACTTCGGGCTGATCAGGCCCGACGTCGGCGTCTTCGGCATCACCAGCGCCGACGGCATGTCCTACCGCGCCGTGGCCGTATTTTCGGCGCTGTGGATCATCGTGTTCTCCATCCCCGTCATGTTTGCCATCCCCGAGTCGCCCCGCAATCCGAACATGCCGCGGATCGGCTTCTTCCAGGCCTACGCGGAATTGTGGCGGACCATTGTCCGCCTGTCCCGCACCTCCCGGCACACCCTGTACTTCCTGATCGCGAGCGCGGTTTTCCGCGACGGGCTGGCCGCGATCTTCACCTTCGGGGCGGTCATTGCCGTGGGCTCGTTTGGTTTCAAGACCGGCGACGTGCTGATTTTCGCCATTGCGGGGAACGTGGTGGCGGCCGTCGGGGCCATGTCAGCCGGCTTCTTTGACGACAAGGTGGGTCCCAAGGCGGTCACCGTCACCTCGCTGGCCGGGCTGGTGGTGTGCGGCGGGACCCTGTTCTTCCTGCACGGCAAGAGCGCGTTCTGGATTTTCGGGCTGTTGCTGACCCTGTTCGTGGGCCCGGCTCAGTCGTCCGCCCGCACGTTCATCGGCCGGCTCGCCCCCGCCGGGCAGGAGGGAGAGCTGTTCGGCCTGTACGCGACCACGGGGCGCGCCGTGTCCTTCCTGGCCCCGGCCATGTTCACCGTGTTCATCACCGCGTTTGGCACGCAGCGCTGGGGCATCCTGGGGATCGTGCTGGTGCTGGTGCTGGGACTGGCCCTCCTGCTGCCGGTCAAGGCCCCGATCCACGCCGCCGCGGAGCGCTGAGGCCGGATCAGGCCCGAGCTAGATCCTGGTGCGGTGGAAGTTTTGGTGCGACCGCGACGCCGTGGGGCCGCGCTGGCCCTGGTAGCGGTTGCCGTACTGCCCGCTGCCGTAGGGGTGTTCGGCCGGGGACGAAAGCTGGAAGAAGCACAGCTGGCCGATCTTCATGCCAGGCCACAGCTTGATGGGCAGCGTCGCCACGTTGGAGAGCTCCAGCGTGATGTGCCCGGAAAAGCCGGGGTCGATGAACCCGGCAGTGGAGTGCGTCAGCAGGCCCAGGCGCCCCAGCGACGACTTCCCCTCGAGGCGGGCGGCGACGTCGTCCGGCAGCGTGACCGTCTCATAGGTGGAGGCGAGGGCAAACTCGCCGGGATGCAGGATGAAGGCTTCGTCCGGGTCCACCTCGACCAGGCGGGTCAGCTCCGGCTGTTCCTCGGCCGGGTCAATGTGCGCGTAGCGGTGGTTGTCGAAGAGACGGAAGTACCTGTCAATGCGTACATCCACGCTGGATGGCTGGACCATGGAAGGGTCATACGGGTCCAGGCCAATCCGGTTGGCGTCAAGGTGGGCTCGGATGTCGCGGTCTGAGATCAGCACCCTCTAAAAATAGCGCATGCCCGCCCACCCAACGGTGCGGGGACTATATTGCGCTCCGCCAGCGTTGAATACCAACGCCAATTGGCAGCGCAGGACGACTAAGGTAAGACCATGAATATTGAAGAGACCCCTCTTCCGGGAATTGGCGTGCGCAGGGAAGTGCAGCTCGCCACGGGCCGTCGGGTGGGCGTTGTCACCCACCGCGACGGACACACCGAACTGATCCTCTCCCGCGTTGACGACCCCGACGCCTGTGCCGCGTCCATCCCGCTCAGCGCCGAGGAAGCCGCCGCCCTGGGCTCCCTCCTTGGCTCAGCCCAGCTCATCGCCCAGCTGTCGAAGGAACAAAAGGACGTGGCCGGGGTGACGACCCACCAGATCCTGATCCGGCCGGGGTCCACCTATGCGGGACGCCCGCTCGGTGACACGCAGATGCGCACCCTGACCGGCACCTCGATCGTCGCGCTGCTGCGCGGCGACGAGGTCATCGGCTCGCCGCGCCCGGACCAGCTTTTGGAGGTGGGTGACCTGGTGGTCATTGTTGGCACGGAGTCCGGTCTGGCAGAGGCGGCCCAAATCCTGCAGTCCAGATTGTAGTTCCGTAGTGGATCCGACCACGCTCTCCCTCATCCAGCTCGGAGTTGTGTTTTTTGCGCTGGGCTTTTTGGGCAGGCTGGCCGGACGCATTGGCATGTCCCCCGTGCCGCTGTACCTTTTGGGAGGACTGGCGTTTGGCCACGGCGGGCTCGTGGACCTCGGCGGGATCAACGATTTTGCGCACATCGCCAGCGAGATCGGCGTCATCTTGTTGCTGCTGATGCTTGGCCTGGAATATACGGCCCACGAACTCGTCACGGGCCTGCGGCAATCCTGGATGGCAGGCCTGCTGGACCTGGTCCTGAACATGGTGCCGGGCATCGCCGTGGCGTTCATGCTGGGCTGGGGGCCCGTCGGCGCCCTGGTCATGGCCGGCATCACCTACAGCTCCTCCTCCGGCATCATCGCCAAGGTCCTGGGCGATCTGGGCCGTCTCGGAAACCGGGAAACCCCCGTGGTCCTGGCCATCCTGGTCATCGAGGACCTGGCCATGGCAGCCTACCTGCCCATCCTGACCGCGGTGCTCGCCGGGGTGTCGTTCCTGGGCGGGCTGACCACCGTCGGAATATCCCTGGCCGTCATTTCCGCGGTCCTGCTGGGCGCCCTGCGGTACGGGCACATTGTCTCCAACGTCCTGGAAAGCCCGGACCGGGAGTCGTTCCTGCTCAAGCTGCTGGGCGCCGCCCTGCTGGTGGCCGGCTTCGCGTCGGCCCTGCAGGTCTCAGCGGCCGTGGGGGCGTTCCTGCTCGGGATCGCGATCTCCGGCGGCACGGCCACGAACGCCACCCGCGTGCTGGAGCCCCTGCGCGACCTGTTCGCCGCCATGTTCTTTGTGCTGTTTGGCCTGAACACCGACCCCCGCACCATCCCTCCCGTCCTTGGAGTTGCCCTGGCACTCGCCGTGGTCTCGGCCGCCACCAAGGTCGTCACCGGCTGGTGGGCCGCCCGCCGGCAGGGCATTGCCACCCTGGGCCAGGCCCGCGCCGGGGCCGCGCTCATTGCCCGCGGCGAGTTCTCCATTGTCATTGCCGGGCTCGCGGTGGCGTCCGGGGCCGTGCCGAAGGAATTGGCTGCCCTGGCCACCACCTACGTGCTGATCATGGCCGTGTTTGGCCCCGTTGCCGCCCGCTATGTGGAGCCGCTGGTGCGCCTGTTCCAGGGCAAGAAGTCCCGGGGCAAGGAACCGGAGATCATCTTCTGACCCGCCCGGGCCGTCCGACGCCGGAGGCCCGGCTGCCGTGCGCGCCACCCGTTGCGCCGCACACCCGTTCCGCACCGGCGCACGGGGTCCGGCGGCGTCGCGCGGGGTCCGGCGGCGTCGCGCGGCGGTGTCCGGGGACTTCCCAAACATCCGCTAGACTTTTGAACGAAGCACCACCGCCGGGACAAGACTTCACAGTGACGGCGGCTTGTGCGGGCGTAGCTCAATGGTAGAGCGCTAGCTTCCCAAGCTCGATACGCGGGTTCGATTCCCGTCGCCCGCTCTCTCCCAGACCAGTGTCCCTGTTGCTCAGAACAGGGGCACTGCTTTACGTCGGGGCCGGATTTGGCAGAGGGGCCGGCACCCAGCGAGTGCGTGTAGGGTCGGGACCATGGGACCATTTTCGGTTCCACCTGAGGAGCTGACATGGGCGACAAATCACCACGGCAAACCGCATCAAAGAAATCCAGCAAGTCCATCAAGGAAAAGCGCGCCGACAAGCGCGCCGGTGAGGCGACTGCCGGGATCGCGGACAAACCCACGCCCGCAAAGAAAAAATGACGGCCGCCAGGACCGGGCTGCGACTCGGCGTCCTCGGGGCGTCGCGCAAGCCCGACGAACGCCGCGCCCCCATCCACCCCGAACACTTTTCCCGCATCGAGGCCGACGTCCGCGCCGGCATGGTGGTCGAGGAAGGCTACGGTGTCCGGTTTGGCGTTTCCGACGCCGCGCTGGCCGAATTGGTGGGCTCCGTGTCCCCGCGTGAGGAGGTGGTGGCGCGCTCCGACGTCGTCATCCTGCCCAAACCGCAGGCCTCAGACCTGGCGGACCTCAGGGACGGCCAGGTGCTGTGGGGCTGGCCGCACTGCGTCCAGGACCGGGCCATCACGCAGCTGGCCATTGACAAGAAGCTGACCCTGATTGCGTTTGAGGCCATGAACCACTGGGCCTCCGACGGCGGATTTGGCCTGCACGTTTTCCACAAGAACAACGAGCTGGCCGGGTACTCCTCGGTCATGCATTCACTGTCGCTGATCGGCTCCACCGGTGACTACGGGCGCCGGCTCAAGGCCGTGGTGATCGGTTTTGGCGCCACCGCCCGCGGCGCGGTCACGGCGCTGAGTGCCCTTGGCATCCACGACGTCCAGGTGCTGACCAGCCGCAGCGTGGCTGCCGTCGCCTCCCCGATCCACTCGGCGGAGATGGTGCAGTTCGACTTCGCCCCGGAGCCCCCGCACGCCGGATTCGTCATGCTCGACGACGGCGACGCACCCCTGGCGGCGTTCCTTGCCGAGGCGGACATCGTGGTCAACTGCACGCTGCAGGACCCCAACGCGCCGGTGACCTACCTGGCGGAGGCGGACCTGGCCGGTTTCCGGCCCGGCAGCCTGATTGTGGATGTTTCCTGCGACGAAGGCATGGGCTTCAGCTGGGCCCGCAACACCTCGTTCACCGACCCCATGTTCACGGTGGGCCGCCACATCAACTACTACGCCGTGGACCACAGCCCGTCCTACCTGTGGAATTCCGCCACGTGGGAGATCAGTGAGGCGCTGCTTCCCTTCATCGAGCCGGTGGTGGCCGGGCCGCAGTCATGGGAGGCGAACGAGACCATCCGGCGCGCCATTGAAATCCACGACGGCGTCATCGGCAACCCCGCCATCCTTGAGTTCCAGGGGCGCCAGGCAAGCTACCCTCACCTGCCCCTGGCGTAGGGGGCCGGCGGCTCCGGGGCGGCTCGGGCACGGGGGTGTTGGGGCACGGCCCGGGGGGGGCCGCGCCCCGCGCGCCTACTCGGCCGCTTCGGGCAGGACCGGCTCAAACAGTTCAACGAGGTTGCCGGAGGGGTCCTCCACCAGCACCTGCCGGCCGCCCACGCCGTTGATCACACCGGTCCGCAGCACCACCCCCGCCGCCGCCAGCCGTGCCGCCTGCGCGGCCACGTCCTCCACCTGGAGGGAGAAGCGGTTCCAGCCGCCCGGCGTTGGAAGCGTGCCGTCGGCCAACGCGTGGCCCCCGCCGCCGGGCGCGCCGCTGGCATCCGTGGCACCGGGTGCGCTGAGCAGCAGCCGCAGGGGCCCGCGCGAAAGCATGGCAAATCCCGGGGCAGGGTGCATCACCTCCGCGAACCCCAGCAGGCCGACGTAAAAACCGATCGCGGCATCGACGTCGTTGACTATGTACCGGATGCTGACTTGCCCCATGGCGGCCCCACTTTCCTTGGTCTCCACAGTACGCCGCACGCGTAGCATGGACGCCATGGTTGATTCGTTGACCCGGGACCAGCGCCACAGGGTCATGGCGAACATCAAGGGCAAGGACACCAAGCCGGAGATGCTGGTCCGCCGGCTGCTGTTTGCGCACGGCTACCGGTACCGGCTCCATGCGGCCGGCCTGCCCGGCACGCCGGACCTCGTCTTTCGCGGCCGCCGGAAGGCCATCTTTGTCAATGGCTGTTTCTGGCACTCCCATTCGTGCCCGAACGGAACACGCCGGCCGCAAACCAACCCCGAATTTTGGCAGGCCAAGCGGGACCGGACCGTGGAACGTGACGCCCAGGCGCTGGCCCTCCTCCACGAACTGGGGTGGGGCACCATCACGGTGTGGGAATGCGAATTGAAGGCGCTGGACCAGGTGTCCGCCGCATTGTTCGGTTTCCTCGGGCCGCCCCGGCTGGAACGGTCCCGGCGCCCTGAGGTGTCCCAGTTTGGGTACCAAAAACCCTTTGACCCCTAGCACCAGCGCCGCGGGGACCCTATGCTCAAAGAAGTTGGTCCATCGCGCTAGCGAAAAGGTGATTTCATTGGGGAAGTCCGCAGGCAAAATGATTCAAGACGAGGGGTGGGCGCCGCAGCCGGTGGGCATGACGCGCAAACCATGGACGCCATCAGGTTTTTGGCCCCACCAAAGAATCCGGCAGGTGCCGGCCCCCGTCAACGCGGCAGTCAGCGGAACTGACGCACCAGCGGGCATTCAAACGGATCAACGGCAGACAGGCCTACCCGATTGAGGTAGGCCACCACAATGGCGTAGGACTGAAGCAGTGAGGTTTCCGTAAACTCAATGCCGTTCCTTGCGCACGCCTCGCGGACCAGCCCATTGCTCCGACGCAGTTCCGGCCGGGCCATGTCCGGGAACAGGTGGTGCTCCACCTGGTGGTTCAGCCCTCCCAGCAGCGTGTCCATGAAGAAGCCGCCGCGAATGTTCCGGCTCGTCACCACCTGCCGGGTCAGGAAGTCAACGCGGCTGCCGGCCTCCAGAATGGGCATGCCCTTGTGGTTCGGCGCGAACGACGCCCCCATGTAAAAGCCAAACACGGCCATCTGCACGCCGACGAACGCCAGTGCCATGCCCCACGGCAGGACCAGGAACAGCGCCGTGAGCAGGGCGCCAAAGCGCAGCACGAGCAGGCCGAGCTCCACGTAGCGGTACCGCACGCCTTGACGTCCCAGCAGGGTTTTGAGCGAGTCCAGGACCAGGCTGAACCCGAGGAACAGGATGATGGGGAACAGCAGCGTGCCCTGGTGCCGGGTGAACACGGCCGCCAAACCATGCTTGGTGGCCGCACCTTCCTCGTGGAACGCGACCACGCCGGTGTGGATGTCCGGGTCCATGCCCTTCGTATTGGGGTTTTGGTGGTGGGCGGTGTGCTTCTTCACCCACATGGCATAGCTCATGCCCACCAGCAGCGGCCCCAAAATCCGTGCGGACCAGTCGTTGGCCCGGCCGGAGGCAAAGATCTGGTGGTGCGCGGCCTCATGCGCCAGGAACGCGAACTGGGTGAACAGGACCCCGAGCCCGGCGGCAATCAGCAGCTGAAACCAGGTCTGTCCCAGCAGGACGAAACCGGTGCCGGCCGCTCCGAGCGCAAGCATCAGGACTGCGAACAGGGAAATGTAGAAGGTGCGGCGGCGCCGCATGAGTCCCCGCGCCCGTACCGTTTTCAGCAGCGCTGAGTACGTTTCAATGACGGGGTTGATGGAGTTTGGCATGATGTGCGCCTCGGATAGCTCTGCTTTGGGTAGCCTTCCGGGGTCTGGGGTGCCACTACAAGTCTACCTCCCTGCCGGTTGCGCGAAAAGGAGGCGACGAGACTCATGAAGAGTGCCCGCGTAATGGGGTGCGTGCCTCATTTGGGAAGTGCCCGCGAAAAAGGGTGCACGTCTACTGGAATGCCCGTGGCACAATATACAGCGGCGCCCTCAGGCTGCGCAGGTTGACCTTGAGCGTCAGGTGCCCGCGCCGGGCCAGGGCGATTCCGATGGTCGCCGCCGCCAGGGCCGGCATGCCGCCGGCGATGAGCATGGCCCAGTGCACGCCCACATGTTCGGCCAGCCACCCCATGAGTGGGCCGCCGAGTGCCTGCCCGCCGATGAGCACCATGATGTACAGGCTCATGACGCGCCCGCGCACCAGGACGTTGGTGGACGTCTGCACCAGCTGGTTGGCATTGGTCAGGAACATCAGCGACGCAAAGCCGGCCACCACCATCACCATGCCAAAGGTGACCATGTTCGGCGACAGCGACGCGACCATGAGCACCACGCCGTACGCGCCGGCGGCGCACATGACCGTGCGCAGCCGCAGGACCGCGACCCGGGTCGAGGCGAGGGCGCCGGCCAGGGCCCCGAGCGCAACGAGGGTGTTGAGCAGGCCGTAGCCCCCGGCACCGGCATGGAACACGTTGTTGGCGTAGGCCGCCATGAGCACGGCCAGGCTCAGGCCAAAGACCGCGAAGAACCCCGCCATGACGGCCGGCCAGAAAATGGTGGGCTTGGCCAGTGCATAACGGACGCCTTCCATGAGCTGGCCCTTGCCGCGCTTGGCCGGCGCCATCTTGACCAGCTCGCCGGGTCGGATGAAGGCCAGGGACGTGACGGTGACGGCACAGGCCAGGGCGTTGGCGGCGAAGGCCCAGCCGCCGCCGACCGCGGTGATGAGGATGCCGCTGATGGCGGGGCCGATCATGCCACCCATCTGGAAGATTGAGGAGTTCAGGCTGATGGCGTTGCGCAGTTGGCGTGGACCCACCAGCTCGTTGACGAAGACCTGCCGGGCGGGCTGGTCGACCACCACCACCAGCCCCAGGATGAAGGCGATGACGTAAATGTGCCACACCTGCAGCTGTCCCGTCAGTGCCAGGAGGGCCATGGTGGCCGCCAGGATGCCGGCCGAGCCCTGGCTGATCATCAGGATCAGGCGCTTGGAGTACCTGTCGGCCAGGATTCCGCCCAGCGGCATGAGCACCAGGGACGGAATGAACTGCATGAAGACGGTGATGCCCACGGCCGTGACCGAGCCGGAAAGTTCCAGCACCAGCCAGTCCTGGGCCACGCGCTGCATCCAGACAGCAATGACGGCCAGCAGGTTGGCGGAGGCAAAGATGCGGTAATTGCGGATCTTGAGCGAGGAGAACGTCTGGTTCCACGGCGGGCGAGTGGCGACGATGTTGATGGGTGCGGTCAGGGCAGCATTCTGGATTACTGAAGGGGGCGTCAACGGATGGTCCTGGGCTGGAAGGGTCTAGGTGGATGGCTCCCTTTAAGCCTAGGCAGCGCCACCTCATGTCGAAAGGGTATGGTGACTATAAGTAGCATTGCAATACGTAATAGTGAGGTGGAGCACCGCATGCATGGCACACCAACGTTTGACCCCGTGCAGCTGAAGACTTTCCTGGCCGTGGCGGAGACCCGCAACTTCACCCGCGCCGCCGAGCGCCTGGGCATCAGCCAGCCGACGGTCAGCCAGCACGTCAGGAAGCTGGAACAGGCGGCCAAGCGCGTGCTGGTGGCCCGGGACACCCGGGACGTGCGCCTGACGGACAACGGCGACGCCATGGCCGGCTTTGCCCGCACCATCCTGGCCGCGAACGACGCCGCCACCCGCTACTTTTCCGGCGCCGCCATGCGCGGACGGCTGCGCTTCGGCACCGCGGACGACCTCGCCATTACGGGGCTGCCCCGCATCCTGCGCGAATTCCGCCAGCTGTACCCGCAGATCAACCTTGAGCTCACGGTCAGCCAAAGCGACCAGCTGCACCGCCGGCTGAAGGCCGGGCAGCTGGACCTGGTGTTCGTGAAGTGGGTGTCCGGTGCGCAGGAGGGCGAGGTGGTCAAGCAGGACACCTTCGCGTGGGTGGGGCTGGAGCAGACGGTCCTGGAGCCCGGCTCGCCCGTGCCGGTCATTGTCTACCCGGCACCGAGCCTGAGCCGCAAGCTGGCCCTGGACGCGCTGGAAAGCGCCGGCCGCACCTGGCGGATCACATGCTCCACCAAGCAGATCAGCGGGGTGCTGGCGGCCCTGCGCGCCGGGATCGGCATCGCCGTCATGCCCACCTCCCTGGTGCCGGACGACCTGAAGGTCATCACCAAGCGCTTTGACCTGCCGCCCGTGGGAGACGTCGACTTCACCCTGATCCGCAACCCGCTCGCCAACACCGAGGTGGTGGACGCGCTGACGCAGGCCATCATGGGCCGCAAGCTCACGCCGCTGAGCCGGCGGTAACTGCCGGGCGGCGGGCAGGCCGCGCGCCACCGGCCGTAAGCGAACTCACAAGCCCCCCGCCCGGCGTCGCGGTAGAATGGGGGGCGTTATGAACCGAACCATGTTTAAGTCCAAGATCCACCGTGCCACGGTGACCCACGCCGATCTCCACTACGTCGGCTCCGTCACCGTCGACCACGATCTGCTGGACGCCGCGGACATCCTGCCCGGCGAGCTGGTCTCCATTGTGGACATCACCAACGGTGCCCGCCTGGAAACGTACACCATTGCGGGCGAGCGGGGCTCGGGCGTGGTCGGCATCAACGGCGCCGCGGCCCATCTGGTCGACGTCGGGGATCTGGTCATCATGATCACCTACGCCCAAATGTCCGACGCCGAGGCCCGCGACTACGTGCCCGCCGTGGTCCACGTGGATGCGGACAACAGGATCGTGAAGCTGGGCACCGACCCGGCCGAGGCCGTCACCGAAGGCCTGCTGCGCCCCGCCCTGGCCCGCTAGCCCACACTGTCCCGCCACGTGTGGGCCGGCGCGTAGCCGATCACGCGGCGCGCCGCGTCGATCGCCAGCAGCGTTTCATGCCCCGACACGTCCCGTCGCCGCTCCAGTCCCGGGAAGAATTCATCCAGGAGCTCCGCCGATGGCCGGTCCATGACCGTGTCCGCCGCCGCGATGATCAGGTTTTCGCTGCCCGTGCTGTCCGCCTCGATGGCGTTGCGGCAGGCCGCGCCGACGTCGCGGGAGTCCACGTAACCCCACAGGTTCCAGGCCCGTGACATCGGATCCGACCAGAACCCCGGCACCCGCACATACTCGGCCTCCGTGAAGATGTTGGTCAGGCGCAGGCCCACAAACGGGATGCCGGACCACGCCGCAAACTGGGCCGCGGCGGCCTCGCCCAACACCTTCGAGAGAGCGTACGTCGAGGAAGGATGGGGGAAATGGGCCTCGTCGACGGGCGCATAGCGCAAGGTCCCGCCGTCGTCCGCGAACGGCAGGCCCAGGGTGGTTTCGCTCGACGCCCACACCACGCGGGCCAGCCCCAGCGCCTGGGCGGCCAGGAACACGTTGTGGTTCATGGCGGTGTTGCGGTTGAGGGTCTCGGCCGGCGGGAACATGCCCGGCTCCGGGATGTTGGCCAGGTGGACCACGGCGTCGGCGCCGGAGAGGAACTGCAGGGCCTGCCCGTAGTCGGTCAGGTCCACACGCATGGTGGGGGCGCCCAGCTCGGAGTTGCGGCCCACCGGCCCGGCAATGTCGCAGGCGCGGACCTCGTATCCGTGGGCCAGGAATTCCGCGACGGCCGCGCGGCCTGCCTTGCCGTGCGCGCCGGTGACGGCAATGGACTTGACGGGAATGACGCTCATGATGACTCCTTGTGGCGTGGGCGGGCGGAGAGAATACGCTTTCTCAGCTTAGGCTGGGCAGGTGCCCGCCGTGAATATTTTCCACCCACCCCAGACGTGCTAGCCGTCGCCGAGGGGTTTTCCGTGGTGTGGCTCATCATCCTGGTGGGCTGGTTTGTGGGCAGGCGCCGCCTTTTGGGCGACAACGCGCCCCAGGTGCTGAGCCGGCTGTCCTTTTTTGTGGCGAGTCCGGCGCTGCTCCTCGAGACACTGTCCAAGGCGGACTTGAAGCAGGTGTTTTCCGAGCCGCTGCTTGTGGCCGCCGTAAGCGCCGTGTTCACCGGGCTGGTGTTTTTGCTGATTTCGAGGTTTTGGCTCAAGCGCTCCCTGAGCGAGGCGCTGCTCTCGGCGATGTCCTCCTCCATTGTCAACGCCGCGAACCTGGGCATCCCGATCGCCGCCTATGTGCTCGGCGATGCGGCGCTGATCGCCCCCGTGCTGATTTTCCAGCTCGCGTTCTACACCCCCTGCTATCTGCTGGTGCTGGATGCCACCACCAGCGGGCACCGGGCAACTCCGCGGCGCATCCTTTTACAGGTTTTTCGCAATCCCATGATCCTCGGCACCCTGGCGGGGCTGGTGCTGGCCGCGTCCGGCTGGAGGCTGCCGTCGCTGCTGGCCGAGCCCGTCCACCTCATTGGCGGCGCGGCGATCCCCGCCATCCTCATCGCCTTTGGCATGTCCCTGGGCACCAGCAAGCCCCTCTCGGCCGCCGACGGCCGGCGGACGGACACGCTCCTGGCCACGGGTTTCAAGCTGGTGCTCCACCCTGTGGCGGCCTACCTGCTGGGGCACTTTGTCCTCGGCATGTCGGGGGCCGCGCTGTTCGCCGTCGTGGTGGCCGCGGCGCTGCCGTCGGCACAAAACGTCTACGTGGTGGCCCAGCGCTACCTGGTGGGCGTGACCGTCGCCAAGGACACCGTGCTGGCCACGACCGTCCTGGCGATCCCGGCCATGTTTGCCGTGGCCGTGCTCCTGGGCTGACAGGAGGCCTCCCACTTTGAAGCTGCCCAGCGTTGGCCCCCAGCGCTGCGCCACTTCACGGCCTTGGCGCCGCGGACATCCCCGCACGGATGCAAGGTGCCGAATGTGACACAAGGGTACGCTTTTGCCATGGCTACCAACTCCACAGATGAGATTGTCGCAAAGTTCAAGGCTGGCTACACGTTCAGTGGTTCGTCCATTGCGCTCGGTGCGGCCCTCGTGGACGGACAGGTCCACCCCGAGGCGCAGGTCAGCCTGCCCCTGGCCATGATGAACCGGCACGGCCTGGTGGCCGGCGCCACCGGCACGGGCAAGACGGTCACGCTCCACATGATGGCCGAGCAGCTGTCCACGGCCGGCGTCCCCGTCTTCATGGCGGACATCAAGGGCGACCTCACCGGGCTGGCCACCGCGGGCCAGGGCAGCGACAAGCTGACGGCCCGCACGCAGGGAATCGGCCAGCAATGGGAGTCCAAGGCGTTCCCGGTGGAATTCCTGGCCCTGGGCGGCGCCGGCAACGGCGTCCCCGTCCGTGCCACGGTCACCTCATTCGGCCCCATCCTGCTTTCCCGCGTCCTGGGCCTGAATGAGACCCAGGAATCCAGCCTCCAGCTGGTCTTCCACTATGCGGACACCAAGAGCCTGGAACTCTACGACCTCAAGGACCTGCGCGCCGTCATCCAGTTCCTCACCTCGGACGAGGGCAAGGCGGACCTGACAGAGCTGGGCGGCCTCTCCAAGGCCACGGCCGGCGTCATCCTGCGCAACCTCATCACCCTCGATGCCCAGGGCATGAGCGACTTCTTCGGCATGCCGGAGTTCGACACGGCCGAACTGCTGCGCACCGCCCCCGACGGCCGCGGCGTCATCAGCTGCCTGGAACTGCCCAGCGTGCAGGACAAGCCGCTCCTGTTTTCCACCTTCCTCATGTGGCTGTTGGCCGACCTGTTCCGCGACCTTCCCGAAGTGGGCGACGCCGACAAGCCGAAGCTGGTGTTCTTCTTCGACGAAGCGCACCTGTTGTTCACGGGGGCCAGCAAGGCGTTCCTGGACGCCATCACCCAGACCGTGCGGCTGATCCGCTCCAAGGGGGTAGGCATCTTCTTCGTCACCCAGACACCCAAGGACGTGCCCGGCGACATTCTCGCGCAGTTGGCCAACCGGGTCCAGCACGCCCTGCGCGCCTTCACCCCCGATGACGCGAAGGCCCTCAAGGCCACCGTGTCCACCTTCCCGGTGAGCGCCTACGACCTTGAGGAAGTCCTCACCTCCGCCGGCATCGGCGAAGCCGTGGTCACCGTCATGAATGAAAACGGCGCCCCGACCCCGGTGGCGTTGACCCGGATGCGCGCGCCGGGGTCCGTCATGGGGCCCAGCTCCGACGACGCCGTCAAGGCAGTGGTCGCCGCCTCCGCCCTGCTGCCCACCTACGGGACCGCCGTGGACCCCGTCTCCGCCTATGAACGGCTGGAGTCCCAGGCGCCCGCCGCCTCCACCGGGGCCGCCGTCGGAACCCCGGCTCCCCCTCCCGCGCCGGCCCGGATCCCCGCCCCGGGGAACGACGGCGGCGGGCTTGGTGCGGAGGTCATGGACGCCTTGGGTGGCGCGCTGGGCGGCGGCGTGAAAAGCATGATCCGCTCCATGGGCTCCCAGCTGGGCCGCAGCCTCATGCGCGATATCTTCGGCACGGCACCGCGCCGGAGGCGGTAACTGGGGCCAAAGTCACAAAACCATGACCTCGCTGCGGCGGATTCCAGTGCCCGGAGTCCTAGACGGTACAGTGGACGGCGTGAAGAACGGGGCCGAACTCATCAAGATTGCCGCCGCGTGGCTGCTGATCCTGATGCTGGCCATCGCCGCCGCCATCGTCACCATTACCGTGGTGAACAGCAATTCCTTTGGGCCGGCGCGGACCGTCGAGACCTATTTGGACGCCCTCCGAGCCGGCAACGGCGCCAAGGCGCTGGGCCTGCTGAACGGCAGGGTCCCCTCGGCCAACGCGGCCGTGCTGGATGGCCCCGGCCTTGCCAAGTCGCAGGAGGGCCTCAAGAACGTCCACATCGGTGAACCCACGGATGCCCCGGAGCACCAGCAAAAGGTCACCGTCAGCTACACCATTGGCGGCCAGTCCCTCTCCACGGACTTCACGCTCAAGCCGGGCCCCAAGCAGTGGATGTTCTTTGACAGCTGGAACATGGTGCCCACCACGCTGCCCACCATCAATGTCTCCGTGGTCAACGCCAACCAGGCATCCATCAACGGCGTGGACGTCAACATGCCCAACGGCAGGAATTCCTTTGCGGCCTTTTACCCGGGCAGCTACGAGACCGCATACAAGTCGCCGCTTTTCGCCGCCCCGGCAGTCCAGCGCAGCGTGACGGGCCCCCTGGAGTCCGTTCCCGCCGTCGCACTTGCCACGGGGCCCACCAGCGACCTCCTGTCGCAGGTGGGTTCCACCATCCACAAGTACCTCGACGCGTGCGCCAAGCAGGCTGTGCTGCTGCCCGCCAACTGTCCCATGAGTGCCGCCACCGACAACCGCGTGCTCTCGGCGGTGAAGTGGAGCATCCTGGACTACCCCTCCGTGTCCATCACGCCGTACGGAGGGAAATGGATCATGGCCCCCCTGACGGTCCGGGCCCAGGTGGAATACCAGGAGCAGGACCTGTTCACCGGGACTGTGGCACCCGTCAAGCACGCCGAGGACTTTGGCTTCACGGCCAAACTGTCGATCGAGGGCAACACGGTCGACGTGACCCCGGTGGTCAGCTACTAGGCCCCGCCGACACGGACCCGCCGCATCCGTATTTCGGGTCAGTACGGGTCCGTATTTCGGGTGGGTACTTCGGGCGGGCCCGCCGGGGCCCGCGTGGCCGGGCCCTGGACGGGGCTTTTCTGGTGGTGCTCCCTCCACAGGGGGACCCACACAAAAGGTGGTA
>Ga0134128_10000796_pt1 | contig 42650 bp, 40 predicted proteins | sample KB31754_FD_96462 | JGI IMG/M metagenome (GOLD analysis project Ga0134128, IMG submission 96462) | Terrestrial soil microbial communities with excess Nitrogen fertilizer from Kellogg Biological Station, Michigan, USA - KB3-175-4 | ecosystem: Environmental > Terrestrial > Soil > Unclassified ...
CAGTGCTCAAAATCCTCATGTACTTAAGTACATTCCGGTTTTTCCGCGCTGGTTGGCCGCAACTGCGGGCCGCTCGCTACAGATCGTAAACAGGTTCTGAGAAGTAATCATCCCGGCGAACCATAACGCTGCGCCAGCGCCAGCCGCACTTGCTCAAACACGCTGGCCCAGTCATCGAGCTGCGGTTGGCGGAAGATGCGCAGGCTGGGGTACCAGGGGCAATCTTCGCGCCCTGAAAGCCAGCGCCAGTCGGCCTGGTAGGACAGCAGCAGCCATACCGGCTTGCCCATGGCGGCGGCCAGGTGGGCCACCGAGGTGTCCACGCACAGCACCAGGTCGAGGTTGGCGACCAGGGCCGCCGTTTCGGCGTAGTCGGTCAGCAGAGATTCAAAATGCGGGCAGGCCAGGGCGTCCAGGTGTGCACGTTCGGCTTCGCTCATGGCGGCCTGGATGCAGATGAAGGTGGTGCCATCGTCGGCCAGGGTCATGAAGCGTTCGATGGGGATGGAGCGGCGGTAGTCCTGCAGGTGGCGCCGGTTGCCGCTCCAGGCGATGCCGATGCGGGGTTTGCCTGGCGGTCCCAGACGTTCGCGCCAGTTGGCGGCCAGGGTTATGTCGGCTTGCAGATAGGGCGCGCATGGGGCGATGCCGGTTTCACCGAGTGCCAGCGGCAAGCTCATCAGGGGGCAATGGTAGTCGTGCGCGGGCGCGGCGCCGGCCTGGTCGCTGACCGGTGCCAGCGGGGCCAGAAGGCGCAGGAAGGGGGCGGGCACGTCGAACACCACGCGTGCGCCGCGCGCTGCCACCTGTTGCGCGTAGCGGCAGAATTGCAGGGTGTCGCCCAGGCCTTGTTCGGCCCACAGCAGCACGGTCTTGCCGATGATGTCTTGTTCGCCGCTCCAGCGCCGGCTGCTGTAGCGGCTGCGTTCCAGTATCAGGCGCGGGGTTTGCCAGCGCCATTCGTATTCACGCCAGCCCGTTGCGAAGTCGCCTTCCTGCAGGCGGCACATGCCGAGGAACCAGTGGGCGTGGGCAAATAGCGGGTCTTGCGCAATCGCTTCCCGGTAGCCGGCTTCGGCCTCCATGATGCGCCCCTGGTCGTGCAGGATGGAGGCCAGGTTGTGGATGAATTCGCGGCTGCCCGGTTCGAGCGCCAGCGCCCGGCGCTGCGACTGCTCCGCTTCTGCCAGCCGGCCTTGCCGGGCCAGACCGTGGGCCAGGTTGTTGTGGGCCATGGCACTGCCGGGCTTGAGTTCCAGCGCGCGGCGCAGGAATTGTTCGCCCTGGGCCAGTTCGTCGGCCTCGAGCAGGGCCAGGCCGAGGTTGCCTTGTGCCTCGTCATCTTCCGGCAGCATTTGCGCGGCGCGCAGGAAGGCGGGGAAGGCTTGCGCGAGGCGGCCCTGGCGCCGCAAGGCCACACCCAGCACTTTCCAGCCGGAGGCGAAGTGCGGGAAGCGTTCGGTGATGTCACGCGCGGCCGCTTCGCATTCTGCCAGCTTGCCGGCCTGCAGCAGGTTGAGCAGATTGAGGGCGGTGTCGGGGTCGAGAGTGGTGCTCATGGTGTTGCATCAATTCTATCGTATGCGGCAAATTGGTCTGCCTGGCCTGTTTTAAACGTCAAAGATAGTGAAATTGGGCAACTTTCTTATTCTATGCATAACTTTGTCACGGATACGTCGCATTGGTTTTGTAGGCTGGTGGAACGATCATGGAACCGCTGCGCCAGGTTCCTCACAATATGGAACCTGCCTGATGAACCTGCCTCAATTGCGGATTGCCCCGCGCCTGTTTGTTTCCTTCCTGATCATCTTGCTGGTGATGATGCTGATCTCGGGTATTTCACTATGGCGGCTGCAGGCGGGCAATGCCATGGCCGACACGCTGGTCAACGACAAGCTGGCCAAGCAGCAACTGGTGGCGGACTGGGCCGGCACGGCCGAGATGAACGGTGCGCGTGCCGTGGCCATAGCCAAGAGCGACAGCCTGGAGACGGGCGAATATTTCCAGAAGCAGCTAGCAGAGGGCGACAAGATCGCGGTAGAGCTGCAGCAGAAAATGCAGGCGCTGCCCATGGATGGTGAGGAGAAGGCGCAGTTCGACGCGATATTGAAAAGCCGCGCCGCCTACATCGACGTGCGCACGCAGGTGTTCAAGTTCAAGGACGTGGGCAAGACGGTGGAAGTGGAACAACTGGTCGGCTCGCAGATGGAAACCACGTTCAAGGATTACCTGGGCGCGATGCGCAAGCTGCTTGACTACCAGAAGCAGCAGGCCAAGGCCATGGCGGCCGATGCGGCGCGCGTGTACCGTTCCAGCATCGGCTGGATCATCGGCCTGGGAGCGTTGGCGGTGGGTGTGGGGCTGGTGCTGGCGGTCATGCTGACGCGCAGCATTGTGCACCCGCTGCGCCATGCGGTGGCGCTGGCCGAACGTGTGGCGCAGGGTGACCTGGGTGCCGAGATCACCGTGGCGCAGCATGACGAGATCGGCCAGTTGCTCGACGCCCTGAAAACCATGAACGCCAACTTGCAGGAAACGCTGGGCCGCGTGCATGAAGGCATTGCCACCATCGACGTGGCCTCGCGCGAGATTGCGCAGGGCAACGCGGACCTGTCGAGCCGCACCGAATCGCAGGCCGAGGTGCTGGCCAAGACCGCCACGGCGATGGAAGACCTGACGCGCGGCGTGCAGCAAAGCGAAAGCGACGCGCGCCAGGCACGCCAGTTGTCGGACAACGCCGCCGCCGTGGCCGAGCGTGGCCGCGTGGGCATAGTCAGCGTGGTGGAGACGATGGAGTCGATCAAGAAAAGTGCCGACAAGATTGTGGACATCATCGGCACCATCGACAGCATCGCGTTCCAGACCAATATCCTGGCGTTGAACGCAGCGGTGGAAGCCGCACGCGCCGGTGAGCAGGGGCGCGGCTTTGCGGTAGTGGCGAGCGAAGTGCGGGCCCTGGCGCAACGCTCAGCCCTGGCGGCCAAGGAAATCAAGGCGCTGATCTCGGAAACGGTGTCGCAGGTCAATGCCGGGGCCGGTTACGTAGCCTCGGCCGGCACGACGATAGAAGAGATCACGCAATCGTCCGCCGACGTGGCGCGTTTCGTGGGCCGCATCACCGAAGCCAGCGGAGAGCAGAGTGAAGACATCCGCCAGATCAACCGCGCCATGAGTGACATCGACGAAACCACGCAGCAGAACACGGCATTGGTGGAAGAAGCGGCAGCAGCGGCGGACAGCCTGCAGGAACAGGCGCGCATGCTGAGCCAGGCGATTGCCTTTTTCCGCTTGCCCGATCAGGGGCATCTCGCAGCGTCGTCATCGAGGGTGTTGCAAGCGCCCACGTTGAAGATGCAGGGTAGTGCGCCGGTGTTGCGGGGGAAGGCGGATTTGCTTTGGTTGGAGGAGTGAGTTGAAAGGCCGAAGGCATCCACTGTAGGACCATTTGAGGGGCGCCACATACGTCGGAAGGCGCTTCGCTTTTCCGACCTACAAACTACAATTTTCGCGTCATTATGCAAGAGAGGATACAATCGCGCCGGACGCAGTTTCCGCTGTGACGACGCCAAAAAGACCGGAGTCAAAGTGGATAAAGAAGCACGCGCTGTCTGAGCCGAAGGCGAGTTTCGCGTGCTTCCCACTTTGGCTTCGGTCTTTTTGGGAACCCCGAAGGGGCGGCGTTGCGCGGTCGCCTTTCTTTGCTTACTTTCTTTGGCGAAGCAAAGAAAGTGAGCGGCTGCCGGGCCGCCCCCGGCATGGGAGGTTGTGCCTCGGCTAATACTAACGCGAAGCGATTGAACAACTGCACATTAATCGAGCAAGAGGAACTACTAATCAAATCAAGCGAGCCGAATCATGATCGGCCTCTCCTGCAAGGCGAGATGGGCGGGAGGTCAACCCCTCAACGCGTCAAACAAGCCGCCAAATCCTGCTTAAGCAAATCCCCAATATGCTGCATCAACATGCTATCAGGCGCCGCCACCTGATCAATCTCCCGCAAGTCAGCACGCTTGACATAGCGCGCAGCAGCGCAAGCACAGGCATCCTTCGCATGCCCAACATCAAGCGACTGCAACCCGGGAATGCCGGCAGCACTGGCCACGCATTGGCGCGTCGCCATGCGTTCCACGCCCTTGGCGAAGTACGGTTGCATGCATTCATTGGCGGTATCGGTGCCGATGGTGTCGATGCGGCGCTGTTCTGCCTTGTTGATGTTGCCTGCGTCAACCACGTCCACCGCCTTCAGTTGTGCCGCGGTCTTCCCGTCGCTACAGGCGCAGACCTGTTCGCCTTCGCCGGGCAAGAGCCAGGCCGGTGTGATGAGCGAAGTGGTGGTGTGGCAAGCCATGCTGAAATTGGCGCGCAGCAGGTCGATCTGGGCGTCGGGCAGCTTTTCCGCCTGGGCGGGCAAGGTCAGGGCAAGCGCGAGGCAGGGCAGGAGAAAGCGAAGCATGGGGGCGGCCTAAGTGTTTGAAATGCTTATCATAAAGCAATTGTGCTGCAAGGTTGCGTTTTCGCCGCCCGGTTTTTAAAATTGGCGCACACAATTGAAACAGGCAACAGGTGCGTGCTGCTGCTCATTTGGGCTTGCAGGCGCTTTGCGAAATCAGGATGGTCTGCTGCGCCAGGCGGTTGATGGCGTCCTGGTTGTCCAGTGCCTGCACGGCGGCCAGCGTGTAGCGCGAGGCGAATTCCTGGCTGATACATTCGCAGCGCTGGGCCATCATCAGCGGCTTGCCGTCATTGGTGGAGAGTTTGCCGGCCATGCAGGACTTCATCATCACCCTGGTCATGGCCAGGGAAAACGGCTTGGCGCCGCAGGCCATGCTGGCTTCACGGCCCATCTCGGCCCATTTTTTCTTGCCCTCATCGGAGTCGGCGTTGAGCAGCGGCGCGGCTTCGTTTTGCGGCAGGGTGGCCAGGCGCGCCAGAATGCGGTCGCTGCTGCAATCACACATGGTTTCGTACTCGCCCGGTTCGAGAGCGTTCGCCAGGATGCTGTTGCTTTGCATGCACGTGGTCTTGAAGCTGGATTTGAAGCCGGCCTTGTCGGCGGTACTGAGGTTGGCGGCAGCGCTGGTGTGCAGGGCGCAGGCGAGGACCAGCAGGGTGGCGAAGGAGAAGCGTTTCATGGCAAGAGGCGCAGCGTAGCGCTGAGTGTCGTCGTGGCTGCGATCTTACCTTGAATCTTACCTTGATCGGCAACTTCGCGGAAGCTTGCCTTATTGCGTCTACAATGGTGGTTTTTGTATTGCTGAACTGCCTTGCCGCATTGCATTACATGGCATGGCATGGCCGTTCGATTGAATCCTCATGGAACTCGTTTTTCTCGGCACGTCAGCCGGTGCCCCCACCAAGACCCGCAACGTGACCGGCCTGGCTGTGCGTCGCGCCGGTTCGCGCTCCTGGTGCCTGGTCGACTGCGGCGAAGGCACACAGCACCGCATTTTGCACACCAACCTGTCGCTGCGTTCGCTTGACGCCATCTGCATCACCCACGTGCATGGCGACCATTGCTTCGGCCTGCCCGGACTGCTCGACAGCGCCGGCATGCAGGGCCGCACCGAACCGCTGGCCATCTATGCGCCGCAGCCGATTGCGCAATTCATTGCCGCCGCCCGCGAAGCCAGCGGCTCGTGGGCACCGTTTCCCATCGTGTTCCATCCCGTCGAACACCGGGAAGACGAATTTGCCGCCGGTGAATTCATCATCTCGCGCCATGCCTTGTCGCACCGCGTACCGAGCTTTGCCTATGCCTTCCGCGAAACCGCCGTGGAGCGCAAGCTCGATATGGAAGCCTTGAAGGCGCGTGGCGTGCCGGCTGGCCCCCTGTGGAAGACGCTGCAAAGCGGCACCGGCGTGACGCTGGACGATGGCAGCACCGTGCAGGCGGAAGACGTGCTGCTGCCGGCGCGGCGCGCGCGCAAGATCGTGGTGGGTGGCGACAACGACCAGCCGGCTCTGTTGGCCGACGCCTGCTGCGGCGCCGATGTGCTGGTGCATGAAGCCACCTTCACGGCCGAGATTTCAGAAAAGGTGGGGCCCTCGCCCCAGCATAGCGACGCGCGCAGCGTGGCGCAATTTGCCGGCGCGGCAGCCTTGCCCAATCTGGTGCTGACGCATTTCAGCGCACGGTTCCAGGATGATGTGAGCAAGCCCTCGTCGATTGCCGATATCGAGGCGGAAGCACGCGCGTCGTATGAAGGCAGGCTATTCCTGGCGCGTGACCTGGATGTATACCGGCTGGACAAGGACGGGGCGCTAGAACCCATTTCAAAATGAACATGGCGTTGTTGCCGCTCCTCGCCGTACATTAGTACTGTCTTCGTCGCGGCGCCTAGCCCTGCTCATTTTGAAACAGGTTCTTGGGACAGGCGGCTAACGCTTGAGGTAACGCCGCTCGATGGCCAGGTTGCTGCCATCGGCCTTCATCGATTCCCAGCCGTGGCGCAATGCCGCTACGTCATCCTTGGCCATGTTGCGGTTGCAGGCAAGGTACATTTCAGCGCGTTCAAACGAAAACAGCAGCACGATTTTGTCTTGCAGCTTTTGCCGGCGCAGGATGGCTTCGCCGTGCGATTTGCCGGCAGCCCAGAAGTCGAAGCGCTGATGCAGCAGTTTTTGCGGGTTGTAGTTGTCGTTGTCGGCCAGGTCGATCTTGTAGCCGCGTGCCTTGAGATGTTCGGCCACGGCGCCTTCGGTGTAGGAGCCGAGCGTATAGGGGCGCAGCGCTTCGAGGTTGGCCGGGCGGCGCGGGTCGTCGGCGCGGGCGAAGATGGCCATGTTGTAGGTGTCGAACAGCGGGCCTATCCACTGGAACTGTTTTTCGCGCTGGACCGAGCGCACCGTGGAAAAGACGCAGCTATCGGCATGGCTTTGCGCATATTCGAAGGCGCGCGGCCAGGGTTGCAGCTCCAGCGTGTAAGCCCGGCCGGTGCGGCGCATCAATTCCTCGACCTTGGCGACGGCCGGGCCGCCGGGCCTGTTGTCGGCGTCCAGCGTCGAATAGGGCGGGTAATCTTCCGTCAGCAGGTGCAGTTCACCGGCCTGCGCCGTGCTGCAGAGCAGGCACAGGGCGGCAAGGATGGACGGCAATCTGCGGCATGGGCTCGACTGGGGCATAGACAATTACCGGCGAGGGAATTAACGGCGGGCAAGTGCGCCAACTGTAACAGGCGCAGGCTGGCTTGTCACTGCCGGTTGCGCCGCAACATTAACTTGAAATGTAAAGTGTTCAGGCACTGCCGGGTTGAGGTATGATTTTGCTCGGCACAGGGCCCGCGGACGCGAAATAAAAAAGCACGGCGGAACAGACGGGGCCATGCCGAACCGGATTCGTCAAACGACATTCCGGACCCTAACCTGCGAGGATGACTCTATGCACCGTTCTGCCAACCGTGCGCTGTGGAAGCGCGCATCTGTGATCACCGCCGCCTGTGCCGCCCTGTGCGCCATGTCGGCTTCCGTCGGCGCCGCCGACTTTGTCTTGCCCAAGCAATATGAGATCGGCGGCATGAAGCCCTCGGTCAAGCCGGGCGACGACTTCAACCTCTACGTCAATGGCGGCTGGGTCGACAGCACCGAAATCCCGGCCGACAAGGGTTCCTGGGGCATCGGCCATGAAGTGGCGGATGCGACCGACAAGCACGTGGCCGAACTGATCGAAAACGCCGCCAAGAACAGCGCCGGCAATGAAGATGCACAGCGCGTGGGAGCGTTCTATACCGCCTACATGGACGAGACCGGCATTGAAGCCAAGGGCTTGTCGCCCCTGATGCCGGTGCTGGACAAGATTGCCGCCGTGAAGGACAAGAAGGAACTGGCGCACCTGTTGGGCAGCAGCATCCGCGCCGACGTGGACCCGGTCAATTCGACCAATTTCTTCACCGAAAACGTGTTCGGTCTGTGGGTCTCGCAAGGCTTGCATGACCCCGACCATTACCAGGCCTACCTGCTGCAAGGCGGCCTGGGACTGCCTGACCGCGATTATTACCTGGCCAAGGACAAGCGCATGGCCACGCTGCGCGAGAAGTACCAGCAGCACATTGCCGCCGTGATGAAGCTGGCCGGCTGGAAGGATGCCGACCGCCGCGCCGCCGCCGTTTTCAAGCTCGAAACCGCCATCGCCCGTGCGCATGCCACGCGTGAAGAGTCGGAAGACGTGGCCAAGGCCGATAACACCTGGGCCGTGAAAGACTTTGACACCAAGGCCAAGGGCATGGACTGGAGCGCCTTCTTCGACGGCGCCGGCCTCGCAGGCCAGCAATCCATCAACGTCTGGCATCCGGGCGCGATGAAGGGTGAAGCTGCGCTGGTGGGCAGCATGCCGCTACCGGTGTGGAAGGATTACCTGGCCTTCCACCAGATCAACCACTTCTCCGGTTCGTTGTCGTCGGTGTATGCCGACGAGCGTTTCAATTTCTACGGCAAGGTGCTCTCGGGCGTGCCGCAGCAGGAACCGCGCTGGAAGCGTGGCGTGGAACACACCAATGCCGCCCTGGGCGACGCAGTGGGCAAACTCTACGTGGCGAAATATTTTTCGCCCGAAGCCAAGGCGCATATCCAGACCATCGTCTCCAACCTGATCCATGCGTTTGACCAGCGTATCGACGGCCTGGCCTGGATGGCGCCGGCCACCAAGGCGGAAGCCAAGGCGAAGCTGAAGACGTTATATGTGGGCGTGGGTTACCCGGAACACTGGACCGACTATGCCGGGCTCGACATCAAGGCCGACGACGCGCTGGGCAATGAACTGCGCGCCGAAGAGCATGCCTACAAGCATGCGCTGGCCAAGTTCGGCAAGCCGGTGGACCGTACCGAATGGGCCATGGTGCCGCAGATCGTCAATGCGGTGAACCTGCCGCTGCAAAACGCGCTGAACTTCCCGGCCGGCATCCTGCAGGCACCGTTCTTTGATGCATCGGCCCCGGATGCGCGCAATTACGGTTCGATTGGCGCCGTCATCGGCCATGAGATCAGCCACAGCTTCGACGACCAGGGCGCGCAGTTCGATTCGCAAGGTCGCCTGCGCAACTGGTGGACCAAGGAAGACCTGGAACACTTCCACAAGTCGTCCACGGCCCTGGCCAACCAGTTCTCGACCTACAAGCCTTTCCCCGACCTGGCAGTGAAGGGGCAGCAGACGCTGTCGGAAAACATTGCCGACCTGGCCGGCTTGAATGCATCGCTCGATGCCTACCACGCTTCGCTGAAAGACCCGTCGCAGGGTTCGGACCAGCAATTCTTCATCGCCTTCGGCGAAAGCTGGCGTACCAAGGAGCGTGAAGCCACGCTGCGGCGCCAGATTGCCACCGACGGCCATGCGCCGGCGCAATACCGGATCGAGACCGTGCGTAACCTCGATGCCTGGTATGGCGCGTTCGACGTGCAACCGGGGCAGGCGCTCTACCTGAAGCCGGAAGACCGCGTGCGGATCTGGTAATTTTGCTGTTGCCATGATGCGGCGGCGGGCTTGTGCCTGCCGCCGTGCGCTTTTTTACGTCGCCTTCTGAATCTGCTCTCCTTGAACTTGCCTCCTTTGCCGTTACCACCATTCATCGACGCCTTGCGGCGCGACCATTTCTTCCATGCGCTGCTGGTCGCGCTGGTTGTGTTATCCCAGCTTGCCCCGGCGGCGCGACCGGCCTACGTCGATCTGGTCGACTGGACCACGATCGCCACGCTGGGCGGCTTGCTGCTGTTGACCAAGGGACTGGAGTTGAGCGGTTACCTGGAACGGCTGGGCGGCAGGCTGGTGGCGCTCTTGCCGGACGAACGGGCGCTGGCCTACTTCCTGGTGGCGGCCACGGCCGTGCTGGCCATGTTTTTGACCAACGACGTGGCGCTGTTCGTGATCGTGCCGCTCACCTTGGGCCTGCGCGCCACGGTGGCCTTGCCCATCGTGCGGCTGGTGGTGTTTGAAGCGCTGGCGGCGAACGCCGGTTCAGCTTTCACCCCGATCGGCAATCCGCAAAACCTGTTCCTGTGGCAGTTCTCGGGCGTGGGTTTCGGCGCCTATTGCCTGGCCATGCTGCCGTTGTTGCTGATGGCCGGCGTGCCGCTGGCGCTGCTGTGCCGCTTTGCCTTTCCGGCCGTGAAGCTGGAAGTGCACCCGGAAAGCGGGGCAGGGCAGATCGACACCAGGCTTCTGGCGCTGGCGCTGGGCTTGTATCTGCCCTTCCTGGTGCTGGCCGACGCGCATCATGGCGTGGCGGCGCTGGTGGCGCTGCTGGTGTTGTTTGCACTGTTGGCGCGGCGCGCGCTGTTCCATACCGATTGGGGCTTGATCCTGGTGTTCGTGCTGATGTTCGTGGACTTGCGCCTGTTGGCCATGCTGCCGCAGGTGCGGCAACTGGCGGCCGACTTCGGCATGCAGGATGCACGCAATCTCTATGTGGCAGGGCTGGCCGCGTCGCAAGTCATCAGCAATGTGCCGGCCGCGATCCTGCTGGCCGAAACCAGCCGCGACTGGCGCACGATCGCCTTTGCCGTCAACCTCGGCGGCTTCGGCTTCATCATGGGTTCACTGGCCAACATCATTGCACTGCGCATGATCCCCGGGCGCGGCGCGTTCGGCGTGTTCCATGCCTATTCGATCCCCTTCCTGCTGCTGGTGGCGGCCCTGGGGTATGGCTATCTTTTTTGGGCATCCACTTGATGCCGATTATTCATACAGGAAAATAAAAATGACAATGCAAAAAACCGGAGCGCATTTGGCAGTCTTGGCCGCCATGGCTTGCCTTCTAGCCGCGGGGCAGGCGCAGGCTGCCGAACAAACCGTTGATAACGCCACGCTGCTGCGCATCCGTGACGCGGCCATGGGGTCGGACTATGCCTACCAACGCCTGACCGACCTGACCGACCTGGTCGGCCCGCGCCTGTCGGGCTCGCCCGGCGCGGCCGCCGCGGTGGACATGGTGGCGACGGAAATGAGCAAGATCGGCACGCAGGTCATGCTGCAGCCGGTGAAGGCGCCGCACTGGGTGCGCGGCGCGGAGACCGCAGAACTGGTCGACTACAATGGCCGCCCGGCCGGCATCACGCAAAAGCTGGTGCTGACCGCGCTGGGCGGGTCTTCCGCCACGCCCGCCGCCGGCATCACCGCCCCGGTGCTGCTGGTGCACGACATGGAGGAACTGAACGCGCACAAGGACCAGGCCAAGGGCGCCATCGTGGTGTTCGACGCCCCGTTCGATGAACAATTGGCCCTGGCCGGCCGTTCCGGCACGGCCTATGGCGAAGCGGGCAAATACCGCTTCGTCGGCCCGGCCACGGCGTCGAGGCTCGGTGCGGTGGCGGCCCTGGTGCGCTCGGTGGGCGGCGCGAATTACCGCGTCACGCACACCGGCATGACCGGCTGGGGCGAGGGCGCCAAGCCGATTCCCGCCGGCGCGCTGACGGCCGAAGACGCCATGCTGATCGACCGCCTGGCCGCGCGCGGCCCGGTGAAGATGCACCTGACCATGACACCGCAAACCCTGCCCGACGTGGATAGTGCGGACGTGCTGGCCGACATCCGCGGCAGTGACAAGGCCGACGAAACGGTGCTGATCTCGGGCCACCTGGATTCCTGGGACCTTGCGCAAGGCGCAACCGACGACGGCGCCGGCGTGACCGCCGCCATGGGCGTGGCCGAAGTGTTCAAGCGCCTGGGCCTGAAGCCGCGCCGCACCGTGCGCATGGTGGCCTGGATGAATGAAGAAAACGGTTCGAAGGGCGAGAAAGCCTATTTCGACGCCTACAAGGACAGGATGGGCAAGCACTTCGCAGCGATTGAGACCGATGCAGGCGCGACGCACCCGGTCGGCATCATCACCAGTGTGGTGCGCAATGACTTGAAGTCGTTCGACGCGCTGAAGTCGGCGCTGCGTTCGGTGGGCGCGCCGGTGGTGGAATGGCATGACCATCTGGGTACCGGCGACCTCTACATGCTGGAAGACGCAGGCGTGCCGTGCTTCGAGCCTCTGTTGGATACGCGCACCTATTTTGATTACCACCATACGCCGGCCGACACGCTGGACAAGGTGGACCCGCTGGAGATGAAGAAGCAGGTGGCGGTGTTGGCCATGCTGACCTGGTATCTGGCGAATATGCCGGAAGAGTTGGGGCGCGTGCCTGCTGAGGGTGGCGGACACTAGATGCTGTACTCCCCTCTCCCGCGCGCGGGAGAGGGTGGTCGCGCCACTTTTGACGTTGCTTTGCGGCCCTCATCAATAGACCCGGCATGACACCATTGCGGCGGACTGATTCTTTACCCGGCTTCAACTACCCTCAAAAACTCGGATGAATTCAATTTTGAAATAGTAAAAATGCCCACATTTTCAGCATCTCTGGTAATGAACGGCAAGGCAGCCGGCAAATATCTGTTCGCACTGGCTATGGCGGTCATCGTTTCTCCTGCTATGGCCGATCTGCCTTCCAATTCACAATCGCTTGTGGCGGAAAAGGATGTCCGAAAGGCGAAGGTGATATTGATGCCGGACCCGATTGAAATGCTTTATAAACCCAAGGAGAAAAATCTTGTCGAACTTGGCTGTACGTATATCACTGAGGACCGGAGTGCAATTAATGCCCTGATCGGGCTTCTGAACAGCTTTGACATGAGACCAAATGCGAATGCGGATTACATGGAAACCAATCCGTATCAAGCAATATATCTTGAGCTATCCGACGGTACAACCAGAAAATACCTTTTCAACATCGCGGCATCCGGCCAACGTGTCCAGGGGGTTTCTGCGAAAAGTGGATCGTTCAATGCCGTTCCTTTTACTGCTGCTCCTGTGGCCAAGTCTTTGCGTGAATGGTCATCAACCGTGGGCAAACAAACGAACCACGGCCCTCAGGATCTATTGCGAGAAAATTGCGACAAAAATTAGCTCATCGAGGTCAAGGCAAACTGCGATCCGCCAATAGTCACAGCCTGCTCTCTTCATATTTCATGCTGCCGCAATGTATCTCGATAGCCATGTCGCCATCAAATACGAACTCATGCTCCAGGCGGCCATCTTCGTATCGTAATTCATGCTGTAAAAGGTCACGCTTGCGGCCGTCACTGCACAGTTGGAAGTCGATACGGCATGTCTGAACATTGAAATAGCTTAGCGTATGCAGCCGATCATGGTACTGCCCCAGTAAAACGAGCCTGACGTCTGGCGTGGTCGAAGAACGGTTGTTTTCCAGATACGAAGACCGTAGTTCCAGCGACGCCACCCAGGCATCGTGCAAGCTCCCGGCACTACTGAGGTCATGCCTTGCAGGATTCGACGCGAACGAGAATAACTCTTCTCCAAGCTCGTGTCGTATCGAGCCGAGATAGCTGAAATAGGCGTCGTACGACATGAATCCCAGCTCATTCTTTTTTATATATTTCATTGCGTCTATCCCGGTGCTTCAAGTTTTTGCCGCAGCTTGATTATCGAATGAATTCGGATCGATTTCAAACGGATGCAGGCAAAATGGGCACCAGCCGCCGCAAGTGGTGTAGCATACGGCAAGGCGTGTCGCTTTCATGCTGCATGCTTTGTGCCACACTGTACCTTTCCAAAGAACTCCCATGCATTGCCGCGACAACTGCGGAGCCTGTTGCACCGCTCCGTCCATCACGAGCCCCATTCCGGGCATGCCCGAAGGGAAACCCGCGGGCGTGCGCTGCATACAACTGGACCAGGACAACCGCTGCCTGATCTTCGGCAAGCCGGAGCGGCCGGTTTTTTGCGCCGGCTTGCAACCCAGCGAAGACATGTGCGGCTCCAGCCGCGAGCAAGCCATGCTTTGGCTGGCAAAGCTGGAGCGGGCTACTGCGCCGGCTTGAGTCCCGGCTTGCACGAGGCTGCTCTGGCAAACAGCATGAAAATCCCCAAGGACATCTACCAAACCGGCGACTATCAATTCGTCGCTCCAACATCGATACACCTGGTGCACAGGAACGGCCACCACCGCATCGTACCTTTGGGCTTTTGCTGGTTCGGTTGTATGCTGCCCACGATCTGGGCCATGTCGGAAGGATTGTGGCGGCCGTTTGCCTTGAGCCTGATCGTGTTCCTGGCGGGCCAGGCAGGCGACATCATGGCATCAACCTGCCAGCAAGGCATGTTCTGCAACTCGCTCACACTGGCAGGTTTGATCAGGCTGGGTGGCGCTGCCACCTACTTGTTTTGCATGGCTTACTTCGGCCTGCGCGGCAAGGACATGCTGGTTGCGGATTTGCTCCAGCACGGGTATTTTGTCGAGGGTACGCCTTATCCGGTTGATCATATGCAGGGTTAATCTGATGCCCACATATGGTGGCCCAACATATGGCAATGATGAAACCTATTGGAAATTGGAAGCCAAATGAGAACAACGTTCATCATTGCCGCCACGCTGCTCACGCTCGCGGCCAAAACTCAAGCACAAACGCAAGCACAAGCCCAAACCCTCGAATCCAGCCTCACCGACGCCCTGCGACTGAAGCCGGGCTCCACCCAGCGCCTGGGCGACGCCGGTAAGGCCATCCGTGCCTACATGCAGGCCGGCCTGGTGCCCAGGCGGCGCAACCAGCGCTCCGACTATACTGATTACTACCTCTTGACCGGCCCGGCAAAGTTCATGGGGCATGACTTGATCGTGATTGAACAAGAGTATATGTCCAAGTACGTGGGCTGCTGTGTCAGCCCTGGCGCAGGTGTATCGCTGCGTGCGGTGGGCAGCACCCACAACCTGCAACGCTTTGCCGAGGCCAATGGCTGCGGTTTCACCGAACACGTCAAACTGCAGGAAGACTTGAAGAACTACGGCATCGACGTCACCCTGCCGGCGGGGAATTACCTTGCCTTGAGTTGCCGCGAACGCGATATTCAACAACCCTGAGTCGGCCCGCCGAATCGACAAGCCGTATCAGCAAACCCGGCGCAGACTCATCGCGACCTTCCGGGCCGAATAGAAAAACGGGATTTTTTCAGAAAGGTTAGATTTTGCAAGCATACGATCTGGAATTGCTGCCGCGCGCCGCCGAGCGCGGCTCGGCTGAAAATCATGGCTGGTGCTTTGGCTTGCCGCCCGGGATTACGAGCGAGCAGTGGCCGCTCGACCCGAACAATGGCTATCCGCTGATGCATGGCTTTACCCTGCTCCTGCCGCAGGACTACCGCGTGCATGGCCCGGAGATTGTGGCCTTGAGTTTCTTTGCCACGGCTTCGGACCAGAACGATGGTGGCCCGTCTTGCACCGGCGCCATCATGAAGTTTTTCGAACAGCCGGGCGACGAGCCGCCGGCTGACCCGCGATTGCTGCCGTTCTGGCAGTCCGTGCAGGATGCGCATCCACGTATGCACCGGATGGAAGACATTCTCGGTTGTGCTTATGCCGTGATCCTGCTCACGCAGGAAGAATTCGACGGTCCGCTGTGTTTACCGCCACAGTTGACGGGCAACGATTTGCTTGATGAAACACCGGCGCCGGCATGGATGACCAAGGGTTCTGCCATGTGTCTGTGGAACAATCACTATTCGCCGAGCTGGGGCAAGCCGGTCGAGGAATATTTCGTTTGGAAGATCATGGGCCAGGTGCCGGAAGAGTGGCTGGCTTTTCATCGGGCGCTGCGCTGGACGCCGCGCGCCGAAGACCCCAATGCGGGCGTCGCCGTTGGCGACCCGGCTTACCAGCAAGAGTATTACTGGCTTGATGACAAGGTGGGCCGGGAAAACTATCGCGAGCATGCATGGGCGGCCGGCCACAAGCGCGACCACATCGGCGGCACCATACGCCCGGTGCAGAGTGCACCGGCGTTCAGTCCGTTCTATGTCGAGTTCGAAGAATACTTTGGCGATTACAATTTTGGCGGTGGGAACGGCCAGCTTGATTTTCGTGATATGAAGTTTGATTGGGCTTGCGGTTAGGGAGTGACGGCGGTTTCGATTGATCATTCTGCGGCTAGGGCCTGCTTTTGGATTCCCGCCTGTGCGGGTGACTCATACTCAACATTCGCCATGCATCAAATTGGCCGAGCCGGATCGCGGTCACCCTCTCCCACGGGCCTACGCGGCTCACCCGTCCCGCAAGCGGGGGAGCGGAAATGACACAGCCTGCGCAATACCCATCCATGCTACATTTTCATTTCCCATCCAAGCCAACCAAAGGAACCCCCATGGAAAAAGTCCTCGGCATAGGCGGCCTGTTCTTCCGTTCGGAAAATCCGAAGGAACTCGCCAAATGGTACGAAACCCATCTCGGTGTGGGTGCGCCGCCCGGTGAGGATAGCTGGCAGCAGGAAGCCGGGGCGACCGTGTTTTCACCCTTCAAGAAAGATACCGATTATTTCGGCAAACCTTCACAGATGTGGATGGTCAATTTCCGTGTGGCGAACCTGGCGGCGATGGTGGCGCAATTGACTGCCGCTGGTGTGGCGGTGGAAGAGCCGCAGCATTATCCTTACGGCAGCTTTGCGCGGCTGCATGACCCGGAGGGCAACCCTATCGAGTTGTGGGAGCCAAAGGATTGAAAGCTGGCCCGGTCAATTGGTGCGCGGGAAATGACGAGGCCGCATCATCATCGTGATTGCACGGCCTTTTTTACATGCAATGAACGGCGCGGCTGACGCGCCAGAAACGCTTACGCGTTGAACAGCGCAATCTTCGCATTCGCCATCGGCAGGCAGATGTTGGCCGAGAACCCCGGTGGGGGGATCAGGTCGTAGACGTAGCTGCCTTCTGCGCTGCCGTCGTCTGCCGCCACGGCGTGCAGGTCGGGTGTGGTGGCGGGCACGAAGTGCAGGCCCGGCAGCGAGATCTGCAGGCCGGCGCCGCGCATCTTGCAATAGGCTTCCTTGCGTGACCACAGGCGGTAGAAAGCGGCCAGCTTGTCGGTTTCGGGCAAGCTGTGCAGGCGGGTTTTTTCCTGCTCGTGGCACACCAGCTCGATCAGGCCGGGCAGGTCGCTGCCGGGCGGCTTGATGAATTCGAGGTCTACGCCGACCGTGTGCGACGAGATGGCGATCAAGCCCTGGTCTTTACTGTGCGAGAGGTTGAATTGCAGCCGGTGCTCTGCCAGTTCTGGCTTGCCGAATTGCCCATAGCTGAAGCGCAGCTGGGACGCCGGCCGGTTCAGGTAGCGTGCCAGCACCAGGCGCAAGGCGCTGCGGCAGCGGCGGAAGTGCTGCTGCAGTTGCGGTGTGACAAAGCGTGCCGCCCGTTCGCGTTCGTCTTCCGACAACACGCTGCTGAACATGTCCCAGATCGGGTTGTCCAGGCTGACCTGCCATACATGCGCTTCGCCGTATTGAAGTGATCCCGCCAGGCTCATTGGTATCCTTCGCAATCCTTGTTTTACTTGCCGGGCAGGGGCTTGGAATCTCCTGCCTCTTAGAGTGGTATTACAACCCCTGATGGTATACCGGCTTGGTCCACTTGGTGTTGTTTTTATGCATGTTTTTACGGATTGATTTATCGGCCATTTTATGGCTCAAATCATATTAATTTGATAATTTTTTGAACGGCAACAGCGGCTACCGCATGGATTGATGGCGCGCTCAGCCGGCCAGTACCCGGCGCTTGTTGAGGTAGCTTTCGAACGCGTCGTCCACGGTGCGCATCAATTGTTCCCTTTGCCAGGGTTTTTCGATGAATTTGTAGACGGCGCCGGCGTTGATGGCTTGCCGGGTGACCTGGAAGTCTTCATAGGCGCTCATGAGGATACGCACGGTGTCCGGGTACATCTTGCGCACGGCGGTGAGAAAGTCCACACCCAGCATGCCGGGCATTTGCTGGTCGCACAGGACCACGGCGATCTCATGCCGGGCCAGCAGTTCGAAGGCCTGGATTGCGCTGTCGCACAGCAGCAGCGTGTAGTATTCGGCGTGCAGGTTGAGCCTGAGCAGTTTCAGGATGTTCGGGTCGTCGTCGAGCGCGAGAATGGCCGGCGCTTCTGCCGAACGCCCGGTCAGCGCGGAAGAAAGCCTGCGGTCTTGCCGCATCAGGGCGGCCATGTCGCCGGCGGGCAGTGGCGGACTGAAGTAGTAGCCCTGGATAAGGTCGCAGCGGCGCGCCTTGAGCAGTTCAAGCTGGCCTTCCGTTTCCACGCCTTCGGCGACCACTTCCAGGTGCAGGCTGTGCGACATGGTGATGATGGCGTCGGAGATGGCGAGGCTGCCGGCGTCGGTGGTGATTTCGCGCACGAAGGAGATGTCGAGCTTGAGCCGGTCGATGGGGAAGCGCTTCAGGTAGCTCATGTTGGAGTAGCCTGTGCCGAAGTCGTCGATGGCGAGCTTGACGCCGATTTCCTTCAGGCGGTTCATCAGGGGTACGCTTTTTTCCGGGTCGGCCATCGATAGGCTTTCGGTCAGTTCGATTTCCAGGTAGCGCGCTTCCAGGCCGGATTCGGCCAGTGCGCGTTTGACGATGCCGACGATGTCTTGCTGGGCGCATTGCCTGGCCGAGACGTTGACGGCGATGGGCACAGCCGGCAGCCCGGCGTCCTGCCAGGCCTTGTTTTGCGCACAGGCGCGCAGCATGATCCACTCGCCGATTGGCAGGATGAGGCCGCTTTGTTCGGCGAACTCGATGAAGTCCCCGGGCCGGACCAGGCTGCCGCCGGGTTGTCGCCAGCGCACCAGTGTTTCCACACCGACGATTTTCCCGCTGCGCAGGCTGACCTGGGGCTGGTAGTGCAGTTCGAATTCCTCGCGTTCCAGTGCCAGGCGCAGTCTGCTGCCCAGTTCCATCTGCAATCGCACGCGCTCGTGCAGTTCGCCGGTGAAGAACTGGAAGCCGTCGCGCCCCAGTTCCTTGGCGCGGTACATGGCGATGTCGGCGTTTTTCAGCAGGGTTTCGGCGTCGGTCCCGTCTTGCGGAAAAAGGCTGATGCCGATGCTGCCGCTGACCCGCACGTCCCGTTCTTCGATGAGCATGGATTGGCCGATTCCGGCAAGCAGTTTCTGGGTCAGCCCGGTGATGAAGGTTTCGATGGGGATGCGCGGTGCGTTGTGTTCCTGGCCGTTGCGGGCTTCCCCGGCTTCCTGGTTGAGCAGCAGGATGACGAATTCGTCGCCGCCCAGGCGGGCCACGGTGTCGCTCTGGCGGATCGAGGCTTTGAGGCGTTCGGCAATCTGCTTGAGCAATTCGTCACCGGCGTCGTGGCCCAGCGTGTCGTTGATCAGCTTGAAGCCGTCGAGGTCGATGAACAGGACGGCGATGCGGTCGCCGCGCCGGCTGGAATTGACGATGGCCTGGCCCAGCCGGTCCAGCAGCAGGCTGCGGTTGGCCAGGCCGGTGAGGGCGTCGAAATTGGCCTGGTAAGCCAGTTGTTCAGTCTGCACCCGGGCTGCGGTGATGTCGTTGAGGACGGCCACGTAATGGCCGGTCACCCCTTGTTCGTCGCGCACCGGGGCGATGTGTAGTTCGCTCCAGAACAGGCGGCCGTCCTTGCGGTAGGTGCGCAGCACGCCATGCCATTCGCGGTGCTCGCGCACGGCGCTGCGGATGGCATGGACTTCCGGCTGCTCCAGGTCGTCGGCGAGCAGGAATTCGCTGTTGCGGCCCACTGCCTCACGGGCCTTGTAGCCGGTGATGCGTTCGTAGGCGGCATTGACGTAGATGATGGGCAGGCCCTGTTTCGTCAGGTCGACGATCAGGATGGCGTTGAGGCTCGACTCGATGGCGCGAGTGCGCAGGTGCAGCGATTGTTCGACCTGGGTGCGGATGGCAATTTCCTCGTGCAGCGCGCTGTTGGCCTGGGCCAGTTCGCAGGCGCGGCTTTGCAGCGCCGCCCGGCTGGCGCCGAGCGAGCGCGTCATAACGTTGAAGGCCCGTGCCAGTTCGCCGATTTCGCCCTCGGTGGCCACGTCGACTTCGAGGCCGGGTTTGCCTTCGGCCAGGGCCGTGGCGGCGTCGCGCAGGCGTTCGATAGGGCGGGAAATGCGGCGCGCCACCATCGAGCCGGCCAGCATGGACAGCAGCAGCGCGCCCAGCGTCAGGCCGACTACCGACTCCAGCGAAGAGCGCGCCACCATCATCGATTCTTCATACAGGGGCGTGTAGTCGAGCACCAGGGCGGCAATGATCCTGTGTTCCACGTCCTTGACCGGCACAACCACCTGTCGGGTTCCGTTGGGAAATTCGGCGTTGACGAGTTGATAGGCGCGCGCCACGCCGTCCTTCAGTGTCATTTCCACCGGGGTTTCGCGTTCCGGTTCGAGCGGCTTCCCGATATCGCGCAGGGCGACGTCGGCGATGGTGGTTTTTTGGGCGTCGAATATTTCGACGTCGTACTTGCTGCTGACGGCGATGAAATTGACGATGTTTTGCAGGCTGGCTGCGGTATGTTTTACCGGCTGACCGGGTTGTGAACCGGAAACCTGGACCAGCGCTTCATAGGTCACCATGCCGGCGATCACACGCGCCACGTTCTTGGCTTGTGCAGAGGTGGTTGCGTCGGCGACTTCCCTCAGATGATGCACGGTGACAAGGCCGGTGATACCGAATGTCAGTACGACACCGGCGGCGGCGGCGCTCAGTTGGGTAGCAATACGCATCGCGATTCTCCCTCATTTCCAAGCCTGTTCGGGGAATACTATCATTGGCCGATGGCGCCTGGAGTTGAAAGATGGTGCGCGCGGAAAAATACCGCAATTCGATGTTTTTGCCCGCTACGGAATGTCTTTCTTCCCGCCTGTGGCGGGAAGAATTCTGGCGTCCGCGTAGCCGCTACTCTTTTTCTTGTGTTACATCATCAGGTACGACGACGCTGGATTCGACCTTGCTGCGCAGCGAGCGTTTGCGTAATGAAATATTCAGTGTTTCAACGACTAAAGAAAATGCCATGGCGCTATAGATGTAGCCCTTGGGCACATGGTGCCCGAAGCTTTCGGCAATGAGCACCACGGCGATGGCGACGAGGAAGGACAGGGCCAGCATTTTGATGGTGGCGTGGGCCGACACGAAGCGGCCGATGGGCCCGGCAAAGAACATCATCAGGCCGACCGAGGCGATTACGGCGACGATCATCACTTCCACGCGGTCGACCATGCCGACGGCAGTGATGACGGAATCGAGTGAAAACACCAGGTCGATGGCGACGATCTGCATCAGGGCGCCGGCCAGCGTGTGGCGCGCCGCCTTGGCCGTTGCGGGGCCATGTGTTTCGTCGAATTCGGCGTGGATCTCGCCGGTGCTTTTCCACAGCAGGAACAGGCCGCCGGCGAGCAGGATCAGGTCGCGCCCCGACATGCCGTGTTCGCCGATGAAAAATAGCGGCTGGGTCATGCCAATGATCCAGGACAGGCTCAGCAACAGCCCGACGCGCGCGAACATGGCCAGGAACAGGCCCAGGCGGCGCGTCAGCTCGCGCTTTTCGCCGGGCAGTTTGTCGACCAGGATGGATATGAAAATGATGTTGTCGATCCCGAGGACGAGCTCGAGCGCAGTCAGCGTCAATACCGCGATCCAGGTCTGCGGATTGGAAAATAGTTCGGCCATGCAGTTCCTTGTGCCTGAAGTGGATGATTGGCGATGCCCGCGCAGCAGGTTTAAAAGCGGTGCGGGCGGTTTTGCATTGCGACTGTAGGGGGATCGATGGCTGGCGTCAACCACTGCGGATGCCGCTGCGCCACTGGCGCGGGCAATGGTTTTTCTTTACCTGCCGTACCTTTTTGTACCTTGTGGATTTTCGCGCGGACCGTGTGGCGCCAAACTATGATTCGGATGGCAGACAGGATATGATGCCCGGCAGAGGGGTGCGCCCCGGATGCGTTACTACAAAAAAAAACCCGCCGACTGGTGTCAGCGGGTAAAACCCTAACTCTCTTTAAGAGGTTTGGCGGAGTTTCCTGGAGTTCACGGGTGTTGTTCTTAGCGCCGCGAACTTGAAAATTGGGTATGTCTGGGGCGCCCGAGTGAAAACTGTCTCAAGTGCCGGAAAATCGATTGATTCACTTCCATCGTCGCCTGCATGATCAACAAGTCCACGCTACGCGCCGGGTCTACTGCACGGTCTGCTACTTCGTCTGCCGCATCGCCTGTTTCCCGTACCGGGGTCGCTTCGGCAGTGGCAAGCACGCCGCGGTACACGTCTTCCAGGGTGATCATGTTCGGATCACACATCAGCTTCCAGCCTTTTGTGGCTGGCTTGACCGGTTCGACCAATCCGATCAGCTGGAGTTTCTTGCAAATCTGGTTGACTTCACGTGCCGTGCGGCCGGTGTGGCTGGCGAGCCGGGCGGCGCTCAATTCCTGCGACGGGTTGCTGACAAACTGTTCCAGTATTTCAGTGGTGACACGAAACTTCTGGTCCATCAATACATCTGCAAATAGAAAATCATCCGACGCGGTCATGCTCAGTCTTCCCCTGGTAAGGTCTCGTCCGAATCCTTGGCATATCGCCCGGATTCTTTTTATCGAGGCCCGGCGTATGCGCCTTGGCTTCGCTTCACAGCTCACGATAGTGGCTGCAAGAAACTAAGGAGAACTTTATTCGGATTGAAACAAAAAAGCGATTTCGCAAGCTGGTGCAGAGTGATGCTGTTTGGTGCTAAACTAGCGTCATCTAGCATCAAAATGTAATTTTTACAAGATAATTTGTAGCAAAAAACAAGAATATTGACGCTATCTGGCCTGAGGTTTTGACGAAACGACAGGCTGCTTAGGAGGAGAGTATATGGTGGTACGTGCATTGGCAAGCGACGTGCAGGAAGTGCATGCGTCGCAGGTGGAGTTTTGTGAAAATCTGCGTCTGGCCTGTGGTTTTTTCCGTTCCGTGGCGGAAGTGTGCCGGAAACTGGAAATCAACCGGGCCCAGTTCAACCGTTACCTGAACGGCACAACCACACCGTCGGCCTTCATCCTGCAAAAGATCTGCGACTTTTTCGGCGTGGAGCCGACCGAGATCTATCTGCCGCGCGAGCAATTCCGCAAGATCATGGAATTGCGCCAGGAAAAACGCCCAACCCTGATGCCTTACAGCGAACACCTGGAACGGCTGCATCAGTTGTCGCAGGGAAAGTTTGACCGCTACCTGGGTTATTACTTCGAATACTACAATTCGATGACGGTCTATGGCCGGGTGATCCGTGGCCTGATCCGCATCTTCAAGGAAGGCGACGGCGTCTATTACCAGCGCTTCGAGCGAGTGCCGCGCGCCGCCAAGCTCGGTGAGGTCTACCGTTACAAATACCTGGGCTTTGCCTATTTTCTCAATGACCGGATTTTCCTGGTCGATTATGAAACCATCAACGGCAGCGAAATCACGCAGACGGTGTTGTTCCCCGACTACAAGAAAAAGGTGCAGCGCCTGTCCGGCCTGACGCTCGGCGTGTCGTCCGGCAATCAGCGCCCGATTGCCTGCGCGCGCATCGTACTGGAATACCTGGGAGAGACGATCGACCTGCGCAAGGCCGTGCGCCGCTGCGGCATCCTGGACCCGAAGGTGACGGAAATCGACCCCACGATTTTGCGCGTGATCGACAATTCGGTGCATATCAATCATCACCATTTCTGCACCTTGCCCGACTAGCAAGAAAGGCGGCTCGCCCAACAAATCGTTGACCGCACCAACAATTGAAATATACTGATTCCATGGCATCGGAATGGTAGCCGGGTAGTCAATGCAAACGCGCACGACGAGGCGTGGTCCGGCGATGGTCAACGTCTACGTTGGGGGACATATGAAATTCTCGATTTGCGCATTGCCTGCGCTGTTATTGGCCGCTTGCGCGTCCGCACCGCCGGCCGACATCGCCGAGCCTGCACGGCCGTCACTCTATGACGATGCCTTGTTCGCACCTGCCACCGTCTCCACCTCGCCGGAAGATATTTTCGCGCTGAGCCCTGAGATGCGCAAATTCCTCGATACACAGATCACCCGCCGGGTCACCACCGAGGGCAAGGTACCGGCGCTGGTTGACGCGCTGTTCGACAAGGGCACCATCAAGTTCAACTACAACGCCAGTGAAACCAGCAATGCCGCCGGCGTGTTTGCCAGCAAGAGCGGCAATTGCCTGTCCTACACCATCATGACGGCAGCCTTTGCCAAGGAAATGCGCATTCCCGTGCAATTCCACGTGGCGACCCTGTCCGACGTCTGGGACCGCAACAACGACACCGACTTCCTGATCGGCCACGTCAACCTGACCCTGGGCGTCAATTACACCAGAGCTGCCGAGCAGCAGGCGCAACTGGTCGACTTCACCGCCTTGAGCGACGCGCACGGGCAACTGCTGGACGACATCGGCGAAGACGTGATCGTGTCGATGTACCTGAACAACCGCGCCGCCGAAGCCATGTCCAATGACAAGGTTGATGAAGCCTATTGGTGGGCGCGCGCCGCAACGCAGGCTTCGCCGTCCTTCCTGGCTGCCTACAATACGCTGGGCGTGGTCTATATGCGCCACCACCATCCGGAGATGGCGGCGCGCGTGTTCGAGCGTGTGCTGGAACGCGAACCGGAAAACCTGCTCGCGCTGTCGAATGAATCGCTGGCCTTGAAGGCACAGGGCCGCATGGCGGAAGCGGCAACCTATGCCAACCGCCTGGCGCAGATCCAGCCCAATCCGCCGTTCTATTATTTCGCGCTGGGCATGCACGCCATGCAGCAGCGCGACTACAAGACGGCCAAGGTGGAATTCTCCAAGGAAGTCAATCGCGCGTCATACAATCATCAATTCCATTTCTGGCTTGCGCTGGCAGAATACAACCTCGGCGAATACGGCGAGACCCGGCGGCAATTGACCTACGCGATGGAAAACAGCCCGAACAACCAGCAGCATGACCTGTATGCGGCCAAGCTGGCGGCTTTGCAGCAGAAGCAGGGGATCACGAACTGAGTTTGGCAGGGAGGACGGAAGGCCGCAGATGGGAATCTGCGGCCTTTTTGTTTTTGGGAGATTGTTAAGGATTTACTGCCTTGATGCATTCCAATCGTACTAAGAGTGAGAAAGGCGCTTGGCCCGACACCACAGGGTGCTACACATGGGCGCAAAAGGGAGGCTGGATAGGGTAAAGTCTGTGCCTGGTCTCTCAGATTTTGGCCGCCACGGAATTTGCCTGATGATAAAGTCCCTTCGCTTCCTGCTGCCCCTATCCAACGCACACTGGTCACTGCGAGTGGCGCTGTGGTTTGCGATTGCCTATTTCTTCGCCTGGGGAGCGTGCAGGGAAGGATCCCAGACGCTGCCAGTGGCGGCGCTGACAGCGACGGTGTGTATTGTGTTGTGGAATAGCCATGTCCGGGAAATGCCGATTGCCAACTGGAAGTCGGCGCTGAAGGTGCCTGCGGGGGCTTTACATGATTTGCTGTTGCTGCTGTTGTGGCAGTTGCCCATGCTGATCCTGCTCCCTGCCTATGAATGCTATGGAGACCGAGCGAAGATCTTTGAAATGGTCGCGCTGTCCCCGCCTCTTTTTGCCGAGATCGAATCACGCGCCAAGCAGCATGGCTCGCTAGTGGATTCCGGCGTGGGGCTTGTAGTCCCGCATGGCAAATATCTGAGTGGTGGAATCATCAGCAAGGACGGCACCATTATTGAAATCAGCGAAAGCCCGGCGGCCGTAATCATGTGGGTGCCGGAATTTTCCGCTGGCGCCGTGACCTGGAAGTGCACCGGCTTTCCTAGGAAGTCCATGCCGGTGGATTGCCGTCATTGAGTGGCAGTTGAGCCGCCCAATTCTGGCACCATCTCAATATTGAACCACGGAGACTGATTGTGAATGACCATCAAGCCGCATCACCGAAAATCCATTCCATCGTCTGGGGCAAAATCGAAGCCGAGGGTTTGCCGACGGCGCGCGATATCAAGCTCTTCCCCGGTGGCGGGCGTGAATGGGACTGGTCTGAAACCAATACGCACCACGTTCCCGGCATCCAGATCGCTGATGTGCAGGAACTGGTGGACAAGGGTTGTGAGGTCATCATACTCACGCGCGGCATGCATCTGGTGTTGCAGACCTGCCCCGATGTGCTGCCCTACCTGAAGGCGCAGGGCATTGCCGTGCATGTCGAAGAGTCGAGCGCGGCTGCCTTGACTTATAACAAGCTGGTGGCCGAAGGAAAGCGGGTTGGTGGCTTGTTCCATTCGACCTGCTGAGACCGTGCCGCCCGTCTGATACCGAATCAAGCACCATGCGCTCCCGCGGCCGATTGAACGTCCAGCAGCAAAACAAGATCGTCGAAGACCAGATCCGCGGCGAGGCCGGCTATTGGCGGCAGCACGGCGTGCCCCAGCCATTGGCAGTTGCCGGCCAAGAGCGCGGGATTGATTGGACGAAGTCGATTGTGATCGACCTCGATATTGATTTCCCGGGCATGGCGCCGTTGTTCGGCCATCTCCTTTCCCAGGATGAGCGGTTCATCCGATTTGAAATCGACACCGACGAAACGCATCAGGTTTTCAAGGCTGTCGAGTGGTGGGAGGATGTGACGGACCGGCAAAACCTGTCGCTGCATAACCGGGGTATCGGCGCCGGCCGGGGTGCCCTGGCCATCAAGGTGCTGCATGAATTCAATGCGCCACAAAATGAAGATCCTGCGAAGACCGACTATGAATAAAATGTCCTGGGCCGATATCTTCGTCAATGTGGCCGAATTCGATTTCCAGTCGCTGCTTAGCCAATGGCCGCAAACCATATCCGGCCGGCTGCAGCCGATTGGGGGCGGGTGATGGCGCTTGATGCCCTTGTCTGGCATTCGATCTGCGCGCAATTGCTTGATTCGCCCTCCAAGTGAGCTGGAACCCGGCGCGCGTGAGCAACGTGGAACGATAAATTGAATCGAAATTTACTGATCTTCGATCTTGATGAAACGCTGGTACATGCGACTACTCAGAAGCTGTCGCGAAAGGCGGATTTCGAATACGCTTCCTGCTTTGTCTACAAACGTCCTTTTCTGCGCGAGCTACTTGTTGCGACGCAATCACTTTACGATTTTGCCGTTTGGTCATCGGCATCGCGGGACTATGTGGACGCAATCGTCGCAGAGATTTTTGGTGGCGAGTTCGACGTCAAATTCTCCTGGGCCGTCGAGCGTTGCGTTCAGCGTGTAGATCCGCATTCGGGGGGATACGTCTATATCAAGGACCTTCGACGTGTGCAGGGCATGGGTTATTCGGTGGAGCACACAATCATCGTCGATGACTCTCCTGAAAAAATAGCACGTCAACCACGCAATCACCTGAGGGTCCAACCATATTGTGGCCCGGAAGGTGACTGCGAATTGTTGCAAATAGCCGAAAAGCTAGTGCGCCTGCATCCGTAATTATTGTTTCTCATCCCCCAGCGTCCACAGCAAGCCATGGGTCAACAAAATCGGAGCCACCGTCAGGTGGTTTTCCTGCGCAATGACTTCGTTGCGCAACTGCAGGCCGGCGTAGTGGTGTGACGACAAGGCCTGGGCGAAGTCAGCTGCGTCGGCCACCATGTCGTTCTCGGTGTTGTAGCGCACATCGCCCGGATGGTTCTTCGGGGCCAGGCTTTCATAGGAGCCGGTGCCGATGTAGACACGGGCAGGCAGTTTCTTGTGGGTGGCGGCAAAGCTGCGTTCCCGGTCAAACAGGAAGCGGTTGCCGTACCACAGCGACGGGCTGCCGAGGATGTAGCCTTCGAACATGTCCGGCTCGGTCAGCAGCACATAGCTGCCGAACAGGCTGCCATAGGAATGGCCGGCCAGCACCTTGTGCGCCATGTCGGCCCGGTAGTGTGCGGCGACGAAGGGAAACACTTCGTCGGCCAGGAAACGCCGGTAGCCTTCCGCTTCACCGAATACCGGGGCCTTGCCCGGCATGTCGGACGTCATGCCACCGCCGTAGTAGGGAGTGGGCGTGTAGTCGCGGCGGCGGCTGAATTCTCCGGTGTCGCCCTTGGCGTAGGACAGGCCGACGAGTATGAATTCCGGTAGCGCCTTGCTGTGGCGGGCCACGAAGCTGCTGATCGACGCTGCCACCGGGAATGCATATGGCGCGTCGGTGATGAACACCACGGGATAGTTTTTCCTGGCGCTGCCGTAGGAGTTGGGCAGGCTCACGTACAGCTCGTAGTCCCGGTTGAGCTTTACGGCGTGGATTTGCTGCACTTCCGTGTTGGGCAGGGTGAATGGCGGCGGTGGTGCTGGTTCACCGGCGGCCATGGCGAAGCTATGCGTGAGGGCCAGCAGGACGGGCAAGAGTTGTTTTTTCAAAGAGAGCCTCAACAATTCGGTGACCCGGCATTATAGCGAGGACTTGCGCGACGACCTGCGGTGAATCGGTTCGCAGGGGCAACAGTGGAAACTTCACAGGCCAATCGATGGTCACAGGGCAGGGCCTTATTGCGCATCTTGTGCATGCCCACCAAGCCAATGGATGACCGCGCGCCCGAAAGCGAATCACTGAAGGAAGAAGCCGCCCATATTATTGAAGAGGCGCGCATGGTGCTTCCCGGGATTCAGGCGTTGTTTGGCTTTCAAATGATTGCCGTATTCAACCAGCGTTACGTCGAATTGCCGCCAATTGGCAATATCTTTCATCTTGCTTCGCTAATCCTGATCGCGCTCGCAATTGCCTTGATCATGGCCCCGGCCTCCTACCATCGGCTGGCCGAGCCGGGCCTGGCTTCGCGGCGCCTGATCCGCGTGACGTCGCGCCTGATTTGCGCCGCCATGATTCCCTTGATGCTGGGATTGATGCTGGATATCTTCGTCGTCTGCCTGTTTATGACTGCAAACCTCTACCTGAGCATGGCCCTAGCGCTTTCCTTGCTCTGTGTGTTCATCTCGGCCTGGTTTGTGTTTCCGCTTACTGTGCGCCGCTGGAACCGCAAATAGCCTGACGGCAAATCCAGCCTGCGCGAATAAACGGATTCCGCCTGTCCTACAACGCAACAGCTTGCGCTCCTATACCGGATTCATTCCCGTTCGGGCAAGCTCTTCCTTGAGAAAGCGGCAACGGTACGACGTGCTCGATGTCGCGCACTTCGGTTGCGCATTTCGGTCACGCACTTTGCGGATAATCCATGGCAAAAGAAAAGAAACTTGTTGCTTATCATTATGCGGCCGGCGGCTGGGGTTCGCTGAAGGAAGTCGGCACGGCGCTGGTTGCGCAAAAGGTACTGTTCAAGGGCGCCATGGTGTTGCTGCAGCAGAACAAGCCCAAGGGCTTCGCTTGCGTGAGCTGCTCATGGGCAAAGCCCGCGCATCCGCATCTGTTTGAATTCTGCGAAAGCGGGGCCAAGGCCACGGCTTGGGAAATCACGTCCAAGCGTATCGGCCCGGATTTCTTTGCAAAACACACGGTGGCCGACCTGCTGCAGTGGAGCGACCGCGAACTGGAATCGGTTGGCCGCCTGACGGCGCCCATGCGTTGGGACGCGGCAACGGATTGCTATCGTGAAGTGGCGTGGGATGATGCGTTTGCGGAAATCGGGCGCGAATTGCAGGCGCTGGCGCCGGAGAGCGTGGTGTTTTACAGTTCCGGCCGCGCTTCCCTGGAAACCTCTTACCTGTACCAGCTCCTGGCGCGCCTTTATGGCTGCAACAACCTGCCCGACAGTTCGAACATGTGCCATGAAAGCACCTCGGTCGGGTTGATGAAATCGATCGGGGTAGGCATCGGTACGGTGACACTGGAAGATTTTGACGAAACCGATTGCCTGTTTTTCTTTGGCCAAAATGTCGGCACGAACAGTCCGCGCATGCTGCACCCCTTGCAGGATGCGCGTAAGCGCGATGTGCCCATCATCACCTTCAACCCGATCCGCGAGCCTGGCCTGGTGCGCTTCGTCAATCCGCAGTCGCCGATGGAAATGCTCACGCCGGCGCATACGCAGATGAGCACTCAATATCACCAGGTCAAGGCAGGTGGCGACAGCGCCGCGCTGATGGGTTTGTGCAAGGCCGTCATTGCGGCTGACGACATGGCCCTGCAGGCGGGCACTGCACGCATCCTTGACACCGCCTTCATTGCCGCGCACACCGCAGGGTTCGATGAATTTGCCGCTGCCGTGCGGGCAAGCGACTGGGGCGAGATCGAGCGCGAATCGGGCTTGCCGCGCCCGGCACTGGAACAGGCCGCTTCTGTCTATATGTCGGCCAACAAGGTGATGGGTGTGTTTGGCATGGGCCTGACGCAGCACCGCAATGGCGTGCAGAACGTGCAGATGCTGGTCAATTTCCTGCTCTTGCGCGGCAATATCGGCAAGGCCGGCGCGGGCATTTGCCCTGTCAGAGGCCATTCCAACGTGCAGGGGCAGCGCACTGTCGGCATTACAGAAAAACCGGAGCTGGCCCCGCTGGACAAGCTGGCCGAACAATTCCATTTCGAACCGCCGCGAAAGAAGGGGCTCAACACGGTCGACGCCTGCAAGGGTATTCTGGCGCAGACGGTGCGCGGCTTCATTGGACTGGGTGGCAATTTTGTGCGCGCCACGCCGGAGACGGTGTTGCTGGAAGGCGCCTGGGGCAAGCTGCGCCTGAGCGTGCAGATTTCCACCAAGCTCAACCGTAGCCATCTGATTCATGGCGAGGTCTCCTATATCCTGCCCTGCCTGGGGCGCATCGAAATCGACCGGCAGGCCAGTGGCGAGCAAGCCGTGTCGGTGGAAGACAGCACCGGGTGCATGCATGGTTCGCGCGGCCCGGTCGAACCGGCCAGCGACAAGCTGCGTTCCGAACCAGCCATCGTCGCTGCCATCGCCAAGGCGGTGCTGCCGCCCAATGAGGCCGTTCCATGGGACGGCTGGGTGGCAGACTACAGCACGATCAGGGACGCCATCGCTGAAACCTATCCTGACATATTCCATGACTTCAATGCGCGCATGTGGATCCCGGGCGGCTTCCGGCGCCCCGTGCCGGCGGCGCATCGGCAATGGAAGACCGAGAGCGGCCGGGCCAATTTCACGGTGCCGGAAACCCTGCTGGAAGACCCGGACCAGCGCCCGCTGCGGGGTCGGCTGTTGCGCCTGTTCACCTTGCGCAGCGACAGCCAGTTCAACACCACCGTCTATACCGACGATGACCGTTTCCGCGGCATCTATGGCGGCAGGCGGGTCTTGTTGATCCACCCCGAAGACATGACGCGCCTGGGGTTTGCGGCCGGTGACCTGGTCGATGCCTTCACACCGTCAGACGATGGCGTAACGCGCCGCGTTGACGGCTTGAAGCTGGTGGCCTTCGACGTGCCCCGGCAATGTGTCGGCGGCTATTACCCCGAATGTAATCCCCTCATTCCACTGTGGCACCACGCGAAGGGAAGCATGGTGCCGGCGGCAAAATCGATCGCAATTGAACTGTTCAAATCGGGTGACCGATGAGACTTGCCAGAACCTGGCTGATTGCGCTATCGCCTTTACGCTAATTTCACTTCCCCCACTGAAACACTGAAGGAGTCAACATGAGCTATCTCGAACGCGATCCCTATGGCATGTACCGAAACCAGACGGGCCCAGGCCCGCGCCTGATGGGGGCCGATACCCTGATCGGTGACGACGTCTATAACCGCCAGGAAGAAAAGCTGGGCGACATCAAGGAAATCATGCTCGATACGGCCAGCGGGAAGATTGCCTATGCCGTGCTGTCTTATGGCGGCGTGCTGACGCTGGGCGAAAAGCTGTTCGCGGTGCCGTGGCAAGCACTGACGCTGGACACGGAAAACAAGCGCTTCATCCTCGACGTGAGCAAGGAACGGGTCAAGGAAGCACCCGGTTTCAACAAGGATGAATGGCCCGACATGGTGAACCCGTCGTGGACGCAATCAGTCAATACCTATTACGGCGTGCGCGCCTGAATCGACGCCGTCTGATATGTCACACCCGTGGCAGCAATCCCGTAGGTAATGCGGGATTGCTTAATCGATCTGGCGTATCAGACCGCAACAAATGTGGTGCAAGCCGGAACTAGATTTCGTGTCGCGAGTCCGAGGAGTATGAGATGCGATTGCGGCCTTCCGGCTCAACACCGGGGGCGGGAATTGCGGTTCAGATTCGCGGTTCAGATTCGCGGTTCAGATTCGCGGTCCAAATTTGTGGTGCAAATCCGAGGCCAGGGTTCGAACCCAACATTGGCCCATTGAGAAAGATCTCACCTTCCACCATTGATCCAGGAGAAAGAAAATGCTCTATACCATTGCGCTTGTACTACTCATCCTCTGGGTGCTTGGCCTCGTGTCGGCCTATACCCTGGGCGGCTTTATCCACGTCTTGCTGGTGATAGCCGTGGTCATGATCCTGATTCGCCTCATCAGCGGTCGCGGCGTATAGCCGGCGATTTGGGCAAAGGTGCGGGGCTCGCCGCAGAAGCTCGCGCACCGCTCCCATATTCAACATGTGTTCCTCACGTGTTGCTAACGTATCCTACAAGCGGCCATCCCACTTTCCTACAAGAGCGCCATGCTGCGCGTGCTATGCTGGAGCGGCACCGCAATCCATTCCATTTACAGTGACGCGCGCTTGACCTGGCCAGGGCCATTGCGGCTATGCGCCACGGTTGTGTGCCCCGGCTGTTCAACCCATTACCGGCTTGAGGAAAAGCCGCGCCCGCGCCACGATATCGGGAACCGCACCCTCTTGTTGCCTATCGTTGCTTATGATTGCCAAGCCGCAAAGGATGGAACAGGACGAACCGTGCCAAGACGCCGCAGTAAATCCAGTTTGAGCAAGACACTCACAAGCATGTGGCGCAAGATGGCAAAGTCCACGGCGCGTTCCACGTCGCAGGCCATACGCAACACAATAAGCAGCACATTCAAGAACACACCCGGGTTGGGCAAGGCAGGCAGCGTGAAAACAAAGCGCACAGCTTTACACGGCACGCTTGCCGGCCTGGCCTTGGGTAAAACGGGCGCGAGGCGATACCGGATTTACCAGCCAGCAGGGGTGCGCAAAACCGAGCGTTTGCCGCTGATTGTGATGTTGCATGGCTGCGGACAAGACGCCGATGCGCTGGCGCGTTGCAGCCGGATGAACAAGCTTGCCGAGTCCAGGCGCTTCCTGGTGCTGTACCCCGAACAAGATCGCACTGCCAACTCGCAGAATTGCTGGAACTGGTTCAGCACGCGTTCTGGCCGGGCCCAGCGTGAGGTCGAATCGATCCAGGCGGCAGTGGAGCAGATTTGCCTTTTGTACCCGGTTGATCCGGCACGTATTGCTGTTGCAGGCTTGTCGGCCGGGGCCGGCATGGCGGCACTGTTGGCGACGCGCTACCCCGCGCGCTACCGGGCGGTGGCCATGCATTCCGGCGTTGCACCGGGCAGGGCGCATTCTTCGGCAACGGCGATGGCGGCCATGCGGGGGCGCGGGCCGGCCGGCGCGCTGCCTGCTTCAATCTTGCCCGGGTCGGCCTTGCCTGCCTTGCTGGTGATCCAGGGCAGTGAAGATCGCGTTGTTGCGCTCGTCAATGGACGGCACGCGGCGCAGATGTGGGCCGCGCAATGGCACGCAGCGCCAACTGCGGCGCGCCAGGTGCAGCGTGGCCAGCGTTACCCGGCCATGGTGACGGATTACCGCGCGCATGGCCGCATCGTGGTGAGCCTGTGCGAGGTGCAGGGGTTGGGCCATGCCTGGAGCGGCGGTCCTGCTGGCCAGCCCTACAGTGACCCGAAGGGGCCTGATGCTTCCGCCATGATCTGGGCCTTCGCCAACAGGCAATTTACCCTGGTTTCATAGCAGCGCCGGGTTCGCATGGCCCTGCCGCGACTGCGCGGTGCGTTCCAGCGACACTTCGTGCGACAGTTCGGCGCCGTACAGGAATATCTGCGCTGAATAATAGAACCACAGCAGCAGCACGACCAGCGCGCCGGCAATGCCGCCGCCAAAGGCCGGTGCGATGGTTTGCGAACCCAGGTAGCCGGCAATGGCTTCCTTGCCGACCAGGTACAGGCAGGTGACGACGGAGGCACCGCTCCACGCATCAACCCAGGCAACGTGCCGGGCCGGCAAAAGTTTGTACAGGATGGCCAGCAGCACCAGGATCAGGGTGCCGGTGATGGCATTGCCGGCCATGCCGACCAGCATGGTGGAAACGCCGAACTGGGCCAGGTAGCGCGTGTCGGCAGCTTGCAGCAGGGTGGAAGTCAGGACGGAAGCCCATAGCGCCACGCCCAGCACCGCCAGCACACCAAATGCCATCAGCCGGCTCGTGACTACGCTGGCAACCGCTCCGGCCTTGCTCTTTCCCCAGATGAGATCGAGGCTGCGCCGCATTTCAACGAAGACGGTCGAGGCGGTGACGAGACTGGTGCCCAGCGCCACCCAGGCGAACCAGTGCGCGCTGTGGCTGCGCACGGCGTAGTGGGCGATGGCAATGGTGGTGCTGGCGGCATCGGGGCCCCACAGCATCTGGATCTGGGATAGCAAGGCTTGGCGTGCGGCGCCGGGGTCCAGCGCAAAGCCGGCCATTTCCAGCGTCACGGCGACAGCCGGCGGCAGGGAAATCAACGCATAGAATGCAATGGCGGCACCCATGGACGAGGCGCCGTCGCGGGCCCAGGCCATTGCTGCACGGCCAAGAAGACGCAGCAGCAAGAAGAGGACGGATGAGCGGGGCATGGGCATTCCTTCACCTGCCGCCGATGGCAGGGATGGCAGGAATAGACCTACAAGAGAAGGGGCCGATGGATGATTGCCTTCCGTGGCAGGAGGGGTAGGATTGGTAAGGTGGCATGGTAGCAGGTGGTGTGGGCATCTATCGTGTGACGGGCAGTCCTGCCAGTTGTTCCCTAGGCAGTTTCTCACCCGGCTTCCTGATCTTGCAACGCGCTTTGCAGGCAAGGTTCGCCACTCCCCCGACATTTCAAGGATGGATCATGCGCATCGCCAATCCCGTAGCAAAGCAAAAGCACAAAAAAGATTCCCAAGGCGTTGCCGAAGGTGCGCCCATCGTTACCGAAGACCAGCCCGGCATGCCTTTGCCCCACGAACATGACGAATCGCATGGCAGCCAGGGTGGCGGGCCCCGTCGCATCATGCGCCAGGCAAAGCACGACATCGAGCGTGGCGTGGTTGATACCGACCGGCGCGGCAGCTACGGCCTGGGCGAGCACGAGGGCTTGAAGGGCGAGCCCAAAAAGCCTTGAAGCCGGGCACAACATCATTCTGGAGGCCAACCATGACGCAAAAGTACAGCGAAGCCGCAAAAGAAAAGATCGGTGAAACCATGAAGCAATGGAAAGAGGGGAAATTGAAAAGCGGAACCAGCGGAAAGACCGTCAAAAGCCGGAAGCAGGCCGTCGCCATCGGCATTTCCGAAGCACGCGAAGAAGGCGACAAGGTGCCGAAGAAAAGAACGTCCCATTGATGTGGTGCCTGATGCCACACATTCACGCATTGCTGCAGATATTGTGCATCGGTGTTGTGCCTGAAACTTAGAACCCGTTTCAAAATGAACATGGCGTTGTTGTCGCGCCTTGCCGTACAGTTGTACTGCCTGCGGCGCTCCGCCTAGCCCTGCTCATTTTGAAACGGGTTCTTAGTCCGGCGCGCCTGCCGTCTTTTCCGGCGTCGGCACATCAAAACCATTGAGCGTAATGGAGATCATGCAATACAGGCCGATCAGATAGATCAGTTCGGCCGTGCCGGCTTCGCCGAAGCGCGCGACGGCGTTTTGATACAGCAGCTCGGGCAGCGTGCCGCCACGCAGCATGGATGACACGACTTCATAGGCGCAGCAGGCATCGTCGTCCAGCGTTTCAGGGCGCTGCCCGGCCACCACACTGGCGATGGTCTTGTCATCGAGCCCGCGTATTTCGGCCATGAGCACGTGCGCGTAAAGTTCGTAGCCGGAACGGAAACTGGCGCCGGTGGCGAGAATGACGATCTCGCGCACGGGCTTGGGCAGCGTGGAAGTCTTGGGACTCGACAGCGCCTTGACCAAATCCCACATCGGGCCGCCAATCGCAGGGAACCGCAGCCAGGGATTCCATGGCCCGACCAGTTCACCGCTTTCGCTGATGGCAGTGAAACCCTTGAAGTTGGTTTCAATGCCTTCCTTCATGTCCTTGTAGAGGGGCTTTTGTTCTGGTGTCAGGTCGTCCGGCCGAATCAATGAGAGTCGCATGGCAATGGTTCCTTGTCGTTGGTGGTGAAACCATACGACAGCGGATTGCATGGAAGGGTTCGATTCCAGAACGACATTCCCGCTCACATCGCAGCCTGCTCCAGCAGCCAGTCGCGGAACGCTGCCAGCCTCGGCAGGGCGGCACACTCTGGGCGATAGACCACGTAGTAGGCCAGCGCCGAAGCGACGGCAATGTCGGGGAACAGGCGCACCAGCCGGCCCGAAGCCAGGTCGTCGTGCGCCATGACGCTGCGGGCCAGGGCCACGCCCTGGCCATCGACCGCGGCCTGCAGGACGGCGGCCGAGTTGTTGATCTTCATGCCGCGCCGGGTGGCCGCCTCGGGCACGCCGGCGGACTTCAGCCACATGTCCCAGGATGGAAAGCCGGCGTGCTCATCCATCGACAAGTCATGGATCAGCGTTTGCCCGACCAGGTCCTTCGGCTTGCGCAGTTGCCGGTTTTCACTCAGCAGCCTGGGTGAACACACCGGGTAGACTTCTTCGTTCATCAATAGCTCGGCGCTGAGGCCGGGCCAGTTGCCGGTGCCATAGCGCACGCCGATATCGACCCGCTGCGCGACGAAGTCCACAGGCTTCAGGCTGGTGTCGAGCCGCACGTCGGTGTCCGGCCAGGCAGCATGGAAACTGTCGATGCGCGGCAGCAGCCACTTCGCTGCAAATGCCGGGCTGACCGTCACGGTGAGCACGCCATTGGGTGCCCCTTCCTTGAGCCGTTCCAGCCCCAGTGTGAGCCGGTTGAGGCCGGCCCGGATGTCGGGCAGGGCGCGTTGTGCCGCTTCGGTGGCGATGAGCCGTGCGCGTCCGCCGCTGCCGCGCACGAACAGGGGCGTGCCCAGCCAATCTTCCAGCGTGCGCACCAGTTGGCCGACTGCGGCCGGTGTGACATGCAATTCGATCGCTGCGGCAGAAAAGCTTTGATGCCGGGCGCTGGCTTCGAAGGCGCGCAAGGCGTTGAGGTGGGCGAGTGACTTCATTGATATAAAGATTTTCTTTTAATTAAAGATACTTTATCTCATTTGCAGCTTACCCGGGATCGGATAAAAATGCATCCCATGCCGAGACGAAATCATGCATTAAATAGCTGATCGTCAGGGCGGCATCAAATCTTTCCCTGCATGGCATGGCGGCATGCGCCGGGGCTTTGCACGGATCACCAAATTGAATAGCTTTTCTTTTAGATGAAAGAGGTGTGGCAATGGGTAATGAATTCAAGGGCAGGAAGCTGCTGGGTTTGCCATGCTTGTGAACGCAGATTTCTCGTGCCGTGCCATTGTGGCGCCGCATCAGTATCGCTGGGTTGCCTCGCCCCAGGGCGGGGTGGAGCGCGTGATGCTGGACCGCGTGGGTGCGGAAAAGGCGCGCGCCACCAGCATCGTGCGTTACGCGCCGGGTTCGTGCTTCCCGTTGCACCGGCACCCCGGCGGCGAAGAGATCCTGGTGTTGTCTGGCACGTTTTCCGAAGATGGCGAAGATTATCCCGCCGGCTGGTATCTGCGCAATCCGCCGGGCTCCGGCCACCGGCCTGCGAGCCGCGAAGGGGCGCTCATTTTTGTGAAGCTGCGGCAGATGCCGCAGCAAGAGCAAGGCCGTGTGCGCCTTGATACGCGCGACCCTGCGGCCTGGCGGCGCATGGGCAAGCGCGACATCTGCCCCTTGTTTTCCGGTGCGTCGGAATCGGTCTGCCTGCAAATATTGGCGCCGCATGAACTGCTGTTCGATGCTGTTCTGAGCATGTCAGCCCTGCAGGGAATTGAATTGCTGGTGCTGAGCGGCGCAATCGTGATGGGTGGGCAGTGCTACCCGCATGGAAGCTGGATGCGCCTGCCAGCCGGCGACGTGCCGGAGATGGTTGCCGGTGCCGACGGGGTGCGCTTTTATCTGAAGACCGGCCACCTGGCCGGCAATGACATCGGGAGGAGTGGACTTTGAAGCTTGTGCGCACCGCCATCGTCGGCGCCGGCTTGAGCGGCCTGTATGCCGCCTGGCTTTTGCAGCGTCAGGGCGATCGGGATACTGTGCTGCTGGAAGCACGCGAAGCGCCCGGCGGCCGTATTGCGTCACCCGACACGGGGCGTGTCGACCTGGGGCCGACCTGGTTCTGGCCCGATTTTCAGCCCGAGCTAGGACACTTGATCGAAGAACTGGGCCTGGAGAGTTTTGCCCAGTTCGACAGCGGCGACATGGTCATGGAACGTTCGCCTGACGAGCCGCCTTTCCGCACTGTCGGCTACACCAACTCGCCACCTTCCATGCGCCTGATCGGCGGCATGGGGCGCTTGATTGAGGCCTTGAGCGGCAGACTAGATCCGGCGAAGCTGCACACCGGCCAGGTGGTACGCCGCCTGTTCGCGCGGGATGCGCATGTCGAACTGGACAGCGAAGCAGCCGATGGTTCCGTCACCACGTGGTGTGCAGAACGGGTGTTGCTGGCGCTGCCGCCACGTCTCGCTGAAGCGGGCATCAACTTCGAGCCGGCACTGCCTCCTGCACTGGCTGCGCAATGGCGCGCCACGCCGACGTGGATGGCAGCGCAGGCGAAATACATTGCCGTCTACAACAAGCCATTCTGGCGCGAGCGGGGCCTGTCGGGAGAAGGCCGCAGTGCGCGTGGGCCGCTTGGTGAAATTCATGATGCCTCCATGCCGGGTGGTGGTGCGGCGCTGTTCGGATTTTTTGGTGTGCCGGCGCAAGTTCGCCGGCGGCTTGCACAAGGCACGCTGCGCATGCATTGCCGCGCCCAGCTGGTGCGCATGTTCGGCGTTGAAGCCGCCACGCCGCGCGCCGAATTCATCAAGGATTGGGCCGATGAGCCCTATACCTCTACCGAAGCCGACCTGCAAGCGGCTTCGCACCATACCCAGTCGCCACCGACCGGGGCCGCGTCCGGCCCTTGGCAGGGGCGCCTTACAGGCATTGCCAGTGAATGGTCGCCGCAGTTCCCCGGTTATGTGGCGGGTGCCATAGAGGCGGCTGGGTTGGCGGTGCGGGCCTCGAAGGCCCGCAAGCTGTGATTTGATCAAGTCTTGGGGCATGGAGCGGCCAAGAGTTTGATTATCGAATGATCAAGCTCACCATTCCTTGCCCCTCAATGGACTTGAAAAATTCACCAGATCGACGATAATATGTTCAATATATTGAACATATTAAGAATTGATATCATGCAACTTCGTGAAGTAGGCATGCACGTCCATGACAAACGGAAGGAGCTCGGGATTAGCCAGGCTCAGTTGGCGAAGCTCGCGGGCTTGTCCCGTACGACCGTGAACCAGCTTGAGAGCGGCGCGCTTGAAGACTTGGGCTATACGAAGCTGAACCAGCTGCTAAGCATCCTAGGCCTGAGCTTTGACGCCAAAGTCAGGTTGAGAAAGTCACCGGCGCTCAAGATGGCCGCACAGACCGCCAGCACGAGCTATAAGAAGATTCTTACTTCTGACGTGCTGAAAGATATTTTGAAGTCAGGAGTGGTGCCCGACGACTTCAAGCCGCATGTGATGGCGCTTTTGGACGAAGCGCCCTTGCCGCTGGTTGTTGGCGCGATTCACGAAGTTTCAATCGAGACCAACACGCCCGCCAAGACAGTCATGAAGCACGTCTCAGCATTGGCAAAGACGCTTCATACACATAGAGCTGTTTGGTGATGGCAAACGAAAAGACTTGGGAAGGCCTCTTCCAAAACGCTTTGCGCCTGGTCGACGAGATCCATACCCACGGCACCAAACATCTCTTCTGGACCTTCGGTGGTGGAACGGTGCTGATGCGCAAGTATCGGCACCGCTTAAGCAAAGACATCGATATTTTCGTGCCCGATCCTCAAGCGCTGAACTATGTTAACCCGCGCTTGAGTCAGGTCGCAGAGGATATGACAACCCATTACGACGAGGCAAACGGCTTCATTAAACTGTTCTTGGCCGATGGCGAGATCGACTTTGTCGCATCTCCGAACTTGAGCGGGAACCCTTACGCAGACGAGGAAATTTTTGGCCGCATCGTGCACGTCGAGACCGCGACTGAGATCGTGGCCAAAAAATTCTACCATCGCGGCAATCGGCTACTTGCCCGCGATATGTTCGATTTCGCTGTGGTTGCCGAAAAAGAGCCCGACGAGCTGCTAAAGGCCAGCAAATTTCTGATCCGCTATATCAAGCCTATCAAGGAAGCGCTAGCAGGCGATCTTACCAACCTCCGCTTGCAATTCGACGCAATCGAAACGCTTTCCTACAACCCAAGCTTTGATCAAGTGCGTGACGTCGTCATTCAGAAGCTGGACGATGCTGCACAATATGTTGAAGAACAGGGAAATGGGCCTCCAGCTTCGCACGGGTAGCGCTGGTATTGATTGCAAATGCCCATGTTATTTTGATTCCAATCAGAGCCTTGTGGCAGGGCCTTGTGCCTGCTGCGGTGCCAGCTGGTTTTGCGCCGGTTTCGCCGGATCGGCCTGGGCGGCCATGTGGTTGGCGTGCTGAAGAGCCTGTTGTGATGCATGGGTATTGAGTCCGGCGGCGATTCCCGCATACATGGCGGCAGGGTCATCCGAGAGCAGTGCGGCCAGCATATGGTCCGTGGTCTCTTTGCGGCTGGCGTGGACGGGTAATGCCGCTGCCGTGTCCGCAGTCAGGGTGCTGGTTTTGTCGTGCCCGTTGTGCACGGCGTCAACATCGGCCCCATGCACCGTGCCGTGAGGTTGGGGTGCGGGTTGTGGTGGCGTCGGCTGTTGGTGCTGCTGTTGCATGTCCTGGTACTTCTGTCCCACCAATGCCGCTGCATAGTGGCGGTTGGATTGCATGTGGTTCTGGTGTACCTGGTTCAGGCGGGCCAGCTCCTCCCCTTTGGCGGTGGTGGTTTGATTCACCGATAACGGGCCTTCGACGGTGGCAATGTCCACTTTGTCGGTGCGCGTGAATTCTCCCTTGGGATTGCGCTCCCAGACGTTTCCTGTCACGGGGTCTTTCACATGGATTTCGCTCGGAAGGTGCAGGGCATTGGTCACCGCCTCCGGCACGGGCCTGTCATCGCGGGCAAAGCCCCGGCCCACGTAGTCGGTCATATAGGCCTTGGCCAGGTTGTCCGCATAGTGTTCGTTCGCGTCGCGCCGGACGGCCGAAATTTGGTCAAGCTGCTTGCCCAGTTCTCCCTTTACGGGCTCATCGTGCATGCGGATGATGCCCATTTGGTTGGGCACTTGCACACTGTCGAAGGCCTTGGTCGCCCAGCCGTTCCCGGTATGGTTGTATTCGGTTTTTTGTCCGTTGGCATCCGTCAGGGTAATGTGCTGGGTATCGAGATGCTGCGGATTGGCCAAGGCCAGTTCGGTGACGGCGCTGACGCGCTTGTATTCCAGTGTGGCGATCTGGTCTTGCGGGGCAGGCTGGTTTTGGTGAATCCAGTTGGAGGTTTCCCATTTGCCGTTGGCGTAAGCATAGGTATGGCCGTCATTGCCCACCTGATGATTCATTTCATATTGGGTGTAAGCCCGGGCGACGGCTTCGCCACCAAAGGCGCCGATAGCGCCGCCAACGGCGCCCGTCACCAGGGCGCCGGGGCCCGTCCAGGAACCGGTGGCTGCGCCGTAGGCGGCACCTGCTACAAAGCCGCCTATCACTCCGCCGCTGGTGCGGCCAACGTAGTCATGCAGAAGGGCGTCGGCGCCGAACTGATTGCCTTGGGCGCTCAATGCCGTATATTTCCTTTCGGTGTCCACGGCGTCGTAGACCATCAGGCCTGCCCCGACAACGCCTGTGCCTTTGGCGAAGGTTTGAAAGCCGGGGGTGACGGCGATGCTGGCGTCTGCTATGCCCACTTGTCTCAGGAAGCTGACAGGTTCCTGAAAATGCGGTGCAGCCTTGACAATGAACTCGCCAGGGCGCGCTGGGTCGCTATGCAATTCACGGCTGCCAATTGGCACGGATGTATTCAGACGCTTGCCGTCTTTGACAATTTCGCCCAAGGCCTTAGATAGGGGATAAACAACCTCGGGCTTGTCGATGTTCGACGCACCAATTTTATCGACGATATGCTTCCCTGACACACCGACTATGTTCGGATCTGCGCCCTGGGTAACCTCGTGCAGCATGGCAGGAAGCTCCGCATTAGGCCAGATGGCCTTCGGGCGTTTGGCTTGAGTAAGGCCTTCCGTGAAGGGGACTACTATCCGGACGTTTGGGTCGAGAGCGACGTTTTGAGCGAGCAGAGCGGAATTATATTCGAAGAAGGCGAGCCTAGAATCGTCGTGGATGTTGGCTGCAATCCATTGGGTAGATTGCCCCTGCAGATCCCAGTCGCCAAAACTTTTGCTGTTTTTGCGTAAGAACTTATTTCTTGCTTGTAAGTTTTCGTCTCCGCCAGAATTGAATATGGCATCGGTCTTGCCAGGCAACGCAGAAAAGGAACGGTTTTTAATGTCATTTAATTCGTTGATCGCCTGCCCTTGTGCCATCTCAGGATGTAAGCCGGTTGCTTCAAGATCAGGGCTCACGCATCAAACCTCGTTAACAATCAAGGAGTTGCATAAGGGGTTGTAAACGATAACAGAAAGCGGTTAACTGATGCTTTTCGAGAGGAAGAGCATGCGTGTTGAAATCGATCTGGAAACGTTGCAGGACTGTTTTGCCGATTTGCCGGACCCTAGAGTGGTCGGACGCACGGCACATCGC
>Ga0134128_10000797_pt1 | contig 42648 bp, 63 predicted proteins | sample KB31754_FD_96462 | JGI IMG/M metagenome (GOLD analysis project Ga0134128, IMG submission 96462) | Terrestrial soil microbial communities with excess Nitrogen fertilizer from Kellogg Biological Station, Michigan, USA - KB3-175-4 | ecosystem: Environmental > Terrestrial > Soil > Unclassified ...
GACGGGCGGCTCTCGCCTGCTCTTGCTCGCGCGCTAGTTCATCGCTAATCCGCACAATCTCTTCATCTGACATGGAAGCGAGCTTTGACCGAATAACTGACTTCATCTCAGCGCCGAATGCGCTGGCGGCTCTCGCCTGGGCGATGAGACGGAGAATGATCCTGTAATTCTCGCAGACGCCGCATTCGCATGGAAGGTTGAATCCGTGCGCCCGATCCAGCGACGACTGCACCTTCGCGGCCAGCGCGTCAAACTCCTGCTCACTCAGCGGCTCCGGCGTCACGGGAGGCGGGATCGGATCAGTAGGCGTCATGGGCGCTCCGTAGGCTTGTAGCGTGCTGACAACTTGTCGGCCTTCGCTTGGGCCGCGTTCGCCTTGTCCTGCCACTTGCGAGCGTCAAGAACGGGCTTCAGTAACTGCACCACGGCCTCTAACTCTGGCGTGGACTGCACCGAATCAATGACCTGCTGGGCCAGCCTGTAGGCACGCGCGGGCGGATGTTCAACGTCTGGAGTCATCAGGGCGTCGGCTCCTTCGGGGCGCTGGCGAGTTCCGGTTCGTCGAAGAACTTCTCGCTCAAGCGCAGCCAGCTTTCAATCTCAAACCACGCATCGCCGAGCAGCATCCACTCCATGCCGCAGTCGGTGCAGCGTCGGTAGTCGTCGGTGTATTCTCCGTGCTGATGCGTGCAGGCCGTCATTTCGCGTCTTTGTGAACGTCGGACCAGAGACAGCCGTTGTCGGGATGCGATGGCTGCGAGGCACCGATGTCGGTAGTAACCCGCACATTGCACCACGCGCACGAGCCGGACCATTCGCGGCTGAAGTTGCCAGTCCGCTTGAACCCGACGGTGCGCGTCGTCGCCAGCCACGGACTCGGCAGCTTCCTCACCCGCTCCCGCAGCGTGGCCCCGTCCGACTCGGCTTGGCGCACGCGGGCGATGATCTTCTCGGCCAGCGCTCCGTAGTCGTCCACTTCGCCATCGAACAGGGCGGCGCTTAGGGTGTGAAGCGCCTTGAAGGATGCGGCGTGTGCCTCTGAAAACTCGCCGCAACGCACGACGAGCCGGTCGATTTCGGCCTTCGCATCGCTAGAGATCGTCTCGGCCTGCTCGGCACGGTGCAACAGCGTGGCCCCGTCAGCACGGAGACGCGAGACTTCCGCGAGAAGGTCGGGCACGTCGTCACGCGAATCAGCCAATTTGTCTAACGTCTCTGCAATTCGGCACGCCCAACAGTGACTCGCTGGAAGGCGATATTCCTCATTCGGACTGAGACAGTAATCCGCAATCGTGTCGGCGTCATCGCGCAAGAGATCGGCCGTCCACGTCGCCTGTGTCTCTCGCCGCTGAATCTCCTTCAGCCGCTCCTCACTCATCCCCTCGGGCCGGGGCGCACTCTGGCTAGACACCACACATACCCTCACATTCCATCGCAGCGAACAGATTTGGATCATCGGCCTTCGGTGCCTCCGTGACGGCCTCCATCAACGGCACGCGCGCTCGGTGCATAAACTCTTGGGCGCGCATCCCTCGGCTGTGCCCCGTCCGAAGCGCCGCGTCTATCTGGACAGCATCTGCGAACTCGTTCGGGCGTTCGCGCTTCATCGTGCGCCAGAACTCACCGTCATGAAACGGGCAGCCGATACATGCCGACTTCGGCGGTTCTTGAAAGCCGTGCGCCTTGAGCCACGCCACGCAATCGGTGCGCGACATGTTGCGTTCCACAAGCGGCCAGCGATTGACGATGTAGCGTTGCCGTGCGTCCTTCATCCGCGAGGCTTCGTCAGTGGAGATCCCAATCCACATTTGGAACGTGCCGGCCGGGATGTGGTCACGCCGGCCAGCACCGATGATGCGCCGCAGTTCACGAGCAATCGGCTTGAGCTTGTATTCGGAATGTGCATTGCCGTTGGCCCATCCCCCTTCGGCCGCGCTCGTCGAGCGTGAACCATGGGACCGCTGCGAATCGTTGCGCAGATGTCGCGCAACTCGGCCAACATCACCGTGCGTGTCGGCGTCGGATCGGTGCGAGATTGAATCTTCCAGCGCATGGTCATCGGGTCTTCCCACTGCACCGCAAACTTGTTAGCGAACCGCTTCATCCCTCCCCCTTCCCGGTCACGCCGCACACCCTTGAGGGCGCACGGTCAGTCATCGGCCAGACTCCTGCGAGCAGTGATCACACAACGTCAGGCCGTTGACGACGTTTTCGTTGCCTGGAACGCCGCCGCGCTTGCCGTGACACTTCGCGCAGTTGTCGCGCATCGCCGTCTTGGGCACAAGGGCCGTTTCACCCGGATTGAGCCAGCGTGGGCCAGCAAGCCGCGTGCGGTCGATCGCGCGAATCCGATACCGCTTCGGCGTCTGGCCAATTACTTCGACCTGCTGCCGTGTGCGGCCTTCCCAGCCGTCGAGTAACAAATAACCTATGATCATGCCCTCCCCCTTCCCGGTCACGGGATCGTGCCCGTCAGCGTGTTCTTCCCAGACGCCAGTCAGAATCGTGTATCCCACCGTCTCACTCCTTCTCCCGCCGGTCACGGGATCGCGAACGACGCAGGCGATGTGCCGTTGTTGATAACCGGGAACGGCGATCCCGAGGAGGGGCTGGGTTGAGCAGCCACCCGCCGCCAGCGGCTTTCGCCGCACTTCCATCGCCATGCGTCGATCGCGATCTCGGACCTCCCCTACTTAGATCTCAACGTCTTCGAACATCGCGAGCATGCGGCTGATCCAATCGATGGCTGCGCCCGTGTTGATTTGCCGCGGCGTCACGCGCAAGACCCGCCAGCCCTCGATCGCCGCCTCGTTCGCCTTCTCACAGTCACGCTCGAGTCCCATCCCGCGCGTGTGACGACCGCCCACAAATCCGCCGCCATCCACTTCACAGGCGATGCGTTTCGCCGGCCACGCCAAATCGAATCGCCAACGTCGAGTCTCATGAAATCGATACTCGCAATGGGGCAGGTCGAGCTCGAGCTGTCGGCACTGCGTCACCAGCCCATCGGCCGCATTCGCCACTGGCATCTTGAACTTGTTCCCCGCCTTCAGCCGCAGGGGGCTCACGTCGTCCTCGCGCCGGAGGGAGACTCGATCACGTCCCAACTGCCAACTCGACGAAGGCCGCCAACGTAGATGCCGCCGTTCTCTGCGAAGTCGATGTCGCGTGAATTGAGCGCGTGTTGACGCTTCACTTCGTTGTAGAGCGAGTGATACGTCAACGGCCTCGGTAATTCCACTGACCAGGACTTGTGGCCCGCGCCGACATCCGTAAACTGCACTTGGACTGTCCTCATCTCGTCACCAGCGCCAGATTCGTGCTCTTGACCCCTGACCGGCCGCAGACGCCACATTGCAGTTCCACGCTCCGGCACGTCGGCGTCTCCTCGCGTGAAATCTCGATCACCGTCGGGCCAGTCGGGCATTGATTCACCGGCCCGCACACGCAGGTCGTCAGCAGCCAGTTCGGTGATGGCGTGAGCGTGAAGCGATCCAGCTGCGTCATGCCGACCCTCTCATATCGGACAATTGCGCCTCGATCCGCCGCACCATCGCTCGCTCGCGTGCCCAGCGCCGCCGATGCGCGACGCGACACCGCGCACAGCGGAGCGACCGACACAGCGCTCGACGGCCGCAGCGGCAGCGCCTCATGACGCCTTCCTGGCCTGTTGCGCCGCCTTCCGGCGCGCAACAACCGGGTTCCGCTGCCAGCACGTGCAGCGGACGACGAACGTATGCGACGGATGGTTGTCGCGGCGGCCGCAGTGCTGCGCGTCGAGCTGCTGCTCATGCGGCGGCAGCGCCCGGCCGGCGTGCGGCCCCGACCCGCCGCAGCGCACCGTCTGCCAACCGCTCGGCTCGTCGTGACACGCCACGCAGAAAAAGCGCGGCCCGTCGTCGTCCGACTTCGGCTCGGGCAGCATCCGCGCGGCCTTCGCCACCGCCTCGTCCGCCTTCGCGATCTGCCCGACGCGCTCGCGGATCGCCGGCGCCGACGGGAGCGCCGATTCGTAGTCCTTCCGCGTGACGCGCGCCAGGTCGAAGCACGCACGCTCGACCATCACCGGGTCGAGATCGCCGAGCGCGTCCTGATAGACCAGCACCGTCGGGGTGTCGATGCTCGATCCGCGCGCCAGGGCGAGCTGCGCGACGGCCCAGCCAATCGCCTCGGTGCTGTCCAATTCGGGCAGCGCGTTTGGGCGCGTGAAGCGCGAGATCGCCGTCGTCACACCTGCCTCCGCGCGGCGAAGGCAGCGCTCAACGCCGCCATCGTCGAGTGGCCTTTCGTGTGCGGCGACGGCGCGGCCGGCGCGACGGCGGGGTGTGCGGCGGCCCACACGGCCCGCCAGAAGTCGTACGGCTTGTCGCCGGGCACTCGGTCGCCGAGCGTGCTAATCGTCGCGTCTACGAGCCGCGAGACGTGCGCCTCGGCCTCCGTGCGGTCGCCGCCGAGGCGTAGGTACCACTCCTCGGCCAGCTTCGGCGGCACGCAGATCCCGCGCTCGCACGCCGCCCAGGTGCCCTGCGGGCAGAGCGTGTGATTGCCCATGAGGCCCGTGCGGGGCCGTGGCTTCGGTCGCGTGAAGCCGCCGGCTGGCGCGATGGCGATTGGTTCTCTCGCGCTCTCTCCGGTAGAGCCAGATCCCGCAGACTCAGACTCATACGCAGACTCATACTTCGCGTCCCGCCCGCGCGCGCGTAAGGGCGTCTGAATGGATTCCGACTCGGAATCCGGCCGGACAGGCCGAATGGATTCCGACTCGGAATCCGGCCGGACAGGATCGACCTGTCCACCGCGCCGCGCTTGCTTTCTCACTCGATCCTGATGTTGGTATGCCTGCACCTGGGCCTTCGTCGGGTTGTGGTCAAGGAAGTCATGGATTCGAAAACCCTCAGACTCGACGCTCCATAGCCCGACGCGCACCAGTTCGCCCGCTAGTGCGTACGGCCCCCGCTGACCCGCCACGAGCGTCGCGACCTTGGCCCGCGGGATAAACCCGTCCGTGAGCGTGCGACGCGCGTAGAGCAATCCTGCGAGCCACAACCACCCCGCCTGTCCGACCTGCGGGCCGAGGTTGAGAAACTTCGGATGGTCCGTGAGGCAGTCATCAATCGACGCTTTGCCCATCAGTTCCGCCCCTTGACGACGCACATGTGTCGGATATTGTCAATCGGTTCAGTAGCGCGCGCGTGCGCGATCTCGGCGAGCGCTCGCGTGGCCTTCGCGCGGGCGTGCGCCGCCTGGCCACGTTCGCGCCGCAGTCGCGCGACGACCTTCGTCTCGTCGTAGCCGGAGAACCGGACGGAATGGCGCAGCCGGCGCGACAGGCGCGCGTCACGGATCGCGACCATCCGGTGACGGCGGTCAATGCCGCGGCGGAGAACGACGACCCACGCGCCGATGAGCGCCGCAAAGACGACAGCGATGGCGGTCACGCGGTCGCTCCTGAGAACGCTGCGCGCATCCGCAGCAGCCAGTCCTCCACCCACTCAGCCGCGAGCCTGGACGGTTCGTGATTGTCCGGCGTCTGACCGGGCTTGATCTGGAGGAACCACACCTCTGAAAGTCGCGAGGCGTTCGGCGCGAGATTCGGGATCTGGTCGTAGGCGCACTGCCGCACGTTCGCTAGTGTGCCGACCAGACAGGCGCAGGCGCCCTCGTAATGCGACCCGTCGATGCGCCCTTCCTTGATTGCTGAAAGGAGCCCTGGCACTTCGGCCGGCGACGCCGACAGCACAGCCCAGAGATCATCGCGAAACTGGGACTTGAGCGAATCAGAGAGGTTCGCCTCCGAGAGGTTCGCCCGCGAGAGGTCCGCCTCCGAGAGGTTCGCCCCCGAGAGGTTCGCCCGCTCATCCAGCGCCGCGTGGATCGCGTCGCGCATCGTCTCGGCTTCCCCGCTCCAGATCACTGCGTTGGTAAAGCGATTCACGATCGTGCGTGTCACTCCCCACCTCCAACCGTCGTCAAGCCAAGTGCGCTTTCGATTCCCAGGACCGGAGCACCCTGCCGGTCTCGGCGTCGGTCAACCAAAACGTCAGCGTCTCGTTCGCGTGGCCCGCGCAGTGCAGCCGCTCGGCGCGCAGGCCGTGGATCAGGTCGTGCGCTTCGGGCGAGAGCGTGGCGATGTTGTCGAGCTCGTCTGAGCCGCCCCGCGACCGAAAGATGACGTGGTGCGGGTGCATCGCCGTCAAGTCGCCTTCGTAGCGCGGCTTCAGCCGGAGCGGCGTCCCAAAGGCCCGGCAGTGGCCGTGGTCGCGTTTGTAGGCTTCGGCCTTGCGGACTTCCCACGCCGCGGCCGCGTCGCGCTCGGCCTTCCGTGCGGCCTTCTCGGCTTCCGCTCGACGGACCGCGCGGCGATGCCGCAAGCCGTCGCGGAAACTGCCCGCCTCCGGCTTCCAACTCGGTTCGAGGCTCACGAGACCATCTCCAGCGGCCGAGCCTTCGCGGCCCGCTTGCGCTCACGCTCTTTCCGCTCCCGATACTCCCGCGGCGCCTCGAGCACCACGCCGCACTCGGCGGCGATCTCCAGCGTCCGTTCGATCAGTTCGGCGTACTTCGCCCGACTGAGCGTCGACGTGTGCGACTCACGCAGCACCATCGAAATTTCGCCCGTGATCGGGTTCGCGTGTTCTTGTTCGCCGAAGACTTCGCGCAGGATGTCGCGCTTCAGGTCGTCGATCCGGTGCCCCTCAGACCGCGCCCAGGGCGTGATCATTGCGTGGAAGCCCGCTTCCTGAAGGCGCGTCTTCAGCGCGCCAGGTCCGGCGACGATGACGTCGACGCACTGCCCGGCGTACTTCGCGCGGCAGTAGGCGCGCTGCTGGGCTGGGAAATCAAGATGAATGCGGCCATCCGCATCGACCTTGCCCACGAAAACGGCGGGGTCTTGGCTCATCGGCGTTAAAAGGGGATGTCGTCGTCGCGCGGGTCGCGCTCGTCGGCGCCGCCGGCCCAGCCGTTATCTGTCGGCGCCTGCTCGTGCGTCTGCGCGTGCCGGCCGTCTCTGATGCGCTTCGCCCAGCCGCGCGCCCGCGCCGCGTCCAGCCGCTTGTAGGCACTCGCCGGCTTGCCGTTCGAGGCTTTTTCGCCCTTCTCGTCGGCCTGCTCGGCGAAGTAGTCGAGACGCGCCGCGACCATATCGAGGTAGTCGGGCGGGCATTCCGAGAATCGCCGGCCCTTCATGGTCGGACCCATCCAGTCCCGCGGGTCTTTGGCCTTAACTTCAGGATCGCCGTACTTCCCATCGAGGTCCGCATCGGGGGCGGCGACCCTCCCAGGCGCGCCGCCCCCGGTGTGCCCTGCGGCGCCCTGCCGCAGTTCGCGCAGGATGTCTTTCAACGTCTCGTCGATGGAGCGCAGCACGTGCAGAGCGTCGGTGGACATCTACGCCGCCTCCCGCACTTCGGCCAGCTCTTCCGGCGTGTAGAGGCCCGCGAGCAGATCCGGGTAAATCATCCGCGCGAGGCGCGACGAGCAGCGCGCGACCAACATGTCGGTCGGCACGCGGCCCCACCCGCTCTTGTCCCACGCCTCTTGAGTCTTCGGCCCCCACGCGGCCTTGGTGCCGTCCTTGATCGGCCACGCCTGCTTCGCCATCTCAATCGTGTGCGTGAGCCGCATCGGATTACGCGCGCCCTTGCGCTTCGTCTCGTAGGTGACAGACGTTTCTGAGACTTCAATCGGCTCGAAGTACTCGGCGATGCCGGCCTTCAGCACCAAGCCGACCATGAGGGACGCGGCCAGGGCGTGTTTGCCTTCGAGGTTGTAGATGCACCGCAGGGAGGCCATCGCGGGTAGCCCGAGTTCGCGGCCGACCATGACCGTCGACAGCACCGCCTGCGGCGAGCCGTAGGCCGAAAACATTCGCGACTTGAACATGTCCTCGGCGAGCATCTGCGCCTGCCGCATCGACCGCGGGTCGAGCTGCCGTTCGTAGTCCTCCGGCGCCGGGGCCAGCACGTCGGCGTCGCGCGCGGGGGCTGGCACGAGCGACAAGAGTTCCGGCGTCGCAGCCTCGGTCGCCATCGGCGCTTGCGGGAGCGCGCGTGGCTTCAGCACGGCGTCGAAGTCAATCGGCGGGTCGGTGCTGAGCGCGATCAGGCGCCGCGCCAGCGCACGGCCGCCCTGCGCGTCGAACTCGTGCAGCGCCTTCGCCTTCGCGGGCGTGATCCCCATCGAGACGGCGCCCTGCACTTCCAGGCGCTCGTAGATGGCGTCGAGCGACCCGTGGCGCGCGAGCAGGTCCGCCGCGCTCTTCTCGCCGATGCCCGGTGCGCCCTTGACGTTGTCGGCCGAGTCGCCGACCAGACACAGGAAGTCGAGCATCTGTGCCGGTGTGACGCCGAACTTCGCTTTGACGGCGTCGGGGTCGACGAGCGATCCGTCACGGACGCTCTTCGCCTTCACGCGGTCGCCGACGAGCTGCAACAGGTCTTTGTCGGCCGAGACGATGACGACCGTTGTGTCCTCGTCGAGCGCGAGCGCCTTCTCGGTCGCCGCCGCGATCACGTCGTCCGCCTCAAACCCCTTCGCCGACCAGACCGGGAAGCCGTCCGCGAGCAGCACATCAGCCGCGAGCGCGATCTGGTGCTTCAGCGTGCCGTCTTCCTCCGGCCGGTTCGCCTTGTAGGTCTCGGCGATGTCCTTGCGGAACGAGCGCCCGGCGTCGCAGCAGATCGCGACGTGCGGCGCGCCGTTGGCCAGCGCCCTGACGCGCGCGACGATCTGCGTCGAGGCGTGATTCGGATCGGGCTCAGACTGGCTCGTGTGCCAGATCGGGTAGGCGATGGAGGACAGGTCGATGAGGACGATTTCGCGCGCCATGGCTACTCACCCTCCCGGTGCGGTGCGGCCGTCTCGAGATCGCCATCGGCTTCGTAGTCGGCCCGGACGACGGGCTCGAAGCACGCTTTGCAGAGGCACGTGCGCCGCCCCTCGTCGCCTTCGCGGAGGGTCGATTCCACGCGGCATGCCGGACAGACCGCCTCGCCGCAGTCGGCGCAGCGCGGGAGCGGTTCGTAGCGGTCGCCGAAGCCGCTGCACTTGTCGCAGGCGTCGTGCCCGACCGGCACGCGCCGGACGGCTTGCGCGGGCCCGTGACAGATTGCCGCGGCGGCTTTGAGAGTCATCGTGCTAGAATTGGTGGTCACTTCGTTTGCTCCTGTTTGTCGGGGTCGGCGTTCCCGCGCCGGCCCTTTTCGTTTACCGCCAGAACTTCCACCGTCGACACTCACTCGGCGCCGGCGCGATCCACAGCACGGCGCAACCGACGATGGCCACGATGAGCGCCGCGCGCACCAGTTCGATCACAGCCCCCTCCGTCGCCACGGTTCGAACAGATTAACGACGAGCGCGAAGACGATCACGAAGACCGACCACGCCAGCGTGCTCGCAGGGCTAATCACGGCGTCGTCCTCTCGCGCCGCGCACGAACCACGCGGCGAACACGAGCGCGCCACACCAGGCCGCCACCACGAAGACCGTCGCGACGACGGCGATCACGCCGACACCTGCCGCGCTTTGCGCGACCCGCGGCCGAACGCCACGACCGACTCGCCCGCTAGGAACCGATCCACCAGCACGCGCGAGTAGCGGAACCGGCCGATCGGGCGGCTGACTTCCAAGAACCGGAACTCGCCCGCCTTCTGGTGGGCGTAGAACGGGGCTTGCGACATCCCGAGCCGGCGCATCAGATCGCCGGGCGTCATCGGCTTGTCATTCACTGATTCACCGCCTGCTGAGAAATCTCGATGCTCGTGTTGACCCGCACCCCGACCGCGCAGGACTTCGCCAACGAGACGACCAACTCCAGCCGGAACCGATCGCCCAGCATCCACAGACGCGCGAAGTTCGGCGTCTCGTCTCCGGCGATCCACGCGCTCAGCGTGCTCTGGCCCGATTCGGCGTAGCCCATCGCCAGCGACGCGGCCTTCTTTTCGATCCCGCTGCGTCTCAGCGCTTCCTCGATCGCCACGCCAATCACGCGGTTGAACTCGTCCTTCCGAAGCGGCTTCGGATCGGCTTTCGCCTCCATCCGCAAACTCTTCGGATGCACGTCGCCCAGGCGATCGGCCACGCTAGCGGGCATGACGACCGCCGAACGGATCGATAGAGCTATGTCCCGCCTCGAGGTGGCCATCCGGCGACTGGACCGGCGCAAACGAGAACTGCGCGCAATCTTGGCGGCTCATGACCCAGCCTCTTTGGCCGAGCCGAACAGCTCCTCGGGCCGCACACGTAACGCCTCGCAGAGCGCGGAGACCGTGCGCCACTCAGGGGACTGATGCGGATTAGTCTCAAGACCGGAGATGGTCTGCTGCGGGACGCCGGACTTGGCCGCCAGCTCCTGCTGGGTCAGTCGCCGCCGCTTGCGAACATCGCGCAACGCCATACAGGAGAATTTACCGATATAGGGGTGACTTGTCAACAGGTAAATTGTCCTCCGCGCGATCTTTTTCTCCGTTATAACGGTAAAACGCCATAATGCCTGCACTTACCGTTGATATACCCATCCGCAAGTGGCACGATGCGGCCGTGCTGTCCGTTGGAGACTCCGTTCGCAAGCTCAGGAAGGGCCGCAAATGGACGCAGGCCCAGCTCGCCAAGAAGGCTGCCGTGGCACACACGACAGTTGGGCGCGTCGAAAACGACGGCAATTACACTCGTGAAACGCTGGAGGCAATCGCGAAAGCGCTAGGCACGAGCGCGGCGGGATTAGAACCGGAAACGACGTCTGACCGCGGCTGGCACGGGGATGGGGTAAAACCCTCACCAAAGGTTGGTGCCAACGATGCCGGGAATGTTGCTGGCCTTCTCGCCGCGAGAGAGGGCGAACGACTCGACTTATTTGTTATCTTCTCTGGAATCTTCGCCGAACTCTCCGCGGGACAGCCTTTGGACCAAGTATTGCAGGCTGCGGCGGATCGATCCCGTCGGCGCGAAAGCCATCGCTCTGCTCATCGATGATTTCTACGACCGCACGCAAGGGCGATAAACGATCATGCGTATATGGTGTTTTGTGCTCATAGCGCTGTCCGCCGGGTGCGGCAGTTCGCCTACCAACCAACCGACCGGGCCGACAGGCCCAAGCGTGCCTCAGTATGGTTTCAACTGGACCGGGACCTTCTCCGTGCTCTCGTGCGCCGAAACCGGAGATGGCGCCGGAGTTTGTGCGGCGTCAGGGGCCGTCGGCAGCACTGGAATCTACTCACTGACGCTCTCTCAAAGCGGATCGGTCGTGTCTGGCCCGTTCGCGATCGGCAATGAGGCTTTCCCGTCAACCGGCGGCACAATTGCGTCGGACGGCACGCTGAGCCTAACGGGCACTAATACCGCCAATGGTATAACCGACGTTGTCCGTTGGTCGCTACTGGTATCAAATTCGTCACTGGCCGGAACCGTGACGATCAGGTCGAGCGAGGCCAACGGGTCTGTTACGCTGACAGCCCAGATCGTCAGTTCCAGCCATCCGTGACCGATCCGCGCTGGCGCGGGATCTACCCGCACGGGGCCGGCTGGCGGGCCGTGGTGTCGCGCGGGCGCAGCCTGCCGCTTCTGACGCGCCACTTCCCGGCGGATACGCCGCTGCGGGCGATGCAGGACTGGCGCCGAGACGAGCAGGCCAAGGCGCGCCTGGCGCGCAAGCGTCGCCCGTTATCGGGCACTTTTGCCGTTGAGGCGAAGCGCTACCTCTCGCTCGTCGTCGGGCTGCCGACGATTGACGACCGGAGACGGGAGGTTGCCCACTGGATCGCCGCGTTCGGCGACCGACGGCGAGAAACCCTCACGGCCGGCGAGATCCGCGCCCAGCGTGATCGGTGGACGACGGCCCCGCGCTCGGCGACAGACCGGCGCCCGGTGTCGGCCGGCACGATCAACAAGCGGCTCCGGGCGCTCTCGAACCTCTACGCGGTCCTTGACGGCCCCCGCGCGCCCAATCCGGCCCGCGACGTGGACGAGCTGCGCGAGCCGGTCGCCGAAGCCCGCGCCGTCGACTACGCCGTGATTGCGCGGATCATCAAGGCCATGCCGGACCGCGGGCGCCCGCGCAAGGGCCACGCGCCCCCGGACGTGTCGGCCACGAAACTGCGCGTCGCGTGCTTGGCGTACTGCCAGATCACGCCCAAGCAGCTCAAGGCGCTCACGCCAAGCGATCTCGACCTGGCGGCCGGCCTGGTGCGGCTGCCGGCTCGAGCCAAGGGCCGCGGCGCCGATGCCGTGTGGGTGCCCCTGCTCCCGAAGGCCGTCGGAGCCTTTCGCGCCTTCGACGCCGCGAACCTCTACGGCCCCTTCTCGCAGCACTCGCTCAGGAAGTCCTGGTCGCGGGCCGCCCAGAAGGCCGGCGCGCCCGGCGTGCGGCCCTACGACCTGCGCCACACCTACGGCACGCTCGTCTACCGCGCCACGCACAGCCGTGAGGCCGTGCAGCAGTTGCTCCAACACGGCTCCTGGGAAACCTCGGCGCGGTACGCGATGGGAGCCGAAGACGATGTCCGCCTCGGACACGCCCGCGCCGTGGTAAAACATTTTGGTAAAACATCCAAACATAACACGAGGAAACACAAGGGTTTTCGGGGCGAGCCCGCGCGCCAGATCGGCCAGCCGGCCCGGCGAACATTGAGCAATTCGCGCAGAAAACCCATGAAATAAGTGGTGCGCCCGGCCCGAGTCGAACGGGCGACCCCCGCCTTAGGAGGGCAGGGGCATCGAACTAACTCTAGTAGTATCAATGTCTTGCAAGGCTGGTAAAACCATTGGTAAACGCGCCGGCCGGATTGTTGTCCGGGCCGCGCGACCAGATCCGTAGAAATCCGCACAACAACGGGCTTGTACGAATCGCGCGCGGATGCGAAGGTATCGCACCTTCCGCATGCGCAGCGCCTTCGCCCCGATTCCACTCGCCGCCCTCGTCCTCGCGGCGTCCTGCTTCACGCCCAACTCGCCCAAGCCGGCGCCGACGGCCGTCGTCACGGTCGACACCTCGCCGGGCGCGACCGACTGCACGTTCACGCTCACCATCGGGTCGTCGACTCAGACGAGCCCTGCGCACGTCGCGTCCGCGCAGTTCACCGTTCCCGAGTCGCAGGTCAACGCGGACTCCGCGACGGCGTCGTGCGCTGGCTTCCTGCCCGCCACGCAGTCCCCGGCGTCGCTCTTGTCGAATCACGTCACGCTCGCGCTGACGCCGGTGGCGCCGCCCGTGCCGCCCCTTCCGCGCGCGCCGACGCGCGATCAACTGCTCCGCGTGCGCGCCATCTTCCAAGGACTGACGGTCACGACCGCGCAACTGGGCACCGTGCCGAGCTGGGGGCCTGAAGTCGGCATGCTCACGTCGGCCGCCGACCGGCAGGCGACTTACGCCGCCCACAAGCGGGCGGGCGCGACGCACTTTGTGCTCGCGGTCACGTGCCACTACACCGAGCCGGGCGTCGCCTTTCCGAACGCCACGGCCTGTAGCAACGACTGGTCGAACGACCCGGCGACCCTGGCGACTCGCGTTGCCGAGGTGGTGCGCGCCGGCCTTTTCCCCGTCGTGATGCAGGGCGGCGACGAGCTGCCCTGGTCGACGGTGCGCGCGCAGATGCCGGCGTGGTACGCCGCGCTGAAGACGTCGCCAGACGGAGATCTGACGCCGTATATCGTCTGGTGTCTCGGCTTCGACAGCGTCGTGCCGATCCTGAACGCGAACGACACGGCCGTGCAGGATTTCATCGATACGACGCTGGCGACCCGCGCGGTCATCGGCAACGGCGCGCAGGTCATCGAATATCCGGCCGGCTGGGCATTTTGGGGTCCGACCGACGCGCGGTTCAACCTCGCCGGGCCTGGCAGCTACACGTCCACGGCTGGGCAGGCGCTCGATGGCGTACTGCAAGAGTTCGCGAACGACTCGCCGGGCAACGATCCGACGCCGACGGTTACCGGCTCGACCTACGACCCCGAGCACGGCTACACGCCGACGTGGTCGGCCGATGCGTCGCCGTGGATGCAGGTGTGGCAGATCGCCGCGCGCGGGCCGTCCTACACCGCGCCAGCAGACGAGCCTTTCAACGTCCGCGTCACGGCCGCAGGCGGTGGCCCGCAGGACGGCCAGATCGTCTCGGTCAGCGCCGACCGACAGCACGTCACGTCGTATGCAGCCGGCGTCTCGACGCCGCGCGGACGCTTCTACTTCGTCGGCTTCGAGTTCGCGACCTATCAGCATGTTCATGGGCAGACGACGCGCGCCCGTGTAGTCAAGGCCGGTCAGTACATCTCCGGCGTCGGCTACGACGCCGTGTGCATGCCGGCCGCGTCGAGCGGTCGGGCGACTGCTCGCTGGGAGGTGCGCCGATGAACCTGCAAGAGGAACACGCCGCCGCGAACCCTGCCGCCTATCGGCGCACGGCCGAGGCGGTCCTGATGAACGCGCTAGAGGATCTGAACGCGCCACTCAGCGACGACCTGCCCGTGATCTACCGGGCGCTCGCGGCCGGGGCGTTCCTGTTCGAGCGCACGGATCGGATCGTGCCGTTCTGGTTCGGCCTCGCCGGCGTCGACTTGCGCGCCTTTCGGGAGTCCCGACACGCCGCGATCCTGCGTGCGCGCTTCGCCGCGTGGCGCCAGCTCGACGCGCGGCGTCACGAGGAGGTCGCATGAGCCCCCGACACCACCACCAGAAACCCGACTGCCTCATCGGCAATGCGCACACCGAAGCCGCGAATCCGACCTCGTCGTGGTGGACCGGTATCGACCGGGCCGACTTCTCGCGCGAAGTGGCCGCGCAGACCCCGCGCATGCGGCGGTCGAAGTTCGGCAATCTCGACTCGCCGACGTACGGCGACGAGGACTAGACCGCTTTCGAAGGAGACTCCCATGAGCCCGCAAGTAAAGACCGGACTGATCGGCCTCGGCACGTTCCTCGCCGCGAGCGCACTCAACTACGTGATCGGGCATCTGACGAGCTTCGGCGTGCCGGCGGCGTGGCTGCCGGCGATCTCGGCGCTCCTGCCGCTCATCACGCACTACCTGCCGACGCCGCAGTCGATGGCCTCGTCCGCGAACACCGTCAGCACGTCGGGCCGGTAGCATGGCCGCAAAGCTGATCGACCCGCAGGGGTTGTGGCAGCAGGACGACGACGCACTTGATCGCGACGTCGACTTGCAGTGGTTCAGCGAGATCAAGACCGGCGTGTCGGTCTACGGCCGCACGTCGGGCACGGCCTCGAACCACATCCACCTGTATCACCACGACACCGGGGCCGATTCCGGCCTGAACCTCGATCCGCGCACGGGCATCGTGAGCCGTGACGGGAACCCGATCGGCGACGTCCTCGCGACGGCCGTGGTCGGCCTGGAGGGCATCGCCGGCAGCCTGATCGGGAGCGGCGTCGCGGCGGTCAACGCCGCCAAGCGGATCGCCTCTCCAAGCGGCGAAGCCGTCGACCTGACGGGGCTGGTCTTCGCCCCGCCGCACCCGTAAGGAGACTCGGATGTCTACCGGCGTGTCCTTCGTCTTGATCGCCACCGTCCTGCTGTGGGGCGGCTACGAACTCTTCGCGCTCGCGACCCATCGGCAAACGATCTCGCGCGGCATTCAGGACTCGCTGCGGACGTCGATCGGCGCCCGCTATGCGTGCCTCGTCTGCATCGTGATCGGCGTGTTGCTGGGGCATTTCTTCTTCCCCCTGTGCTGACCCCATGAACGCTGCTGAACTCCACGCGCTGCTGTCGAAGATTCCGAAGGCCGATCGGCGCGAAATCGAGGTCATGGTCGCGCGGGCGAAAGACGCTGGCCCCCCGATCGCCTCGCCGGCTGAGGACTCGTCCGGGTGGAACTATCCCGTCCGGCGCGCGGAGCGGCAGAACGCGGTTGTGCTGTCGCTGCGCTGGGTCGCGGAGAACGATCCGTGCTGACCACGGGCCAGAAAGTCACCTCGACCGACCCGGCCGACCCGGCCGTCATCGAACTACTGCGGCGTCTCTCGATCAAGGCCGCGCACGGCTCGCGCACGGCGTCGCGGCTGCCGCCCGGCTTGGACGCCGACGACTTGAAGCAGATCGCCCTGATCGCTGGCGTCGATGCGCTCGGCCGTTGGCGCGCCGATGGCGGGGCCTCGGTCGGCACGTTCGTCTTCCACCGCATGCGCGGCGCCGTCTTGGACGTGATGCGGTCGCAGGCGTGGCCGCGCTCGATGCGGAGCGTGATGCGGGGCGACGTCGATGCTAGCCCGCACATGGCGCGGCGCGTCTGCGGCCTGCACGCGATGCAGGCGAAGCCCGAGGCGCATCTGCCGGCAGGCTTCGGCCTGACGACGTTCGACGCGCCCGACGCGGCCCTGCTGCGGCGCGCCGATGGCGTGCGGGTGCGCGCGGCCGTCCTCAGGTTGCCGCCGCGGCTGCGGCGCATCGTCACCCTGTACTTCTGGCGCGGCCTGACGATGCGCCAGATCGGCGAACAAATCGGCGTGAACCAGTCGCGCGTGAGTCAGTTGTGCCACGCGGCGCTCGACCGGCTGCGGCGGACCCTGGCGACGCCGGACCAACTGGCGGCATGAGCGGCCACCCGCCCGACTCGAAGGTCTGGACGTGGGGCGCCGGGGCGTGGGCGGCCCTGAACTCGACCGCGCCGTACGTCGACCTCGAAGGCGGCATCCGCGCCCAGAAGACGACGGTCTTGTGCGCGAAGGTCTTGGCGCTCTGCTTGAAGCATCCGGGCATCAAGATCCTGCTCTGCCGCTGGACCGAGGAATCGCTTGATACCCAACTGAAGCCGAAGTGGCGCGAGCATTGCGCCGAGAACGGCGTCACGCTCGCGTGGAACGCCGAGGAGCACTACGACCGGCTGGAGAACGGGTCAATCGTCTACCTCCGCGGCCTGAAGCCGTCCGAGGGCGCGGCGCGCTACTCGAAGCTGCGCGGGCTCACGCTGGCCTTTATCGGGGCCGATCAGGCCGAAGAATTCCCGCCCGACTTCTGGCCAGAGTTCGTGGGTCGTATCTCACAGCCAGGCTACCCTCATCAGATCTGGCTCACGCCGCAGCCGGTCAACCCCGGCCACTGGATCGACGAGAAGTTCCCCGAAGACAACCGCGACCCGGCGTACTGCTACGTCCGCACGAACGTCTACGACAACCGCGCGGCGGTCGGCGACGAGTACATTGCGGGCCTCGAAAAGGAATACCCGCTCGGCTCAGCGCAGCGCCGCACGCTGCTCGAAGGGCGTCGCGGGCTGGCGACCGTCGGCCGTCCGGTCTATCAAGGACTCTTCGACCGACGACGTCACGTCCGAAACATCACGGCGAACAAGGATCTGCCGCTCTACGAAGGCTGGGACTACGGCCACGGGCACCCGTGCGTCGTGTGGGCGCAGTTCACGCCGATGGGCCGGTATGCGCTGCTCGGCGCGGTCATGGGCGAACACATGTCGATCGACGTCTTCGCGCCGGTCGCCCTGTACTACCGCGAGCTGTGGTTCGGCAAGCAGATCGACGTGCAGTCGACCGGCGACCCGGCCGGGCTGGCCGAGAGCAGCCAGGGGCTCCCCGGCAGCGTTGACGAGATCCTGGCCGGCTACGGCGTGGCGATCACGGGCTGCACGGGCGGCAACGCGCCCGAAGCGCGCGACCGAGCGATCAAGGCGACCGGGGCCTACATGACCCGCGCCGCGCTGGACGGTGGCCCGGCGTTCGCGGTGTCCGAGCGCGGCATGGTCGTCAAGGCCGGGGCGGACCCGCGCCCGGTCCCGCTGCTGCCCGACGGCTTCGAGGCCGGCTACGTGTGGGACGAGCGCCAGTTCTACGGGCCGCGCGTGAACATCCGAAGACCCAAGAAGGACGGCTTTTACGACCACAGCCAGAACGGCAACGAGTACATCGCGTTGTCGTTCGGGCCGGGGATGCCGAGCCAAGACGACTTGGAAGCGCACGAGCGCCGCGAGCTCAGGCGGGCGCAGCGCGATCCCGACGGCGTGGGCGTCGCGGTCGGGCGGTCGATGGTGGGCCGGATACGGCGGGGCTGAACGATGAAGAAATACAACCTGCACAGGGACGCCAAGAAGCCGTACCGCATCGCCCTCGATGACGAGGACCGCAAGACGTTCTTCGAGGAGCTGATCCTTGAACTGCAATCCGCCATGTCCGCGCGCAATGAGTACGTGCGCGAAGGCGGCCTCATCGATCAGTGGTGGGCGATGTACGAGCAGACGCCCGACTATGAGCGCATCCGCGACGGCCGGAAAGACTTTGCCTCGTGGATGCCAACGGTGTACGTCGACTCGATGGCCGACCGGGTCAATCAGGTCGTCTTCGGCGTCGAGCCGATCTGCATGGTCGAGGGCTGGCCGTCGTCGGCGCAGGGGCCGAGTTCGAGCGCCGATGCGGCGGCGAAGGTCGAAGCCTTCCACGAGTGGCAGGCCGACAACGAGCGGCTGCGGCTGGTCGCCGACAAGCTCTTCCGGGCCGGGCTCGTGGAGGGCAACGGCATTCTCGAAGTGTCCGAGCGTCGGCGCGTGGTGAAGACGAAAAAGACCATGCGCGCTGCGGTCGCGCTGAACGAGCACGGGGCCGTGCACCTGGACGAGCAGATGCGGCCGATCCCGCGCCGCGATGCGCAGGGCCAACTCGTGCCGCACGATCCGCACGATCCCGTGTTCAACGGCGCCGAGGCTCCGTCCGTCGATGTGTCGTACGAGGAAACCGCGACGCCCGGCGACGGCCCAGAGCACACGGTCATTTCAGCGAAAGACTTCCTGTACCTGCCCGTGCACGCGAAGAACATGGGGCAGGTGTACGGCTACGCGCGCCGGTTCTTCCTGACGGTCGCCGACTGCAAGCAGAAGGAAGCGCAGGGCGTCTACGATGGCGTGGACGCGCTTGGCGTGTCGCAGGAGCGCCTGACAAACGAAGAGGATCGCCGCCTCGGCCAGACCGCGCAGGACGCCTCGACCGACGACCGGGCGATGAAAGAACTGTGGCAGGTGTCGCTCTACGTCGATCTCGACGGCGACGACGTGCCCGAGTGGGTCATCGCGACCGTCAGCGTGCAGCACAACGTCGGCATCCAGTTGCAGTTTGACGACCTGCCGCAGTGCCGTTACCTGTCGTTCACGCCGTTTCCGCGTTCGACGTCCGTGTGGGGCATGTCGCTCATCGCGAAGATGTGGACGACGATCGATGAGCACACGTGCTGGCGCAATCTGTCAGCCGAAGCGGCCGAGAAGCGCGTCCATGCGCCACTGCTGCGGCAGCGGAACTCGCCGTGGAAACCCGAGGTCCAGCCGTTCGGCACGGAAGCGGTGATCGATGTCGCGTCGATCACGGGCGACGTCGCGCAGTTGCAGATGTTCGACGCGCCAGAGGGCGTCTTCCTGAAGACCCGCGAGACCGAGGAAGCCGGCGAACGGCAGAGCGGCCTGAATGACGTCGCGATGCTCGGCGGGTCGTCCTCGGCCGGCGGCAGCCGCGGCGGCCACGCGACGGCGACCGAAGTGCAGACCGACGCGCATGCGTCCTACGTGCGCGTGCAGGCCGTTGTGGACCGGGCGCAGGAGTTCGTCGCGGACTGGTACTACCTGCGGCATCAGCTGTGGAAACGCGCGTTGGCGGGCGGTGTGGCGGCGAAGATGCCGCCGGGCACGGCCGCGCTGCGCGGGCTCCAGTCGCGCGGGATCTTCGCGGACGCGAATGGCCCGCTCGACTTCACGGCGCAGGATCTCGAAGGCACCTGGCGGTTCAAGCCGCGTGGGTCGGTCGAGACGGCCGACGTCTACCGGCTGCGCGACGACCTGATCGGCTTCATGGAGAACGTCCTGCCGGCGATCATGAAGTTGTCGCCGTCCTTCGCGCAGTTCGTGCAGGGCAACCCCGCGTTCATCAAAGCGATCTTTCAGGACGCGATCCGGCTGTTCCGCATGGAAGCGCTGCAAACGCAGATGAACCAACTGATGCAGCAGTTTCAGGCGCAGCAGACGCAGCAGGCCGCGCTCGCGCCGCCGGCTGGCCCGGCGGGGCTGCCGCCCGGCGCCGGACCGGCCGGTGCCCCGCCAGTCGCCCAGCCCGGCGTGGGCGGCCCGATGATCCCTGGCGCGCCTGGCGGGCCGGGCGGTCTGGGCGTCCAGAACTTCGCGCCAGTCGTCGCGCCGACGATTGCCGTGGGAGGGGCCGGTGAGCCAGTACCGACAGCCGCGGCCGGATGATCGCCGCTACGACTTGGCCGATCCGCAACTACGGAAGTGCCAGCGCAAGATCCGCTTTCGCAGCCGCGGTGCGGCGCGCGATGCGATGCGGCGCGTGCAGCGCGAACGGCCGCGACCGGGCGACGACACGCTGAACCCCTATTACTGCTCGAACTGCGGAGGGTACCACTTTGGACACAAGACCACACGACGAGACGACGACCCAGGCGACTGACGAAGCGAAGAACGAGATCGCGGCCCTGACCGAGTTGGCGCAGTCGCCCGGCTGGGCGCTCGTGACGAAAGCCTTTTCCTCGCTCGCGTCGCCCGCGCACGTCCTCGATTCCGCCCACGGCCTGCTGAAAGATGCGTCGGCCTTGGGGTCGCAGAAGCTCGAGATCGGGCTGCGCCAGATCCTCTCAGAGGGGTCTGCGGTCGCTGCCGTGCTGACGTTCCCGCAGATGCGGATCGCGCAATTGCAGGGGCCGAAGACTGGCCCGCAGGAGCCGCGCGGGATGCCGCTCCCCACGCCCGAGTCGCGCGTGCGTCACTTCGTGAGGCGCGGATGACGGCGCTGCGCATGCTCGGCTCGCGCGTGCTGCTCAAGCCGATTGACCCGGCGCCGCGTTCGGACCTGATCGCGCTGACGGACAAGTCGTGGACGTTCGCGGCCGAGGTGGTCAATCTCGGTCGGCCGCGGTGTGCGTCCTGCGGCCACCCTCTCACGGTCGACATTCAGGTCGGAGACCGCGTGTACGTGCCCGCGTCGAAGGGGCACGAAATCACCATGAACGGCGAGACGTTCTGGGTGCTGGACTTCGAAGACATCGGCGGTCTTTTCGTGGACGAGGTGACCCATGCCTGACGACGCGGCCCTGATCGGACTGGAAACGGACGGCGGCGAGGCGGTCGCGCTGCCGGCGGAACTCGCCAACCCAGAAGCGCCCGGCGCGGCAACTGAACCCGCAACTCCGGCCGAGCCCTCCGCGCCCACGCCCCCGCAGCCGGCCGACCCAGCCGCGGCGGCCACCGCGTGGGAACGGGAACGTGCCGGCCTGCTGCGCGCGCTGTCGGAGGAGCGCGACGACAAGAAGACTCTGCGCGATCAGGTGAACCGCCTGAGCGGCATGGTCGAGGCCATCGCCAAGCCGACCGTAACCGCTCCAGTCGTCGAACCCGGCCCCACCGCGGCGGACCTCGAAGACACGGCGCGGTCGCTCGGCCTCTACAAGGCGGACGGGTCGGGCCAGCTCGACCTCGTCGCCGCCAAGAACGTCCTGGCGCGCGAAGCGCAGCGGACGCGGGCGGCCGTCGAGCAAGTCGTCGAGGAGCGCGTCAAGCCGCTCCAGACACACGTCGAGACGCAGCAGGCGCAGGCGGCCGTCAGTTCGATCTTCGAGGCGACGCGCGGCAAGGGCATCGAGGACCGCTTCACGCAGGCGGCGATCCAGAACTTGACAGGTGGCGACCCGCGGACGCTGATGCAGCCAGGCGTGCAAGTGCTCGTGACGCTCACGGCGGCGGGCATGAAGCAGATGATCGCTGGCGGGGCTCCCGCCACAGCGGCCACGGCTGCGGCGGCGGCCTCGGCAGCGGCAGCGGTCGTCAACGCTGGTGCCCCAGCGGCCCCGGCCGCTCCCGCCGCCCCCCCGGCGTTCGTGGCCGACACCGGGGCGCGCCCGGCGACCGCCCCGGCGCCCGAACTGTCGGCGCTCGAAAAGAAGACGATGCGGTCGCACGGCATGAAGGTCGAGGAGTTCCGCGATTTCACGAAGGCCCTCGACAAGGCGAACGAGTCGGGCCGCGGCATTCCCGCTAGCGGTATCGCACTGGAGGACTGAACCTATGGCGAAGGACAAGCAGGCCGTCAAGATTCCCGCCGACTTCGCGGTGGCCGAGCGGCGATTGCAGCACGGCGATCTGGCCGAACTGTCGCGCGGGTCAAACATCGAACTCGTCGGGCAGCCGTGCCCGATGGTGCTCTACTGGGCGCCGATCAACGGCCAGCCGTCCCCGTGGCACATGATCAACGTGCTCGGCTGGCAGTACGTCACACCGGCCGACCTCGGCGGCAAGCCGTCCGACCTCGGCCTGGACGAACAGGACGGCCGGATCGTCAAGGGCGGCCGCGACGATCAGGAAGTCCTGTTCAAGATGCCGAAGCATCTGCGCGAGCGGATCGCGTTCAAGAAGACCGAGGACTTCACACGCAAGCTCACGGACACCTCGAAGTCCAAGAGCGTCATCCAGAAGGGGCTGTCGGACGCGGGCGACGACCGCTCGGCCGAACTGCTCGGCAAGATGGAAGGGACACTCGAAGGCGGGGCGGCGCACCGGCTGGCTCGCGCGGTGGAATCCGAACCGGAAGAAGTCAAGTAGGGCTCGGCCATGGTCACAAAGCCCAACGCCGACAACGTCCTGCGCGCGGCCGTGCGCGCCGTGGAGAAGGCCGACGGACACCGCGGGCGCGCGGCTGTGGCGCTCGGCATCCCGGTCGGGACGCTCAAGGATCGCCTCCGGCAGGCCGTCACCAGCGGTCTCATTCAGGCGTTCCCGCGGACGTTCTTGGCGACCCGGTACGCCGCCGAAGGCGAACGCCCGGAGCAGACGATCGATGACGACCTCGCGCGGCAGAAGTCCCGCGTCGGCCAGAAGGACGTCGAGCGCAAGTACCAGGAGTCGCTGGCGACCATTGACGCGCAGCGCCGGGCGCTCGAAGCCTCCTACGCGCTTGCGCGGCCGGTCGAGACGGTCGTCATCGAGCCGAAGCACGGCGGCAGCACGTCGGAAGCGACGGCCATCGCGCTCGCGGGCGACTGGCACATCGAGGAGGAAGTCGGCAAGGAAGTCGGCGGCCTGAACGTCTACAACCTCGACATCGCGCAAGCCTGCGCGGCGCAGTTCTTTCGCGCCGTCGTCAGCCTGACGCGCATGTCGCAGCAGGACGTCAAGATCGAGCACCTGGTCCTCGGCCTGCTCGGCGACTTCATTTCCGGCGACATTCACGACGAGCTGCGCGAGCGGTGCCAGCTCCGGCCGACCGAAGCGATCGTGATGGCGCAGCGGATGCTCGTGTCGGGCATCGAGTTCATCCTGAACCACTCGAAGGTCAGCATCCTTGCCGTGTGCAAGTCGGGGAACCACGCGAGGACGACGAAGAAGGTCTTTGTCTCGAACGAGCAAGGGCACTCGCTCGAATACCTGATGTACCAGCACTTGGCCGCGCACTTCCGGTCCGAGAAGCGGGTGCAGTTCCAGATCGACGAGTCGTACCACTCGTACGTCCAGATTTACCGCGAGACCGCGGCCTTCCACCACGGGCACCATGTCAACTATCAGGGCGGCGTCGGCGGCCTGACGATTCCAATGAACAAGGCGATCGACCGGTGGAACGAAGCGCGACCGGCCACGGTGTACTTCAACGGCCACCATCACACGTCGCTCGACGGGGAGCGGTTCGTGTCCAACGGCTCGATGATTGGGCACTCGGCCTTCTCGGTCAGCATCAAGGCCCCGTACGGCGAGCCCCGGCAGTGGTTCAACCTGATCGACAAGCGCCGCGGCCGCACGGGCCGATGGCCCATTCTCTTCGACAACCGAAAGGCGACTCGTGCGGCGTAGCGGGTACGGCACACAACGTATCGAAGAAGCCGCTCGGCGGCTCGTGGACGGCCCGCGCTCGGCGGCCTACGGTGCCCCGCCCGACTCCATGCGGCGGATCGCACTCGCGTGGTCGGCTATTCTCGACCGGCCCGTCACCGGCAAAGAGGTCGCGCTGTGCATGGCGGCGCTGAAGCTCTGCCGGGAAGCCCACAAGCCGAAACGAGACAACCGCGTCGACCTCGTCGGCTTCGCCCTCATCGCGGACATGGTCAGCGAGTGAGCTGGGAGTGGAAGACGACGCCCCGATCGACGGCGGCACGCTCTGCCTCTGCTGCGGGTCGGAAAGCCTCCACTGGTGTTGCTTCGCGAGGACCGCGGATGCGGGTGATCTACATCGCTGGCCCGTTTCGGGCGCCGAACCCCGACGGTACCAACAACGCGTGGCGCACGCAAGAGAACATCATGCGCGCCATGGATCTCGCGCGTGAGGTGTGGCGGCTCGGCCACGCCGCGCTCTGCCCGCACGCCAACACGATGTTCTTTCAGAACACCGCGCCAGATGCCGTGTGGCTGGAAGGCGACCTTGAAATGATGCGGCGGTGTGACGGCGTGCTGCTGGTCGAAGGCTGGGAGCAGTCGCAGGGCGCCTCAGCGGAGGCCGAGGAAGCCGTCACGCTCGGCATTCCGATCTTCTCGAATCTCGAACGCCTGAAGACGTGGCTCGCGCTCTGGGGCGACGCTCAGGCCGCGATGACGGGCGCCCGGAGCGAGGCCACGACGCGCAGCCGGTAGTCGCGGTCTGCGACGGCCGCCGTCCACGCCGCGACGCGCACGTCGAATGCCTGAACAATACAGCCCAGCGACGCCTGGCCGGGATGCGCGATTGAATCCCCGTGCAGGCCGAACTCCGACCGGCCGAACATCTCCGTGCCCGGCAGTGGTTCGAGCCAGATAACGTACGGCCCGTGCGTGGCCGTATCGACCGGCTTCTGCATGATGTAGTCGCCGCACGGGAGCGGCCCGACATCGGCGACGGCCTGCATGTCGGGATTGTTCTTGCCGGGGCCAAGGCCCGCGTACCCGACGCCGAGCACGTGTCCGGCCGCGTCGAGCAGGGCGCCGGTCTTCTGCACGTACGTCAGCATGTTACCGCCCGACGACCGTGGCGATGGCGTGCCAGCCCTTGATGAGCCCTTCCACGACGGCGACGGCCAGCGCGGCGACCATCGCCGTGATGCGGCGATCGATGCGCGAGTCTTTCTTCGCGTCCGACTCGCTCGTCTCCAGCGTCTTGATCCGCTCGTCTTGGCGGGCGATGTCTTGCTCGGATGACCCGAGGCGGCCGTTGAGCGCGTCGAGACGTTGATTGACCTGCGCGAAGCCGGCGCGCTGGTCCTCGCGCATTTCGCTCCACCGGCTCAGGAATTCTTCGCGACTCAGGTCCACAATCCTCACCTCAGCCCGCGGACCCGGCCGTTGACCACATGGCCGCGCGGAATGGCCCGGTTGACGTGCAGGGCCGCCGTGCGGGGCATGGCGCCGATGCGGAGGATGCCGGGGCTGAACTTCGCCGGCTTCGGGACGGCGGCCTTCGGGATACCGGGCTTGAACGCCATTACTGGCCCCCTTTCTTCGGTCGGAACTTGGCGAACGTCTTCGCGAGACGCGCTTCCTTGCCGAGCGCGCCGGGCGCGCTGGCTTCCTTCTTCGCGTAGGCCGACGTCGACATGCCGGCCTTGGCGGCCTTGGCCTTGAAGACGCCCTTGCGCAACGGCTTCACCGCCGCCTTCATGAAATAGCCGGAATGATGCTTGTTCACGATCCGCCTCCGCGGTTCGCCGCTGCCAGCGGCACATTGATCGGGTCTTGCGGGATGTTGACCGGCACGGACGCGCCGGCGCCGCTCAGCGACTGATTGACGACCGGAACGACGGTGCCCGTGATCGATGCGATGGACGCGAGCGTGCGCGCGACCGTGGCGGCGTCGCCCGCGCGAATCGCGCTCGACAACGTGCCGAGCGCGCGCGCCGTCGCAATCTTCGTCGTGTAGCCGGAATCAGACGCGACTTTCAGTGCCGCGCCGAGAAACCCGCCGATCTGCGCACCTTCGATGCCGCCGAGCGCCGCGCCCCCGGACGCCCCGAGCATCGCCGGCATGATCTTCGCGACCGCGGCGAAGTTGCCGCCCTTCGTGGCCGTGCGGTTGATCTCGTCGGCGGCGTCCATGACGTCGGACGCCTTCTGCCAGATGTTTAGGTTGGCGTTGGCCGCGGCGAGCTTCGGATCGGACTGCGCGAGCGCGTCGCGAATCGCTCCGGCGGCGGCTTTGTTGCCGACGGAGTTCTGTTTCGAGGCCGTGTTCTGCTCAGACGTCGAGGCGATGGATGGCGAGTAGTCGGACCCGGCATCATAGTCCTGCCGAATCTTCCGAAGATCCTCGTATGTCGCCATGGGGCCGAGCTGTTTGAGGCGATTGATCGCGCCTTGGATGACCGCGATCTGTGGCGCGCGGTTCGGCCCTTGCACGGGCGCGCCGATCGGTCGACCAACCACGTTCGGCGCAGCCTGCACCTGTCCAGTCATCGGATCGCGCGTTTGACGAGACGGTAGTAGGGGACGTCCGCCCGGTCCTTCCAGACTCGGCACGAGTCGATTCGCGTCGATCGGCTGCGCCGTGAGGGCGTCAATCTTTGATTGCAGTTGGGCGATGATCGGGCCGGTGTCGATCGCACGGCCAGGCCGTCGATCCGCTTCCGCCGCCTTCCATGCATCGGACGCCGCCTGTAGGTTCGTGTCGACGAAACTCGCCAGTCCGCTCGTCCGCACCGCGTTCGGTCCAGCCGCGAGCACATCCGGTGCGACATCGGCCGCGGTGGCCGAGAGCTTTTTCCCGGCCTTGCTCCGGCCCCAGCCGTTCTGCGGCCCCATAGCGGAGGCGATCCGAGACTCCGCGCCCGCCTGCGCGGCATCGGCCACGGTCGGGGCCGCCGCTTCGGCCGCGATATCCGCGCCGCCGGACATCAACGTCGGCCCCGCGAGCGCCGCCGCGTCTCCGAGCGCCTTCGCCGCCTTCGTGTGGTCGCCCGAGCGCACCGCCGACAGCAAGTCATCCGCGATCGGCCCGACGACCGGCACCGTCCCGAGAAAGTGCAGCGCCGCCGTCGAGTGATCGCCCTGCGCGAGGGCCGTGCGGGCCGCCGCGAGACGCTGCGCCGACTGCGCGATGATCGGGTTGATGATCGCCGCAGCCACCGGGTCTTGACCGTGGATCGCCGCGTCCCATGCGGTTTTGATCGCGGGCGCCGGGTTCAGGTCGCTGATGAACTGCTGCGCGCCGACCGCCAGCGGCCCGTTCGGGTCGTTCAGGTTCGGCGGCGCGCCGACCTTCGCGGCCGAAGGGTCGGTCGACAGGTACGTGACCTTCGCGGCGCTCGGGTCCGTCGAGACGTACTGCTGATCGTCGGCCATCAGTCACCGCCTCCGCTGCCGAGCGCCGGCGCGTTCTGCATGTCGCCGCGCCAGCCCTTGCCGTCCCACCACACCGGAACGCCGTTGATCGTGCCGCGCGTGTTGACGGGCACGGCCGACGCGCCGCCGCCAGCGCCCGCGCCGCCCGCACGGCCGCCGCCGCCGCTGATGCGGCCCTTGACCTTCGTGATCTGATCCTGCAGCGCCGTGCGCCGGTTGTCGGCGTCCTGCTTCAACAGCTTGACGACGTCGAGCGTCTGTTTCAGCGTGGCGTTTTCGGGAAGGTAGCCCGCGACTTCCTCGCGCGACCGATCGGACAGCTGGCCCGACAGCGTCGGATTGCTCGTGATCTTCGCGATCTCGTTCGCGAAGACCTGGCGCGCGGCCTGATAGGTCGGTACCTGCGGCGCGCCGACGACCTTATCGGACAGCGTTCGCAGCGGTTGATTTGCCAGCGGCGACCCGCTGTCGATGACCTTCTGCGCCGCGGCGATGAACTGATCGGCGTTCTTGAACGCGGTATCTTCGAACGCTGATACGGCGTCGAGGTTTTTCTGTAGCTGCGTCAGCGACCCGCTGTCGGCCCTGAAACCGGCCTGCGCCGACGCAATGTCGACGTCCTGATCGAGTCCGGCGCGGACGCGCGCCGCCGCGCGGTTCATGATCGCCGCCTTGTCGGCCTTGCCGCCCATGCCGAAGCCCGGCAGCCCAGCGCCGCGATTGAACGCCGCCGCGGCGCGGTCGAGCGCGTCCGGGTCGAGCGAAATCGAGTTCGAACCGGATGCCGGTTTGTTCGCCGCTTCGGCGGCCGCGCGCTTCCCGGCGACGGTCGCCTCGTAGTTCGCCGTGGCGTCCTGCGCGATCTTTGTCGCCTCGGCCTGCGTCATCGGCGGCAGCCCGGCCGTCTTGCGCCGCTGCTGCTCGGCCACGATCGCGGCCTGTCCGGGGTTCTTTGAGGCATCGACGAGCGCGGGCTGCGCGGTCGGCGCGACTGACTTGCCGCTCGAGTCCGACACGTCGACGCCGACGACTGCCTGCAGGTCCGAGAACTTCGTCGGCTTGCCCCGGAACGTGACCGTATAGTCCGGGTGCGCGGCGATAAACTGCGCGCCCGTCGGATCGTCCGGCGAAGCGAACTGCTTGCCGACGCGGTCGAGCACGGTCTGCGCGTCGACCTTCGTCTTGGCGAGCGCCTTCGCGTTGTCGAACTTGACGGCGCTGGAGATCGTGCCGGGGTCCGTGCCGAAGACGCGCGCCGACGTGTCATCGAACAACTTCGCGGTCGCGGCGAACTGCACCGGATCGTCGATGCCGTTCAGTTCCTTGATCGCGTTCTGGACGAAGGCCGTCTGCCGCTGCTGCTGCGCCGCGCTTTCCTGCTGGAGCCGGATCAGGTCGTCCGTGTTCTGGTGCGTGTACGCTTGGTGCAGCGCGGCCTGCTTCTCGAGCTCGGCGCGCTTCTCGGCCTGCGCGTCCGACAGCCCCTTGAGCAGCCCGGCGCCCGCGAGCGGTCCGCCCGCCCTCGCGGCAATGCCCGCCATCACGAGCGGCAGCGCCTGCCGGATCGAATCCCACACGCCCGGCCCGTTCTGGATCGGCGCTGGCGCGGCCGGGGTCTGTGGCGCCGGGGCGGCTACGGGCGGCGTGTTCGCCGACGGCGCGGGCGTGACGACCGGGGCGTCGGTCGTGTCATCGGTAAACGACGCCGGAGCCGTGGCCCCCGGATCGGGGCCGCCGAGCTGGTCCGACGAGAGGATGTCAGGCACGCCCATGTTAGACCAGCCCCGAGAGGAACTGGCCGATCTGCTGCGCGAGCGCCGCATTGTTCCCAGCGTTGATGTTGCCTTGCGAGTTGTTCGAGTTGATGATCGACATGATCGACGAGAGCAGCAGCGACGGATTCGCCGCGTTCGTCACGCCGAGCGCGTTCTGGAGCGCGTTGTTTTCCGCCGTGACGGGCAGCGTCGAGATCTCCGCGCCCGTGACCGCGTTCCCGAACCCAAGCTGGGAATTGCCGGTCGCGGTCGTCGCGCCGAGGTTGAGCGCCTGCAAGAGTTCCTGCCGCCGCTGGTCGATGGTGTTCAGCTCGTAGATGTTGTTGGCCTGCTGGGCTTGGCCTCTGAGCTGCGTGTAGGAGTTCTTGATCTTGTTCACCGCGTCGGTCACGGTGCCCGACGTCGGCGACTGCCCGAGGAGCCCCTGTCGCTGGATTTCCGCTTGGATCGCGTTGTCCTGGTCGCGCTGGATCGAGTCCATCGAGGCCGTGCGGATGTTGTTGAGCTGCTGGTCAGTGAACGCCGGCCCTTGAAGCTGTTGGGCGATGTTGTTGATCGCGGCGTAGAGCGCGGCCGTCTGCGGGTTGTTCCCCGGCGGCTGCTGCGCCTGCGACAGCGCGGCTTGGACGGCTTCCCACAGCGCCATCTGCGTCGGATCGGTGAACGGGTTGCCGCCGGTCGAGCCGGGGCTGCCAGCGGTCGCCTGCTGGACGCCCTGCTGCTGCGCGAGCGCCTGCTGCATCGCCGCTTGCGCCGCGGCGCCCATGTCGGGTGGCGGGGCGGTCGGCTGCGGGTTGCCGCCGTTGCTCACGAAGGCCGGCGGCGTGTAGACGCCCGTCGTCGGGTCAACGCTCCCGCCGCCAGGAATCGGGTTGCCGCTGAGGTCCGTGGGCAGAGCCGGGGCAGGCGCAGGCGCGGGCGGCGCGCCCGTGACCGGACCGCCGTTGACCGGGCCGCCGACCGGCGTCCCCGTGTTGACGCTCTGCGTCCTCACGCCGCCGAGGTCGGATGGCGGCGTGCGCACGTCGAAGGGCGACGACACCCCCGCGGCGTTCGTCGTGATCGCGCCCGTGACTGGATTCTGGCTGAACATCGGCAGGCCGGTGTACGGGTTGGTCGGCATGCCGGGCGATGAGGCCGCAGGCGCCACGGCCGGCGCAACCGGAGCCGGGAGCGCAGCAATCGTGTTCGTCGGCTGGGCCGAGAAGCGCGAGAGCAGCGACGTCAGCAGCCCCGTCAGGTCCGGGCCGCCACTCGCCCCCGCGCTTTCGTTCCCGCGCGCCACGGGCGACCAGTCGGCCATGCCGTTGCCAAACGTCGGCCCGGCGAGGTAGTAGCCGTCGGCCAGCCCAATCGTGTTGTTGTTGCCGTAGTAGACGGCCTGCTGCCCGGTCTGGAGGTTGTAGGCGGCGTTGGTCGCATCCACCGCCTGCTGCGGCGTCTTCCCCTGCTTCAGAAGCGACAGCGCGTACTGGGACGGCAGCCCCGGCAAGGGCTGAGACGCCGACGAGCCGGGCTGCGTCGAGCGCGGCGGGTTCGTGCCAGGGAGCGGCGACGACACCGGAGGCAGCGGGTTCGTGGACCGCCCGGGGTCGAGCGGCGAGAGCGGCCGGATCGCGCTCGCGATGGGCTGCGTCGTCCGCGACGGGTCGGTCTGGTCGAGCGGCTTGAGCGGCGTCGAGTCGCTCGGCGCCGTCTGGTTGTCGTCGAGCGCGAAGGAAGACAGCATTTACTGGTACTCCTTCGGCAACATGCCGTGCGCCATGTTCACGACGTTGCCGAAGAGGGGCTGCGTCTGCTGGAAGCGCTGCTGCATCTGCGGCAGAAGCGCGTTGAGCGCGGCCATCAGCGGCGCGTTCTGCTGCTGCGCGGGGTTGCGCGACGCGAGGTTCAGGCCGATGCCGAGGCCGCCCGTCGCGAGCTTGGCGAGCTTCGGCGCGAGCGCGCTGGTCGCGCTCGTCAGGCCGGGAATCGCACTGGCCCCTGCCGTCGTGCCCGCCATCGCGGGCGTGCCGGCAGAACTCATGGTGTCCACGGCCGGCAGGCTCGCATCGGCGCCGGCTGCGCTGGAACCAAACGCGCTCGGCCCAAGAACGCCGCCGGCGATTGCCGGCGCCGCAAAGGGCGCGGCCAGAAATCCGAGCGTCGTCGCCCAATCCTTCCACGTCATCCCAGAGGGCGCGGCGCGCGTCTGGCCCGCGTTCGGTCCACTGAGCGCCGTCATTTGCATGTTCTGACCGTCGCCGCTGTACACGTCGGCCTCTGGCGCACGTCCGCCGGACCCCACGCCCAGCAGATTCAGCGTGTCGACCTCTTGGCCCGCGTGCGGCCCCGTCGCGAAGACGATCGTGTTGTTCGGGCTGACGGTCAGCCGGTCGGTAATGCCGAGGCTCCCGAGTCGTTGCTGCAACCGTGCGAGGAGTTGCTGAGAATCGTTCGCCATCGCCTCACCCTTCCACGAAGATCGTCACGGTCGCATTCGTCACCGACGACGACAGATATACAAACTCGTTATCGGCGATCCGCGTCACCTTCAGCGGGACGAGCTGGCCGCCGACTTCCGTCGGATCGAGCACGGGGATCACCAAGTACGGCGCCGTGGGCAGCCCGTGCGGGATCGCCACTTCGCGGTTCGCGACCGACGACGTCACGAACGACACCGGATACCAGCGCAGGTTGCACGCGCGCTCGATCTGCGTCACGCCGGGTTCCGGCCGGCCCGCCGTGAAGTTCTGCAACACCTCGAGGAACGCCTGGAGCAGCGCGGGGCGCTGCGTGGCGGGCACCGAGGACAGATACGACTGCACGAGGCCGAGATTCGCCATGACCCTACGACGCGATGTAACAGCCCGACACGGACAGCACCTGACCCGACGCGAACGTAAAGGGCGTCGTCGGCGTGATGCCGCTGCCGGTGTCGTGGTCTTCGATGATCGAGACGTTGTTCGCGTCGGCGATGATGGCCACGCCGATCCGCCACTCGACACCCGCCTCGAACATCACCGCGTGACCGGCCGCGCTGTCGCCGCCCGACGCGGCCGCGACCGGCAGGGAAAACTTGTACGTTCCCGACCCGAACGTCGTCGTCGACCCGAAGACGTACACGATCTCGTAGTGAACGAACTTCCCGATCTGCACGTACTTGCCGGTAACCGACCCGTTGCCGAGCGCGGGATTAGACACCGACGCCGTCCATGCGGGCGTGTACGTCTGCGCCGATCCGGTCGCCGACGCCGTCTGCGACCGCGCGATCTCGATCCAGTTCGTGCCGTCGTAGCGCAGCAGCAGCGCCGACGCGGCGTCGGACATCACGTACGACCCGGCGCCGATCAGGGTGATATTGCCCGTGCCCGAACTGACCGTCACGACGTGGGAGACGTTGGCCGGCGTCAGCAGCAGCAGCGACCCGATGCCGAGCGAAATGCCTTCGGACACCGCGCCGAGGTTGATCGTGTCGAGTTGATCGGTGCCTGCGCCGCCTTCCGTGTCGACCTTGTGGTGAAACAACAGCGCGGCGACCACGCCCGACGCGATCGTCAGCATCGTCGGCGACTGAGTCCGCAGCCCGTTCGTCTGCACCAGATGCGACAGGCCGGACGAGAGCAGCGCCGTTTCGAGCGCGACAATCTCGGCTTGAATGCCGTTGATGTCGGCCGACGCGATGCGGTCGCCGCTGTTGTGCGTGGCGAAGCCGACGACGGAAGACGGATAGGACGCCGGCATTAGAAGCCCCTGATTTCCGGTTCAGCCTGCGACGTGTGCGCATAGCTGTAGAGTTCGGTCGGGTCGGTGCCCGTGTAGGCCAGCCCCCACGTGATCGCGCGCCCTTCGGCCGTTTCCGGCAGGTCAAAGGGAAGCTGAATGAAGCTCGAGCCGCCATAGACGGCCGAGTCGTAGAGCGCCGAGTCGTAGAGCGCGAGCGACGCGCCAATCGTGAGCGTGCGCCCGACGACCGGGACGCCGTCCACCGAGATCGAGAGCGCCAACTGGCCGCCGGCCGGGAGCACCTGCACGACGCCTTGCAGGAAGCGCGCGACGAACAGGCCCGACGACAGCGCCGGCCCGACGTAGGTCGAGACGAGCGCGACGCCGTTGGCCGTCGTGCCCACGCTTTCCTCGTAGAGAACGCCCGTCGTCGTCCGATCCCACGAGAACAACCGGCCGCGGTTGGCGGCCGTCGGTTCTGGGCCGGCCCAGAGCGAATACCCGCCAATCGCGCGGTCGGTCGTGGACCACGCCGGGATGTTCTTGACTTTCGTGCGCGCCAGATCGAGCACGTACTCGCCCGCCTGCCCCGTCTCGGCCATGACCGGCACGGCCACACGGCATTCCTTGTCGCGCTGGTGGTAGATAATCGCGAGGTTTGCCAGATCCGACGCCGAGGAGGCCGCCATCGCCGAGCGCCAGTCGACCTCGAAGTCAAACGACAGCAGCCGGTCGGTCGCCCCGTCGAACAGGTAGATCCCCTCGGCGCACCCATGGCAGAGCGATCCTTCGATGATGGCCCACGCGCGCGCGCCGAGCGCCCCGCCGGCAATCGCCGCCGACGGAATCACCTGAAAGTCGAGCGACGTCTGCCCGATGAGCAGGAAGCCGGGCACCGACGTGCCGAGCGTCACGAGGATATTGCCGAGCGGCGCGACGGCCGACAGCGTGTCGCCGGTCGAGAACGGGAGATCGATGAAGTAGTCTTCCGGCCAGACCTGATCCTGGAACAGCTCCGAGAAGCGCAGGCGCGCAGGGGCCGTCGGGTCGATGGCCCACCAGCGGTTTTTCCAGAAGACGGCCGACTTGAGGGCCGGCGGGACGTCGTGGGTCGTCGGGGCCGCCATCGCTTGGCCCCAGGTGTTCGCCGTGATGTCCAAATGCGTCGTCGTGGCGCCGGGGTTGGCGACCGTGCCCGCTTGGCGACGCACGGTTTCGCCGGACGAGACATCGCGGGCGTAGATGATGATCGTGTCGACCTGCGGGTCGGTCGTGCCCGTGACCGTCACGCGGACCGTCAGATTGCCGCCCGACGGCGTTGCCGTGACGACAGCCGATCCCTCATTCGACAGCGTGCCGAGCGTGGAATCCTCGTAGCCGTACGAAAACTCGTACTGATCGCCCGAGACGAGCGAGCCGCCCGCGATGAGGGCTTCGGTCGGCGCGACCGATGGCGCCGTGATGCCGAGCTGCGTCCACGTCGAGCCGTCCTTCGACTTCTTCGGGACGTGCACGCCGTCCATGACCGACACAATCGTCGCGTCGGACGGGAAGAAGATCGGGGCCGACCCGTCGAGGCCGGTCAGCACGGCCGAGCCGAGCACGCCCGCATCCGATGGCTTGTAGACGCTGCCGTTGGCCGCGACGAGTTCGAAGGGCGCCCCGGCCGCCAGATACGCCCGCGCGGCCCCTTGAACCTTGTGGCCGGGGCCGGCGGACCACTGCGAGAAGCCGGGCCGCGGCGTGAGCTTGCCGACGACCGCCAGCCGCCAGTTCCGCAGCGTCTGCGCCCGCTCCGGCCGCATCAGCGTCGGCGTCGTGCGCCGGTCCAGACCTCCGGTGAGATCGGCCACCCGCGACGCCGACGTTTTCACCGAAAGGGACGGACCCTGCGCGCGCGGCATGGTTACGCGATCCGGCCGCCCGCCGCGGCCAACCCGCCAGCGGCCATGTCGTTCGTGCCGCCGGGCGCCTGCGTCGCCTGCGGCAGCACGGGCGGAATGGCCCCCGCGCTGGGCCGGCCCGCGCCCCCGCCGGGCGTGATCGTCGGCGCCTGCGGCCCAGTCGGCGCCGACTGCCCGACGCTGTTGAGCATCGCCGTCAGGTGGTCGATCAGCGTCTGGTTCGGCATGCCCGAGCCGGTGAGCGACTTGAGCAGCGTCTGTGCGACGAGCGATTCCGGGCTGAAGCCGCGGGCTGAGGGGCCGTTGGCCGCGAGCGGCGAGAAGTTCGCCCGCGCGGCCGCCGTCGGCAGGTTCAGGCTGAGCACCTGCACGGCGCTTTGGAGCGGCGCGAGAGCCGATGAGGGCGATCCGCCCACATTGGACGAGCCCGGTTGAAACGAAAGCCCTGCATCCATCGTGTCACCTACTGCGGTTTCTGCCCCATCGGCTCCACGGGCGTCGGCGTGGCAATCGGGCCGGGGAGCACGGCGCCGGTCACGCGCGGGCGCCGCGACGTCACGGTCTGCCGGATGCGCGTCTCGCCGCAGTGGCACTGCGGCCGCTCGTCCGGGCCGGCCACGTTCTGCGCGTGCCCGCAGGCGAAGTGCACCGTCACCACGTGCGGCCGAACCGTTCTCCCGGCGCGTGCGGGCCGAAGCGCCCCGGCTTGCCGATCCCGACGCCCGGCCGTCGCGGCACGCGCAGCCGCTGCGGGCCGACGACCGTCGTGCGCGCGTTGTACTCGTCCACGCGCTGCTGGGCGAGCGTCTGCATGATCTCGCTGCGGTCGAGCCCCTTGCGCAGCAGTTCGAGCCGGGCGGCCGCGCGGAAGCCCAGCGCGTCGTGCCACGGCGCGATCGACCGCTTCGTCACCCCGGCGACCGTGAACGGCTCGTCGGTGTCCTGCACGAGCGCCTGCGGGCTGTAGACGTAGGGCACCTGCAAGACAAGGGTGCTGCCGTTCAGGTCCGGCGGCGGCGTCACGCCAATGATCGACTCAGCGCCTTCTTCGCGCTCGTACCAGCAATCCGGCATGCCCGGCTTGTCGGCCTGCCAGCCGTCGCGGTACTCGTTCAGCCACGGCACAGTGCGCCGCGGGAACTCCTCTTCGCCAGAAAAGACCGTCGTGTTGCCGTGCGCGTCCGTGACCTCGATCCGCGGCCCCTGCTTCGGGTTGATGAAGAGGAACGTGTCATCGGTCACGAGCTCTTCGAGGTCGTATTCGCCGGTCGCCTGCACGAGCGTGATCGGCCAGGTCTTCGATAGACACGAGGTCTGCGTCAGAAACCACGTCTGCGCCTCGTTGATCGCCGCCTTGCGCCGCGCGATGGTGAACAGCCCCGAGCGGTCGCCCGTGCCGAGGGCTTCGTCGAGGCGATCCCCGTACAGGTCCGCGAACGTCACGGGTTACGAGACCCCGATGCAGGTGATGGCGTACACGTCGCCGGTCGAGGGGGCCGTCCCGTTCGTCGTGATGACCACGCTCGCCGTGCCGGGCACGACCAGGATCGGGGCCTTCCCGGCCGCCATGCCCGTCTTGGCGGCATTGGCAGTGCAGGACGGCGCGGTCGCCCACGCCTGATTGAACGTGACCGTAAAGGGCGACGCGGGCGTCCCCGTCGCGCCCATCGTGACGAGCATCGCGGTATCGGTGCCGGACACCGAGGGCGTCGTGCCGCACGACGCCGAACAGGTCGGCGCGGTCGTCTGGCCCGATCGCAGGCGATCGATCTTCCAGTCGCCGTACGCCGTATCGCCGCTGTTGCGGATGGCGGCCGCCGTCGTATCCCACTTGATCCGGTAGTTCGAGCCGTCGCCGAAGTAGTGATCGGACAGGAGCGCGGAGGTGCACTGAATCGTCCGCGCCGAACTCAACATGCCGCAGTTGGTCGCGCCGACGCCCCAGAAGAACGTGCCGTCATTGCCCTGCCAGAGGCCCCAACCGACGTTCTCATTGGCCGAAAACGTCGTGTTGTTGCCGCCGATCGCGAAGTAGGAATCGGTGGCCTGCTGGAAGTAGAGCATCACGAGGCCGGGATTGACCGCAGCCGTGGTCGTGTTGCGAATCGCGACCATGGAACTCGGTACGCCCGCGCACCCGCCCGCGCAGGACGAGAGGCCGCCCCCGAAGATGGACAGGCCCGTGCCCTGCGCGTTCAGCTGCGCGATCGTCACGGCCGACGACCCGGAAGGCACCGCCGTGAGGAGTGCCTGCCCGTTGTTCTGGAACACCCACGTGCCCTGCTGGGCGGCCAGCGTGACCGTGGCCAGCACGAGCGCGAGGCCGAGGAGGAAGAGCTTCGGGCCGCGCATCGTCAGTTCCCCAGCACGCGGACGGTCACGCCCGTGGTACCGTCCACCGTCGTCGTGACGCGCGCGCGAATCGCCGAGAACGGCTGCTGCACGACGGTGAGCGTCTGCTGCTGCGGCGTGTTCGTCGGCGACGCGAAGGGCGCGCCAATCGGCGCCCACGCGCCCGTGTAGGCATTGACCGTCTTGTCGGGGCCTTGCGAGACGTAGGCTTCCTCGATCTGGACGGCCCCGTTGGACGAGTCGCCCCAGATGACAAAGAACTTCAGTCGTCGCGCGTGGCCGCCGAGATTGAGCGAGCCGGAGGCGGGGGCGAGCTGCCCCTTGAGCAAGACATTGTCGACTTCAGGAGTGAGCATGGGCATCCTCGAGGACACACGCCTCGGCTTGCTGAATGGCGGTCTGCGGGTTCACCAGATGCGCCTCGCCCGCGCGGCCGGGAATCATCGCGCCGAGCATCAGGTGCGGAATGCGCACGATCGGGTCGACGTAGACGCCGAAGCCCGCGGCTTTCATTTGCGAACAGAAGTAGAGGTCTTCGCCGAGCGTCTGCCCGTCGTCCTGCGTCTGCGTCTTGAACCACGGCGCGCGCAACTGACGGACGCAGGCCAGGTCGAGCAGCGTGAAGCCCATCCCGATCCCGTCAATCGGCAGCGGCTCCCGCGTGGCATCGAGCAGTTCGGGCCGGATCGACCGAAACCACGTCGGGCAGTCCTGCTTCGGCTCCAGCATGTACGACGTGACGTGCGGCTGCGTAAACGACCGCGTCATGATCACGCCGCCCACGACAGGCAGGTGATGCTTCAACAGGCGCACGACATGGCGCGCCTGCCACAGCTGATCGTCGTCGACGAACAGCAGCGCATGGCAGCCCGTGTCGAGCGCCTTCTGGACGATCTTGTTGCGCTGCGCGGCGATGTCCGACGATTCGAGGTCGAGGAGCGCCGTTTCGATGTTCGAGCGCGCGGCCAGGTCGGCCATCGCGGCCGCCAGGTCAAGGTAGGACGCGGGATAGCCGACCGCGCGATGACAGATCCCGATGCCAAGCCGCATCCGCCCTCCGAGGAAGAACAGCGCGCCGGCCCGACATGCGCGGGCCGACGCGCCGGGTTGCGCCGTGCGGGCTAGATCGCCTTGCCGCCGGCCGGATAGCGTCGGTAGCCGGTCACGTTGACCGTGACTTCCGACGCCGCCGTGGTGTTGCCCGTGGCGGCCTGAACGGAGAGCACGGTGCCGCCGGGAACGAGAATGCCCTCGTCCTCTCCACTGCCGGGCGTGAACGTCACGCCGACGTCTGAGCCCGTGACGAGCGTGAGCGTCTTGCCTGCCTGAACCGCCGATGAGCCGGCCATCAGCGTCAGCACGGCCGCGTTGGATCCCTGGTTGGCGGCGAAGCCGCTCCAGTTCGTCACATACCAATCCTCAGTGGACGGGATCGTGACCTGCCCGATGACGATGTTGGTCTGGCCCGTGGCGATGGTGCCCACCTGGGCGACGTGAACGATCGCCTTCGCGCCGTAGTCCGGACCGCCGAGTGCGTCTCCCCCGCGCGCCATGGCTTAGGCCCCCGCCGAGCCGTACGCGCCCTGCCAGCCACGTGCACAGCCGACGGACCGACGGAAGCGCATCGCGTAGAAGCGATTGCCCGACTTCGGCAGCCGCTCCGGCGGCATCGCCGAGATCGGGATGCGCGTGTAGGACACCAGCCCGTGGCGCTTGCCCTTGTAGAACAGGAACCACTGCGTATCCGACCCGCCGGCCGCCGCCGACAGATACGGATTGACGACGATCGTGATCGCGTAGTTCTTGTTGATCGGGTTGATGTCGTTCGCGTTCGTGCCCGGCAGGCCCGGCGAGCTCACGACGCGCTCGGCCGTCATCATCAGCGCGGGCGGGACGTGCAGTTCGAGCCCGTCCTGGGCCAACGTGAAGAAACCCTCTTCCGACTTCTGGTCGGTGACGAGGTCGATGATCGCCTGCTGGAGGTTCAGCGACGACAGCGCGGCGTCGCGCCGGTTGCGGGCCGTGCCGCCGAGCTTCAGCGCGTGCGCCGTGTTGAAGATCGACACGCCGTCCGGCGACTGCTCGGTCGTGAACCCGTTGTTGAGGATGCCGGCCGCCAGCGATTCCTCGGCCACGCGCGCCGACCGGGCCAGCGCCGGAGCGTACTGGTTCAGGACGTCGTAGACGTCGTCTTCCTGCGCCGTCAGCGTGATCTCGAAGCCGAGGCCGAATTCCGCCGCGGTGAGATCCTTCGAGTAGCCGGCCTGCACGAGCTGCGTCGGGAAGTCCTGGCCTTCCGGCTTGAGCGGCATCTGGCCGAACTGCACGTACGAGAAGTTCCGCTCGAACTTGCGGTCGGACGTCTCGACGGTGAAGAGTTTCTTGTAGTAGCCGGGCGTGTCCTTCAACTGCTTCTGAAACAGCGAAAAGACCGTCTTGTCGACGTTGTCGTAAAGCTGCGGGACAACACCGCGAACCTGAGCCATGCTGCCTCCGCCTTACACGCCGAACGGCAGGGACGCCGCGGCAAGGAACTTGAACGCGACCCGCGCGTTGACGGTGCCGATCCCGTTCGGCTCGACGTCGGTCGAAATGTCCGTGATGACGACCGTCTTCTGGGTGGTGTTCGTGGTGTCGACGCGCCAAATCTTGTTGGTGCCGTCGTACGTCACGCCGCACTGCAAGTCCTGATGCGTGCGGGCGAGCGCCGTGCCGTTGTCGATGACGCCGATGAACTCGCTGCCGGGCTTGGCTTCCCAGACGCTCACAAGGTTGTCGGTCGTGCCCGACGCGGCTTCGCCGGCCACGCCGACGACACCGCTGTTAGGGTGCGTGACGGCTTCGACGACGCTGTCTTCGTGACCGGAGGCGGTGTTGCGCTGGAGGATGTCGCCGACGATGAACGTCTGCGAGACGCCCTCTTTGTAGCTGCGAACCAGAAAGCTCTGGTCGCAGCGATACGGCTTGATCCCGTCGCCGGGACCGATGGTGCGGGTTACAGACATAAGCCCTCCCGCGCCTGGCGGCGCGAGAAAAAGAAACGTGCGTGCTGGTTGGGCTTGTGCCGCCGCGTCGCCTTCCAACCGAAGACGCGGGCCGTGACATGCGGCGAACTGCTACAGCAGGCGTCGGGGCCGCACGAGGCCCGATCCTGCGAGGCGTCGGAGAAGCGTGGTGGCGGGGGCGGGATTTGAACCCGCGGCCTGCTGGGTATGAGCCAGCCGTTCTAACCGGGCTGAACTACCCCGCACCAAATGCCGCGGTCGACGACTTCGCGGCGGCGGATACCTTGCGCCTTCACCAGCAAGGCGCGCAACTCCTGATTTCTACGTTCTTGTGTCCGACGCCGCCTGATGCACGATGACGCTCGGCAACAGCGCCGACGGCCCGGACTGGACCTGCTCGCTCGGAATCATCCGTGCGCAAATCTGGTAGAACGTCGCGCGGTTCTTCTCCTCGGCGCCCCAGCGTTGCAGCTCCTCGGCGCCGCCCATGCCCTCAAAGGCGTGCAGCACCGCGTCGCGGAAGGCGCGCGTGACTTTGTTCTTTGACCCCTTGGGGCGACCGCCCTTGTGGCCCTTGGCGAAGGGCCGGCCTGGTCCTGGCATTCCGTGGCCTTTTCTGCTCCGATTGCGGCGTTGGGGCGTGAACCGCAGCGGGAATCAACCGCGGCCATTGGCGGGTCTCGGACGCGGTTCAGCAGCCCCCTGATGATCTTTCGGACGATCTACCGTGCCTGTCCACGGGCGGGGGCGTCATCGTCTCGCTCATGGTCGCCGTCCTCCGCTGGCTACTTTCTGAGCCGCAGCTCTTTCAGCGTCCGTTCGCTACTTTCTCTCAACTCCAGGTCTGCTGCCGATTCTAGCCTGTCTGTCCAGCCCCTCAATGAATTGATGATTTTGCTAAGGATTTGCCCTATTGACAGACGGTGGCTGTATTTGTAGGATGGGTCTTGTGGATGGGCGTTGGGCCTGTCCGGTGCGCCTCGACCAGATAGGGGCGGAGAACCACACCATGACAATCACGACGACGCGCTGGAGCTGGAAGAACGAACCGGAACTGATGGCGCGCTTGCAGGATGCCCAGAACGACGACCGCAACATCAATCGAGACATCATGACCTTCGCGGGACTGTGCAGTAATCGCGAAGAACTCCAGCGACACGTCGAACGCTACGAGCGCTACGCGAATGGCGGCCGTGACTAACCATCCAAATCGAGGGGCTGGACCGAGGAGAAATCCTCGGCCAGCCGAGATCGTGTCGGCGCGAAATGAGGCCAGGCTGACGCAGACTCAAGCCGCCGCAGTCGTCTACGTAACCCTCTCTGGCTGGCAACGCTGGGAGCAAGGGGAACGGCCGATGCATCCGGCGTTCTGGGAGTTGTTCCGGCTCAAGACCCAGTGACATCAGGTCCAGCCCTCAGCGGGGCGAGCGCGGCTCGTAGTTCAACAATCTCCGTCACGTCGCGTTCATGCTGACGCAGAGACGGGTCGAAGTCGGACGGATAATTGTTGCGCTGCCGCAGCAGTTCGTCTCGCTCCCGTGTGACCTCGGTGAGCTGGGCCTGAAGTTGCAAACTTTTACGAGCGAGCTCGACGAGTTTGAGCACACCCTTCGGCGTGACGCGCTTCGTCCGCTGTGCTTCCTCGTTCGTGGCCCAGTGCTCAAAGCCTTCCAGCAGCAACTCGTCAGTCAGGCCGTCTTCCGTCTCGCTCATGGGCGATGGCCTCCGCTGGCTGATTTCATGCGTTTTCCCTAGCATTTTACCCGCTTGACACCATTATACCGTTGGTATATTCTGTCTCAGTCGTCGCGGTTGACGGCAGACGCGCCTCGGTCGCTCAGGGGCAAGGGAGTGGGCCATGAATCGTCACGCGCGCAAGTTCTGGGACGAGCTTTTCAACGAACACATTCGCATGCCTGGATTTCCAGCGCTCATCGTCACGCGCGCTCGGGCTCGTCGCTGGTTCGTGGAAGCGGGTTGGAATCTCGATCAGCGCACGCCGCAAGGGCAGTCCGTCGACCGGATGGTGTTCTTGCCTACGGCGCTGGACGAGCCGCTGACCGATGGCGAGTTCACCGAACGCTGCCTCGCCGCGATGGCCGAGCATGAGCGCAACCGGGAGGAGTAGATGCCGAATCACCCGAACCGCTCGAAACTGAATCCATCGGCCGCACGCAACCCGAAACCTGCTGAGATTATGGCGGCACGTGAGAAAGCCGGATTGAACCAAACCGAGGCCGCGGCGCTCCTCTACTCGACACAGCCAGCGTGGCAGCGTTGGGAAACCGGCGAACGACCAATGCACCCGGCCTTCTGGGAACTCTTCAAGCTGAAGCTGCTTCACGGCCGTCCTCCGTCCTGAGCGGGCGGGGCGGGGAGATGTTGCCAGTGGCTCACGCCTCCCACCATGTAATCGCCGTTGTTCCACGCCGGAATGCCGCAGTAGGCCGACCAGCGCAACACATCAGCGCGCGGCGCAGCTTCGGCGTGATTCGGCCAGCAGAGAATCCACGTCCCATCCTTCGGGGCCGTCTCGATCGGCTGCCACGGCGACTGACGGGCGGCTCTCGCCTGCTCTTGCTCGCGCGCTAGTTCATCGCTAATCCGCACAATCTCTTCATCTGACATGGAAGCGAGCTTTGACCGAATAACTGACTTCATCTCAGCGCCGAATGCGC
>Ga0134128_10000798_pt1 | contig 42647 bp, 34 predicted proteins | sample KB31754_FD_96462 | JGI IMG/M metagenome (GOLD analysis project Ga0134128, IMG submission 96462) | Terrestrial soil microbial communities with excess Nitrogen fertilizer from Kellogg Biological Station, Michigan, USA - KB3-175-4 | ecosystem: Environmental > Terrestrial > Soil > Unclassified ...
CGTCGAAGCGCTTGACGCCGATGTAGTCGAGGTAACCGGGGCGGTGCACGGTGGCGCGCGAGTTCGCCTTGGTGAGCACGAGCAGGCGCGCCTCGCGCGCGAGCGCGCGCAGCTCGCGCGGCAGCTCCGTGAAGCTGCGCGAGCGGCCCTCGGCGGGCCTCCTCAGCACGCCCAGGCCGGAGCCGGGCACGATCGCGAGCTGGTCCTCGCCCGCGACGCTCTCCAGCCGGTACTCGCGATAGCCGAGGAACGTGAAATGGTGGTCGGAGGCCCAGGCGAGGAACGCCGCCACCTCCGCGGTCTCCTCGCCGGCGAGGAAAACGGGCGGCGCGGCGAGCTCGGCCGCGATCGCATCCATGCGCGCGCGCATCGCGTTCCAGTCCTCCCACGCGGCGCGCACGTCGCCTAGCACCGAGACGAGCCCCGCGCCGAGCGCCTCCAGGCGCCCGGGGTCGATCTCGCGGTCCACCTCGACGTGGATGAGCGATTCCTGGCGCTCCTCGGCGCCGGGCGGGCCGAAGGCGAGGAGCCGTCCCTGCGCGTCGCGGCGCGTCGAGAAGAGCGGGTGGTTGAGCAGGTGCAGGGTGCAGCCCTGGCGGTTCACCTCCATCGTGACCGAGTCGACGAGGAACGGCATGTCGTCGTTCACCATCTCGATCACGGTATGCGGGCTCGACCAGCCCTGCTCCTCGTGGCCCGGGTTGTAGACGCGCAGCTTCGCGCTCCCGCCCGCGAAGAGGCGCGCGAACTCGAGGTGCGCGATGGCCGCCCCGTAGAGGTCGGCGGGCGGGCGCGCGACGAGGTCCTCGATGTCGACCTGCTCGTAATAGCGGGCGATGAAGGCGCGCGCCTCGGCGGCCGCCGGCGGGGCGAGCCGCTCGTCGGCGATCGCGAGGACCCGCTCCAGCAGCGCTTGTTTTTGCTCGTGCGCGGGGAAGTGCATGGCGAACCCAACGAACGGAAAGCGTTATTGTCCTCCAAACGGCGCGCGGGTATCCTAGCCGGCGTAAGCGGCCCCCCCGGATTCACGAACGTCAACAAACGCCGCGTACCCTTTCAATCAGGAGGCTTACCCATGCTTCGCCACTCCAAGGCCATTGTCGCCGCGCTCGCCTGCGCCCTCGTCACGACCGGCGCGCTCGCGGAAGGCACGCTCGAGAAGATCAAGTCCCAGGGCTACATCACGCTCGCCAACCGCGACGCGTCGATCCCGTTCTCCTACTACGACGCCAACCAGAAGCCGATCGGCTACTCGCTCGAGATCTGCCTCAAGGCGATCGACATGATCAAGAAGAAGTACAACATGCCGAACCTGCAGGTGAGGTACCAGCTGGTCACCTCGGCGAACCGCATCCCGCTCATCGCGAACGGCACCGCGGACCTGGAATGCGGCTCCACCACCAACAACCTCGAGCGCGAGCAGCAGGTCGCCTTCGGCTACACCTACTTCGTCACCGGCAACCGCTGGGTGTCGAAGAAGTCGGCGCACCTGAAGACGCTGCAGGACCTCAAGGGCAAGACCATCGTCTCCACGGCGGGCACCTCCAACCTGAAGGAGATCACCGAGATCAACAACAAGGAAAACCTCGGGATGAACATCATCTCCGCCAACGGCCACCCGGAGGCCTTCCAGATGGTCGAGACCGGGCGCGCCGCCGCGTTCGTGATGGACGACATCCTGCTCTACAGCCTGCAGGCGAGCTCGCGCAACCCGAAGGAGTTCGAGATCAGCAACGTGTCGCTGTCGCTGCAGCCGTACGGGCCGATGATGCGCAAGGGCGACGACGAGTTCAAGAAGGCGGTGGACGACGCCATCGGCCAGATCTTCAAGTCGGGCGAGATCAACAAGATCTACAACAAGTGGTTCGAGAAGCCGATCCCGCCGAAGAACATCGACCTCAAGGTGCCGATGAGCGCCGAGCTGAAGAAGATCATCGCCAACCCGACCGACTCGGGCGATCCGAAGGCGTACGAATAACCGCCGACGGTGAGACGGGGGACCTCGGTCCCCCGTTTGCATTTCCGGGGCGCCTCGCCACATGAACTACCACTGGAACTGGGCGATCCTCTTCGCGCAGGAGCCCGGCGGCAGCGGGACCTACCTGCACTACCTCCTGGTGGGCCTCGCGTGGACCCTCGCCACGGCGCTCGCCGCGTGGCTGATCGCGCTCTCGATCGGCGGCATCGTCGGGACGCTGCGCACCACGAACCATCCGTGGGTCGTGCGGGCGGGCAACGCCTACGTGGAGATCTTCCGCAACGTCCCGCTCCTCGTGCAGATGTTCCTCTGGTACTTCGTGGTGCCGGAGCTGCTGCCCGCCGCGCTCGGCGACTGGATCAAGCAGATGCCGCCGCCCTGGGGGTCGTACGTGCCGGCGGTGCTGTGCCTGGGGCTCTACACGTCGGTGCGCATCGCCGAGCAGACCAAGGCCTCCATCCAGTCGTTGCCGCGCGGCCAGCGCTATGCGGGCACCGCGATGGGGCTCTCGCAGTTCCAGACCTACCGCTACGTGATCCTGCCGCAGGCCGTGCGCATCATCCTGCCGCCGCTCACCTCCGAGTTCATGAACATCATCAAGAACTCGTCGGTCGCGCTCACCATCGGGCTCATGGAGCTCACCGGGCGCGCGAAGTCGATGCAGGAGTTCAGCTTCCAGGTGTTCGAGGCCTTCGCCGCCGCCACGGTGATCTACATGATCACGAACCTCGTCGTGGTCCTCGGCATGCGCTGGGTCGAGCGCAAGGTGCGCGTGCCCGGCCTCATCAGCGCCACGCGCGGGGCGCAGGCGGCGGCGCACTGATGAGCGGCTTCGACTGGGGCGAGATCACCTCCAACCTGCCGTACCTCTTCGAGGTCGGCATGGTGTTCACGGTGAAGCTCACCGTGCTCGCGATGTTCGGCGGCATCTTCTTCGGCACCCTCCTCGCGATGATGCGCCTCTCGCACCTGCGCACCGTCTCGATGCTCGCGGGCGGCTACGTGAACCTGATGCGCTCGATCCCGCTGGTGCTCGTGATCTTCTGGTTCTTCTTCCTGGTGCCCTACATCGGCGCGTGGATCCTGCGCGAGCCGCGCCCGATCCCGGTGGGCGCGTTCTACTCGGCGCTCATCACCTTCACGATGTTCGAGGCGGCGTATTACTGCGAGATCATGCGCGCGGGAATCCAGTCGATCGCGCGCGGGCAGGTGTGGTCGGGCTACGCCCTCGGGCTCGACTACTGGCAGACCATGGGCCACATCGTGCTGCCGCAGGCGTTCCGCAACATGCTGCCGGTGCTCCTCACGCAGACCATCATCCTCTTCCAGGACACCTCGCTCGTGTACGTGATCTCGGCGACCGACTTCCTCGGCGCCGCCGCGAAGATCGCGAACCGCGACTATCGCCTGGTCGAGATGTACAGCTTCGTCGCCGTCGTCTACTTCATCGTCTCCTTCGGCCTGTCCCTGCTCGTCCGGCGCCTGCAGTCGAAGATCGCCGTGGTGCGCTGACGAGCGATTCCTCCTCCGAGCCCATGATCTCGATCCGCAAAATCTCCAAGTGGTACGGCGCCTTCCAGGTGCTCTCCGATTGCTCCACCGAGGTCGACAAGGGCGAGGTCGTGGTGGTCTGCGGCCCGTCGGGCAGCGGCAAGTCCACGCTCATCAAGTGCGTGAACGGGCTGGAGCCCTTCCAGAAGGGCGACGTGGTGGTCGACGGCATCTCCGTGGGCGACCCGAAGACCGACCTGCCGAAGCTGCGCGCGCGCGTCGGCATGGTGTTCCAGCACTTCGAGCTCTTCCCGCACATGACGGTGATGCAGAACCTCACGCTCGCGCAGGTGAAGGTGCTCGGCCGCGCGACGCGCGAAGCGCAGGACAAGGGGCTCAAGCTCCTCGACCGCGTCGGGCTCGGGGCGCACCAGGACAAGTTTCCGGCGCAGCTCTCCGGCGGCCAGCAGCAGCGCGTCGCGATCGCGCGCGCGCTTTGCATGGATCCGGTGGCGATGCTTTTCGACGAGCCCACCTCCGCGCTCGATCCGGAAATGATCAACGAGGTGCTCGACGTGATGGTGCAGCTCGCGCGGGACGGGATGACGATGATGGTGGTGACGCACGAGATGGGCTTCGCGCGCAAGGTGGCGCACCGCGTCGTATTCATGGACGCCGGACAGATCGTGGAGGACCTGCCCAAGGAGGAATTCTTCGGCAAGCCGCGCAGCGAACGCGCGCAGCTTTTCCTGTCGAAGATCCTGCAGCACTGATGTGACGCGTGGCACACGCCGTGAAACGGCGGGGGGTGGCCGGGATTTACCGGCCCGTTCTACCGGAAATCATTGACGAAACGGCCTTTTTTCGGGAGACTTGCCCTCCATGAATCGCCTCACGGCCATCGGCCTGGCTTCGCTCCTCGCCTACGGGGTGCTGATCGCGACCAAGTACGTCTCGGTCGTGTCGGCCGCGCGGCAGGCGAAGCCCGCGCCCGCGCGCATGGCATCGCTCGATTCGAGCGCCGACCGCGACCTCGTGGAGGTGAATCCCGCGCCGATTCCGGCGCCCCGCGCCGTGCCGTTCGCCGCGCCCACGACGGTGCGCGAGCCGCCGATGCGCGCCTCGGCCGTCGCCGTCGAGTTCCGCCAGGCGCGCGATCTCAAGGCGTTCGCCGACGCGCTCCTCGCGCGGAAGGACAGCCTCACCGCCGACGAGCGCTATCACCTCGCCAAGGCGCTCGAGGAGTGCCAGTTCGCCACCTCGCTCACCGAGGACATCGCCGCGTACGCCGCGAAGCAGCGGCGCAGCTTCATCGCGAGCCTGCCGCTCAACGACCCGAACAACGCGAAGCGCGTCGCCGCCTACGAGGCGGTGGACAACACGCAGCGCTGCGCGCGCTTCCAGGGGACCCGGATCTCGCAGAAGGACATCGACGACCTGCTGCAGCAGGCGGCGCAGGAAGGCGACCCGCGCGCGCAGGCGCGCATCCTCGTCGCCGAGCTCAACAAGAGCCTGAGCCAGCACTCGAGCGATCCGTCGCAGCCGGCGGGCGCCGTGACGCCCGACGACTTCTCGCGCATCATCGGGCTGCTGCAGACGCGCGACCCGGAGGCGATGATCATCGTCGGCCAGTTCCTCGCGCAGCAGAACATCGCCACCCAGCTGCGCATCGGGCCGAACGGCGAGGTGCCGGAGCCCTCCGCGTTCCTCGGCGCGTTCTCGCTGGTGGCCTGCGACCTCGGGCCCGACTGCACCTCGTTGAGCCGCGAGCCGCAGCTCGCCTGCGCCTATGGCGGCTACTGCAGCTCGGCGAGCTTCGAGGAGCTGTACCAGAACTTCCTCGCCTCCCCCTGGGCGTATGCCCAGGCGGTTCGCTACCGCGGCATCATCCACACCGCGATCAACACGCAGAACTGGTCGCTCATCGGCCTGCAGCCGCCGATGCTCGACAAGACGCGCGCCTCCCAGTAGCCGTCCATGTCCGCCTGGTTCTCGCGCGCCGCCGACGGCGCGTGGATCCTTCGCGTCCATGCGCAGCCCGGCGCGCGGCGCACGGAAGTGGCGGGAATGCATGGCGACTCGCTCAAGGTGCGCGTCCGCGAGCCGGCGCTCGAGGATCGCGCGAACGAAGCCCTCGCGCGGTTCCTCGCCGATGCGCTCGGCGTCGCGCGCCGCGACGTGACGCTCGCCTCCGGGGCGCGATCGCGCGAGAAACGCTTCGAGGTGCGCGACCGGCGCGCCGACCCGGCGCGGTTGCTCAGCCGTTGAGCGCGCGCAGGTGCTCCACCACGCAGCGCGCCAGCGCTTCGGTGTTGTAGCCGCCCTCGAGTGTCGAGACGACGCGGCCTTGCGCGTGGCGCTCGGCCACCTCCACCAGCCGCTCGGTGATCCAGCGGTAGTCCTCGTCGTCGAGCTTGAGGTAGGCGAGCGGATCGTCGCGATGCGCGTCGAAGCCCGCCGAGACGAACACCAGCTGCGGGCGGTAGGACTCGAGCGCCGGCATCCAGAAACGCTCGACCGCCGCGCGGAAGCCGCGCCCGTCGGTCATCGCGGGCAGCGGCACGTTGATGATGTGGTCGTTGCCGGAATCCGCGCCCGAGTACGGGTAGTACGGGTGCTGGAAAGTCGAGCACAGCATGACGCGCGGATCTTCGTGGAACGCATCCTCGGTGCCATTGCCGTGGTGCACGTCGAAGTCGAGGACCGCGACCCGCTCGAGGCCGTGCGCCTCGAGCGCATGCGCCGCGCCGATCGCCACGTTGTTGAAGATGCAGAAGCCCATCGGCCGCGCGCGCGTGGCATGGTGGCCGGGCGGGCGCACCGCGCAAAACGCGCGGCGCGCGGGGCCCGACATCACCGCGTCCGTCGCCGCGACCAGCGCCCCGGCCGCGCGCAGCGCCGCCGAGAGCGAGCGCGCGTTCATCGAGGTATCGGGGTCGAGGTACGCGTAGCCCGCATCGGGTGCCGATTCGTGGATGAGCTCCACGTGATCGCGCTCGTGCACGCGCTCGAGCTGCTCGCGGGTGGCCTGCGGCGCTTCGCGCACGTCGAGGCTCGCGGCGAGGCCGCTCGCCTCGATCGCCGAGAGGATCGAGCGCAGGCGCTGCGGCGACTCGGGATGGCCCGCGCCCATCTCGTGCAGCACGCAATCGGGATGGGTGAGGAGGACGGTCGCCATGCCCGGATTCTAGAGCTTTCTAGAACCCCTGACGCGTGATGCTCTTGGTCCCCGAGAACGCGGGCAGCCCGAATGCGGGATCCGAAGGCGCGAGCCCCGCGGGCGGCGTGATGGCGTACGTGAACGTGCCGCTGGAGGTGCCGGCGAAGCTGAACGTGAACGTGCCCACGCGCGTCGCGGCCGACTTGGGACCCAGTGGTTGGCCGTTCGTCACGTACGCGGCGCCCTGCACCGTGGTGGGTGAAGTCCAGGTGCCGCCGGGCATCACGATCCAGAGCGGCTTGAAGCGCCCGGGATTCGCAGCGTCGGCCTGCCTCGGGTCGTACGTGTACCACACGGCGAAGACCTGGTTGCTGCCGGTGTGCTGGGTGAAGCTCACTCCCCAGCCCGATTCGGCGGGCAGGTACCAGAGATCCGTGTAGTTGGCGGCGGGCGTGGACTGCGCCGCGGCGGGCAGCGCGAGGACGACGGTGACGGCGGCGATGGCATGGCGCATGGCGGAAACCTCGATCGGGCCCCGGTGGGCCTTGCAACTATTGTCCCTGAACCGACTTCCAAGCGGAACGCTTCGGCGGGCGGGAATGGCGCCTACAGGGCCGTGCTATCCTCATGCGCACATAACGCATCCCTTCGCAAATCGCTGACAAGGTTTCGCTTTTCATGCTGATCGACGCGCGCAGCCGCCTCTCGGCCAACCCCACCGAAGCGGTTGTCGCTGCCGCAGGACAGGTCATCCTCGGCAAGGAGCGCCAGATCCGGCTCGCCATGGCGTGCATCCTGGCGCGCGGCCACCTGCTCATCGAGGACGTGCCCGGCGTCGGGAAGACCACGCTGTCGCACTGCCTCGCACGGCTCCTCGGGCTCGAGTACCAGCGCATCCAGTTCACCTCGGACCTGCTGCCGGCCGACATCATCGGCGTGTCCGTCTTCGACCGCACCACGTCCACGTTCCGGTTCCATCCCGGCCCGATCTTCGCGCACGTGATCCTCGCCGACGAGATCAACCGCGCGAGCCCGAAGGCGCAGAGCGCGCTGCTCGAGGCGATGGAGGAGCACCAGGTGACCGCCGAGGGCGCGACGCGGCCGCTGCCCGAGCCGTTCTTCGTCATCGCGACGCAGAACCCGCTGCACCAGGTGGGCACCTTCCCGCTGCCCGAATCGCAGCTCGACCGGTTCCTCATGCGGATCAGCCTCGGCTATCCGGACGCGAGGGCGGAGCGCGAGCTGCTGCGCGGCGCGGACCGGCGCGACCTGATCGCGCACCTGCAGCCCGCGATCACGCCGATGCAGCTCCAGGAGCTGCAGGCGAGCGCGCGCGACCTGCAGGTCTCCGACGCGCTCCTCGATTACGTGCAGGCGCTCATCAACCACACGCGCCACTCGCCGCGCTTCACGCAGGGCCTCTCGCCGCGCGCCGGTGTCGCGATCCTGCGCGCGGCGCAGGCCTGGGCGCTCATGGAAGGACGCCACCAGGTGCTGCCCGAGGACGTGCAGGCCACCTTGCCGACGGTGGTCGGGCATCGCCTGCACGGCAATGCCGACGCGGTGAAGAGCGGCTTCGATCCCGCGCGCGAGCTGGTGGCGGCCGTCCCGATTCCCTGAGCGACGGCGCGCCCGCCTCCGTGCTCGCCGACTTCCGGCAATCCGTTTCCGACTGGATCTTCCGCGCGGCGGTGCCGGAGCCGCCGCCGGTCACGCTCGGCCAGCGGCGCATCTTCATCCTGCCGACGCGCCAGGGCTACGCCTTCGCGCTGATGCTCCTGCTGCTCCTGCTCGCGTCGATCAACTACAGCCTCTCGCTCGGCTTCCTGCTCACCTTCCTGCTCGGCAGCATGGCCGCGGTCGGATTGCTGCACACCTGGCGCAACCTCGCGCACCTGCGCATTCGCCCCGGGCGTTGCGATCCGGTCTTCGCGGGCGACACCGCGGCCTTCGCGGTCACGATCGAGTCGCCCTCGCTCACGCGTTTCGCGATCGGCTTGCGCCGGCGCGGCGAGGAGCCGGTGCACGGCGACATCCGCGTCGAGGAGCCGGCCACGCTCGCGATCGCCGTGCAGACGCAGCGCCGCGGCAGGATCCGCTGCGGCCGGCTGGAGGTCTTCACGCGCTACCCCATCGGGCTCTTCCACGCCTGGTCCTATGTGGAGTTCGATCTTTCGATCCTGGTGTATCCGCGGCCCGATCCGGCGGCCGGCGCACCGCCCAACGCCGGGCAGGACGCGGGCGAGGAAGGCATTCCGATCGCGGGCGACGAGGAGTTCAACATGCTGCGCGCCTATCGCGCCGGCGACCCGCCGCGCCAGATCGCGTGGAAGGCGCTCGCGCGCGAGCAGGAGCTCCTCACCAAGGACTTCAGCGCGACCGCCTCGAGCGAGCTCTGGATCGACTGGAACGACGCCCACGCGCCGGACGTGGAATCGCGCCTTTCGATCCTCGCGCAGTGGGTGCTCAAGGCGGACGAATACGGGCAAGCCTACGGCCTGCGGCTGCCGGGCACGAGCATCGCGGCCGACCGCGGCGGCATGCATCGCGCGCGCTGCCTCGAGGCGCTCGCGCTCTTCGAGGCGCCGCGGTGAGCGCGCGCGCCTACTCGCCGCACCTCGACATCCGCAACGTCGGCTGGCTGCTCGCGTCGATGCTCTTCGTCGTGGCGCCGCACCTCCTGCGCCTGCCCTACTGGGTGGGCATTTTCTTCATCGTGGTGGTGGGCTGGAGAGCCTGGATCTCGTGGTCGGCGATCCGCTTCCCGCCGCGCCTGGTGGTCGCCGCGATCACCGTCGCCGCGGCCGTCGGCACGTTCCTGCAGTACGGACGCATCACCGGCCGCGAAGGCGGCGTGACGCTCCTCGTCGTGATGTCGGCGCTGAAGCTGCTCGAGATGCGCACGCAGCGTGAAGTGGCGCTTTCGATCTACCTCGGCTTCTTCCTGGTGCTCACGAACTTCCTCTTCTCGCAGACGATCCCGCTGGGCCTCTACCTCCTCGCCTGCGTGTGGATCTTCACCGGCACGCTGATCGGGTTCAACCGGATGGGCGGCGCCCCGAGCGTCGTCGAACGCCTCAGGCCCGCCGCCGCGCTCCTCGTGCAGGCATTGCCGCTCATGGTGGCGTTCTTCCTGCTCTTTCCGCGCGTGCCCGGTCCGCTATGGGCGCTGCCGCGCGATACGCAATCGGGGCATACCGGCCTCAGCGACACGATGACACCCGGGCGAATCTCCGAGCTGATCAAGTCCGATGCGGTGGCCTTCCGCGTGCGCTTCGACGGCCCGCGCCCCCCGTTCGCGACGCTCTATTGGCGCGGACCGGTGCTGCCGGTCCTCGACGGCAACACCTGGCGTGCCGATCGCTCGCGCGAGCTCTTCGGCCGCTACGCGAGCGCCTCCAGGCGCGTGCGCTACGAGGTGATCGAGGAACCGACCACGCGCAACCAGGTCTTCGCGCTCGACGCGCCCGCCTCGCCGCCGAGCGATGCGATCGTGAGGTCGGACCTCGAGATCCGCACGCGCCGGCCGATCACCGAGGCACGACGCTACGAGATGTCGTCCTGGCTCGACTACAAGTACGGCGTGGACGAGGATCCCGCGGTCCTGCGCGAGGCGAGCGCCTACGACCCGGAGCGCAATCCGCGCACCGTCGCGCTGGGACGCCGATGGGCGGCGCAGACGCACGACCCGCACGAGATCATCCAGCGCGCGATCCAGCTCTACAACCGCGCGTTCACCTACACGCTGGAGCCGCCGCAGCTCGATCCGCGCGATCCCTACGACGACTTCCTCTTCAACACCAGGCGCGGCTTCTGCGAGCACTACGCCGGCAGCTTCGCGCTCCTCATGCGCGCCGCCGGAATCCCCACCCGCGTCGTGACCGGCTACCAGGGCGGCGAGGTGAACCCCTTCAACGGCGAGGTCATCGTGCGGCAGGCGGACGCGCACGCCTGGACCGAGGTCTGGCTGCGCGGCGAGGGATGGGTGCGCATCGACCCGACGGCCGCCGTCTCGCCGCTGCGCGTGGAGCAGGGCGTGAACGCCGCGCTCGGCCCGATCGGCGTGGTGCCCACGATCATCGCCGCGGACCGCCTGGGCGTGCTCGCGAGCCTGCGCTTCGGATGGCAGATGATCAACGGCGACTGGGAACAGTGGGTAGTGGGATACAACCGCGACCGGCAGCGCGACTTCTTCAGCCGCCTCGGTTATCCCTCGGTGGACTGGCGCACGCTCGGCTTCTGGCTGCTGATCGCGACGTTCTCGATCGGTGCCGCGGTGACGATCGGGCTCCTCGTGCGCGAGCGCCCGCAGCGCGAGGATGCCTCGCTCTGCGCCTGGAAGCGCTATTGCGCGAAGCTGGCGGCCGCGGGAGTGGCGCGCTCCCCGCACGAAGGCCCGCTCGACTACCTCGCGCGGGTGAAGGCGGCGCGGCCCGAGCTCGCCGCGAGCGCCGAGGAGATCACGCGCCGCTACGTGGCCGCGCGCTACGGAGCCGGTGCCTCGCGCGAGGAGCTGCGCGAGCTCGCGGGGCGCGTGCGCGATTTCCGCCCCGCCTAGCGAAGCGCGCGCGGGCCGGGCGCTACATCGGCGGCAGGTATTTCGCGGGATCGACCGGCTTGCCTTGCCGCCGGATCTCGAAGTGGAGCTCCACGCGGTCGGCGTCGGTCGAGCCCATCTCCGCGATCTTGTCGCCCTTCTTCACCTCCTGCTGCTCCTTCACGAGGATCTTGTCGTTGTGCGCATATGCCGAGAGCCACGTGTCGTTGTGGCGGATGATCACGAGCTTGCCCAGGCCGCGCAGCCCCGAGTCCGCGTAGATCACGCGGCCGCTCGCCGCCGCGAGGACCGGCGTGCCGCGCTTGCCCGCGATGTCGATGCCCTTGCTCGCCTCGGAGAACGGCGCGATCACCTTGCCCTTCACCGGCCACATCCAGTCGACATCCTCCTTCTGCGTGCCGGCCTTCGGAGCCGGCGGCACCGGTGCGGGCGTTGCCGCGGCGGGGGGCGCTTGCGGCGATTCGCCCGCCGCGCCGGGCGCGGCGGGCGGCTCCGGCACGGAGAACTCCGCCATGGCCTTGTCCGAGTACGGCACCTTGAGGGCGCGCGGCTCGACCTTGAGCGTGGGCGTGTTGGCGAGCGGCCGCGCTTCGATCGGCGGCCCGGCCGACACGAGCGGCGTCGCGACCGGCGCGCCCGCCATGGGCGCGGCAGGCCCCGGTACGGGCTGCGGATTGGCCGCGGCGCTCCCCGGCGCTGCGCCCTGGCCCGCCATGGCCGCCGGCGCCGCGAGCACCAGCACTTGGCCCACGCGCAGCTGCGAGGGATTCGTGATGCCGTTCCAGGCGGCGAGCTCGCGATAGTCGAGCCCGTACTGCAACGCGATGCTCACCAGCGTCTCGCCGCGCTTCACCGTGTGCGTGGGAATCGGCTTTTCCGGCGCAAGCTGCGCGGGCGCCGCGGGTTGCGCGGGCTGCGCCGCGGGGGGCTGCTCGGCGGGCGGCTGCGTGCGCTCCACCACCGGTGCCGGACGCGGCGCGGCGCAGCCGGCGAGCACCAGCACGGCGACGAGCGCGACGACGTTCCTCATGCGACCCCCGGGAGCAAGGGCACGAAGCGCACCGCGTCGCGCTTCTGCTCGACGAATCCGCTTTCCTTCCGATCGACCACGTAGAGCCACTGGTCCTCCGTCCCGACGGGCAGCACCATGCGGCCCCCGACGGCGAGCTGTTGCCTGAGCGCTTCCGGCACGTGCGTCGCCGAGGCCGCCATGAGGATGCCGTCGTACGGTCCGCCCTCGGCATACCCGGCGTGCCCGTCCGCGTGCTTGTAGCGGATGTTGTAGAACCGCAGGTCGCGCAAATGGCGCCGCGCCTTGTCCATGAGCGCGGCGATGCGCTCGATGGTATAGACCTCCTTCGCGAGCCGCGCGAGGATCGCCGTCTGGTAGCCGCAGCCGGTACCCACCTCGAGCACCTTCGCCCTCGGTTTCTCGAACAGGAGCTGCGTCATGTGCGCGACGATCGAAGGGCTCGAGATGGTCTGTCCCTGGCCGATCGGCAAGGCGACGTCCTCGTACGCGCGCGAGGCGATGCCCTCCTCCACGAAGCGGTGGCGCGGAATCTCCATCATCGCCGCGAGCACGCGCTCGTCCGCGATGCCGTCCTTGCGCAGCGCCTCCACCATGCGCAGGCGCGTGCGCTCCGACGTCATCCCGATTCCGTCGGGCGCGCTCATTGCCGCATCCAATCCGACACCAGCGGGATCTGCGTCGCATGCGTGAGGTCGACCTGCAGCGGCGTGACCGAGACCGCGCCGCGCTCGAGCGCGTGGAAGTCGGTGCCCGGCCCCGCTTCGCGCGCCGGCCCGGCCGCGCCTACCCAGTACACCGTCTCGCCGCGCGGGTTCCTGCCGGGAACCACCGGCTGGGCCTTGTGGCGGCGTCCGAGACGCGTCACCTCGACGCCGGTGAGGCTTTCGTAGGGAACGTCGGGCACGTTCACGTTGAGCAGCACCGGCGCACCCAACGGCGCGCGCGCGAGGCGCTCCACCAGGTCGCGCGCCACGCGGGCGGCGGTGGCGAAATGGCGGAACTCCTGCCCCACCAGGGACACGGCGATCGAGGGAATGCCGAGGAGATAGCCCTCCGTCGCCGCCGCCACCGTGCCCGAGTACAGCGTGTCGTCGCCCATGTTCGATCCGGAATTGATGCCCGACACGATCACGTCCGGGTCGAAATCGAGCAGGCCGGTGACCGCCATGTGGACGCAATCGGTGGGCGTTCCGTTCACGTAACGGAAGCCGTTGGGCGCGCGGCTGAGCATGAGCGGACGGTCGAGGGTGAGCGAGTTGGACGCGCCGCTGCGGTCGCGTTCCGGGGCGACGACGGTGATGTCCCCGAGCGAGCCCAGCCCCTCGGCGAGCGCGGCGAGGCCGGGAGCGAAGTAGCCGTCGTCGTTCGAGAGGAGGATTCGCATGCGGGGAAAAATTATACCGTGCGGCGCCCACGGACCGTAGCGTGGGCGAGCCGCTAGAATCGGCCTCCATGGACTTCGCCCTTTCCGCCGACGCACGCCGTGCGCGCGATCGCTTCCGCCGGTTCGCCCGCGAGCGGGTGCTGCCGTACGACACTACGCCCGAATCCTTCGACGAGCACGACAACCTGCGCGAGGACCTGCTGCAGGCGCTGCGCTCCGAGGCGAAGGAAGCCGGCGTGTGGGCGCCGCAGATGCCCGTCTCGCGCGGCGGCCAGGGGCTTGCCGTCACGGCCATGGCCGCGTGCTACGAGGAGCTCAACTACACGCTGTTCGGCCCCGTGGTCTGCAATTGCGCGGCGCCCGACGACGGCAACATGATCGTGCTCGACAAGGTGGCGACCGAGGCGCAGAAGGAGCGCTGGCTGCAGCCGATCGTGGACGGGCGCGTGCGCTCGGCCTTCGCGATGACGGAGCCGCAGCCCGGCGCGGGCTCGGATCCCTCGATGATGCTCACCACGGCGACACGCCGCGGCGACACGTGGCGCATCGAGGGCCGCAAGTGGTTCATTACCGGCGCCGGCATCGCCCGGCACTTCATCCTCGTCGCGAAGACGTCGGACGATCCGCGCAAGGGGCTCACCGCGTTCCTCTTCGACGCCGCCCAACCGGGCTGGCGCATCGTACGCCGCATCCCGATCCTGGGGCCCGAGGAGCACGGCGGGCATTGCGAGCTCGAGTTCGACGGCCTCGAGATCGCCGACGAGAACCGCTTGATGGGTGTGGGCGACGGGCTGAAGGTCACGCAGATCCGGCTCGGCACCGCGCGCCTCACGCACTGCATGCGCTGGCTGGGACTCGCGCGGCGCTCGCTCGACGTGGCCGGCGATTACGTGGGCGAGCGGCACGCGCAGGGCGAGCGCCTCGCCGAGCGCGAATCGGTGCAGATGAAGCTCGGCCACTGCGCCATGCAGGTCGAGATCGGCCGCCTGCTGGTGATGAAGGCGGCGTGGTACCTCGAGCACGGCGACTTCGCGCGGAAGGAGATCTCGATGGCGAAGGTGCACGTCGCCGACACGCTGCACCTGTGCGCCGACACCGCGATCCAGCTGTGCGGCGCGCGCGGCTACTCGAAGGATACGGTGCTCGAGTGGATCTACCGCTACGCGCGCCAGGCGCGCCTCGTCGACGGCGCGACCGAGGTGCACCAGCAGGTGCTCGCGCGCCACTTCATGGAAGAGCGCGGCGATTTCTGGCGCTGGGGTTGACTGCGGGCGGCGGTGAATGATGCGGCGGAAAGGACATCAAAGCGCCGATTTCCGCCGATCCAACGCCGATGACCGCCGATGACAACGAGAGGAACGTGGGGCCGGTCACTCGAGGCGACGTGACGACTCGCACCAAAAATCTTCTTCCGATCTGCCGGCGGACATCGGCGTTGGATCGGCGCGAATCGGCGCTTTCAGGGATTTTTGCTTTCGCACGCCGCTCACTGGTAATCGGCGAGCGGCGGGCAGGAGCACACGAGGTTGCGGTCGCCGTAGGCGTTGTCGACGCGCGCGACGGGCGGCCAGTACTTGCCTTCCCGCAGCGAGGCGACCGGGTATGCCGCGATCTCGCGCGAGTACGGATGGGTCCACGAATCGGCCGTCACCATCGCGGCGGTATGCGGAGCGTTCTTGAGCGGGTTGTCTTCGCGGTCCCAGCGCCCCTCCTCCACCGCGCGAATCTCCGCCCGGATCGCGATCATCGCCTCGCAGAAGCGATCGAGCTCGGCCTTCGACTCGCTTTCCGTCGGCTCGACCATCAGCGTTCCCGGGACCGGGAAGGACATCGTCGGCGCGTGGAAGCCGTAGTCGGCGAGGCGCTTGGCGACGTCGTCCACCGTGATGCCCGAGGCGTCCTTGATCGCTCGCAAGTCGACGATGCACTCGTGCGCCACGAGGCCCGAGGGTCCCGTGTAGAGCACGGGATAGTGCGACGCGAGGCGCCGCGCGACGTAGTTCGCGGCGAGGATCGCCGCCTCGCTCGCGGCGCTGAGGCCTTCGGCGCCCATCATCTCGATGTACATCCAGGAGATCGGCAGGATCGAGGCGCTGCCGTAGGGTGCCGCGGCGATGGCCCCGATGCCGGCGCCGGGGAGGAACGGCGCGAGGTGCGCGGCGACCGCGATCGGCCCCACGCCGGGTCCGCCGCCGCCGTGCGGGATGCAGAAGGTCTTGTGCAGGTTGAGGTGCGAGACGTCGCCGCCGAATTCGCCCGGCGCGCAGAGTCCCACCATGGCGTTCATGTTGGCGCCGTCCACGTACACCTGGCCGCCGTGGCGATGCACGATCTCGCACGCCCTGCGGATGCCTTCCTCGAACACGCCGTGGGTCGAGGGATAGGTCACCATCAGCGCGGCGAGGCGCATCGCGTGCGCGGAGGCCTTGCGCTCGAGGTCCGCGAGGTCGACGTTGCCGCGCGCGTCGCAAGCGACCACCACCACCTCGAGCCCCGCCATGTGCGCCGAAGCGGGGTTCGTGCCGTGCGCGGAGCTCGGAATGAGGCAGATGTCGCGCTGCGCCTCGCCGCGGCTCGCGTGCCAGGCGCGGATCGCGAGGAGCCCGGCGTACTCGCCCTGCGAGCCCGCGTTCGGCTGCAACGACACCGCCGCGTAGCCGGTCGCGACCGCGAGGCGCTCCTCGAGGTCCGCGATGAGCCGCGCATACCCGGGCCATTGGTCCGCGGGCGCGAACGGATGCACGTGCGCGAACTCGCGCCAGCTCACCGGCACCATCTCGCTCGTCGCGTTGAGCTTCATCGTGCAGGAGCCCAGCGGGATCATGGAGCGGTCGAGCGCGACGTCGCGGTCGGCGAGGCGCCGCAGGTAGCGCATCATCTCCGTTTCCGAGCGGTGGCGATGGAACACGGGATGCGCGAGGAATGACGACGCGCGCACGAGCGGCTCCGGAATCGCGTCGGGGACGGGCCCGAGGTCTTCCACGCGCGGCGCCGCTCCATCGACCGAGAACACGGCGAGGATCGCCTCCACGTCGGCGCGCGTGGCGGTCTCGTCGAGCGAGATGCCGAGCCGTTCGCCTTGCATGCGGCGGAAGTTCATGCGCGCCTCGCGCGAGCGTCCGACGAGCGTCGCGAGCCGGCCGGGCACCTCGACCACGATCGTGTCGAAGAACGCGTCGGGCCGCACGCGATAGCCGAGCCGCGCGAGCCCCGCGCGCAGGATCGCGGCCAGCCGATGCGTGCGGCGTGCGATGCGCACGAGTCCCTCGGGGCCGTGGTAGACGGCATACATCGACGCCATCACGGCGAGCAGCACCTGCGCCGTGCAGATGTTGGAGGTCGCCTTCTCGCGGCGGATGTGCTGCTCGCGCGTCTGCAGGGCGAGGCGCAAGGCGCGGGCGCCGGTCGCGTCCACGGTGACGCCCACCAGGCGGCCGGGCAGCGCGCGCTTGAGCGCGTCGCGCACCGCGAAATAGGCCGCGTGGGGACCGCCGAATCCCATCGGCACGCCGAAGCGCTGCGCGGAGCCCACCGCGATGTCGGCTCCCCATTCACCGGGCGGCTTCACGATCGCGAGCGCGAGGAGGTCGGCGGCCGCGACGAGGTGGCCGCCGCGCTCGTGCAGCGACGCGGCGAGCGCCCCGTAGTCGCGCAGCTCGCCCTCGGCGCCCGGATACTGGACCAGCGCGGCGAACGCGTCGACGGCGGCGAGCTCGCCCGCGGGAACGACGCGCACCTCGATGCCCATCGGCGCCGCGCGCGTACGGACGACCTCGATGGTCTGCGGGAAGACGTCGTCGGCGACGGCGAAGACGCGCGAGGCCGAGCGCGTCGAGCGCAGGCACAACGCCATCGCCTCGGCCGCCGCGCTCGCCTCGTCGAGCATCGATGCGTTGGCGACGTCGAGCCCGGTGAGGTCCGCGACCATCGTCTGGAAATTGAGCAGCGCCTCGAGCCTTCCTTGCGAGATCTCCGGCTGGTAGGGCGTGTAGGCCGTGTACCAGGCGGGATTCTGGAAGACGTTCCTGAGGATCACGGTCGGCGTGTACGTGCCGTAATAGCCCTGCCCGATGTAGGACGCGAACACCTGGTTCTGCTGCGCGATGAGCCGCAGCGCCGAGAGTGCCTCGCCTTCGGTGCGCGGCGCGCCGAGCCGCATCGGGCCCGCGCGGCGGATCGCGCGCGGGATCGCCGCGTCGATCAGCTCCGCCATCGAGGCGAAGCCCAGCATGGCGAGCATCTGCCCGCGCTGCGCGGCATCGGGACCGATGTGCCGGCGGCGGAAGGCGCCGTGGTCCTCGAGGTCCTCGAGTCGCGTGCGGGCGGCGCGGCGAACGGGCGTATCGGGCATGGAGCCTCCGGGTTCAGGCGGACGCCGATTTCTCGTACGCGGCCGCGTCGAGCAGCCGGTCGACGGCGGCGGGATCGTCCGGCTTGATGCGGTACATCCACGCCGCGAACGCGTCCTGGTTCACCTTCTCCGGCGCGGACGCGAGCTCCAGGTTGGCGGCGACGATCTCGCCCGAGAGCGGAGCGTAGATGTCGGAAGCGGCCTTCACCGACTCGACGACGCCCACCGCCTCGCCCGCCTTCACCTTGCGTCCCGGCAGCGGCGCCTCGACGAACACGATGTCGCCGAGCTGCTCCTGCGCGTGATCCGTGATGCCGATGCTCACGCTGCCGTCGGATTCGCGGCGCGCCCATTCGTGGGATTCGGTATAGCGCAGGTCGTGCGGAAGTTTCATGGGGCTTCCTCGGTTGGGATGAGCGATTGCCCGCGGCGGACGAACGAAGGCTTCGAGACGCGCGCGGCGAGCCGCTTGCCGCGCACGTCCACTTGCACCGTGGCGCCGGGCGCGATGCCGCGCTCCAGGCGCGCGAGCGCGATCGAGCGCGCGAGCGTCGGGGAATAGGTTCCGCTCGTGATCTCGCCCACCCGCCGTCCATCGGCGAGCACTTCCTGGTGGGCGCGCAGCACGCCGCCCGCCTCGAGCAGGACGAGGCCGAGGAGCTCGCGCCGCTGTCCCTGCGCGAGGAGCGCCTCCTTGCCGAGGAAGTCGCGCGCGCTCGCGAGGTCCACGGTCCATGCGAGGCCCGCATCGAGCGGCGTGACGTTCTCGTCCATGTCCTGGCCGTAGAGGTTCATGCCGGCCTCCAGGCGCAGCGTGTCGCGGGCTCCCAGGCCGCACGGGCGCGCGCCCGCGGCGACGAGCGCCTTCCAGAGCGCCGCCGCGCGCGTTGCCGGCAGCGCGACCTCGAATCCGTCCTCGCCCGTGTAGCCGGTGCGCGCGACCATGACGTCCGCCACCAACGCCGCGCTGAAGGGCGCGAGCGGCTCGGTCGCCGCGCGAAGCTCGGGCATCGCCTGCCAGAAGCGCTCGCGGGCGCGCGGCCCCTGGATCGCGACGAGCGCGAGGTCGTCGCGCGATTCGACCTGCACGTCCGAGCCCCAGCGCTCGCGCAACGACCGCAGCCAGGCGAGGTCCTTGTCCGCGGTCGACGCGTTCACCACGAGGCGGAAGAAATCCTCGCGGAAGAAATAGGCGATGAGGTCGTCGAGGACGCCGCCGTGCTGGTCGAGCATGCAGCTGTAGAGCGCCTTGCCGGGCGCCGCGAGCCGCGCGACGTCGTTCGCGAGCGCGCGGCGCAGGAACGCCCGCGCCTCGCTTCCGCGCAGGTCGACCACGCGCATGTGCGAGACGTCGAAGACGCCCGCGTCGCGGCGCACGGCATGATGTTCCTCGACCTGCGAGCCGTAGTGCAGCGGCATCTCCCAGCCGCCGAAATCCACCATGCGCGCGCCGGCTTCCCGGTGCCATGCGTTGAGCGGCGTCTTCCTCACAGCGCTTGGGCCTCCGCCAAAAAGAAAGGGGCCAGGCGAGCTTCGTGCTCCCTGACCCCTCTGTCCTCGGTACCTGAGAGATTACGCCCGCCATGGCGGACGCTCGCCCCTTCGGTGGGCCGCGGGCCTGCATCGCGTGCAGGCCGGCCGCCGCTCTCCAGAGTCCGGGGGATATGCCCCGGGCCCGATCGGTCCTTTTGCCTGAGAGTTTGCGGGTGCTACCCCTTCGGCGGCGGCTCGCGGCCGCGCTCTCCCGATCGGTTGCGCCGATTTTCGGCCAACTACAGGAGCTTGTCCAGCGTGATGGGAAGGTCGCGCACGCGCTTGCCGGTCGCGTGGTAGACCGCGTTCGCGATGGCGGCCGCGACGCCGGTGATGCCGATCTCGCCGATGCCGCGGATGCCGAGCGGATTGAATCGCGCGTCGTCCTCGTCGACCACCGTCACGTCGATCGCGCCGATGTCGGCGTTCACCGGCACGTGGTATTCGGCGAGGTTCTCGTTCACGTAGCGCCCGGTCGCCGGATCGAGCAGGCTTTCCTCGGTGAGCGCCATGCCGACGCCCCAGACGATTCCACCCTGCAGCTGGCTGATGCCGGTCTTCGCGTTGAGCAGCCGGCCGACGCTGTAGCTCGCGACGATGCGCGGCACGCGAACGATGCCGAGCTCCGGATCGATGCGGACCTCGACGAACAACGCGCCGAAAGAGCGCGCGGCGAACGGCTGCTTGTCGTCGCCCTGCTCCGGATGCGCCTCGCCCTGCGCCTCGAGCGGCTGCCCCTGGCGGCGTGCGAGCGCGCGGAACGCCGTGCGGCGCGCGTCCTCGTCGCCCGCGCGCAGCCACTCGCCATCCTGCCGCTCGAGCAGGGCGCGCAGCTCGCGGCACGCCGCCTGGACCGCCGGCCCCACGCTCGAGACGGTCATCGAGCCGCCCGAGATCGGCGCCTTCGGCAGGCGCGTATCGCCGAGCTCGAAGCGCACGAGGTCCACCGGAATCGCGAGCTCGTCGGCGGCGACCTGCGTCATCACCGTGTAGGTGCCCGTGCCGATGTCCTGGGTTCCGGAGCGCACCACGACCGTCCCGTCGGGGAGCAGCGTCGCGCTCGCCTGCGACGGCATGCGGTGCGCGGGATAGGTCGCCGTCGCCATGCCCCAGCCGACCAGCCACGACCCGTCGCGCATCGAGCGCGGCTCGTGGGTGCGGCGCGGCCAGCCGAAGCGCCGGGCCGCCTGCTCGTAGCACTCGCGCAGCTTCTTGCTCGACCATGGCCGTCCGGTCTCCGGTTCCACGTCCGCGTGATTGCGCAGGCGCAGGTCGAGCGGATCCATCCCGAGCCGGTACGCGAGCTCGTCCATGGCGCATTCGATCGCGAACGTGCCGGTGCTTTCTCCCGGCGCGCGCTGGAAGGTCGGAGTCCCGAGGTCGAGCTTCACGAGTCGCTGCGTGGTCGCGCAGCTCGCGTAGGCATAGAGCGCGCGCGAGGGCTGCGTCGAGGGCTCGGTGAAATCCTCGAAGCGCGACGTGTGCGATACGACGTCGTGGCGCAGCGCGACGATGCGGCCGTCGCGCTCGGCGCCGAGCTCGATCTTCTGCTCGGTGCGCGGACGCCCGCCGACCGGGCCGAACATCTGCGGGCGCTCGAGCGCGAGCTTCACGGGCCTGCGCGCCGCGCGCGCCGCCATGGCGGCGAGCACGACGTGCGACCAGGTCGATCCCTTGCAGCCGAATCCGCCGCCCACGAACGGCGAAAGGACGCGCACGTTCTCCGCGGGCACGCCCAACGTCTTCGCCACCGTATCGCGCACGCCCGAAACGTACTGCGTCGAATCCCACAGCGTGAGCCGCTCGCCCTCCCACTGCGCGACCGTGGCATGGGGTTCCATGGGATTGTGGTGCTCGTAAGGCGTCGTATAGGTCGCCGCGATGCGCACGTCGGCCGACCGCAGGGCCTTCGCCGCGTCGCCCCATCCGTTGTCGGCCTTGCCGTGAATCATCTTCGCGGGCCGATACGCCGCGGATCGGGCGCGCTCGAAGTCGAGCTCGGCCGCACGCCTCTCGTAGGCGACCTCGACGTGCGCCGCGGCCTCCTCGGCCTGCTCCAGCGTCTGCGCCACGACCACGGCGATCGGCTCTCCGTTATAGCGCACGGCGTCCGCCTGCAGCACCGAGATCTCGCGCCCCGCGGGCGGATTCACCGCGGCGCGCCCCTCCTGCGGCAGGCGCGGCGCATTGCGATGCGTGAGCACGAGCACGACGCCGGGCATCGCTTCGGCCGCGCGCGCGTCGATGCGCGCGATTCGTCCCGATGGAATCGTGCTCTGCACGATCACCGCGTGGCAGAGGCCCGGCGGCGCGAACTCGGCCGAGTACTTCGCGCGGCCGGTGACCTTCGCCGGGCCGTCCACCCGGTCGATGGGACGGCCGATCGGGGAAGCGGCGCGCTCGCTCATGCGTTCGCCGCCGCCAGCCGGAGCGCCCGCGCCACCGCGCGCTGCGCGAGCTCCACCTTGAACGCGTTGTCGCGGCAGGGCTGGGCGCCCGCCACGCTCGCGCGCGCGGCCCGATCGAACGCCTCGGGGCTCACGGACGCATCCTGCAGCAGGGCCTCCGACTCGCGAGCGCGCCACGGCTTGTGCGCCACGCCGCCCAGCGCGATGCGCGCCTCGTGGATCTTCCCCTCGCGCACCTCGAGCGCCGCGGCGACCGACACGAGCGCGAAGGCGTAGCTCGCGCGGTCGCGCACCTTGAGGTAATGCGACGCGCGTCCGGCGCTCGAGCGCGGCAGCTCCACCGCGACGATGAGCTCTCCGGGCTCGAGCGTCGTGTCTTGCTGCGGCGTCGTTCCCGGAAGGCGGTGGAAATCGTGCATCGCGATGCGGCGCATGCCGCGCGGCCCGTGCACCTCCACCGTCGCCTCGAGCGCCGCGAGCGCGACCGCCATGTCGGACGGATGCGTCGCGATGCACTGCTCGCTCGCGCCGAGGATCGCATGGATGCGATTGCGGCCCTCGCGCGCGGCGCACCCGGAACCGGGGCGCCGCTTGTTGCAGGCGTCGAACGCGGTGTCCATGAAGTAATAGCAGCGGGTGCGTTGCATGAGGTTGCCGCCGGTGGTCGCCATGTTGCGCAGTTGCGGCGAGGCGCCGGAGAGGAGCGCCTGCGCGAGCAGCGGATAGCGCTTGCGCACCAGGCGATGGCTCGCGCAGTCGGCGTTCGGCACGAGCGCCCCGATGCGGACGCCGCCCTCGCCGGTTTCGGCGATGTCGTCGAGCGGAAGCCGGCTGATGTCGACCACGCGCACCGGATGCTCGACGCGGCTCTTCATGAGGTCCACGAGGTTGGTGCCGCCGGCGAGGAAGCGCGCGTCGGGGCCACCCGCGGCGAGGGCATCCTCGATCCGGTCGGCGCGCACGTAGGTGAACGGTTGCATGGCGCGGCCTCAGGTCCGCCGTGCCACGTCGCCCGCGGCCGCCACGATGTTCACGTAGGCGCCGCAACGGCACAGGTTGCCGCTCATCCGCTCGCGGATCTCGGCATCGTCGAGCGGCAGCGCACCCTCGCGCGCCACGTCGGCGGTGACGGCGCTCGGCATGCCGCGGTGCGCCTCGTCGAGCATCGCGACGCAGGAGAGGATCTGTCCCGGCGTGCAGTAGCCGCACTGGAATGCATCGCGCTCCACGAACGCCGCCTGCACCGGATGCAGCTCCCGGCCCGCGGCGAGCCCTTCGATGGTCGTCACCTCGTCGCCGTCGTGCGCGACCGCGAGCGCGAGGCACGAATTGATGCGCCGGCCGTTCACGAGCACGGTGCACGCGCCGCATTGCCCGTGGCCGCAGCCCTTCTTGGTGCCGGTGAGCTCGAGCCGGTCGCGCAGCGCGTCGAGGAGCGTCACGCGCGCATCGAGGCGCAGCTCATGGGCCACGCCGTTCACGCGCAGGCGCACCGGCAGTTCCTGGGTCGCTTCGGGCACGGGCTCGGCCGCATTCGATTCGGACCAGGCGATGTCGGCGGCGAGCCCGGTGGAAAGCGCGCCGGTGTGGATCAGGAAGCGGCGCCGCGCGAAGCTCGGCGGATCTCGGGGATGGGGGTCCAAGCAGGCTCGCTCGCGATGGGATATGGCCTCCCAGCAAGCATCGTTCCCGCTCCGGGAGCGCGCGGCGGCAACGCGAACTCGCGCGCAGCGACAAAACGAGGGTAGCGATTACCCGCGCAGGGAAACGCTTACCGCGCCGCGGCGACGGGCGCGGAATCGATCAGCGCGAAGAGCTCGCGCGGGACGACCGGCTTCACGAGATGGCCGTCGAAGCCCGCTTCGGCGGACCGCCGGCGATCCTCTTCCTGGCCGTAGCCGGTGAGCGCATAGATCCGCATCGAGGAACGCGCCGGATCGTCGCGCAGGCGCGCCACCACGTCGTAGCCGCTCATGCCGGGCAGCCCGATATCGAGCAGCACGATCTCGGGCCGCGACGACTCGATATGGCGCAATGCCGCCTCCCCGTCGTGCTCGATCGCCACCTCGTGGCCGGTCATGCGCAGCAGCATCGCGAGGCTCGCCGCGGCGTCCTCGTTGTCGTCGACCACGAGGATCGAGCGCTTGCGTGCCGAATGCGAGCCGCCCTCGCCGGCCGATGCCGGCGCGGTGCCCGGATCCACCTCGAGGCGCGGAAGACGCACCTCGAACTGCGCGCCGCGACCCGCGCCCTCGCTGCGCGCGACGATCGATCCGCCGTGCAGCGCGACGATGCGCCGCGCGAGCGTGAGCCCGATGCCGAGCCCGCCGTCGGAGCGGTCGAGCGTGCGCTCGCCCTGCGCGAAGAGGTCGAAGACGCGGTCGAGGAGGTACGGCGGGATGCCCATGCCGTTGTCGCGCACGCGCACCACGCATTCCTCGCCATCGCGCGCGCTCTCGACCTGCACGCGGCCGCCCTCGGGCGTGTACTTGGCCGCGTTGTTGAGCAGGTTCACGATGACCTGCGTGATGCGCGTCATGTCGCCGTGCACCGGAAGCCGTTCCTCGGCGAGGTCGAGCTCGAGCGACTGGCGGCGCCCGTCGATGAGCGGGCGGCCCGCCTCGACCGCGCGATGCACCGCGACGTTGAGGTCCATCGCCTCGCCTTTCATGCGCAGCTTCCCGCGCGTGATGCGGCTCACGTCGAGCAGGTCGTCCACGAGGCGCGTGAGCTGGCCCGCCTGCCGCTCGATCACGTCGCGCGCCCACGAGACCTGCGGCGGAAGGTCGCGATGCGCGCCCATGATGGTCACGGCGTTCGCGATCGGCGCGAGGGGATTGCGCAGCTCGTGGGCGAGCATCGCGAGGAACTCGGTGAGGCGCCGTCCCTGCTGCTCGAGGCTCTCCATGCGCTTGCGCTCGGTCATGTCGCGCGTGACCTGCGCGAACCCGCGCAAGCGCCCTTCCTCGTCGTGCATCGCGGTGAGCACCGTCTCCGCCCAGAAGCGCTCGCCGTCCTTGCGCAGGCGCCAGCCGAGGTCCTCGGAGCGCCGGTTGAGCATGGCGCCGCGCAGGTCCTCGGCCGGGCGCCCCGCCGCAGCATCCTCGGGCGGATAGAAGCGCTCGAAGGATTGGCCGAGGATCTCCTCCTCGGTGTACGACATCATGCGTTGCGCGCCGGTGTTCCAGCTCGTCACCCGTCCCACCGGGTCGAGCATGAAGATCGCATAGTCCTCGATGCCCTCGAGCAGCAGGCGGAAGCGCTCCTCGCTGCGGCGCAGCTTGTCCTCCTGCTGGCGCCGCTCGGACAGGTCGCGCATGATCTTCGAGAAGCCGCGCAGCTCGCCGTCGACGCCGCGCAAGGCCGTGATCACGACGTTCGCCCAGAAGCGCGCGCCGTTCTTGCGCACGCGCCATCCCTCGTCCTCGAAGTGCCCGGTGCGCGCGGCCTCGCGCAGCTCGTGCGCGGGCCAGTCGCGCGCGATCGCCTCCGGCGGATAGAAGAGCGAGAAGCTCCTGCCGACGATCTCGGAGACGTCGTATCCGTTGATGCGCCGCGCACCCTCGTTCCAGCTCATCACGCGGCCCTGCGGATCGAGCATGAAGATCGCGTAGTCGTGCACGTTCTCGACCAGCAGCCGGAAGCGCTCCTCGCTCTCGCGCAGCTGTTGCTCGTTCTGCCGGCGCTCGCTCAGGTCGCGCGTGACCTTGGCGAAGCCGATCAGCCGGCCGTCGTCGCCGTGCAGCGCGGTGATGACGACGTTCGCCCAGAACCGCGAGCCGTCCTTGCGCACGCGCCAGCCCTCGTCCTCGAAGCGCCCGAGGCGCGCGGCGGTGTCGAGCTCGTACTGGGGCCAGCGGCGATCGACCGCTTCGTGGGGGTAGAAGGTCGAGAAGTTGCGCCCGATGATCTCGGGGGCCGTGTATCCCTTCAGCCGTTGCGCGCCCGCGTTCCAGGACAACACGTTGCCCTGGGTATCGAGGAAGAAGATCGCATAGTCCCGTACGCTCTCCACGAGACGGCGGAACGGCCGGTCGCCCCATTGCGCGACCGGCAAGTGGTACTGCCCCGTGTGCGTCCCCGGCGGGGACTTCGATTGCCGATCGGCCATTCGTCTTTGCGGGCGCGCCGCTCGCGCGGCACAAGAAAAATTAGGGTATGCGAACCGGCCGGTAAGTTCCTCCACGGGCGGTATTCCGCGCCTGGAAGGACATCCTGCGCGACGGACCTTTGTCCTGTCATTCTACTGTCAATCCCCGACGATGCGGCGCACGCCGTTGCACGGGGCGCGAAAACCCGCCAATATCGAGGGCTTGTCGAAGGAGGAACACCTTGGCGCAGCCCGTCATCATCACCGTCGCGATCACCGGGGCGCTCCCACGCAAGAAGGACAATCCCGCCGTGCCCGTGACGCCCTCGGAGCAGGTGGAGTCCACGCACCAGGCGTACGAGGCCGGCGCCTCGCTCGTGCACGTGCACGTGCGCAACGAGGACGAATCGCCCGCCTCCGATCCGGAGCTCTTCGCGCGCGTGCAGGAAGGCGTGCGCAAGCACTGCCCCGGCATGATCGTGCAGTTCTCCACCGGCGGGCGCGGGCGCGACCAGGCGGCGCGCGGCGCGATGCTGCACCTGAAGCCCGACATGGCCTCGCTTGCCACCGGCTCGGTGAACTTCCCGAACAACGTGTACGAGAATCCGCCCGACTTCGTCGAGCAGCTCGCGCGCACCATGCGCGAGAACGGGATCAAGCCCGAGATCGAGGTGTTCGACCTCGCGATGCTCTACAACGCCGCAAACCTCGTGAAGAAGGGGCTCGTCGAGGACCCGCCGCACGTGCAGTTCGTGCTCGGCATCCCGAACGCCCTGCCCGCGCGGCGCAGCGTGTTCGATTTCCTGAGGAGCGAGCTCGCGCAGGTGCTGCCGCGGGCGACGTGGGTCGCGGCCGGCGTCGCGCGCCATCAATGGGAAGTGAACGAATGGTGCCTCGAGGCGGGCGGGCATTGCCGCACCGGCCTCGAGGACAACCTGCGCATCGACCCGCAGCGCCTCGCCTCGAGCAACGCCGAGCTCGTCGCGAGGATCGCGCAGGCCTGCGAGCGCTACGACCGCAGGCCCGCGACCGCGGCCGAGGCGCGCGCGATGCTGGGGCTGCGCGCCGCGGCCTGACCCGCCGCCTCACTCAGCTTCCCGGGAGGTCGTGCACTTCCGGGAAGAACATGTCCTTCCACGACGCGGGCTTCACCTTCACCGAGCCGATCTTCTGCATGAAGTCCGCGTACGTCGTCACCTTGTTGGGCGTCGTGGTGAACTTCACCAGCGGATCCTCGATCACCTTCACGACGAGGTCGCGCGGTCCCTTGTACTTCTGCCAAAGGATGTAGTTGTCGGCGGCGGCCTGCTTGTCCTTGTTGATCTCGTCGATCGCCTCGTTGAACGCCGCGAGGAACGCCTTGTAGATGCCGGGGTTCTTCTCGCGGAACTTGCCTGACGCCCAGACCACCGTGAAGGTGTGCGGCCCGCCGACGATCGAGTACGAGTCGAGCACCTTGTGGATGCCCTTGTGCTCGAGCTCCTGGTACTGGAACGGAGGCGCGGTGAAATGCGCCGTGACCTCGTTGCCGGAAAGGAGCGCCGCCATGCCGTCGGGATGCTTCATCGACACGGTGAGCGGATCGAGCCTGGAGTAGTTCTGCTCGCCGAAGGCCTTCGCGGCGGCCATCTCCAGGTTCACCGCCTGGAAGGAGACTTTCACCGCGGGCAGCGCGATCTTGTCGTTGGTCGTGAAATCCTTGATGGTCTTCACGTTCGGGTCGCGCGTATTGAGGTAGAGCGGCATGTTGTTCATCGCGCACACGCCGCGCACCTCGAGGTTGCCGCGTGTCTTGGCCCAGAGCGTGATGAACGGGCCCAGCCCGCCGGAGGCGAAGTCGAGGTTTCCGGAGAGCAGCGCGTCGTTCATGCCGGTGCCCGAGCCGAACTGCACCCACTCCACCTTCACGTCGCCCAGTCCCTCGGCCTTCGCATGCTTCTCGAGCAGGTGCTGGTGCTCCATGTACATGAGCGGAAGGTAGGTGATGCCGAACTGCTGCGCGATGCGCACCGTGTCGACCTCCGCGCGCGCCACGGGCGCCGCGATCGCCGTCACGATCGCCGCGAGCCAAAGCGCGATCGATCTACGCTGCATGGGAATGCTCTCCTGTGATGGTGGGACGCGCGCCGCCGGATCCGGCGGCGAGGCCGAGGCGCGCGCGTCTACGGCTGAACTGTGCCGCAGATGGCCCCGGGACACAACCCTGAGCATCCGGCAGCGCGGCCCGCAGCGCTCCCTCCATATCCTACGTATTTCGGACTTGGAGGATATCCATGGTATCCTCCACAAGTTCGTTCTGGAGGATATCGGTCGAATGGGCAAGCCGCTGTACAGAAAGCATCCTCCCGGCCTCGCGGCCGCCTATGCCGACGTCGAGAACCATGCCCTCCACCAGGATGAAAGCCTGGTTGGAACGCCGGGGGCGATAAGCATCCGCAGGAACGCAGCGCACACCCGATTCTATGTGCGGCAGTACTACGACTTCGATGGCCGGAAACGCGACCAATACCTTTGCCAGGCGACGGCGAGGGACTGTGAACGAGTGGTCGAGGCCTGGAAACGGCGGATCGACGAAGCGAAGCAGCTGCAAGCGAGCGTTCGGCTTCTCGCGCGCGAAGGCTATTCCACGCTGCGGCCCAAGCCGCTGGCGGCGCTCGCCACCCTCTCCCGGCGCAAGCTCTTCCACGCGGGCGCCGTCCTGGTGGGGACGCACGCATACGAAGTCATCGTCAACAGGCTTGGAATCCGGGTCGCGGTCTTTTCCACGGAGGACGTGGATGTCGCCAGGCCCAGCAAGCTTGCGCTGGACGAACCACCCGCGGGAGGGATACTCGACCTCCTGAGACAGTCGGGCATCGACTTTGTCGACGTGCCTGCGTTTACCCACGGTGCTCCGCCCACGAGCTTCAAGGAGCGCGGCCGCTCGCGCTTCACGTTCGACCTGCTCGTCCCGACGCCGGGTGAGCACGTGAGGACACTACCGGTCCCCGAGCTCCACGCGCATGCCACCGGACTGCCGTACCTGCGATATCTGCTCACACAGACGCAAATGGGCGCCGCCATCTCGAGCCACGGCGTAGTCGCCGTGCGAGTGCCCATCCCCGAGCGGTTCGCGATGCACAAGCTGCTCGTGGCGCAGCTTCGAGTCGGGCGCCCCGAAAAGAGCCGCAAGGACCTCGACCAAGCCGCCGTGCTGATCGCCGCATTGGGGGAATTGTTCCCCGGCGCGATCGAGGAAGCGTATGGCAAGACGCCGACATCGACCCGACGCCACCTGCGAAAATCGCTCGAGAAGATCAGGGGCGAGCTCGAGGCGCACCCTCAATCGTGGGAAGAGACGGCGCGAGCGGCGAAGCTGGAGTAACCGAAAGCGCTATGCGGTGATGCTTGCGCCTGCGCCCGGAATCACGACGTGGCGTGGGAAGGGAATTGGTCGGGGCGAAAGGATTCGAACCTTCGACCCCCTGCACCCCATGCAGGTGCGCTACCAGGCTGCGCTACGCCCCGACCGAACTGGAAATTATAGCTGGAGAATGGATTCCCGCCTACGCGGGAATGACGAGCCACGCGGGAATGACGAGCCACGCGGGAATGACGAGCCACGCGGGAATGACGAGCTACGCGGGAATGACGAAACCGCTCGAACGTAAGCCTCAGCGCTCGAGCATCTTGAGGATGCTCTTGAGCTCCTTGCGGATGTTGCCGGGAGAGATCGGCTGCGGGACGGTCATGGTGCGCGTGCTGCCCGAGCTCGACGAATGCGAGGGCTCCTCGAGGCGGTTGCGCGCGCCGTTGATGGTGAACCCGTGCTCGTACAGGAGCTCGCGGATCCTGCGGATCAGCAGGACCTCGTGGTGCTGGTAGTAGCGGCGGTTGCCGCGGCGCTTGAGGGGCTTGAGCTGCGTGAATTCCTGCTCCCAATAGCGGAGCACGTGGGGCTTCACGCCGCACAGCTCGCTCACCTCGCCAATCGTGAAATAACGCTTGGCGGGGATGGGCGGAAGGTCAGTCGTCGCCAGGTTCTCCGTGGCCATTGAAGGACTTCTCCACCAGGCTCTTCAGCTTCTGGCTTGCATGGAAGGTAACCACGCGCCGCGCCGTGATGGGGATCTCCTCTCCGGTCTTGGGATTCCTTCCGGGGCGCTGCGGCTTCTTGCGCAGTTGGAAGTTGCCGAACCCCGAGAGTTTCACCATCTCGCCCCGCTCGAGGGCGATGCGGATCTCCTCGAAGAAGGACTCGACCATGTCCTTGGCCTCGCGCTTGTTGAGGCCGACCTTCTCGAACATGAGGTCGGCGAGCTCGGCCTTGGTGAGGGTGACTTTGTCTTTCACGTGCGCGGCTGGGCTTTGAATTCTTGGTTGAGATGCTCACGGATGGAGGTCACGATTCCCTCCACTTCCGAATCTGTCAAAGTCCTGTCAGTATCCTGCATAACTATCCGTAGCGCAAGGCTTTTTTTGCCCGGCTCGACCCCCTTTCCGCGGTACTGGTCGAACACTTCGACCTCCCGGACGAAGGCCGGCAGGCGCGCCCGAACCGCCGCGAGAAGGACGCCCGCGGGCACCGTTTCCTCGACGGTGAACGCATAGTCGCGCCGCACCACCGGCATGCGCGAGACGCCCGAGAATCGCGGGCTGGCACCCGCCAGCAGCGGCTCGAGCAGCAGCTCGAAAACGACGGGCGCCGACGCGAGCTCGTATTTCATTTGCAACCGGGGATGCATCTCTCCGACCATCCCGATGGCGCGTCCTTCGAGGCGCACCAGCGCGCACCGGCCCGGATGGCATGCGGGATGCGAGCCTGCGGCGAACTCGAGCCGCCTGGGGACCGCGAGCGATTCCACGTCGCCCTTCACGTCGAAGAAATCCACCGCCGCCGCCTTGTCGGCCCATTGCTCGGGCAGGCGCGATCCGAAGGCGAGCCCCGCGACACGCTCGGGCTGCGTCGCGAGGTCCGCGGCCGCCGCCTCGAAGCAGCGGCCGATCTCGAAGAGCCGCGCGCGCTCCTCGCCGCGGTTGAGGTTCGCACGCAGCGCCTGCACCAGGCCGCCGAGCAGGGACGTGCGCATCACGCTCATCGTGCTCGCGATGGGATTGGCGAGGCGCACCGGGTCGGCGTTGGCGGCGAAGTCGCGCTCCCACTCCTCGGGCACGAAGCTGTAGCTCGCGATCTCCTGGTAGCCGAGGTCGGCGAGGCGATGGCGCACGTCGAAGCGGGTGCGCTCGCCCTCGCGCAGCCGCAGCATCGGCACCGAGGCGCGCGGCGGCTTCGCGGGCACGTGGTCGTAGCCGTGCACGCGCGCGATCTCCTCGACGAAATCCTCCTCGATCGCGAGGTCGAAGCGCCAGCTGGGCGGCGTCACGCGCATCGCGCTGCCGTCCGATTCGGGAATGCACGAGAGGCGCCGCAGGATGGCGTGCATTTCGTCCTCGGCGATGAAGTAGCCGAGGAGGCTCGCCACGCGCTCGCGATGTACCCGCACGGCGTTTCGGGTGGGAAGCTCGCCGCGCGCGTGCGTGACCGGGCCCGCCTTGCCGCCGCAGATCTCCAGGGTGAGCGCGACCGCGCGCTCGATCGCCGCGCCGGCCGCCGCGGGATCGACGCCACGCTCGAAGCGGTGCGCGGCATCGCTCGCGAGGCCGAGCTCGCGGGCCTTGCCCTGCACCGCTTCCGGCGCGAAATACGCGGCCTCGAAGAACACGTCGCGTGTCTCGTCGCCCACCATGCTCGCGAGTCCGCCCATCACGCCGGCGAGCGCGACCGGGCCCGAGGGGTCGGTGACCGCGAGGAGCTTCGGGCGGTACTCGACCTCCTGGCCGTTCAGCAGCTGGATGCGCTCGCCCGGATCCATGTAGCGAACGTCGATCGGGCCCGCCAGCTTCGCATGGTCGAACGCGTGCATGGGTTGGCCGCGCTCGAGCATCACGTAGTTGGTGATGTCCACCAGCGGGCTGATCGCGCGCAGCCCGGCGCGCTCCAGGCGCCGCACCATCCACTGCGGCGTGCGCGCCCGGGGATCGATGCCGCGCACGACACGGCCGAAATAGTGCCCGCAGGCGCGCGGCTCGCTGATCTTCACGGCGCGTGCGTCGTTCAGGGCCGTCGGCACGGGCGGTGCCGCCGGCAGGCGCAACCTGCGGCCGGTGAGCGCCGCCGCATCGCGCGCGACGCCGAACATCGACAGGCAGTCGCCGCGGTTCGGCGTGAGCTTGAGCGTGAGGTACACGTCGTCGAGCGCGAGCACGGCGCGCACGTCGCCGCCCACCGGCGCATCGTCGTCGAGCACGAGGAGCCCCGCGTGGTCGGAGGAAAGGCCGAGCTCGCGGGCGGAGCAGAGCATTCCGCTCGAGTCGACCCCGCGGAGCTTCGCCTTGCGGATCTCGAAGGGCTTGCCCTCGACCGGCGGAAGCTTCGCCCCGATCAAGGCGCACGGCACCTTCTGGCCGGCGGCGACGTTGGGCGCGCCGCATACGATCTGCAGCAGCTCGCCCGTGCCCGCATCCACTTCGGTCACGCGCAACTTGTCCGCGTTCGGATGCGGCGCCACGCTCTTCACGTGGCCCACGACGATGCCGGAGAAGGCGGCGGCGACCGGCGTGATCTCCTCGACCTCCAGGCCGCCCATCGTGAGCGCGTGCGCGAGCGCCTCGACCTCGAGGTCGAGATCCACGAGCTCGCGCAGCCAGTTCACCGATACCTTCATCGGGCGCGACTCCCTCTCGCTCGGGAGGGGGCCGGGCGGAGAGTGGCGATATGGTTTCTCATCGGAATTGGGCGAGGAACTTCAAGTCGTTCTCGAAGAAGAGCCTGAGGTCGTTCACGCCGTACTTGAGCATCGCGAGGCGGTCGAGCCCCATGCCGAAGGCGAAGCCCGAGTACCGGGCCGGATCGATGCCGCCGTTGCGCAGCACGTCGGGATGCACGACGCCGGCGCCCGCGATCTCGAGGTAGCTCACCTGCCCGTCCTTGCGCCCCGTGTTCGATTCCGTCGGCTCGTTCCTCGACCACGCCATGTCGATCTCGACGCCCGGCTCCACGAACGGGAAGTACGAGGGACGGAAGCGGATCGCGATGTCGTCGCGCTCGAAGAAGGCGCGGCAGAACTGCGTCACGGTGCCCTTCAGGTCGGCGAGGCTGATGCCTTCGTCGACCCACAGCCCCTCGACCTGGTGAAACATCGGCGAGTGCGTCGCGTCGTGGTCGCAGCGGTAGACGCGGCCGGGACAGATGATGCGGATCGGCGGGCGGTGCGATTCCATGTAGCGCACCTGCACCGGCGAGGTCTGCGTGCGCAGGACGTTCTCGGAGCCCGCGACGTAGAAAGTGTCCTGCATGCTGCGCGACGGATGGTCCGGGAACATGCGCAGCGCGGTGAAGTTGTAGTAGTCGTTCTCGATCTCGGGCCCGTCGGCCACCGCGAAGCCCATCGTCGCGAAGAGCCGCTCCACCTGCTCCTGCACGCGCGCGATGGGGTGCAGGCCGCCCGGCGCCTGGCGCCGCCCGGGCAGGGTCACGTCGGTCGCCTCGGCGGCAAGCTTGGCGTCGAGCTCGCGCCCGAGGATCGCTTCGCGCTGCGACTGGATCAGCGCCTCGACGCGCACCTTGGCCTGGTTGATCGCCGCGCCCGCCTTCGGCCGCTCCTCGGCCGGGAGCTTGCCCAGGCCTTTGAGCAGCCCGGTGAGCGAACCGGCCTTGCCGAGGAAGCGCGCCTTCACCTGCTCCAGCTCGGCGACGGTCTTCGTCGTGCGGATGGCGCCTTCGGCCTCGGCGATGATCTTTTCGAGTTCTCGCATCTGGGTTCGAAAACGAAAAAGGGGCTCTCGCGAGCCCCTTTGTACTTTCGCTTCGCCTAGGCCCCGAGGCTCGCCTTGGCCTGCTCGACGATCCTGCCGAACGCGGCCTTTTCGAACACCGCGAGGTCCGCGAGCACCTTGCGGTCCATGTCGATGCCCGCCTTCTTCAGGCCCGCGATGAACTGGCTGTACGTGAGCCCCGCCTCGCGGCAGCCCGCGTTGATGCGCGTGATCCAGAGCGCACGGAACTCGCGCTTCCTGTTGCGGCGATCGCGGTAGGCGTACTGTCCCGCCCTCATCACCGCTTCCTTGGCGATGCGGTATACGTTCTTGCGGCGGCCGCGGAAACCCTTGGCCTGGTCGAGGACCTTCTTGTGGCGCGCGCGCGCCGTGACTCCACGTTTGACGCGAGGCATGGCGGCTCCTTATGCGTAGGGAAGCATCGCCTTCACGTGGCCGATGTTCGTCGAATCGACGCCCGTGGCTCCGCGAAGCTGACGCTTGTTCTTGGTGGCACGCTTGGTGAGGATGTGGCGCTTGCCGGCCTGGTAGCGCTTCACCGAGCCGCTGCCGCGGACCCGGAAGCGCTTGGCCGCGCCACTCTTGGTCTTCATCTTGGGCATGATGCCCTCCTTGCATTGGTGCAGCAGGTGGCGGAACCCTTCCGCGCTTCTCGACCTGAAGACACCTTCTTCGTCGCCATTCCCGCCGCTACGACTTCACCTCGGCTTCAGTGCTTCTTCTTGGGGGCGAGGATCATCACCATCTGGCGCCCTTCCAGCTTCGGCCACTGCTCGACGGTGCCGACTTCCTTCAGGTCCGATTCCACGCGCCGGAGCAATTGCACGCCGAGCTCCTGGTGCGCCATCTCGCGGCCCCGGAAGCGCAGCGTCACCTTGGTCTTGTCGCCCTCGGTGAGGAAGCGCGTGAGGTTGCGGACCTTGATCTTGTAGTCGCCCTCGTCGGTGCCAGGCCGGAACTTCACTTCCTTCACCTGGATCTGCTTCTGCTTGAGCTTCGCCTCGTGCGCCTTCTTGCTCTCGCGGTACTTGAACTTGCCGTAGTCCATCAATCGGCAAACCGGAGGCTTGGCGGTCGGGGCAATCTCGACCAGGTCGATATCGTTCTCTTCCGCGAGCCGCATCGCCTCTTCGATCCGCACGATGCCGATCGGCTCGCCCTCGATTCCAACGAGACGCACCTCGGGAGAGTTGATCTCGCCGTTGATGCGTACTGACTTGTCCTGAGTTATGCGCAAAATTCCTCTAAAAATTAACCACTTGGCACGGGAACCTCAAGCCGCTTCTACGGCGGGTCCGGTGCCCCCGGCATTCATCTGCGCGCTTCGATCTCGCCTTTGAGGCGCGAAATAAAGGCCTCGAGCGGAACCGGCGCCAGGTTCTCCCCGGAGCGCGTTCTCGCCGAGACCGTTCGGGCGGCCACTTCCTTATCGCCCAGGATCAGCTGATAGGGAAGTTTTTGAATGCTATGTTCGCGAATTTTATACGTTATTTTCTCGTTCCGCAAATCCATGAGGACGCGCACGCCGTCCGAGCGCAGCGCCGCCGTCACCTCGTTCACGTAGGCCTCCTGCCGATCCGTCACGTTCATCACCACCACCTGCACGGGCGCCAGCCACAGCGGGAACGCACCAGCGTGGTTTTCGATGAGGATGCCGATGAAGCGTTCCATCGAGCCCACGATCGCGCGGTGCAGCATCACCGGCGTGCGCCGTGCGTTGTCCTCGGCGACGTACTCCGAACCCAAGCGCCCGGGCATCTGGAAGTCCACCTGCATCGTGCCGACCTGCCAGGAACGGCCGAGGGAATCCTTGAGGTGGTATTCGATCTTCGGACCGTAGAACGCGCCCTCGCCGGGCAGCTCCGCCCATTGCGCGCCGCATGCGCGCAGCGCCGCGCGCAGCGCCTCCTCGGCCCTCGTCCACTGCTCGTCGCCGCCGATGCGCTTCTCGGGGCGCAGCGCGAGCTTCACGCTGATGTCCTCGAAGCCGAAGTCGCGGTAGACCTGGAACGAGAGGCGATGGAAGGCGACGCACTCGGCCTCGATCTGCTCCTCGCTGCAGAAGATGTGGCCGTCGTCCTGCGTGAAGCCGCGCACGCGCATGAGCCCGTGCAGCGCGCCCGAGGGCTCGTTGCGGTGGCACGAGCCGAATTCCCCGTAGCGCAGCGGCAGGTCGCGATAGCTCCTCAGGTCCGAGTTGAACGTGAGGATGTGCCCCGGGCAGTTCATGGGCTTGATCGCGTACTCGCGCTTCTCGGACTCCGTCACGAACATGTTGTCCTTGTAGTTCTCCCAGTGCCCGGAGCGCTCCCACAGGGACTTGTCGAGGATCATCGGGCAGCGGATCTCGAGGTAGCCGTTGTCGCGATACACCGCGCGCATGTACTGCTCGACCTGCTGCCACAGGGTCCAACCCTTCGGATGCCAGAACACCATCCCCGGCGCCTCGTCCTGCATGTGGAAGAGGTCGAGTTGCTTGCCCACCTTGCGGTGGTCGCGCTTCTCCGCCTCCTCGAGCATGTGCAGGTACGCTTCCTGGTCCTCCTTCTTCGCCCACGCGGTGCCGTAGATGCGCTGCAGCATCTCGTTCCTCGAGTCGCCGCGCCAGTACGCGCCCGCTACCTTCATGAGCTTGAACACCTTGAGCTTGCCGGTGGACGGTACGTGCGGCCCGCGGCAGAGGTCGACGAAGTCGCCCTCGCGGTAGAGGCTGATGCCCTCCTCGGCGGGAATCGAGGCGATGATCTGCGCCTTGTACTTCTCCCCGATCGAGCCGAAGAACTTCACCGCCTCGGCGCGATTCCATTCCTCGCGCCTCACCGGAATATCCTTCTTCGCGAGCTCGGACATGCGCTTCTCGATCGCGGCGAGGTCCTCCGGCGTGAAGGGACGCTTGTACGCGAAGTCGTAGTAGAAGCCGTTCTCGATCACCGGCCCGATCGTCACCTGCGCCTCGGGGAAGAGCTCCTTCACGGCATACGCGAGCAGGTGCGCGGTCGAGTGCCGGATGAGATCGAGCCCTTCCGGATCCTTGTCCGTGACGATGGAGAGCTTCGCGTCGCGGTCGATGACGCTCGCGAGGTCGACCAGCTTCCCGTCGACCTTTCCGCCGAGCGCGGCCTTGGCGAGGCCCGGGCCGATGGAGGCCGCGACCTCGCCCACCGAGACCGGCTTTTCGAACGACCGGACCGAACCGTCCGGCAGCGTGATGTTGACCATGATGGATCCAAAAATAAAAAGCGCGGACGAGCCGCGCTTTTCCGATGCGGATGGACGCGAGCCGCCTACCGAATGCCTCCGGTACGCGTGGTAGTTGGCGGTCTCATAACCATGGAGCCCCTTTCCGGCTTGCGTCGCGAGTCGAGGACCATCATACCATCGCCGCGCGGGCGGCCGTGCCGCGCAGCTACGCCGCGCGCGGCGCGCCGCAGAGGATCTGCGGAAGCTGCGACGGATCGAGCGGCTTCACGAGGTGCGTGTCGAAGCCCGATTCGAAGGACTTGCGCCGGTCCTCCTCGGTGCCGTATCCGCTCAGGGCCACGATGTAGGCCTCCTTCATGGCGAGATCGGCGCGCATGCGCTTCACCACCTCGTGACCGGTGAGGCCCGGGAGCCCGATGTCCATGAAGACCAGCTCGGGGTGGTATTCCTGCGCGACGCGCAGCGCGTCGTTGCCATCGTGGGCCTGGCGCGTCTCGTGGCCGAGCAGCTCGAGCATCATGGCGAGCGTCTCGGCCGCGTCGACGTTGTCGTCGACGATGAGCACGCGACGGCCGCCCTCGCCGGGCCGCACCGCCTCGGCGGCGCTCGGCGCCGCTTGGGCCGCCATGTCGTGGCGTGCCGCGCGCGGCAGCCGGACGGTGAACGTGCTGCCCTTGCCCAGGCCCTCGCTGTGCGCCTCCACGCTGCCGCCGTGGCGCTTCACGAGGTCGCGCACGAGCGCGAGCCCGATGCCGAGTCCCTTGCGCGTCCGGTCCGGCGACTCGTCGACCTGCACGAACAGGTCCCACACCTGCGCGAGCTTTTCGGGCGCGATGCCGATGCCGTTGTCGCTCACGCGGATCACGACGTCCGAGAGCTCGGCCTCGGCGCTCACCGCGATGCGGCCGCCGCGGTCCGTGTACTTCACCGCGTTGAGGATCACGTTCTCGAGGATCTGCTGCAGCCGCACCCGGTCCGCCACCACGTGGAGCGCCGCCTCCGGAAGGCCGACGACCACCTCGTGCTGGCCGCCCTCGATCGGCCCGCGGCAGCTCTCGAGCGCATGGCGCACCTCGGCCGCGACGTCGAGCGTCTCGCGCCGCAGCTCGATCGCACCGCGCGTGATGCGCGAGATGTCGAGCAGGTCCTCCACGAGCCGCGTCATCTGCGCGACCTGCCGGTCCATCGTCTGCAGCAGCGGTCCCATGCGCTCGCGCTCGAGAGGCTGCGTGCGCAGCATGTGCAGCGCCGAGCGCAGCGGGGCGAGCGGGTTGCGCAGCTCGTGCGAGAGCGTCGCGAGGAACTCGTTCTTGCGCCGGTCGGCGCTCTGGATTTCCTCGTACAGCAGGCAGTTCTCGAGCGCGCTCGCGGCGCGTCCGGCGAGGTTGTCGGCGAGCGAGAGATCGTGCCCGGCGAGATGGCGCGCCGAGGGCCCCATGGCGAGGAGCAGGACGCCGCGCGCCTTGCCGCGGGTGATGAGCGGGAAAGCGTGCACCTCGCCCGCCGGCGACGTGTCCCGATCGCCATCCGCGGGCGCGGCCGACAGGCGGTCGATGAACTGGTGCGAGCCCTCGCCCATCGCGCGCGCCTGCTGCTGCTCGAGGAGCGCCTCGAAGGCCGCGCGCTGCGTGCCCATGTACTGCTCCCATCCGGCCACGCAGGAGTGGCGGCGTGCGCGCACGGAGCCGTCGTCGTTGAGCAGCACCATCGACCCGTAGTCGGCGAGGAACGGCACCACCAGCACGGAAGCTCCGTTGAGGATGGTGTCCACGTCGAGCGAGCTCGCCATCACCTGCGTCGCCTCGGCGAGGAAGCTCGCGCGCCGCTGCGATTCCTCGGCCATGGTGCGCGCCGCCTGCTCCTTCGCGAGCGCGACGCGCTCGTCGGCGCGTTTCTTGAGCTCCGCGTTCAGCCGGTGGAGCTGCACCAGCGCCTTCACCTTGCTGCGCAGGATGTTGGGCACCACCGGCGAGAGGATGTAGTCCACCGCGCCCAGCGAGTAGCCGCGCGCCGTGTGCATCTCGTCGGCGAACGCGGTGATGAAGATGATCGGCGTGTGGGAGGACTTGCGCCGCGAGCGGATGAGCTCGGCGGTCTCCAGTCCATCCATGCCCGGCATGTTCACGTCGAGCAGGATCACCGCGCAGTCGTTGTCGAGCAGCCAGCGCAGCGCCTCCTCGCCCGAGGACGCGGTGACGATGTTCTGGTCGAGATCCTCGAGGATGGTGCGGAACACCACCCGCTTGTCGAGCCGGTCGTCGACGATGAGGATGTTCGACCGCTCGGGGACCGGCGCCTCGGCAAGGGCGCCCTCGACCGGGGCGATCTCTGTGGCCTGCGAGCTCATCCGTATCCCTTCAGCGTTGCAGCCACGCCTTGAGCACCGTGAGCAGCTGCTCGCGATCCACCGGCTTCGACAGGTAGTCCCATGCGCCCGCCTCGATGCAGCGCTCGCGGTCGCCCTTCATCGCCTTCGCGGTGACGGCGATGATCGGCAGGTCCTTGCAGCCGGGGATCTTGCGGATCTCGCGCGTGGTCTCCAGCCCGTCCATCTCCGGCATCATGATGTCCATCAGGATCACGTCGATGCCGCCCTTCTGCGCGAGCGCGATCGCGTCGCGGCCGTTGTCCGCGGTCTTGATCTCCATGCCGTAGTCCTCGAGCACCGACGAGAGCGCGAAGATGTTGCGGATGTCGTCGTCGACGATGAGCACGCGCCGGCCCGAGAGCGCCCGCGTGGACCCGTGGATCTCGTCGATGAGCTTGCGATAGCGCTCGGACACCTGCGCGGTGTCGATGTGCAGCGCGCACACCAGCTCGTCCACGAGCCGCTCCGGCGAGTGTACCTCGCGCACGCCCGGGATGTGGTCGAGCGCGACGCTCGCCGCGCCGATCGAGGCGAGGCGCGGCCCGTAGGCGATCACCGGCGGGGGCGCGATCGCCACGTCGCGCACGCGTTCCATCACCGCGGCGAGGTCGAGCTCCGGCGTCTCCGGATTCACGATGGCGCAGTCGATGCCGCCGTCGCGCAGCAGCTCGGCGCCGCGCCGTCCGTCCCGGGCGACCACCATCTCGACGTTCTCGAGGTCCGAGAGCAGCTCGCGCAGCGTCTCCAGCCGGCCCTCGTCGGGCTCGACCACGAGGAGCTTGCGCCGCTCGGTGCTCGCGTATTCGCGGATCTCCTCGAACACCTCGTCGACCGCCTTGCGACTCTGCAGCGGCTTCGCGACGAAGCGGCGCGCGCCGGAATCGAGCGCGCGGTCGCGCGCCTCCTCGGTCGAGATCACGTGCACCGGCGTATGGCGCACGGTGAGGTCGTTCTTCAAGCGCGAGAGCACGCGCCAGCCCTCGATGTCGGGCAGGAAGATGTCGAGCACGATCGCCGCGGGGCGGAATTGGTTCACCAGGGAAAGCGCGGTGGTGCCCTGCGTGGTGACCACGCCCTTGAACCCCTGCTCGCGCGCGGCGTCCAGCAGCACGCGGGCGAAGGCGAGGTCGTTCTCCACGATCAGCACGACGCGATCGCCCGGGTGGATCGACTCGCGATCGTCGTCCGCCTCGTTCACCGGGATCGGCGGCGGGCCCATCCCGGGGCTCGGCGCATCGGCCTCGAGGAAAGCGCTCGACGTGTGCTCCACCAGGCGCCGCTCCGCGGCCTGGCGCGCCGCCTCGATGGCGGCGGAGGCGACGGCGGCCGCGTCGCTCGACTTGCGCGGCAGGCGCGACGGCGGGAACACCTGCGGCAGGTAGAGCGAGAAGACGCTGCCCTTGTTGGGCGCGCTCACCAGCCGGATCTCGCCGCGCAGCAGGCGCGAGAGCTCGCGGCTGATCGCGAGCCCGAGGCCCGTGCCGCCGTACTTGCGGCTGGTCGAGCCGTCGGCCTGCTGGAACGCCTCGAAGATGATCTGCTGCTTGTCGGTCGGGATGCCGATGCCGGTGTCGGTCACCGAGAACTCGATCACGTCGGTCGCGCGATTGAGGTCGTCGTTGTCCGAGCTCCAGCCCGCTTCCGCCGGCCGGATCACGAGGTTCACCTCGCCCTTGTGCGTGAACTTGAACGCGTTCGAGAGCAGGTTGCGCAGGATCTGCTGCAGGCGCTTCGCATCGGTGGAGATCGCCTTGGGCAGCCGCGGATCCATGCGGATCTCGAAGGCGAGCCCCTTGGTCTCGGCGACGTGGCGGAAGGTGCGCTCCACGAAGCGCTGCAGCTCGTCCAGGCGCACCTCGCCCACGTCCACCGCGACCGTGCCCGACTCGATCTTCGAGAGGTCGAGGATGTCGTTGATGAGCATCAGCAAGTCGTTGCCCGAGGAGTGGATGGTGCGCGCGAACTCCACCTGCTTCGCGGTGAGGTTGCCGTCCGCGTTGCCGGAAAGCTGGTCGGAAAGGATGAGCAGCGAGTTGAGCGGCGTGCGCAGCTCGTGCGACATGTTCGCGAGGAACTCCGACTTGTACTTCGAGGTGAGCGCGAGCTGGCGCGCCTTCTCCTCGAGCGCCTGGCGGGCCTGCTCCACCTCCTGGTTCTTGCGCTCCACCTCCTGGTTCTGGTGCGCGAGGAGCCGCGCCTTCTCCTGCAGCTCCTGGTTGGTGGTCTGCAGCTCCTCCTGGCGGCTCTGCAATTCCTGCGCGAGCGTCTGCGATTGCGTGAGGAGGTCCTCGGTCCGGGTGTTCGCCTCGATCGTGTTGATCACGATGCCGATCGATTCCGTGAGCTGGTCGAGGAACGCCTGGTGGATCTCGCTGAAGCCGTCGAACGAGGCGAGCTCGAGCACGCCCTTCACCTGGCTCTCGAACACCACCGGCAGCACCAGGATGTTGCGCGGCGCGGCGGCCCCGAGTCCCGAGGAAATGCGCAGGTAGTCCTGCGGCGGGTTGGTGAGCAGGATCTTGCGCTTCTCCAGCGCGCACTGGCCGACGAGCCCTTCTCCGAGGCCGATGCGCCGGCCGTGCGCGGTCTCCCCCTCCGATGCGTAGCTCGCGAGGAGCGTCAAGTGCGGGAACTCGTCGCCGCCGGAAAGCACGTGGAACTCGGCGTGCTGCGCGCTCACCACCGGAGCGAGCTCCGAGAGGATGAGGCGGCCGACGGTGTTCAGGTCCTTCTGCCCCTGCAGCATCCGGCTGAACTTCGCGAGGTTCGTCTTCAGCCAGTCCTGCTCGGTGTTCTTCTGCGTCGTGTCGCGCAGGTTGCGGATCATCTCGTTGATGGTGTCCTTGAGCGCCGCCACCTCGCCCTTCGCCTGCACCGTGATGCTGCGCGTGAGGTCGCCCTGGGTCACCGCCGTCGCCACCTCGGCGATCGCGCGCACCTGCGTGGTGAGGTTCTCCGCGAGCTGGTTCACGTTCTCCGTGAGCATCTTCCACGTGCCCGCGGCGCCCGGCACCTTCGCCTGGCCGCCGAGCTGGCCCTCCACGCCCACCTCGCGCGCCACCGAGGTCACCTGCTCGGCGAACGTCGCGAGCGTCTCGATCATGCTGTTGATGGTGTCCGCGAGGGCCGCGATCTCGCCCTTCGCTTCCACGGTGAGCTTCTGCTTCAGGTCGCCGTTGGCGACCGCGGTCACCACCTTGACGATGCTGCGCACCTGCTCGGTGAGGTTGGCAGCCATGAAGTTCACCGTGTCGGTCAGGTCCTTCCAGGTGCCGGC
>Ga0134128_10000799_pt1 | contig 42645 bp, 43 predicted proteins | sample KB31754_FD_96462 | JGI IMG/M metagenome (GOLD analysis project Ga0134128, IMG submission 96462) | Terrestrial soil microbial communities with excess Nitrogen fertilizer from Kellogg Biological Station, Michigan, USA - KB3-175-4 | ecosystem: Environmental > Terrestrial > Soil > Unclassified ...
CGCCATAAAGACGCCCGCCCGTCACCGTGCCCCTTGATCCGAACAGGGCCTTCAATCTTTCGCTGCTGCCCACGTCGGCGGCGCGCGCCATGCGCCACATCAAGGGCGCGAATTCGTCATAGCGGCTATAGACCACCGCCAGATTCCTGGGAAAATTTGGCGTGCCTTCGGGCGAAGCGAGCGGCCCCGTGGGCGAAATGCGCACGCCCGTGCCCGATCCTTCCAGCACCATGGCTTTGTAATCGTTCGGCGCGGCGGCGGCGGCCTTCAATACCGCCCATCCGCCCATGGAATGGCCTTCCAGCCCGATATTGTCCTTGTCCACGATATCGAGCGTGCGCAGATATTTGAGACCGTCCGGCCCGCCATAGCCGTTTGCCGCCACCGTGGCGCCGCTATAACCGTGACCGGTCTGGTCGATTGCCAGCACCACATAACCGGAGCGGGCGAAGGCGATGGCGAAACCGTCCTGGGTCTCGCGTGAATTGATGTAGCCGTGAATGGCCAGGATGCCCGGCGCGGGATGCGCCGCTGTCGCGCCCTGCGGAATATAAAGCAGCCCGCTCATCGGCACGCCGTTGGTGCCGGTGAAGCGCACATCCTGAATCTGGATGCCGTCCATGGTTTGGATTCGATGCGCCAGATAAGAACCGGCGAAGACCAGCACCCAGCCCAAGAGAAAGAATTTCCAACCCCGTCCCACGCCAGCCCCCGCCAGTGGTTCCGCGAAAGCATAACCGGCGGTTATTATTGTGCAAATGGTATAGCGCGATATTCGAAGTGATATAACGCGCGAGCCACCTCACTTTTTGCGTCGCGGATATGGTGAACGCGCTTCTATGTTATGCTCTGCCGCGCTGCAGCGGAGGTTCCATGGTCACGCTCAAGATCAACGGCCAACAGCACAGTCTGGATGTGGAAGCGGACATGCCGCTCCTCTGGGCGATCCGAAACGAGATCGGTCTCACCGGCACCAAATATGGCTGCGGCATCGCGCAATGCGGCGCCTGCACCGTCTTGATGGACGGCAAGGCGGTGCGTTCCTGCTCGCTGCCGGTGGGAAGCGCTCAAGACAAGAATATCGTCACCATCGAAGGCCTGGCCGAGAACGGCAATCTGACCAAGGTGCAGCAGGCCTGGGTGGCGGAAGACGTGCCGCAATGCGGCTATTGCCAGTCCGGCCAGATCATGTCGGCGGTGGCGCTGTTGAACCGCACGTCCAATCCCGACGAATCCGACATTGACGCGGCCATGGCGGGCAATATCTGCCGTTGCGGGACGTATGTGCGCATCCGCCGCGCCATCAAGCGCGCCGCGGGAAAGGTGTGACGCCATGGCGAAAATGAAAAAACTTTCCCGTCGCGATTTCGTCGTCAGCGCCGCCACGGCTTCGGGCGGCCTGGCGCTGGGCCTTTTCATGCCGGGCTTTCCCGCGTTCGCAGCGCCCGCTTACAAAAATCCCGCCTTTGCCGGTGACGCCGCCGATCCCCGCGAAGTCAATGCCTGGGTGGTGATCGAGCCCGACGACACCGTCACTTTGCGCTGTCCGATGGCCGAGATGGGGCAAGGCACCGGCACCGGCCTGCCTATGCTTTTGGCGGAAGAGCTGGAATGCGACTGGAGCAAGGTGAAAGTCGAATTCAGCTCGGTTAATCGCAACATTCGCGAGAACGGCATTTATGGCGACCAGATGACGGCGGGCAGCCGGGGCATCCGCACCACCTGGCCCTATGTGCAGCAGGCGGGCGCTTCGGCGCGGGCGCGGCTGATCGCCGCCGCGGCACAGAGATGGAATGTTGCGACATCGGAATGCGTGGCGGCCAAAAGCAAAGTGATGCACCAGGCCAGCGGGCGCAGCTTGCGCTTTGGTGAATTGGTGACCGACGCCGCCAAGATCAAGCTGGCGCAAGAGCCCGCGATCAAGACGCCGGAAGAATTCAAATTCGCCGGCACCCGCCAGCCGCGCTTGGACTCCGCCGCCAAATCCGATGGCAGCGCCAAGTTCGGCATCGACACGCGGGAAGCGGGTCAGCTTTACGCTTCGATCATGAGTTGCCCCGTGTTCGGCGGCAAACTTGTGTCGGTGGACGATAGCGCGATCCGAAACGCGCGCGGCGTCAAACAGGTGGTCAAGCTGGACGATGCCGTGGCGGTGGTGGCCGACAATTACTGGCGCGCCAATGAAGCCTTGAAAAAATTGAAAGTGAAATGGGACGGCGGCAAGGACGCCCGCACCGACAGCATTCGCTTCGCGCAGGATTATCGCGATGCGCTGGACGGCCCCCTGGTCGCGGCCCGGAATGACGGTGACGCCAAAGGCGTGATCGCCAAAAGCGCCCATGTGGTCACGGCGGAATATGAAACCCCGCTTCTCGCCCATGCCACGATGGAGCCCTGCAATGCCACGGTGCATCTGCAGAAGGGCCGGATGGACATCTGGATGGGTTCGCAATCGGCTTTCTCCAACGCCAAGATGGCGGCGGAGGAAACCGGGCTGAAGCCCGAGCAGATCTATTTTCATCAGACCTATCTGGGCGGCGGCTTTGGCCGGCGCACGTTCGGCGACGAATTGCGCCACGCCATTCGCGTGGCGAAAGCGGGCAACATCACTGTGCCGTTGCAGCTTCTGTGGTCGCGCGAGCAGGACATGCATGCCGACCGCTACCGGCCGCAATCGGCCATCCGCATGAAAGGAGCGCTGACCGCCGACGGCAAGCTGGAAGCGCTCTATATTCAAAGCGCCTGCGGCTCCATCGCGCGTTCCACCGGGCGCAAAGTGCCCGACGGCATCGATTTCACGGCGCTGGAAGGCATCGGGCCGTCGGTGCCCTACAACAAGATTCCCAACTGGTACACGGGCCAGATGCTCAAGGACACCCATGTGCCGGTGGGCTATTGGCGCTCGGTGGGCGGCTCGCAGAATTGCTTCTATATGGAAAGCTTCATCGACGAACTGGCCCATGCCGCGGGCAAGGACCCGCTGGAATTCCGCCGCTCGCTGACCGATCGGGTGGATTCGCTGGCGGTGCTGAAAAAATTGGAAGAGATCAGCAATTGGCACAAGCCGCTTGCCCCGGGACGGGGACGCGGCATTTCCCTGGTCGATAATCACGAAGCGCTGGGCGGCCAGGTGGCGGAGGTCACCATCCAGTCCAATGGCGAGGTCAAGGTGGATCGCGTCTATGCCGTCACCGATGCCTATCATGTGGTCAATCCCAATCTGGTGGATGCCCAGATCGAAGGCGGCGTGATCTTCGGCATGACCGCGATGCTCTATGGCGAGATCACCATCAAGGACGGCGCGGCGGTACAGGGTAATTTCAACGATTACCGCATGGTCAGGATGCCTGACGCGCCGGCGACGGTGACGGCCTTGGCGCTAACCGGCGGCAAGGACGAGAAAGGCAAGCCCAAATGGGGCGGGGTCGGCGAATGCTCGACCGCGCCTATCGCGGCGGCCATCGCCAACGCCATCTTTGCGGCTTCGGGTAAGCGCATCCGCTCGCTGCCGCTCAAGAACCTCAAATTGACGGAATTGGCGAGCCTCTAGCTTTCCATCCCCGGGCGGGTAACCGAATTCAGAAAGTCGCGAATTGACTGGCGATTTGAATTCGAAGGCTATCCATGACTATCGCGGACCAGGCGGTCTCGCCGCGAAACCTTACCGCCCGCCTGCGCGCGGCGCTGGGCTTGGCTCCTGCCGGGCCGCATTATTACGTCTACCGCCATAAGGCTTTCGTGCGCGCCGGGCACTGGATCAATGCGCTGTGTTTGCTGGTGCTGTTGATGAGCGGCCTCAACATCTTCAACGCCCATCCGGCACTCTATTGGGGCAACGGCTCCAATTTCGACCATCCGGCGCTGATGCTAGGCGCCTATCAGGATGAGTTCGGCCAGGTGACGCGCGGCGTCACGGAGATCGGCGGCAAGGAATTCGACACCACGGGCGTGCTGGGCGCGTCTCGCTATGGTGGCGACCTCATTTCTCGCGGCTTTCCCGCCTGGGCGACCTTGCCCGGCCCCAACTGGCTGGCCCTGGCACGGCAATGGCATTTTGCCTTCGCCTGGATCCTGGTGATCAACGCCTTTGTCTTCTTCGTGCTGGGATTTCGCAGCCGGCATTTCCTGAAGGACCTGATCCCGACCCGCGCCGATATCGCCCATCTGGGCCGTGAGATCCTGGAGCATGTTCGGCTCCGTTTTCCCCATGGCGAGACGGCACGCCGTTATAACGGGCTTCAGAAGCTCGCCTACAGCGTGGTGATCTTCGTCCTGGGGCCGCTGATCGTGCTGACCGGCCTTACCATGTCGCCGACCATGGATTCGGCATTCCCGTTATTGCCGATCCTGTTCGGTGGCCGCCAAAGCGCGCGCACCGTTCATTTTCTCTGCGCCTTTTCCTTTCTGGGTTTCTTCATCATTCACATTGCGATGGTGGTGCTGTCGGGTACCTGGAACAATCTCCGCTCCATGATCACCGGCTGGTATGCCATCCAAGGTCAGGAGCGTCGGCCATGACGGGCTCTCTTTTATTGAAGAGGCGCCAATTCCTCGGCCGCGGCCTGGCAGGCTTGGGCACGCTGCTCCTGTCCGGCTGCTACGATCTTTCCCAGAAGCCTTGGTTCACGGGCATTCTGGGCGAAGTGGAGAATCTCACCCGCGCCGCCCAGCATCTCTTCGCCGGCCCACACACACTGGCGCCCGAATATGCCAAAACCGACATTGCGCCCATGTTCCGCGCCAACGGTACGCTCGATCCCGGCACGCTGGAATATAAGGCGCACGCCGCCGCCGGCTTCCGCCTTTGGCGCGTCACCGTGTCGGGCCTGGTGGAACGGCCCGTGTCGCTCACCATGGACGATATCCGCAAGCTGCCCCAGCGCACCCAGATCACGCGGCATGATTGCGTGGAGGGATGGAGCGCGATCGGGGAATGGACCGGCCCGCAATTGTCGTTGATCCTGGCGGCGGCGCGGCCGAAAGCGAACGCGCGCTACGCGGTCTTTTATTGCGCCGATCCCATGACGGCCGAGGGCGATCCCGATCACAAATATTATGAAAGCCTGGCGCTCAGCGAAGCCGCTCACCCCCAAACCATTCTCGCCCATCGTCTGAATGGCGCGCCGCTCGATGTCGCCCATGGCGCGCCCGTCCGTCTCAGGGCCGAGCGCCAGCTGGGCTACAAGCAGCCGAAATATCTGGAGCGCATCGTGCTGACGGACTCGCTGGCGGGCATCGGCGGCGGCAAGGGCGGCTATTGGGAAGACCAGGGTTACACCTGGTATGGCGGCATCTAACCGGCGCCGGTAACTGTTTTCGCTGATCCGCGAATTGACTTCGCATTTCATTGAGAGCCCACATCATGCGCAAATCCATTGCCGCCTTGTTCCTCTGCCTTGGCTTGGCACAACCCGTATTCGCCAACCCAGCTTATGATCTGGGTCCGGCTTTGGGCAGCAAGGTGCCATCCATCGGCATGCCGCAAGACGAGCATGGCGCGCCGCGATCGCTGTCATCGTTGATGGGCGAGAAGGGCGTGGTGTTGTTCTTCTTCCGCTCCGCCGCCTGGTGCCCCTATTGCCAGCTGCAGCTGATGGATTTGAATGGCGGTCTCGCCGCCTTCGAGAAGCGCGGCTATCGGTTGGCCGGCATTTCCTATGAACCGCCTTCCGTGGACGCGGATTTCATCGCCAAGCGCGGTATTCATTACACCCTGCTCAGCGACCCGAAGTCCGAGATCATCGACCGCTACAAGCTGCGCGACCCGCAATACAAGAAAGGCAGCCGCGCCTATGGCGTGCCGCAACCCATCATCTTCGTCTTGGACCGCGATGGCGTGGTCAAGGCCAAACTTTACGAAGATACCTATACCAAACGCCCGCCAGCGACCCTGGTCGTAGAGACGTTGGACAAGATCGCGGCCTCGCCATGAAGATCCGCGGCACCCTGATGCTGGCTGCCGCGCTTGGCATGACCGGCGCGCCTCCCGCCGCCGCCAATGCGCCGCTGACGGTGGTGGAATTGTTCCAGAGCCAGGGCTGTTCCAGTTGCCCGCCCGCCAACGCCAATGTGATGGCGCTGGCCGATCGCCCCGATATTCTCGCACTCAGCTTCGGTGTGACCTATTGGGATCAGCTGGGCTGGAAAGACACGTTCGCTTCACCGCGCTACACCGATCGGCAATGGGACTATGCGCATGCCTTTCATCGCACCCAGGTGTTCACGCCGGAAGTGGTGGTGAATGGCCGCGCCGATGTGGTGGGGCAGGATCGGGGCGAGCTGGAGGCACTGATCGAGCGCGAGCGGACGGCCGCCGGCCCGGACATTCGGCTGGATCGCGGCGCCGTCACCGTTGGTTCGGGCGACGGCGTGGCGGAAATCTTGTTGGTGCGTTTCGATCCTCGCCTGGTGCAGGTGCCGGTTCAGCGTGGCGAGAATGGCGGGCGCACTTTGCCGCATCGCAATGTGGTGAAGGAGTTGCTGGTGCTGGGCCATTGGACCGGCAAGCCCACGACCTTTATTTTGCCGCCCGCATCGGATGCCGTGCTGCGCACCGCCATCCTGGTGCAGAAGACGCCCGGCGGCCCCATCCTGGCCGCGGCCCGCGACTGAAGCTTGCGATCTCTATTAAAGTGAAAGCGCCGTCCGTGGGGGGCAGGGACGGCGCTTTCTCAAGCGGGTTCCGAAAATACTCTAGTGGCTCGGTCCGCTCATGCTGCCGCCCATTCCGCCCGAAGCGGCGGGCCCCGACATCCCGTCATGGGCCATGCCGCCGCTCATGGCGTCATGCTTCATCGCGGTCTTCTTGGCCGTCTTCTTATGGTCCATCTTCATGCTGTCATTCGCCATGCCGTCATGGGCCATGGCGGAAGGGCCCGCCATTTTGTCCTGCGCCGCCATGCCTTGCGCCAGGGCGGGGGTGGCCAGCGTCAGGGCGACGGCGGCAATGAGGAATTTGTTCATTTCATGCTCTCCTTGGTTTTGGTACGCTTCAGTCCGTCAAGATGCCGGTCCGGTTACGGGATTTATTTCCGTAACCTTCCGTACCGGGGCGCGAATTAGCCGGGAGAGGCCGTGATTCCACAGGAGGCGCAGTACCGCGAATGGATGCTGGCTTCGCTCCGGGGCGACGCGTCGCGCTACCGCATGCTATTGGCGGAGCTGACGCGGCATCTGCGCGGCTATTATGCGCGCCGCCTGGGCGTGGACGCGGCCGAGGATGTGGTGCAAGAGACGTTGATTGCCATCCATACCAAGCGCGGCACCTACGATCCGGAGCGGCCTTTCACGGCCTGGGTTTATGGCATCGCCCGCTACAAGCTGATCGATGTCTATCGCCGCGAACGGCGCACCCCGACCGTGCCCCTGGATGCGGCTGGCGAATTGTTCGCCGCCGATCACACCGAGGAAGCGGGTGTGAAGCGCGACGTGACGAAGTTGCTGGCGCGCCTGCCGGAAGCCAAGCGAAAGCTGGTGCAGGCCGTGAAGCTCGACGGCGAATCCATCGCCGACACGGCGGCGCGAACGGGACTTTCGGAAGTCGCGGTCAAGGTCACGGTGCATCGCGCGGTGAAGGCCATGGGCGAAACTTTGAGAGACGGCAATGCGGACGGATGATCTGATCGATCGACTGAGCGGTGCGCTGGAGCCTGTGCCGCCGTTGCCGGTTTTGCGCGTGCTGGCGCTGGGCCTGGTCGGAGGCGCTGTGGTATCGGCGCTTGTGATGACCGCCACCATCGGCATTCGCCCCGATCTGCCGGAGGCGATGGGCGGCGAAGCCTTCCGGCTGAAATTCGTCTACACTTTTGTGGTCGCGGCATTCGGCCTTCTGCTGGTGGACAGGTTGGCGCGCCCCGACGCTCATATCGGCCGCTACGGCTGGCTTCTGGCCGTGCCGGTGTTGGTGATGGTGGTGATGGCGGCGAACGAGATGATGCCAGCCGACGCGGCCACGCGGCATGCGTTGATCATGGGGCATTCCGCCCGCGTCTGCTCGATCCTGATCGCCGGCCTGGCACTGCCTTTGTTCGCGGGCCTGTTCTGGGCGCTTCGGCGATTGGCGCCCACCCGGCTGACGGAAGCGGGCGCCGCCGCGGGCTTGCTCGCGGGCAGCGCAGCCGCCACCATCTATGCGCTTCATTGCACCGAGAGTACGCCCACCTTCATCGCGATCTGGTACAGCGCCGGGATTCTCTTGACCGTGCTTTTGGGCGCAACACTGGGCCGGCTGCTTCTACGCTGGTCGTAGCTTTTTCTGCCCCCATCTGTCCGCCATGTGGGTATCTTCCCCGCCAACGGCTTCGCCGCGCGGGGGGAAGAAATTCGCAGCCAAGACGCTCTAGCGCTTGTTGAGGCTTGGTCGCTCCGGACGGGTCAAATAAGCGAATATTGCGCGCGGACTCGCTTGGCCAACAAAGCTAGCGCTTCGCCCGCGATTAGGGTCTTGAACGGCTCGCTTTCGGCATGTGCAGCGAAAGCGGCCTCGTTCTCGAACAATTCATAGAACAGGAATTGCCCGGGATTTTCTTTGCCCCGCGCGATCAGGAACAGTTTCACGCCTTCGCTCCGCTGCGCCAGCGGTTGATAGCGGCCAAGGATCTCGGCTACGCGCTCGGCTTGACCGTCCTTCACTTCCCATTCCGCCACCACCAGCAGTCCGCCGTCCCTGACGATTTTATTCACTTGATCCGCATTGCTCATGTTCTTCTCCTTGATGGGTTTGGCTTCAGCCAAGCTGGCCAGGGTGAGGCCCGCGCCAAGCAAGGCGAGCGCTGTCCTGCGATTTGCCGGTTTCTTCATGGTCTTTTCTCCGATTGCGGGCGCGACCATAGGCGCAGCCCCGTCTCCATCGCTTCGGCCAGGGCCGAATTGTTCGCGCACCCGCCTGTGCCAGGATCGCGCCATGGCTTCACTCAATTCCCGAATCGCGGAAGTGGCCGCCCTGATCGGCGATCCCGCGCGCACCAACATGCTGGCGGCCTTGATGGACGGGCGCGCGCTCACCGCCACCGAACTCGCTACTGTCGCAGGCGTCTCGCCCCAGACCGCCAGCGGCCATCTCGGCAAGCTTGCCGTGGCCGAGCTTCTGGCGATGGAGCGGCAGGGCCGCCATCGCTATTATCGCCTAGCCACGCCCCTGGTGGGTCAGATGCTGGAAGGGATCATGGCGGTGGCCGGCGCCCAAAGCGCAGGCGCACCGCGGCCGTTGCGCCCCACCCGCATCGAGGACGAGATGCGGCTTGCCCGCACTTGCTACGATCATATCGCGGGGCGCCTGGGCGTGGCGCTGGCCGACCGGCTGACGGGCGAGGGCCATGTCGCCTTCCTGCCCGATGGCGGCGAACTCACAGCGTCGGGCTTCGATTTTCTGGCGGGCTTCGGCGTCACTTTGGCGGATTGCCGCCCCACGCGGCGCATCTTCTGCCGCCCCTGCCTGGATTGGAGTGAACGGCGGCCCCACATCGCGGGCCGGGCGGGCGCGCTTCTGTGTGAGCGTTTGCTGACTCTGGGCTGGGTCCGGCGCCGCGCCAGCACCCGGGCGCTGGAGATCACCCGGGCTGGCCGCGCCGGTTTTCTGGCGCGCTTTTGCATCGATCTCCGGTCGGCCGCGCCCATCCAATAGGTCGACCGGCTTCGGAAAAGGCAGCAGAACAGGGCTGGGCAGACGGAACGGCTTCCGATTAAATCCCCTTTGGAGAATGAGGGGGAACATGGTGATGAAAATCCTTGCCGTCCTGCTTGCCGCTGGGATTTCGCCGGTGCTAGCTGCCGCGACCGCCAACGCGGCGGAGACAGACGATCTGAAATTGCCGCCGGGTTTTCATGCCACGGTGGTGGCCGAGGGCCTGGGCGAATCTGTGCGCCACATGGCCTTCCGCGACGCCAGCCGGCTTTACATTTCCACCGAGCGTCAATCGAAGGACGCTCCCAATGTCGGCATCATCGCGCTGCATCTGGACGCCAAGCATGTCGCCGACAAGACCGTGCATTTCAGCGACATCGATAATGGCACCGGCATCGCCTTCTACAAGGGTGCGCTTTACACCACATCCGCCGACACGCTCTATCGCTTCAAATTCAAAGGCAGCGAGCTGGCGCCCTCGGCCGCGCCCGAGACGATCGTCAGCAATGTGCCCGGCCGCGCAGCCATTGCTTTCGACGATAAGAACAATCTTTTCATCGCAGCGGGCGGCATCGGCAATGTCTGCGCCCCGCCCGGCACGCCGCGCAACGTGAAGACCGTGGGTCCCCGGCCTTGTCCGGTGCTGGAGACGCGCGCGGGCGTGTGGCGCTTCGATGCCACGAAGCCCGGCCAGAGCTGGCTCGGGGGCGAGCATTATGCCACCGGCATTCGCGATACCAATGCGCTGGCCTTCGCGCATGGCGCGCTTTATGCGGTGCTGTATGGCCGCGACCAGGCGGAAAAAGCCTATCCCGAAATCATTTCGCCGGAAGCCGGCGCGCATGTCGCTGACGAGATGTTCAGGGTGGAGAAGGGCACCGACATGGGCTGGCCCTATACGCATTATGATTCCGCGCTGAAGATCAGGCTGGATGCACCCGAATATGGCGGCGACGGCAAGACGCCAGTCACCGATCCCAAATATGCCGTGCCAGTGGTAGCCTTTCCCGCCCATGTCGCCCCCCAAGATGTGGTTTTCTACAATGCCAAGCAATTCCCCATGGAATTCCGTGGCGGCGCCTTCATTCCCTTTCATGGCGCGGGCAACGCCGATCCAGTCGGCCATGATGATGGCTTCAATGTGATGTTCGTGCCCTTCGGCAAGGATGGCGTGGCGCAGATGCCGATGGTCTTCGCCGATGGCTTTGCCGGACCCACCCGCGAGGAGAAGAATGTCAAGCGGGCGCGTTATCGGCCCGTGGGCATCGCGGTGGGACCGGACGGCGCGCTCTATGTTTCCGAGTCCAACAAAGGGCGCATTTGGCGTATCGCCTATACGGGGCGCTAGGCCAACGCGCGTTCCATCCGGAGCTCGGCTTCGAGATTGTCCCGGTCGCGACCGATGGAGGCGGCGGCCATGACCTTGCCGCCGCGCTTGTAGCGCACAAGACAATCGCGTTTGGCGATCTCGCCTTCGATCTCGACCGCGTCCCAGCTTTCGGCATGGCCGGCATAATTCACCGCCATGTCGTAATGCTGGCTCCAGAAGAACGGCACCGCCGTGAAAGGCGCGCGTTCGCCCAGCATGGTCGCCGCCGCATGCTGACCCTGGCGCATCGCCAGTACCCAATGCTCCACCCTTATGCCGTCGCCGGTGCGCGGATCGGGCCAGCGCGCAATGTCGCCCGCCGCCAGAATGTCGGGATAGCTGGTTTCCAGAAATTCATTCACTTTCACACCGCGATCCAACGCCAGTCCCGCCTTCTCCGCCAGCGTCAGCCGCGGTCTGACGCCGATGCCCGCGATCACCAGATCGGCATCGAGGCTTGCGCCGCTTTGCAAGGAGAGGCGCGTACCATCCATCGCGGCGGCGGTGTCGCCCAGATGGAAGATCACGCCATGCTCCTCGTGCAACGCGCGGATGAAGCTGCCCAGTTCCGGCCCCAGCACCTTGGCCATGGGAATTTTCTCGGGCGCGATGACATGGACCTCGATATTGCGGGCGCGCAACGACGCCGCCACTTCCAGGCCGATGAAGCTTGCGCCCACCACCGCCACACGCTTGACGCCGCCCAGCCCGCTGATGATGGCGCGGCAATCCGCCAGCGTCCGCAGCGTCCTTACCCGCGCCCCATCGGCGCCGGGCAAGGTGAGCTTGACGGGCTCGGCGCCGGTCGCCAGCAGCAGCTTGTCATAGGCGAGGCTGGAGCCATCCGCGAAGCGCACTTCCTTCTTGGCGCGGTCGAGCGCAACCGCTTCCGCGTTCAGCTTCAACGCGATGCCGTTGTCGTCATAGAATTCGTCGGGACGCAGCGGCATCCATTCTTCCGGCGCGTTGCCCGCCAGATAATCCTTGGAGAGATTGGGCCGGTCGATGGGCCGGGCTTCGTCCGCACTCACCATCACAAGGCTCTTGTCATAGCCGTCGCGGCGTAGCTTCTCCGCCGCCGCGAAACCGGCCGCGCCGCCGCCCAGGATCACAATCTTGTCCGGCTGCCGGGATGTCCTTTTTGGTTTGGCGGCGCGCGCCAGTCGCTTCGCGCCCACGAAAATCTTGCCATCGCGCTGTTCCACCGGCCAGCAGGAAAGAGGATCGATGGCAGGCGCGCGCAGGGCCTCACCGGTGGCGAGGTCGAAGCAGGCATGATGCAAGGGGCAACGCACCGTGCCCTCGGTCAAAAACCCGTCCGCCAGCGCGCCATGATAATGGGTGCAGAGCGCATCCACGGCGTAAAGTGCGGCCCCCTGGCGGGCCAGCAGCACTGGCTCGCCGCCGACATAGCCCTGCAGCATCGCGCCGTCCCTGAGATCGGAGGCGGCAATTCCCGCCGCAAGATCAGGCCCCACCGGTTCATTCTCAGCCATCTTCGCACCTGTCCCCGGGCCACAACGAAGCCTAACGCGATCGCAGCGTCGCCCACAATCGCCACCAAGGGCTGGATTGCCCGGCGCCTCCTGCCTTATGGTCGCGCCATTCCCACAATCGAGGCGCATGTGTTTCAGCAGTTGATGGCCATTTTGAAGGGGCAGGAGCCGCTCAAGACAGGCCCCGCCGATCTGCGCGAAGCCGTGGCCGTGTTGTTGCTGGAGGCCGCCCATCGCGACGACAGTTTCAGCCCCGAAGAACGCGCGGTAATGGTGAAGCTTTTGCGGTCTCGCTTTCATTTGTCGGAAGCCGAGAGCCATGAACTGATCGCGGCGACAGAAAAGGCCAATGCCGACATCGTTCAACTCCACCCCTACACCCGCGCCGTCGCCGAAGGGATGGACCCGGCCGGGCGTATCGAGCTGATCGAGATGCTGTGGGAGGTCGCTTATGCCGATGGCGTGCTGGACCCCGAGGAAGACGCCCTGATCCGCCGCATCGGCTCTCTTATATATGTCACCGACCGCGACCGGGTCCTGGCCCGGCACCGGGTGCTGGCGCGGCTGGGACTTTCGGCGTCATAATGAAACGATAAAGGCGGAGCGGCTCTATGGCGGCCAATGCGGAACATGAACGGTTTCTGACGCTGTTTCAGCGCATGGTGGATCACACCGACGCCTGGATCGCCAAGACGCCCAAGGACAAGCTCGATTGGGTGCCGATCCAGACCAGCGCCATGCGCTTCGGCGACCGCGTCTCGCGGGTAACGATCAAAGGCTTGATTGCCCATATCGTGGTGGGCGAGGATCACTGGGCCCACCCAGCGTGGCCGATGGCGCGGTGATGCCCATCCCGCAATATTCGGCGCTGCAGGAGGAGTTCGAGAAGGGCGATTTTCAGGAGATCGCGCATCGCACGCAGAAGAAAATCCTGGCGTCCTTCGCCACCCTCACCCAAGAACAATTGGAGAAGAAGGTCGTGTGGGTGGGCCGCAGCTGGTCGGTGATGGGTTTCCTGTGGGCGGCCTATGCCCATCGCGCCTTCCATATCGGCAATATCGACATCTATCTGCGTCAGGCCGATGTGGTGGCGCCGGAATTCTTTGAGTTCAACCCGGCGGCGATGGCCTGAACGGGGTGAGCCGGGTTTTTCTTAATCCCTTTGCCGGTGCCCCCGATCAGGGCGCGGCCGCGGCGCCTATGTCGTGGTGGCGCTGCTGCAATCGGAAGAAGGCATTGCCACCACGCCCACCGGCGCAGCGGGCCTGGCGGGCTTCCTGACCTTGAAACAGGAGCCCGCCTTCGCCGCGCTCGGATTTGCCCGCGACAGCCGCGCCATGATCGTGTTGAGCGAACAGGCGGTCGCGCGCGCCTAGACGCTCCGGTCCCGCGTAAGTTCAGCCAGGATCAGCAGCGACATTCCCACCGTGCCACAAACGATGCGCAGCATATGCCAGCGCCACCAGACATCGCGCAGCGCCGACCATTGCGCCGGCGGCGAAGTAGGCGACCAGCCCATGATGGTGGCATTGATCGGCTGATTGATGAAACGGGTGATTAGGCCGGTCGCCACGAAGGCGACGGCCGCCATGATCAGCATGACAAACCGGGTCTTGTCGTCGCGCGTCAGATACGCCACAGCGATGGTCGTCACGATCGTGACCAGGCCCAGGATCGGCATCGCTGTGTTCATGCCGCGGACGCTTTGCTGGTGAATGACAATATAGCCGGAGCCGTCGAGACCGCTTCTGGGATTGAAAGCCAGCCAGAGACCGAACATGGCGCCGGTCACCAGCGCGGCCAACAGCAGATTGGCGAAACGAGCCGCCAGAGCGAACAAAATCATGGGATTGCCTTTCTCAAATTGAATGAATATATTTGTCCGAATATACATCGGATTAATATGAGTCAAGCGCGCATGGCCAAGCGGTCGAAGAAACGCTCCTATGATTCCAGCGGCCGCAAGGTGGCGGCCGAAGCAACGCGGCACGCGATCTTGGAAGCGGCGCGGCGCGTTTTCCTGAAGCAAGGCTATGCCGGCGCCACCATGCCCGCGATTGCGCGAGACGCCGGCATAGCGCTCGACACCGTCTATGCCGTGGCCGGAAAGAAGCCGGCGCTGATGCGGCTTCTGGTCGAGAGCGCGATTTCCGGCCAGGACGAAGCGGTGCCAGCCGAACAGCGTGATTATGTGCGCGCCATCCGCGCCGAACCCGATGCGGCAGCCAAGCTTAGGATCTATGCCATGGCGCTCGGCGCCATCCAGCCGCGGCTAGCGCCCATCTTTTCGGTGCTCCAGGCCGCCGCCGCGCAGGAGCCGGACTTGAAAGCTTTGTGGCAGGAGATATCCCGCCGCCGGGCCGCGAACATGGGTCTTCTGGCGCAGGATCTGGTGGCAACGAATCAGACGCGGCGCGATCTCTCTTTGTCACAAATCGCCGACATCATTTGGAGCATGAATGCGCCGGAATATTTCTTGCTGCTGGTGGCGCAGCGCGGCTGGACGGCGGAGGAATTCGCGCACTGGCTGGGAGATGCCTGGGCGCGGCTGCTGCTGCGGGATGGCGGACGCTGAGTGGACCAGGACTATACGACGCGCGATGCAGCGCTTATCCTGACGCACCGCAAATGGGGCCCGGAATGAAGAGCGCGCTCAAGATCGCCTGTCTGTTGGCAACGCTTCTGGCCGTGCCCGCAACGGCAGAGCAGAAAGCGCCGCCGCGCGCCGCCGCCACAGCCCAAGAGGGCGCCGGCCACCGGTTGCTGCACGATCTCGCCAATGCCGTCAGCCAGGACCAATTGCGCGCCACCGACACGACCCTGGTGGGATTCGGCACCCGTCACGCGCTTTCCGGCAACATCTCCCCCACCCGCGGCATCGTCGCAGCCCAGGAATGGGTGAGGGCGCGTTTTGCCCGCATCAGTTCCGATTGCGGTCGCTGCCTGGATATCCAGACGCCATCGGAGAATTTCACCGGTAGCCGCGTGCCCAATTCCACTGCCTTCATGGACGTGCTGGCGATTCAGCGCGGCACCAGCGACCCCGACCGCGTCGTCGTCGTTGCCGGGCATCTGGACAGTCGCAACACGGATATCATGGACGCCGTGCATGACGCGCCGGGCGCCAATGACGACGGTTCGGGCACTTCGGCGGTGATCGAGGCGGCGCGCGTGCTGTCCACCCATAAATTTCCCGCCACCATCGTCTATGCCGTGCTGACCGGCGAAGAGCAGGGGCTTTATGGCGGCACGGTGCTGGCGCATTACGCCCGCGACCATCACTGGAATCTGGAAGCCGATTTGAACAACGACATTGTGGGTAGCCCGCAGGGCGGCGACGGCACCAGCGACCCCACCCACGTGCGTCTCTATTCCGAAGGCACGCGTGACCTGGAGACGGATGCGGAAGCAAAAGCCATCCGCTACAATGGCGGGGAGATCGACAGCCCGTCGCGCAACCTGGCGCGTTTCATGACCAACCTGGTTGAGCGCTATGTCCCGGACTTTCATGTCCGCATGATTTACCGCACCGACCGTTATGGCCGGGGCGGCGATCAGAACCCGGTGCTGCAAGCGGGCTATCCTGCCGTCCGCGTCACGGCTTCCAAGGAGGATTACACGCGCGAGCATCAAAATGTGCGGGTGGAAAATGGCATCACCTATGGCGATGTGTTGTCGGGCGTGGATTTCGCCTATTTGGCTCGAGTGACGCGGGCCAATGTGGTGACGCTGGCTGCGCTCGCGCTGGCGCCGGCCCCACCGGAGGTCGGCATCGCGGGCGCGGTGACCTACGACACCACGCTTTCCTGGAAGCCGGTGGCTGGCGCCACCGGCTATCGCGCCTGGTGGCGGGATAGTCTTGATCCCAATTGGACCCACAGCTGGACGGCGGAGCCGGGCGCCAATTCCATCAAGCTCGCCCGTGTGAATATCGACGATTGGCTGTTCGGCGTCTCGTCGCTGTCAGCGGACGGCTATGAAAGCCCGGTGGCGTTCGCGGGCAGCGCGAGTGCGCAAGGGCCCAATCTCACCACCGCGCCGATGCCCGCGCCGCCGAAATAGCGCCATGAACAGACCGTAACGGTTCCACGCCGGTTCCGTGCGGAACCGAAGCAACCTCCCGCGCGCGTCACAGTTTTCTCTCCAGCAACATCGCTGAGGAGATCGACATGAGACTCATCACAATTGCTGCCGTGGCGATGATCGCCGCGACACCGGCCTTCGCCCAATCGACCGCCTATCCGGACTCCGGCACCAGCAGCGACGTCGCCGTGACGCCGCCCGCCGCCAATCCCAATGTGGACAGCGCGACGGCGACCGCCGATGCGGCGAAGCAGAGTTACTATCAGAACAAACTCGACGCGGCGAACGCCCAGGCCAAGGCCGACAGCGCCATGGCCGACCGCGATGCGGCGCAGGACCGCGCGGCGGAGGATCGCGAAGTGGCCCGGGACGCCGAAGAGGCGCGTTGATCTTTACCGATAATTGCCACAGAAAGCCCGCAATTGGCGGGCTTTCTTTTTGGCTTTATTCTCGCCCGGAGCCGCCCCGGTTTTGGCGGTGGAAATCTTATCCCTCGCGGACGTTTCACCCCATGCGTCATAGTTTGCGCGAATATCTGCAACAGATCGCGGGCTTCCTGCCCTGGATTCCCGACTGGGCGTTCGGCATCGCCGCCTTTGTCGGCATCGTGGCGGCAGGCCTGGCGCTGCAAGGCGCCGTCACGCGGTTTCTGAAAAAGCGGCCGGCGAGCTGGCATCCTTTCGCCCGCAAGTCCTGGGACAAGACGCGGGGCCTGATGCGCTTCATGCTGGTCCTGTTCGCGCTGTCCCTAACCTTGCCGTTCCTCAACCTGCCGCATGATGTGCGCGACGAGGTGCGCAAGGTCTTTCTCGCCTTGGCGGTGGTGCAGACCGGCTGGATCATCGGCGTGATCGCCAATATCGGCATCGATCGTTATGTCTATGGCTTCAACGTCGAAGTCGCCGACAATCTGATGGCGCGCAGGGCACTCACCCAGATGCGCATCGTGCGCCAGGCGATCAATGTGATGATCGCGCTCTTCACCGCCGGCTTTGCACTGATGAGCTTCGATTCCGTGCGCCAATATGGCGTGTCGCTGTTCGCCTCGGCGGGCGTGGCGGGCATCGTCGCCGGGCTGGCGGCGCGACCGCTGTTCGAGAATCTGATCGCGGGGCTGCAGCTCGCCTTCACCCAGCCCTTGCGCCTGGGCGATGCGGTGGTGATCAACAACGAGTTCGGCTTCGTGGAGGAGATCGGCTCGGTCTATATTGTGGTCCGGCTGTGGGACTGGCGCCGCCAGATCGTGCCCTTGTCCTATATCTTCACCAATCCTTTTGTGAACTGGACCCGTTCCACCGCCTCCATCCTGGGCTCGGTGATGTTCTTTTTCGATTACACCATCGATGTCGAAGATCTGCGCGCCGAAGCGGAGCGCATCGTGAAAAGCTCCAATCTCTGGGATGGGCAGGTGTTCAAGCTGCAAGTGGTGGACGCCACCGAGACCGCCATGAAAGTGCGGGTGCTGATGAGCGCGGGCGATTCCGGCAGATCGTCCGATCTTGGCGCGTTCCTGCGTGAGAAACTGATCGCCTATGTGCGCGACCGCCATCCCGGCTCGCTGCCCAGAAGCCGCCAAGAGCCGATCGCTGTCGCGCGCGGCGTTGCCGGCGGCGAAACGCGCGGCGAACCATCCTCATTGGCACCGCCGCCCAACTGAAAGCAAGACGGCCCCGGAACCGACCGGGGCCGCCTGCTTTCCGCGCGAAGCCTTAGCGGCGATGCAGGCGTGGCCGGTGATCAACCAACCAGGATGATAATCGGCAAAGGAACGCCCAGAAGCCACCCGCCAGACAGCGACGTCGGCGCCAGGGCCACCAGCCTCTTATCCCCGCTGTGCCGCCCATGGGACGGAACAATCCCTGACATACTCCACCGCCCAGTCCCCGCCGCCGAGCTGTGGCGCGCCGGCATCGCCGTAGCTCTGCTTCCAGCCGCATGACATCAGGACGGCGCGGCCGCCGGCCCAGGCCACGATGCCGTCGCGGGTCACTTCCAGCCCGTCGATAGGATCGGCCAGCTCATGCCCTGCCGCCTGGATGGCTGCTTCCAACGCCTCCATGCGCTGATATTTCGGCGCCTTCATGAAATCCCCACTTATTGGTTGTTCAGCCTTTTCATATTAAGTCCGAGCCATGCGCCGGCCCATCCTCTTCACCCTGATTTTTCTGTTCGGCCTGGGCCTGGCGCTGGACGCCTTCTGGCTCGAGCCGTCGTCCTTGCGCCTTGCCCGTTACGACGTGACCCTGGAGGCGCCCAAGCTCAAGGGTCTCAAGATCGCGGTGATCAGCGATCTGCATGGCGGCGCGCCCTATATCGGCACCGACAAGATCGACCAGGTGGTTGCGCTCGCCAACGATGCGCATCCCGACCTCATTCTTCTGACCGGCGATTATGTGATCGAGGATGTGGTGGGCGGCCGCCATATGCCGGTCGAAACCATCGTGGCGCATCTGAAGGGATTGAAGGCGCCGCTTGGCGTTTATGCCGTGATGGGCAATCACGATCGCTGGGAGGGTGCGCCCCATATCGCCCGCGCCTTCGAGCAAGGCGGCATTCCGGTGCTGGAGAATGCGCCCGTGCAGTTCAAGCGCGGCGGCGATGTCCTCACCCTGATCGGGATCGGCGATCATTATAGCGGCGGCTCGAATGTGAAGCAGGCGATGGCTGGGGTGCCCAAGGACGCGCAAGCGCTTTGCTTCACCCATTCACCCGACGTGTTTCCCGATTTGCCAAACACTTGCGCGCTGACCATCGCGGGCCACACCCATGGCGGCCAGGTCTGGCTGCCCATCCTGGGCCGCATCGCGGTGGCACACCAATCCGATTATGGCCAGCGCTACGCCATTGGCGTGATCCGCGAGAACGGCAAGACGCTTTTCGTCAGCCCCGGCATCGGCACCAGCGGGCTTCCGGTGCGCTTCATGGTGCCGCCGGAAGTCTCGCTGGTTACAATCAAATAGGAGCGCGGCCAGGAAAAGTGTATTTGCGGTTTTCCGTCCGGCCGAGCGACCAAAAATGACCTCATGTTTCGCCCCTCGACAAGCTCGGGGTGAGGCTCAGCATGAGGGATAAAAGAGAATCCTCACCCTGAGCTGGTCGAAGGGTGAGGTCAGGAGCGCGGCCAGCAAAAGTGGGAACCGGTTTTGCGTCCGGCCGCGCGACCATCAAAATAATCAGCTACGCTCGATCTTCTGGGTCACTTCATCGAGCATCGCGGCGATCTTGTGCATAATCTCGTCGTCGTCGCTGCTGTGGAGCTTCTCGGACAAGGCCGCGAACAAATTGCGCATGGCGCGCCGCACCGGAGCGTGATCGCCTTTCTGCGCCTTCTTGAGTTCGGTGATGCGCGCCATCAGCGCCGCCACTTCGTCCTTGTTCTGAGCGAGATGCGCCTTGCCGTCTTCGGTTGCGGCATAGACTTTGCGCGTGCCCGCCGCGTTTTCCTCCACGATCAGGCCCATATCCTGCAGCATGGTAAGGGTGGGATAGATCACGCCCGGGCTGGGCGCATATTGGCCGCCCGTACGCTCTTCGATTTCGCGGATCAGGTCATAGCCATGACGGGGCTGCTCTGCGATCAGCGAGAGCAGGACCAGGCGCAGTTCTTCCGAGTCATAAAGCCCGCGCCTGCGGCTGAAGCCGCCAAAACCGTCGCCGCCCGCGCCAAAGCCATGGCGGCCATGTCCACTCCAGCCGCGAAAGCGTCCGCGCGGCCCGCAATGCCGGTAAGTATTTGATTCTTCGTGATTTCTGTGATTCCACATGTGAAATAACTCCTTTGTTGTGGCACAGTCTAGATATATCTAGAAACTTCTACAACAAGAGCACTGGCCAAATTTTTTTGGACGGCCAGGAGGCGCAAAGGGCAAAATCGCGCCGCTTCGAAGGATCCACACTGTGCCCCACCTCTTTCTCTTCATCGCCGCCGCGTTGCTGCTCGCCGTCACACCTGGGCCTGGCATGTTCTATGTCGTGGGGCGCACCTGGGCGGCAGGAAAAGCCGACGGTCTGGCGTCTTCCTTCGGCACCATGCTGGGCGGCTTTGTGCATGTGACAGCATGCGTGATCGGCGTCTCGGCGCTGGTGATGGCGTCGGCCACCGCTTTCTCGGTATTGAAATTCGTGGGCGGGATTTATCTGATTTATCTGGGCATCCAGACGTTCCGTGCCGCCTCGCGCGAAACATTGGAAATGCCGACGCCGTCACGTCAGGGATTGTGGCGCGCCTTGCGCCAAGGTGTGGTGGTGGAAGCCACCAATCCCAAGACGGCGGCGTTTTTCTTGGCCTTCATTCCCCAATTCATCGTCACCGCCAACGGCCATGTGGCGATGCAGTTTCTGGTTCTGGGCGTGATCTCGGTGCTGCTCAACACCGGCGCCGATCTGATCGCGGTGATGGGCGCGGCGCGGCTGCATCGAAAGCTCGCCACCCGGCCCGGTCTCTTCCGCCGCGTGCGCCAAGGCTCGGGCGTGCTGATGGCGGGGCTTGGCGTGGGCCTGATCGCGGCCCGCCGGAACGCCTAACCCGCTGCCGGAAAACCCTGAAACCCAAGCGGACATTCACTTTTCCCGCCAAAAGTGCCTCCACTAGGCAGAAAATGCCCAGATTTTAACGAATATTATCAGGCACTTATGCAGTTGATCGGGCTTGGTAATTCCGAGTTAACCACATTTGCCCACACTTCTTACCGACAAATCATCGGGGCCGAAGCATGAGCGGGGCAGCTGTCGATCGGAATGCGCTTGCCGAGAATCGCGAGCCGCCCAAAGGCGTGCTGGCCAATGGCGGCGGCGACGTACTCGGCATGCGCGAGAAGATCGAAACCGCGTTCGGCGCCGACATGCCGCCCAAGATCTTCCATTCCAGCTTCGACGCCGCCATCCAGCAGCAGACCGCCGCTTTCCATGACCTGAACACCCGTCTTGAGCGCCTGGAAAGCGCCGAGATGATGGATCTGCGCGACGCCATGCGCGAGATCTGCGAGGCCGTGGCGGGGCTGGCGCAGGAAACCGACCGCAACGCCAAGACCAGCGAAGAGACTTTCACGTCGCTGACCGATGCGCTGCAGGCCCAGATCGACAGCGCCCGCGAGCGTGCCGAGAAGATGCAGGCGCAAGGCGACGCCAACCAGTCGGGCAGTGAAAGGATGCTGACGGAAATCCAGGAGGCCCTGCGCGGCCTGGATTCCTCGCTACGCGACCGCATCGACAATATCCAGGCCCAGGCCGACGCCACCCAGCGCGGCAATGAGCTGGTGTTGAGCGAGATCAAGCATAGCCTCAGGGCGCTGGAAACCAACCTCGCCGCCACCAATCTCCGCGCCGACGAGCTGTCGCGCAATCTCGTCACCATGTCGAACGAGATTCTGGACGTTACCAAGGCGGCGCTTGCCGACCAGAACACCCGCCTTCAGGCGCTGGACACCCGCGACCAGGAAATGTCGCGCGCCATGGTGATCATGAAGGAAGATCTGGGCAACGCCACCGCCGCGCTTCTGCGCGGCCAGCGTTCGCGCCTGGAAGCGGCGGAAAAAACCATCACCGAAATCCAGACCGGCAATGCCCAGACGGTGGACCGTCTCACCACGCTGGAAGCTGGCACCGAGGAAGTGCACCGTCGGCTCGGCACCGCCGCTCACGACATCCATGTGCTGCAGGCTTACGACGCCAAATTCAACGAGCAGCACGAAGTCCTTCAGACCTTCACCGACGACCTCGCCCGCGAGTTCAAGGTGGTCAAAGGCGAGTTGGTCGAACTGCATGAGACCGCGGCCACCGTCCAGGCGCACCAGGCCGTGCTGGAACAATCCGAAACGCTGATGGCCGATCTCAAGGATCGCCAGACCCGCACCGCCATGCGGCTGGAAGCCTTTGTCGTGCGCCATGACGAATTGGTGGGCGAAGTCCGCCTCACCCGGGCCGATGTCGAGGAAAATGCGTCGCTGCAGCGCGCCGGCCTCAAGCAGATGCAGGAATCGGTGGACCGCACCGCCGCCGAACTGAAGGATCGCCAGACCGGGGCCGCCGCCCGTATCGACACTTTGATCGGCCAGCATGAAGACGTGGCGAGCATGGTCCGCGTGATGCAGACCGACGTCAAGGAATTGGGTGATAACGTCAAGGCTCAAGCCTCGATCCAGATCGACACCGACAAGGCCGTCGCCGAACTCAAGGACCGCCAGACCCGTAGCAGCCTGCGCCTCGATCACCACGACAAAACCCAGGAAAATTTCGCCGCCGAACAGCGCGCCATCAAGGCCGAGCTGGAGAAGGCCACCGGCGCCACCATCACCCATCAGGCCCGGTTGGACGATGCCGACAGGACGTTCGTGGAACTCCGCGAGCGCAACACCCGCGCCGGCATGCGCATGGATGCGATGGATGTCCGCCACGACACACTGGCGGGCGAAGTCAAGCTGGCGCGCACCGATATCGGCGAGCATGGCGCGGCGCTGAATTTCCACCGCGCCGCCATCGATCTCACCGAAAAGGCCATTACCGAACTCAAGGACCGCCAGACCCGCGCCGCCATGCGCATGGATTCGATGGATGTCCGCCACGAGGAAGTGTCGGCCGGCCTCAACCGCACCAAGACCGCGCTGGAAGAAAAGTCGGTCACCGTCGATCAGCACACGCTGCTGCTGGACGATCAGGGCAAGACGCTGGCCGATCTCAAGGATCGCCAGCTTCGCTCCGCCGCCCGCATCGAAACCATCGACGGCAAGCTGGAAGAAACCGCCGGCAGCCTGCGCGCCACCATCACCGACCTCTCCGAAAAATCCGAGCAGGTCGCCAATCAACAGACGCTGCTGGAACAGCACGGCAAATTCATCGGCGAGCTCAAGGACCGTCAGTCGCGCGCCGGCTTGCGCATCGACAATCTCGACTCAAGCGTGGAAGAGCTTTCCACCGACATGGGCGTCGCCAAGGCGGGGCTCTTGGCCCTGGCCGACACGCCCAATGCCCTGCGCGCGCATCAGGTTTCGCTCAACGCCCAGGAAGCCGCCATCGGCGAGCTCAAGGACAAGAGCATGCGGGCCCAAAACCGCATCGAAAGCCTGGACAGCTGTCAGAACGAATTCGCCAGCGAGCTTGGCGTGGTCAAAGCGGGCGTCATCGCGCTGGCCGACACGCCCACCCAGCTGCGCAGCCATCAGGTGAGCATCGAAGCGGCGGAGGCGGCGCTAGCCGAGATGAAGGATCGCCAGACCCGCGCCCAAGGCCGCATTGAAACCCTGAACAAGACGCAGGAGGAATTTGCGGGCGAGATGCGGGCGGCGCAGGCGGGCCTCTCCTCGCTTTCCGATACGCCCAACCTGATCCGCACGCTTCAAGTCTCACTCGACCAAGCCGACAAGGCCATCGCGGAACTCAAGGACCGCCACGACCGCTCCGCCACGCGCATCGAATCCCAGGCGAGCCGCCAGGACGAAGTTCTGGGCGAATTGTCCACGGTCAAGACCGGCCTTTCCGCGCTGTCCGATACGCCCAATCAGATCCGCGGCCTCGCCGCGTCGCTGGACGCAGCCGACAATTCCATCGCCGAACTGCGCGAGCGTCAGGCTCGTTCCGCGTCGCGGCTGGACGCCGTGGACAGCCGCCAGGACCAAATGTCCGGCGACCTAACACAGGTGAAAGCCGGCCTCACCGCGCTGTCCGACATGCCCAATCTTCTGCGTGGTATCGAAGCCGCGCTTGCGAATGCGGAAAAGTCGATCACCGAGATCAAGGACCGCAACGCCCGCGCCGGTGCGCGCCTGGAAGCCCTGGGCCACCGCCAGCAGGAACTCACGGGCGATGTCACCAGCCTCAAGACCGGTCTGGTAGCCTTGGGCGAGATGCCCAACCAGGTGCGCAGTGTGATCGCGGCCTTGGACGAGGCCGACAAATCCATCGCCGAGCTGCGCGAACGCGGCTTCCGCATGGCGGCGCGCACCGACACGCTGGGCGCCAATCTGGGTGATCTCACCGGCAAGCTGGATGCACAGGCCGAAGCCGCCCGGGTGCTGGACGAACGGTTGCGCGAGAACGAAAAACAGATCGCCAAGGCGAATGACCGGGAACGGGCCCTGGCCCAGCTTCATGCCCGCGCCGCCGACGCGTTGCGTTCCCCCGAAGCCGGCGGCTGAAGGCGGAATCTCCTATCCGGGCACCGATTGCTTCCTCTATCGTTCCTTTTCGGGACGGAGATAGAGGAACTTTGCCTTGCGTCTTCTGGCGGGATTGGCAGTGTGCCTGCTTGCGCTTTTCATCGGCGCGGGCCTGGCGCTTCTGGCCGAACGTCCGGCGCGTCACACATTCCGCATGGTGCGCGGCGCCAGCGACGATGCGCTTTGGCGGCTGAATGAGAGAACCGGCCAGGTCTCGGTCTGTGGCGCCGCACTGACCGGTCATGCGCTGAGCGAGATGGAAGCGCGGTTGGCGGCCCATATCCGCGCCGCGGGCCATGACCGCCAGAAATTGGCGGCGCTTCTGCCGGAGATCGATGAGCTTGATGATTTGGCGCGGCCCCGTTGTTCGCCCTGGTCGGCGTCGGAAGTTCGCGCGGAACTTGCAATCGATGGGGCCAATTAGTCAGGAATAGATCAGGTCAGGAAGAAAACGCAGACCAGCGCCACGGCGACATAAAACAGGCCCGTGGCCGCCAGCCACCAACCAGGAACAAAGCGAGGCGAACGGCCTATGCCGAACTCGTCGGTCCGGTCGGGCTCGGGCTTTGCCCGCCTTACCAGCGGCGCCACAAAAACTTTATCGTGATAGGTCATGGACATAGGGACTCCAAGCTCCCCGTACCTGGATTCAATGCAAAACCCGGCTTTTGGTTCATCTTCGCACCGATCGGCACGGGACCAGAAAAAACAACGACTTAGGCGACAACCGGCGATGGACCGTGGAACTTATCTCGCTTATGGATTGTCGCGCGATCCCGCGGAGTTGGTAGCGTCAGCGTGGCAACGTTAGCCACTTTTCCGGTCGCTAGGAAAAACGTTAGGCCGCCACCCATATAAGGAGACGGCGCCAGGGAGCTGAGATGACCAACCAGGACAAGAATGAGGATCTGACCGGGCGTCTGGGATCGCCAGGATGGCGGCTCAAGACGGGAAAGACGGACGAGACGCCTGTCACCGGAACGCTCGAGCATATGGTGCGCGCCACGCATGATCGCAAAAGCCAAGGCCAGTCGCCCGGCCTGATCGAAGAGATCGAGACCCGTGTCGAACTCGATCTCATTCAGATCGAGAAGCTGTGGCGTTATCTGGGTCTGCCAGTTTGACGCAAAGACAGCTGATGCAAAGGCATCTGATGCGATGACGCCGGACGCCGAAGCGGGGGAGGGCCAGAGCCAGGATCAGAAGCGGCCGGACCGGACCTCGCAATTGCTGCGCGCCTTTGCGGAAAATCTCGACACCGAGCGTGTGAGCCTGGCGGAAATCGACCGCGGCCTGGGCGATCGCGGTCTGGGCGTGTTGATGGCCATTTTCGCGGTGCCCAATATTTTTCCCTCCACCGTGCCCTTCGGCAATGTCATCACAGGCATTCCTATGATCCTGTTGGCCGCGCATCTGGTGCTGGGCTGGCGGCAATTGGTGCTGCCCGGATCGCTCGCCCGCCGCAGCATGGCGGCGTCGACGCTGAAATCCTTCGCGCCCAAACTGGCTTCGGTGCTGGCACGGGTCGAGCCTCTGCTGAGGCCCCGCCTGACAATAGTCTCAAGCCCCGTGGGAGAGCGCATTATCGGCGTCGTCGCGCTTATTCTTTCCATCCTCTCGGCGCTCCCCATTCCTTTTGGTCACATGGTTCCGGCGCTGGCCTTGATGGTGATCGGTTTGGGGCTGATCGAGCATGACGGCGCCGCCATTCTTGTGGGCGCTGCGCTGGGCCTGGTGGGTGCGGTGATATTCGCCCTGGTCGTGTTCGGCCTGGCGCAAGGCCTGAACCACTTCATTTGACAGAAAGCCGGGTTCTCAACGGCGCATGTGGTGCGAACCGGCAGCTAAACCACCGGTTGCAACCCTGCGGATACTATTCCTATCTCTGCTTTTTGCGGCCTTCGAAATCGTCATGCAAGTGTCGGCTCGATGGTAGGGGTGCCTCAAATTGGGCCGCTGCCATAAGGCGAATATCGACACATGGGACTAGCCGTAGACATGTAAGCATTATGCGTAGCCGCCCCGTTGGGAAGGTTTTCTCTACATCACGTCATGGGAGTAATGCTTCCGGCGTAAACTCCAGAATCTAAAATATAATTTACTTACGTCGCATAGATCCCCAAAACTGTCGCAAAGTTTGTGATTTGTCACGTGACCGCCACGGAATCCGGGCGCGAAAAGCCGGGCGTGCAGGCTGCGAAACAGGGGGAGTTCGAGACAACTCCATCAAAGCGAATACGGCGCGCGGAGAGGCGTGCCGCATCACCAAAACGGCAAACACGGGGGAACCATGCACACGCTGTCCGGGCTGAAAGCCAAACAATCACTCCTTCTGGGATCGTCACTTGTTTCGCTTTTGTGGGCGGGGCCCGCACTGGCGCAGAACAGCAGCGGCAACGAAACCGTGATCGTGACGGGCACGCGCGTGCAGGGCATGACGGCTGCGGACAGCGCCGCGCCCATCACCGTTCTGGGCACCGACGCCTTGACCCACGGCACCGGCTCGCCCGATTTGCGCGACGCCCTGGGCCAGACGGTCCCGTCCTTCACGGCCCAGCAATTCGGCGGTGATACCGCCAACCTGACTTTGTCGGCGGCGCTGCGCGGCCTCTCGCCCAACGACACGCTGGTGTTGGTGAACGGCCATCGCCGTCACTATACCGGCAATTTGCATGTCGGCGGCGGCGACTTCGCGGGTGGCAGTTCTTCGGCCGACTTGTCGCTCATTCCGCAAGCCGCCATCGATCACGTCGAAGTGCTGCTGGACGGCGCGGCCGCGCAATATGGCACCGACGCGGTGGTCGGCGTCGTCAATATCATCCTCAAGAAGAAATCTTCGGGCGGCCAATTCCAGGTCAGTGCCGGCGATTATTACAATCGCGGCGGTCGCAGCGCCGGCAAGAATGGCGAGCGCTACGATGTCTCCTACAATATGGGCCTGCCGCTGTTCGACAAAGGCTTCGTCAATTTCACGATCGAAAAGCAATATAACAATTTCACCCAGTATGGTGGCGCGGATGCCCGCTATCTGACGGCCCAGGGCGCGGTGGTGCCGCAACCGACCGTCGCCAGCGTGGGCGCCAACGGTGTTGCGGTTCTCGCGGCTCCCACGGGCAATTCGATTCCCAACACGTTCCTGCCCTTCGTGATCGGTTATCCGCGCGCCAACGCGATCGATGGCCGGCCCGAGCAGCAGCTCACCATGGGGCTGGTCAATGCGGGCTATGATTTCAGCGATAATTTCTCAGTCTACACCACCGCCACGATCGGTCATAAATTCGGCCAGTCGATGGAAAATGACCGGTTGCCCAACCAGGTGATCGCCACCATCGGATCCAATCAGCCTTGGAGCCTCACCAATCGCAACGGCTATGCAGTCGGTTCCAGCACCGCCGACGGCCTGCATCCCGTGGCCAGCGCGGCCGGTACCTTCCTCATCGCTGGTTCGATTGCCGCGCCCGGCCAGCCCGGCGCCGGCTTGAACAGCAAGGGCCAGATCATCTCGTCCGGTAACGCCGGCAACCTCTTCAGCGCCACGTTGATCAATGTGAACAATGGCGCGCTGTTGCCGTCCGCCACGGGCGAACCGCTGCTGGGCACCGCGCCAGAACTTGTGATGTGGCCCACCGGCTTTCGTCCCATGGAAGTGCTGAAGGAAGATGATTACCAATACAATGTCGGCACCCGCTTCAATGTGATGGGCTGGGATGTGGACGTGGATGTCGGCTACGGCAAGGACATCGACAAGATCTACACCTGGAATTCAGCAGTTCGTTCCTTGTTCATCGATACCCACACCTCGCCGACCAATTTCTATGACGGCGCCTTCACCGCCAGCCAGTTGACCGGCACCATCGACGCCACGCATCAGTTCAATGTCGGCATGGCCTCGCCGCTGACGGTGGCGATCGGCGCGGAAGCGCGTGAAGACCTTTACGGCATCAGCCCCGGCGAGCCGCTCTCCTACTACAAGGAAGGCCCGCAATCCTTCCCGGGTTTCACACCCAGCGCCTCGGGCGCCCACAGCCGCAAGAATTACGCGGCCTATGTCGACTTCGCCATCGCGCCGATCGAAGAGTTGCAACTCGACATCGCTGGCCGCGCCGAGCATTACACCGATTTCGGCGACACCCAGATCGGCAAGATCACGGCGCGTTACGACTTCAGCCCGGCTTTCGGTATTCGTGGCACCGTAGCGACCGGCTTCCGCGCGCCGACCTTGGCGGAAGAATTCTATACCGCGGTGAACGTGTCGCCAACATCGGCAACCTTGCAGTTGCCTGCCGACTCGGCGGCGGCACAGTTGCTGGGCTTGGGCGGGTTGAAGCCCGAAATCTCCACCAGCTCCAGCATCGGCTTTGTGGCGCATCCGCTGGCCGACATGAACGTGTCGGTGGATTTCTACAATATCGCTATCGGCCACCGTGTCACGACCTCGGCCACGGTCACCAGCGCCGGCGGCGCCATCAATACACCGCTGGTCAACTCGGCGATCGCGCTCTTTGGTCAAACGCTTGATCCAACCGCTACGCAGGTCGGCGTCACCGCCTTCTTGAACGGCATCGCCACCATCACCCAGGGCGTCGACGTCACGGTCAATTATCCCACCGATTTCGGCGATTACGGTCTAGTGGACTGGACCTTGGCAGGCAACTACAACGGAACCTATATCTCGAGCGTGTTGCCGCCGCCGGCGGTACTGACAGCATCCAATCCGTCCGCGACCTTCTTCCGCGCCGACACACTGTTCAACTTCGTCCACAGCGCGCAGACGATCAAGATCGGCCTCACCGCCAACTGGTCGCTGGACGACCTTGGGGTCACCTTACGTGAGACGTATTGGGGCCCGCGTCACACCACGACGACGCCCAACAATGGCGGCCTGATTATTCCGCAGAACCAGGCAGGCGTGATTCTCACCGACCTGGAAGGCCGCTATAATCTCACCGAGGGCCTGCAATTCGCGCTCGGCGCCAACAACATCTTTAATCTCCATCCCGATCGCCAGGGCTTCGCTTGCGGTCCGGGCTTCACCAATTGCAACAACTCCACCACCGGCGTCTCCGTCCCGGCCGGCAATGGCAGTGTGCAGAACAATTTCCTCGGCACGGCTTGGGATCCCAATGGCGGTTACTATTACGGTCGTTTGATCTTCAACTTCTAAATCGGCCTGAACGGCATTTAGAAGTACCGCCCATTCCTGGTCCCCTGGGAATGGGCGGATTTTTTTGGAGCGCGATCAAGAGTTCGATAGCGTCGGCGTATCGAACATGTAGCGTGGGTACACCGGCGCTGCCAACGCCGCCCGATCGCGCGACCATTCAAAAACCCTACATCACATAATTGATCGCAATGGCCGGCGTCAGCGACGGCGTGCTGTTGTGCCCGCCCGTCAGCGCGCGTAGTCCCGCCAGAAAGCCCAAATTCGACGACACATTGTATTCCAGCGCCGGCGCGAAACCGAAACCGTCGCTGGTGCCGGAGTTGAGTGTCAGGGGCCCGGCGGCGTCCCATCCGCGCGCGATGGTTTGGCTGCCATGGCTGTAGATCGCATCCATCGCCACCACCCAATTGCGGGTCACGCTGTATTCCAGGGCCGCATCGATGGAATAGCGATTGCCGGGCAAGGCATGGCCTTCGAAACCGGCTCCCGTGCCATAGACGCTGACGCCTGAGATCGGCGCGCGCTGCCACACACCGCCTTGCAGGTCCAGCCGGGTGCGCAGGATGCGGCCATTGGGCATCCACCACACCATCTGAGAATAAAGCGCCACCGCCGTGCCATAGGCGCCACCGCCGAAACCGTCGCTGCCGCGGACAAGACGATCATGCTTGCCCGTCGGCACGGTCTCGATCAGGGCGATGGCGAGATCGGGTATGCCTTTTTCCGCATCGAGCGCAGTGAGGCGGAATTGCGCCCGTACTTCAGTATCGCCCCAATGCGGACCCGCACTGTCGGCGCCGTCCCGCACGCTGGTGTAACCGGCCGTCGGCACCAGACCCACGGTCAGCCGGTCGGTCGCGCCATAGAGCAGATAGGAGAGGGAAGTGACGCCGTTTGTTTTGTCCGAGATCACGTCATAGACATAGGATTCGATCAGGGCATGGCCTTGCGGCAAAGTGTGCGCCGAATTGGCCAGCAACGGCCCGGTCCACCAGGCGTCGTCCAGCGACTGCCGTGCTCCGTCCGCCCGTGCGCCGCTCGCACCCATGCCCGTCATCACCGCCGCCGACCATAGCAAAGCAGCGGCAATCCAACCCTTCGTCATATTCCTCTCCATGCGGTTCGCCGACGCATGTGAGGTGGAAGGGAAGGGCGAAACACTCTGCTTCTTGCGTTGAAATTCACAAAAGAGGGGCACAAAACCGGCCCGTCTTTACCCCTGCTTTACCCGCCTTCCTTAGAATTTAACGCGATCTTCCATTTCGGATCGCGGTCGGCGGCGGCATGGGCCGGATCGTTTTCAGGGGCGCTTGAACTCCATGACCGCCGGCACGGTGCTGTTCCTGATCGACGCCTTGATCGTGGCGCTGTCCTGGCCCCTGGCGTTGCACGTCTTCCATTATTCCGCGCGCCCGCTCGACGTTGCGGGCTTCGCGCTCCTGGACCTTCTTTTTCTCTACGCGCTGGGTTTCTATCGCCGCGACATCGTCGCCGATACCGAACGGGCCAATCGCCGCGCGCCGCTCTCGATCGCGCTCTCTGTCGCCGCAGCGATGATCCTGTCGGCGTTGCTGGGTGAAACGTCCGGCATGAGGGTGGCCATATTGGCCCTGTTTTGCTTCACGGGCTCCGCGCTTCTGGCCCGTTTCTCCTTCCCGCTCGTGCGGCGCAACGCGCTGTTTCGCCCTCATCTTCTGGTGATCGGCGCGGGCAAGCGCGCTTTCGACCTGCTCTGGGTGCTCAAAAGCCAGGGGCGTCATTTGCAATATGACGTCACCTTCGTGCATCAGGACCAGTTCGGGCCTATCGACACCCGCCTTCTCGATGATCCCGCCAACCATGTCGTCACCATCTCCGACAATATCCTGGACATCGCTCAGCGCGTCTTTGCCGACGAGATCGTGGTGGCGCCGGACGAGCGGCGCGGCATGACGTTGGACTCGCTGATCAGCTGCCGCACTGCCGGTTATCCGGTGTGGCAATATATGAGCTTCCTGGAGAAGGAGGCCGGCCGCATCGACATCAAGCGCCTGGATGTGGACTGGGTGCTTTATTCCGAAGGCTTCGCGGTGGGACCTTTGGGGCGGGGGTTGAAGCGGCTGGCCGATATCCTGGTCAGCCTCGTGATCCTGACGCTCTCCCTGGTGCTGCTGCTCCCCGCCATGGCGGCGGTGTGGCTGGAAGATCGCGGTCCCATCTTCTATGCCCAGAACCGGGTCACTTTGGGCGGCCGCGAATTCCGGATTCTCAAGCTGCGTACCATGCGCACGGATTCCGAGAAGACGGGCGCGACATGGGCGGCGGCGGGCGATGCCCGCGTCACCCGCGTCGGCCGTTTCCTCCGGCGCAGCCGCATCGACGAGTTGCCGCAGCTGATCAATGTGCTCAAGGGCGACATGTCGCTGGTGGGGCCTAGGCCCGAGCGGCCGGAATTCATAGAGGACCTGGCGGTGCAGCTGCCGCTTTATCGCGAGCGCCATGCCGTGCGTTCGGGCCTGACCGGCTGGGCGCAGATCAATTATCCCTATGGCGCTTCGTTGGACGATGCGCGCTCCAAACTCAGCTACGATCTCTATTATGTGAAGAAGTCGGGCTTCTTCTTCGATCTGCTGATCATCATGCAAACGTTACGGGTCCTGATCTGGCCCGGCGTTGGTGGTGTTCGTTAGTTCCCCCATCTGTCTTCCTCGGGATAAACCCTCGGAAGACATCTTCCCCCGCAAGCGGCTTTGCAGCACGGGGGAAGAAAGCCGGAGTTTGCTTCAACATCCATGGCAACCCGCCGTTGCCGCGAGCGAAAGCTGATAGATGGTGTCGGGATAGCGCGACCTCAGCTGTTTGTCCGCCGTTTCCGCGCGATGAACGCATTCGCTGAAGGCGCCGCCCTTCACCGCCCAGCCATCGCGCTTGTCGTCGCCACCACGCAGGGCATGAACGCGATACGTCTTTGCCGCGGTAAAGCAGGCAGCGTCAGCGCCCCAGGCCAAGGAACCTGACAAAGCCTCAAGCCCTGCCGCGCAGACAAGAACCGTCACGCTAATTTTACGCCTCATGCCGCTTTTGCTCGCTTTTTCTGTATCGCGCGATGTTAGCGCGATGTTGGCGTGACAGAATATTACATTTTGGATGGCGTAATTACGCTGCCGTTTCCGCCGTAAACCTTGCTTCGCGGTAAGCGTCAAAAAGTAGCGTTCCACGTGCCCTTGAATTGTGCAGACTGCCCGCCGGAATTCAGCAACGGCGTGTCGAGTCATGAAGCCGAACAACACCGAACGGGACCTCGCGCTCCTGCAAGGCACCTGGCAACAGGTCGCCCATGAAGCCAATGGCGCGAGCTGCGCTCCAGACGAATTCTCAGACGCGGTCACCAGATTCAATGGCTCGGAATATTCCGTCGTCCGGCCGGACGGCACGGTCTTGGTCAAAGGCACGATCCGGCTCGACGCCACCACCATTCCGCGCCAGGCGGTGCTGGTGCGTGAAGCGGGCCTCGACAAGGGCCGGATTTTTCCGGCCATCTACAGCCTCTCGGGCGACGATCTGGTGCTGGCCGCGGCCAATGACGATCGCGCCGGCAAGCCCACCGATTTCAAGACCGAGATCGGCCAATTCCTGCGCCGCTTTGTGCGCAATCGCCCCAAGAACTGACGCTCTCGATAAATCCCGTCGCGGGCGGGACCGATCGCGATAATATCGCGCCCCATGCGGGGGGCGATTCCTGACAGCGAAAACGAGCGGCATGCTCTTGGCGTGCGGCCATGAGTTTGGCGCTTTTCCTCATTCTTCTGTCGGCACTTGTCCATGCCGTGGTCAATGTCCTGACCAAGCGGGCGGAAGACAAATACGCCATGCGGCTTCTGGTGGGCGTGTTCTCCGCAGCTCTGGTGGCGCCGGCGCTGTTTTTCGTGCCCCTGCCGGCGGGCGCCTGGTGGTTTCTGGCGGGCACCGCTTTCGTTCATGCTTTCTACGAATTGCTGCTGGTGCTGTCCTATGAAAGCGCCGCTTTTTCTGCCGTCTATCCGGTGGCGCGGGGGACGGGGCCGCTGTTCACGGCGCTGGGCGCGATCCTGTTTCTGCATGAGCATCCGCCCGCGATCCAACTTGTGGGCATTCTCTTGGTCTGTGGCGGGGTCGTCACCATCGGCCTGTCGCATCGCGCCACCGAGGGTGCGCTCAAAGGCATCGGCTTCGCGTTGGCCACCGGCCTCACCATCGGCGCCTATACTTTGATCGACGCCAGCGGGGTGCGCCGTGTGGCCGATCCCTATTCCTATGTGTTGTGGTTCTTCGTCATGCACGGGCTGTCGGTCATCACCACGGCGCCGGGCATCCGGGGCGCCGCCGTGATCCGGGGGGCGCGGCGGCAATGGAAGCTGGGGCTTTTGACCGCCGCGCTTTCCGTCGTCACTTATGGCTCCGCCATGCTGGCCTTCCGCTTTGGCGCCACCGCCCAGCTTGCCGCCTTGCGCGAGACCAGCGTGTTGTTCGGCACGGGCCTCGCCACGAGCTTCCTGGGCGAGAAAATGACGGTGCGCCGCGTCATGGCCGCCCTGGTGATCGCGGCCGGTGCAATCCTGCTGCAGGCGGGGTAAAAAGATCGAGATATTGGGGGCGTCATGAACCGTATCATTCCAGCCGCGATCCTGCTGTTTTCGCTCTCCGCCGGTGCGGCCTGGGCCGCCGAAAGCGTGCCCGACGGTTTCACTTTCGCGGCCGCGGGCGATATGATCGGGCCTTATCATCCGCTGCCCACCGATCCGGACTTCGCCAAGCTGAAGGCGCTGTTCCAAGGCGCCGATATCGGCTTCGCCAATCAGGAAGGCTCGATCTTCGACCTCAAGACGTTTCGCGGATTTCCGGCGGCGGAAAATGGCGGTGGCTATCCGCTACAACCGTCCACCTTTGCTCGCGACATCAAGGGCATGGGGATTTCACTGGTGTCGAAGGCCAACAACCATGCCACCGACTGGGGTATGGACGGCCTGAGCGCCACCCTGGGCTGGCTGGCGGCAGCCGGCGTGACGCAAGCGGGCGCGGGCGAGGGGCTGGAGGCGGCGCGCGCTCCCGCCTATGTCGAAACCGTCAAGGGCAAGGTGGCGCTGGTGGATACCGCTTCCACCTTTCCGCCCATGGCGCTGGCCGGGCCTACCGTAACGCGCGACGGCATTACCTCGCGGCCGCGCGTGGGCATCAGCCCCTTGCATGTGCGTGAAGTGGGACGCGTGTCGTCCGCCGAGCTGGCGACCCTGCGCAAGATCACGGGCACGCTCAATATCGGCGGCAATGCGCACGAAGTGCGGCTGGGCGATCAGGTCTTTTCCGACCGACCCGGCCCGCGCTGGGAGATGAAGGACGAAGACGAAGCCGCCATCCTCGATTCCATAAAGGCCGCGAGAACCAAAGCCCGCTTTGTCGTCTTCTCCATTCATGCGCACCAGACGGCGGGTGATTCCGATCCCGGCGGCAGTCCGCATGAACCGATGGTGCTGCATTGGGCCAATGAAGCCGCCTCGGGCGAGGAGCCCAAGCCCGCCGATTTCGAGCCCAAGCTTTTCCATGCCGCCATCGATGCAGGCGCGGATGTGGTGGTGCGCACCGGACCGCATGTCTTGGGCGGGATCGAAATCTACAAGGGCAAACCCATCTTCTACAGCCTGGGCAGCCTGTTCTTTGATTTCCGCGGCAAGCGGACTTACACCACGCCCACCGGCCAGGTGATGAATTTCCCCGATGGCTATTTCCAGACCGTGATCCCGGTCACCCGTTACGCCAAGGGCAAGGCCGCGGAGATCAGGCTTTATCCCTTTGCCATCCAGGTGGGCCAGCCCCCCATCAGTGGCGTGCCGCACAGCCCCTCAGCGGAAGAGGGGCGCCGCATCCTGGAAAATCTCAAGACCATGTCGGCCGCTTTCGGCACGCGTATCGCTATCGAAAACGGCATCGGGGTGATCCGTCTTAACCCTTCTTAAGAGCAGCGCTGGATTTAACCAAACCGCGCGCCTTCGATTGCATCCGATCCTTTGCGGCATAGGCTTTGCGTCGCTTTGCGTGGAGGGATGCGATGGCTTTGACCAATCACAAAGAGATCATTCTGGCGACCTTGCATGCCGCCAGCCACGCGGAATTGCAGGATGAAAACGCGGCCTGGCGCGACATCGAACGGATCTTCGCCGACTGTTCGGACGATGACGGCGATGAAAAATGCCGGATGGATCGCTACATCGGCGCCTTGAGCCGTCTCTATGCCGAGCAGATCCATACACCGGAGTTTTTTGACGGCATGTCCACCACGCGCTTCGAGCGCTTTGTGCATGCCATCCCAGCGCCTGCCGGCATGACCATCACCCGCGACCTGGTGAAAGCCTCAATCCGGCGCTTGGATGCGCGGCCGGTTTTCGTCACGGTTACCGCGCACGCCGCCGCACACTAGGGCGCCTCACAGCACGTAATTGAGCGCGATGGCTGGCGTCACGGCGGCTTTGGCGTTGTGGGCTGGCGCAAAGACCCGCACGCCCGCGATCACGCCGATATTGGGCGTCCAATTATATTCGATAGCCGGGGCATAGCCGAAAATGTCGCTGTTGCCGGAATTGAGCGTGACCGGCAACGTCCCTTGCACTCCCGCCGTCACGGTCGGATCGCTATGAATGTAGAACAGGTCGCTCGCCAGCACCCATTGCCGCGTCAGGCTATATTCCAGACCGATCTCGGCGGAGAATTGATTGCCCGGCGCGGCACGGCCCAGAAAACCAGTGCTGGTGCCATAGACGCTGGCGTCTTTGACGGGCACATCGGGCGAGAACGTCTCCATGATATCCAGCCGCGTGCGTAGCAGCCTTCCCGTGGGCATCCACCACAGCATCTGGGAATAGACCGCCAAGGTGGTGGCGTAACCGCCCGCGCCGAAACCGTCGCTGGCCCGGCCCAGCCGGTCATATTTTCCGGTGGGAAGATTCTGGAGCACGGCCAGCGCGATATCCGGCACACCTTTCTCCGCATCCATCTGGACCAGCGAATATTGCGCCCGAAGCGTGACATCGCCCAGATGCGGCCCCGAACTGTCCCGGCCATTCTTCATGCTGGTCCAAGCGAAATCGGGCGCAATACCCACCGTCAGCTTGTCGGTCAGCCCATAGAGGAAATAGGTGAAGGAATGGACGGTATCGCTGTCGCGCGTGGAGACGTCGTAAAGATAGGGTTCGATCAAGGCATGGCCTTGCGGCAGGCTCTTCGCCGAATAAGTGACCAGGGGTCCGGTCCACCAGGCGTCATCGGGCGATTGCCGCGCTTCCTCGGCTATCGCGCCGCGGCCGAAAAGAGAAAAGAACAGCGTCAGCGCGAACACGCGCGCTGGTGAGAAACGCATGGAGTGTGTCCTCGATTTGGAACGCGCCGTATGTAGGAACGAGGCGGCGTACGCCCAATGATCGAAACGCCGGGATGAATGATCGTTCGTCCAATCCTGCATCGCGCGCCTCCGCTGGACGCGCACAGATGCGATTTGCCGGGTCTTTCCGCTGTCGGAATCTTTAGCGACTAGGAGCTATGCGTTGCGCGCAGGCGCGAATTATTTCAGCCGCGCCGCGCGCTGGAAATCTTGCGGCGTGCGGCCGAAAGCCTGGCGGAAGGCCGCCGTGAAATGGCTGTGGCTGGAGAAGCCCAATTCCAGCCCCAAGCTGGTGAGATCGTCATATTTGCCGATCAAATGCAGCGCGCGCGCCAGTCTCAGCCTGAGCTGATAACGCGACAGCGGCACCGCTTCGACCTGCTGGAAAACCTGGGTGAGATAGACCGGCGAGACACCCACTTCCGCCGCGATCTGGGCCAAAGTCCAGCGCCGCGACAAGTCGGACGACAGCACCAATTTGGCGCGGTCCACCAGCTTCTGGCGGCCCATGCTCGCGCGCGCGGTGTGCGAGGTGCCTTCGCCCAACGCCCGTCGCACCAAGGTCAAGGTCAGCGTTTCTGCCTCCAGGGGTTCAATGGCGTTGCGTTTCAGACTGTGCCGTAGCAGCGCCACTAGCACCTGGGCGCGGGGATCGATGCGCCGGCGGCTGCGGGTGAATGCAACCGGCCCCTTGCGCCGCAACTGGTCCTTGGGCGCCAGTTCTTCCAGCAGCGGCTCTTTGATGGCCAGCGACAGACAAGCGTCGCCGCCTTCCACCGGATGGCTGACGCGATATTCCTCGCCCGCGTTGAAGAACAGCAATTGGTTGGCTTCCGCCACCGCGTCCTCTTGGCCGACATGGCGCACGAACACGCCGCGATAGGGAAAGACCAGATTGGTCGCCGCGGCGCATTCCGCCGCGCTTTGATGACGGCAGCCGCCGGCGCAGGTTACGTCCTGGACGCTGAGACTCTCGGTCTCCAGCAGCATGTCGGCGGCGAATTGAGACATTCCGCGATTCTACCGCCTCATCCTGAGCCTGTCGAAGGGGGCGGCTTGCAAAAATCCAGGCCCTGTCATGGCGCGATCGGCAGGCTGATATAGCTTTCCTGCGGTCCCGACACCGTTACGCTCTGGGTCGCGGCTTTATAATCCGACGGTTTGGCGAAAAAGATGTTGGGCACGAAAGTCTGCGGGTTCCTGTCATAGAGTGGGAACCAGGCGGACTGCACCTGCACCATGATCCGGTGGCCGGGCTTGAAGACATGGTCGGCGTTGGGAAGCTCGAACTGATAATCCAGCTTGGCGCCGGGCGTGATCGCTTTGGCTTCGGACAAAGATTCCCGGTAGCGGCCCCGGAAAATGTCCATCGCCACTGCCAGCTGATAGCCGCCCATGGTTTTCTCCACCGGCACCTGGTCGGGATAGACGTCGATCAGCTTCACCACCCAGTCGGCGTCGCTGCCAGTGGTGGCGGCGTTCAGATGCACCACCGGCTGGCCGCGCACCGTCACCGGCTTGGTCAAGACATCGGTGGTGAAGGTGAGGACATCGGTACGCCCCGAAGCTTCGCGCTGGTCATCGGTGAGCCAACAGGCCCATTGCGCGCAGGTGTCGTAACCGGCATTGCGGTTGGGCCGGGCGCGGTAGGGCACGGGCTTCATCGGATCGGAGACATAATCGGCGGTGGAAACCGCGCCCGTCGCGGCCTCAAAGCCCAGCGCGCCATTGGGCCTCAGATAGATCGGCGTCGGCTTGGCCGCCGCCACCGGCCAGGCCGGAAAGCTGCGCCATTCATTGGTGCCGGTTTCGAACACGGTGACGGCCGGCATGTCCAGCGGCGGCGCTTCGTCTTTCAGATAATGCGCCAAGACTGGCGCCAACACATGATGCCGCCACCAGTAAGATGTGTCCTGGCCGAACTTGATCGCGCCCAGCGACGAGCCTTCGTCGATACTTTGGCCGTGATACCAGGGCCCGATCGAAAGCCGCACCATATTGTTGGTGTCTTTCGGCTTCAGGGCCTTCCACACGGCGTTATAGCCATAGATGTCCTCGGCATCCCACAGGCTGCCCACCAATAGTATCGGTACCGTGATGGGGCGAGCGGCCAAGATCTTGTCCATCGCCTGGGTTTGCCAGAAATCGTCATAGGCCGGATGCGCCGTGACCTTGTTCCAGAAACCCATCTGCTCCAGGCCATGTTCGCGTCCCAATTGCCCCGCGGACACGCCGCGCAGATAGAAGTCGTAATCATCATATTGCGACTGCCACCATTTGGCGGAATTGTCGCGGCTGCCGTCCTGTTCGTAGATGTAAGGCATGTTCTGTTCGCGGAAGGCGCCATTGTGGAACCAGTCGTCGCCGCGCCAGCCATCCACCATCGGGTTCATCGGCACCGACACTTTCAGCGCCGGATGCGGATTGACCAGCGCCATCAGGGGCGTGAAGCCGTCATAGGAAATGCCAATGATGCCGACCTTGCCGTTGGATTCCGGCACATGCTTCACCAGCCAGTCGATGGTGTCATAAGCGTCGGTGGAATCGTCGGTCTTGGTGGGATTAAGCGCGGTGCCCGCCAAGGGCGGGTTCATCATATAGATGCCCTTGGAGCCGTATTTGCCCCGCACATCCTGCACCACGCGGATATAGCCGCCTTCCACGATCACGTCGTTGGCATTGTCATAGCCGTCCAAAATCATGTTCAGATGGCCGCTCTGGGCGTAGCCGGTCTGTTCTTCGGCGTTATAGGGCGTGCGGGTGAAGATGATGGGGGCGTGGTTAGCGCCCTTTGGGATCAAGATCACCGTATGCAAGGTGACGCCGTCGCGCATGGGAATGTCTTCCACCCGGCGGATGTAATCGAAGCTCGATTCCGGCCGCGTCACCTTCTTTGGCGTTTCGTTGTAATCCGGCGCCGCCACGGCCGCCGAGAGAAGACCCGACGACAAAAAGCATGAAACGGCGATAGCCGTGATTGTCCGCATGAAGAACCCCCGACTTTTGTGGCGGCAGCATGCCATGAGTCCAAAGACGCGTTGAGTGGCAGAATTATCACATGATTTCAAATGGTTACGAGGGAGGACGATTGATGTATGGTTCACCCGGATCGAAGCGGCAATCGATGGTGGGCACTCTTAACTGGGACGTTGAAGCGCTGTGCGAAGCGGCATGGCCCGCGCTGGAGGAAGAGCGGGTGGCGGGCTGGACGTTGAAATACGCCGCTGGCGTCAGCCGCCGCTCCAATTCCGCCAATCCCACGCCGGATGCCGTGCATGATCTGGTGCAAGTCGCACCCGCAGCCGAAACTTTCTTCCGTGCCCGCGATCTGCCTTGCCGCTTCCGGATTCTGTCCTTCCTGCCGCCGCAACTGGATCGGTGGCTGGCGATGCGGGGTTATGAAATAGAATCCGGAACCCGCACCTTGCAGGCGGCGGGCATTGGCGCGGCGAGGCAATCAGGCCGCACATCTTTGACCGCAAAGCCCGACGCCGGCTGGATCCAGGGCGTGACAGCGGCGCAAGGCCGCGAAGGCGCGGAGCGGGAAATTTATTCACGCATCATTGCGCGCCTCACCGTTTCCACCGCCTTCGCGGTCACGCGCAATGATGCCGGAGAGGCGGCGTCCTGGGCCTTTGGCGCGATCACGGCGCACGGTCTCTGCATCGAATCCGTGGCGACGCGGCCGGATCAGCGTGGGCGTGGTTTGGCGGGCGAAACGGTCTCGGCGCTGATGGCGTGGGGCGCCTCACACCGTGCGGGCGCGGCTTTTCTGCAAGTGCAGGCCGACAATCACGCCGCTATCCGCGTCTATGGCCGGCTGGGCTTCGATCGCGAACTCTACCGCTATCACTACCGGACGCTGGCGACCGGGCCCGTATAGCACGATCTTGCCCGTTGCTTTCAGCCGCTCTTTGCTCAGTGGCGGCAAGATTTCCTGAATAGGCATGGCGATCTCCCTTTAATGGCCGCCGGACTCAATGTGCGCCAGCTTGGGCCATGTCGATGGCGCGGCCGGGCTTGGGTGCAAGCCAGATGGTGAAGGCGGCGATGGCGAAGGCGACCGCGACCACGAACATCAACTGATTGGTGGCGATCATCACGCTCTGGCTCTGCACCAGATTGTTGAGCTGGCTCACTGCCGCATCATGGCTCATGCCTGAGCCCGTCAGCATCGTCAGCGTGTCGCCGGTCTTGTCGGCCAGCCCCGCCAGTTCGGCATGGGCGTGAGTGGCCTTGTCGTCCCAAGCGGTGGTGGTGAGCGAGGTGGCGACCGCGCCCGACATGGTGCGCAGGAAGTTCTGCAAGCCCGCGCCCGACGGGGTCTCTGCTTCCTCCACGCTGCCCAAGGCCAAGGCGGTCAGGGGCACGAAGAACAGCGGCAAGCCAATGCCCATCAGGATCAAGGGAATGGCGATCTGCCAATAAGTGACATCGTTGGTGAGCACCGTGCGCAGCACGGTGACGCCCGCGATCCACATCAAGCCGAAGAACACGATGCCACGCGGGTCGATCTTCTTAGACATCAGCACGCCTGCTACCGGCGCCATCAAGACGGCGCAGACCCCGCTCCAGGCCGTGGTCATGCCGGCCCAGGTGGCGGTGTAACCCATATAGCTTTGCAGCCAGAGCGGCGTCACCACATTGGCCCCGAACATGGAGCCGTAGCCCAAGGCCAGTGCCAGCACCGAGGCGGTGAAGCCGCGATGGCGGAAGACGCGCAGATCGACGATGGGATTGGCGTCGGTCAGCTCCCAGATCAGGAAAGCCAGGAAGAAGACGATGGCGGTGGCGGCCAACGCGCGGATCTCCACCGCGTTGAACCAGTCATGGTCCTTGCCGATGTCCAGCATGATCTGCAGTGAGCCCACGAAGATGATGAGCAGCACCAGCCCCACCAGATCGATGGGTGCCTTGACGGGCGAAAGCTCGAAGCGGCGCAGCGTGCGCATGATGATGGGTGCACAGATGAGCGCGATCGGCACATTGATGAAGAAGATGAAGGGCCAGGCGAGATTGTCGCAGATCGAGCCGCCCAGGATCGGGCCCAAGACCGGCGCCACCAAGGTGGTCATGGCCCAGAGCGCCATGGCTGCGGGCGCGCGTTCCTTGGGAAACACGCGCAGCAGCAAGGTCTGTGACAGCGGCATCAGCGAGCCGCCCGACAGGCCTTGCATCACCCGGCCGAACACCAGCATGCCCAGCGACGTCGAAAGTCCGCAAAAGGCGGAGAAGGTGCCGAACAGCAGCATGGCGGTGGTGAAGACGCGCACTGCCCCAAACCGCGCCGCCAGCCAGCCGGTCAAAGGCACCACGATGGCTTCCGCCACCGAATAGGAGGTGATCACCCAGGTGCCCTGGCTGGCGCTGATGC
>Ga0134128_10000802_pt1 | contig 42604 bp, 42 predicted proteins | sample KB31754_FD_96462 | JGI IMG/M metagenome (GOLD analysis project Ga0134128, IMG submission 96462) | Terrestrial soil microbial communities with excess Nitrogen fertilizer from Kellogg Biological Station, Michigan, USA - KB3-175-4 | ecosystem: Environmental > Terrestrial > Soil > Unclassified ...
TGCTATCGGCTTAGCGCGACTTGGTTAAAAACACTTGAATTTCCGAGGCTTTGCACGCGCGGAGGCCGCCGCACCCAAGCCGTACCAGGAAGCGAAGGCACCGCCTCTCAACCACTTAACCGGATATCAAGCTCTTGGCCCGATATTTGCAGCCATGAATTGGTTCGGGTTATAAGCGCTGCACCATGGCGCTTTCGCAGCGGCTCGATCTACGCCAGACCCAGGCCCTGGTCATGACACCGCAGCTGCAGCAGGCGATCAAGCTGCTGCAGCTCTCCAACATGGAGCTGTCGGCTTACGTCGAGGGCGAGCTCGAGCAGAACCCGCTGCTCGAGCGCGACGACCGCCCGACAGAAGCGGGCGCCGAAAGCGAGCCCGCGGCGACCGAGCCCGACGAGGGCGTGGAAGCCTGGGAGGCGGTGGCAGGGAGCGAAGGCGAGGGCAGCGTCGATCTGTCCGGCGATCCCGGCGTGTGGCAGAGCCCGTCGCCCCGGCCACAGGCCGGCGAAACGCTTCCCGGACTGGACCAGACGCTGAGCCGGCCGACCACGCTGCGCGATCATCTGCTGGCGCAACTTTCAGTCGATCTCGACGATCCCGTCGATCGCGTGATCGGCACTCATCTCGTCGACATGGTCGACGATGCCGGCTATCTGCAGGGCGACCTCGCCGAAGTGGCGCAGCGCCTCGGCTGTGATGTGCCGCGCGTCGAGACGACGCTTGCGCGCCTCCAGCGCTTCGATCCGCCCGGTGTGTTCGCGCGCGATCTCGCGGAGTGCCTGGCGCTCCAGCTCCAGGATCGCGACCGGCTCGACCCCGCCATGCGCGCGCTTCTCGGCAACCTGCCGCTGCTGGCCAGCCGAAATGCGCCGGAGCTGATGAAGCTGTGCGGAGTCGATGTCGAAGACCTCGCCGAGATGGTCGCCGAGATCAAGGCGCTCAACCCCAAGCCCGGCCTCGCCTTCGATACCGCCGCCGCCGAGCCGGTCGTGGCCGACGTATTGGTGCGGCCGCAGGGCGCCGGCTTTGCCATCGAACTCAACAGCGACACTCTACCGCGTGTGCTGGTCAACAATCGCTACTATGCCGAGGTCGCGGGCGCCGCGCGTAACAAGGCGGATAAGGACTATCTCGCCGAGCGCTATCAGCAGGCCAATTGGCTGATGAAGGCGCTGCACCAGCGTGCCACGACCATCCTCAAAGTCGCCACCGAGATCGTGCGCCAGCAGGAAGGGTTCTTTCGCCATGGCGTGCAGCATTTGCGCCCGCTCGTGCTGCGCGACATCGCCGAGGCGATCGAAATGCACGAGAGCACCGTAAGCCGGGTGACCTCCAACAAATACATGTCCTGCCCGCGCGGCATCTACGAGCTCAAATACTTCTTCACTTCGGCGATCGCCGCGGCGAGCGGCGGTGAAGCGCTCTCGGCCGAGGCGGTGCGCTACCGCATCAAGGCGCTGATCGAGGGGGAGGGCAACGACGTGCTCTCCGACGACCGCCTCGTCGAGATCCTGCTCAAGGAAGGGATCGACATCGCACGCCGGACCGTCGCCAAGTATCGAGAGGCGCTGCGTATCCCGTCCTCGGTGCAACGCAGGCGCGCGCGCTCGCTCACGCTGTGACGAACGGCGCCTTGACTCCCTGGAACACCCGCGCCAATTAAGAGGCGCCCGCGGATTGGCCGGCGCGCGACAGGCGTTTCCCAGGGGAGGGCCCGGTGTCAGGGTCTGTCCGGTAGGAGCCCCATGCAAATCACGGTCACGGGCAAGCAGATGGATGTCGGCGAGTCGCTGCGCGGCCACGCCGAAGCGGCAACTTCGGCGATTGCCGACAAGTATCTGGGCAAAGCCATCGAGGCGCATGTCGTGTTCTGCCGCGAGCGGCACCTCTTCCTGTCGGACATCTCGCTGCATGCCTGGCGCGGACTCACGGTGCAATGCCATGGCCAGGCGGCCGATGCCTATGCCGCCTTCGACGATGCGGCACTGCGGCTCGAAAAGCAGCTTCGCCGCTACAAGCGCCGCCTGCGCGGGCGCCACAAGGGTGGCAAGCCGGGCGAGGAGGCGATGCAGCCGGAGCCGGAGGCGGCGACCGATTATGTGCTCGCCGCGGAACCGGCCGACGATGCCGAAGCCAGCGAAGGCGGCAACGACCCGGTAGTCGTCGCCGAGATGCGCACCAGCATCCCCCGCCTGTCGGTGAGCGAAGCTGTGATGCGGCTCGATCTCGCGGATCTGCCAGCACTGCTCTTCCGCAACAGCGCGCATGGCAATCTCAGCCTTGTCTATCGCCGCCGCGACGGCAATATCGGCTGGGTCGATCCGGACCTGGCGGTCGACGGCGATCCCGCGAGGGGAAAGGCGCCCTGATGGAGATCGCCGATATCCTTACCCCCGCCGGCGTCGTCGCCAATCTGCGCGCCGCGAACAAGCGCCAGGCGATGCAGGAGCTGGCGCGGCGCGCGGCGCAGCTCACCGGCCGGCATGAGCGCGCCATCTTCGAGATTCTGCTGGAGCGCGAGCGCCTCGGCACCACCGGCATCGGTCACGGAACCGCAATTCCCCATGGCCGGATGCCGGATTTGCCGCGGCTCTACGCGCTATTTGCGCGGTTCGAGCGGCCGATCGATTTCGAAGCCATCGATGGCGAGCCGGTCGATCTCATTTTCCTGCTGCTGACCCCGGCCACCTCGGGCGCCGACCATCTGAAGGCGCTGGCGCGGATCTCGCGCCTGCTGCGCGATAAGGCGATGTGCGAGAAGTTGCGCGGCACCGACAGCGCCGATGCCCTCTATGCGCTGCTGACCGACCGCGCCGCCAGCCACGCGGCCTGACCGCCGGCTTCGCGCCCCCAACATCTTGTGAACATGGCCGAGTCGGCCCCGGGACGTTCCGCGACTCGGCCCAGATGCTGTGTCGCGCCGGGCCTCACCCCACGTAAAACCGGCGCAAAATCAACATCTGGTGGCGCTCCCCGAGTCGGTCCCGGGACGTTTGGCGAACTGACTCTAGATAGAGGACGCCGGCTGGCGGTGCTCAGTGAACGCTGACCGGCTCCAGATCGTGCTGCCGCACGGTGGCAAAAGCGATCTCGCGGTCAGGCAGCTGAGCCACCTGCGTGCCATCCGCCGCATAGATCGCGAAGGCGCTCCCCTCGGCGACGGCGATGCGCTTGATGTAGGCGAGGTCCTGCATGCCGAGCAGGGCGAATTCCTTGGGCGAAATGTGGCGGAGCTTTTCGATCTCGGTCATCCTCTCACCTTTCCGGTGCCGGCCCTTTAGGCCGCGCGCCGTCCTTTCCTACTCCTCCCTCTGGTCCCGCGGTGTCAGGCGCGATCCTTCGTCGCGTTCTGCTCGATGCTCTGACGCATCGGCTTATTCAGGTTCTTGATCTCGACCGTGCGCACGGTCGGCTGGATGATGCGGCGCACGAGATCGATGTGCAGCAGCCCGTTATCGAGCCAGGCGCCGGCAATCTCGATGCCGTCCGCCAGCACGAAAGAGCGCTGGAACTGGCGCGCGGCGATGCCGCGGTGCAGATAAATCCGGTCCTTGTCGTCGGTTTGCTTGCCGCGGACGACGAGCTGGTTGTCCTCGACCTGGACGGCAAGGTCGGCCATCGAGAACCCGGCTACCGCCAGGGTGATGCGCAGGCTGTTCTCGCCCGTCTGCTCGACATTGTAAGGCGGATAGCCGTCGGTCGCCGCCTTGTTGACGCGGTCGAGCACGCGCTCGAAATGATCGAAGCCCAAAAGAAGCGGAGAATTGAACAGGGACAGGCGAGACATCTGACCTCCTCCGGCGAGCGAGTCCAGCGGGCCCTTGCGGCGCCCTTTGCCGGCCCGGCGATCCCCACGGCATCGCCAAGCCTCGGAAAGCTATGTGGGGAGCTGGAGAACGCTCATCAAGCCCCGGTCAAGCCTTGGAAATTCAAGGCAATCCGGGCCGGCGGACGCGCCGGCGCCGATTGACGCTGGCGCCAGGACGCACTTATGCTCCTCCGAACGGGGGTAACCTGCCGCACTTTGCTATGACCGCGGGGGGCCTGCCGAAAGGGAGGAAACACATGATCCGGAAATTGACCGCCATCGCCGCTGGCGCGCTGATCGGCGTCTGTGTCGCAGGCAGCGCGCAGGCGCTGAGCCTGTCCAGCCCCGACGTCAAGAACGGGGCGACCATCAAGAACGAGCAGGTCCTGAACACCTTCGGCTGCACCGGCAAGAACATCTCGCCCGCGCTGAGCTGGAAAGGCGCCCCAGCAGGCACCAAGAGCTTCGCGATCACCGTCTATGATCCCGACGCGCCGACCGGCAGCGGCTGGTGGCATTGGGTGGTCTTCAATATTCCAGCCAGCGTGACCGCACTGCCGAAGAACGCGGGCGATCTCAAGGCCAATCTCATGCCGGGCGGCATCGTGCAGGGCCGGACCGATTTCGGCAGCCCCGGCTGGGGCGGCCCCTGCCCGCCCCAAGGTGACAAGCCCCACCGCTATATCTTCACGATCTACGCGCTCAACGTCGATCATATCGACGCCGACGCCAATGCCTCGGCGGCCTATGTCGGCTTCAATCTCCATTTCCACACTTTGGCCAAGGCGCAGATCATGGGCCATTACGGCCGGGCGAAATAGCTGCCCTCGGGCGAGGACCGGAATCATTCCCGTCTCCCGGGCCCTCCACAAGAGGAGCCGGGAGACGGGGACCTATCAGCGCTTTAACGATCGCCCCGAGGGGCAGGAAATCTGGTGGAGCCAGGGGGATTCGAACCCCCGACCTCCGCAATGCCATTGCGGCGCTCTCCCAACTGAGCTATGACCCCAGAAGGTCGCGGTGCCGGTCTCGCAGCCGGGCCGGCCGCCGCGGGAGCCGGAAATTAGCGACCGGCGAGGCTCGGCTGCAAGCGGAAAATCGACGCTCAGCGCTCCTCCTCATCCTCGACGTTCTCGATCACCTCGGCCATGTCGTCCTCGTCCTCGCCGAGTTCCGACGCATCCTCGATGACCTCTTCCTCTTCTTCCTCCTCGCCTTCGCCCTCCTCGCCCCCTTCGACCGCGACTTCCTCACCTTCCTCCTCGCCTTCCCCCTCCTCGGTGGCGATGTCGGACTCGATCTCGTCCTCGGCGATCGGCTCCAACGGCACTTCGGGCGCGGCTGGCGCCTTGCTGCGCCGCGTCTTCTGCGACGTATCCGCATCATAGGCGGCGCCGCATTTCGGGCAGGCGACGGGATCGTGATGCATGTCGTAGTAGCGCGTGCCGCAGCTCGGGCAAATGCGCTTCATTCCCCATTCAGGCTTAACCATGGACCGCCTCCGTTCTCCCGCGGTGGCCGGCCAATTGCCATGATCACGCCGCCGCTGTCAAAAGCAAAATCATCGACTCCCCACGAAGTGCCGCCCGACCATTTCTGCCGACGCTGGCTTATGCTAGAGACAAGCACCCCTATGACGAGACCTGCGTGAAACCCCTCGCCTCCGGCACGGCGACCGCTCTCAACGGCCGATTGCGCGCGCCCGGCGATAAATCGATATCGCATCGCGCCCTCATCCTCGGCGCGCTGTCGGTCGGCTGCACGCGCGTGACCGGCCTGCTCGAGGGCGAGGACGTGCTGTGCACCGCCGAGGCGATGCGCACCCTCGGCGCCGGCGTTGCCCGCGGCCCGGACGGCGCCTGGATCATCGACGGCGTCGGGCTTGGCGGGCTTGCCGAGCCGCAGAATGTGCTCGATTTCGGCAATTCCGGTACCGGAGCGCGGCTCGTCATGGGCGTCGTCGCAAGCCACGCCTTCACCAGCTTCTTCACTGGCGACGCATCGCTGCGCCGGCGGCCCATGGGCCGCGTTGCCGAGCCATTGCAGCGGATCGGCGCGCGCATCGTCGCCAGAGAGGGCGGCCGACTGCCGCTTGCGGTGATCGGCGCCGCCTCGCCGCTGCCCATTTCCTATCGCCTCCCGGTCGCCTCAGCGCAGGTGAAGTCGGCCGTTCTCCTCGCCGGGCTCAATGCACCGGGCGAGACCCTGGTCGTCGAGCCGCAGCCGACGCGCGACCACAGCGAGCGGATGCTGCGCCATTTCGGCGCCGAGGTCACCGTCAGCGACGCGCCGGAGGGGAGGCGCATCATCCTCCAAGGCCAGCCTGAACTCAAAGCCGCCGACCTCGCCGTGCCGGGCGACCCGTCTTCCGCCGCCTTCCCTGCCGTCGCCGCACTCGTTGTGCCGGGCTCGGAAGTGGTGATCGAGGGAGTTGGCGTCAACCCGCTGCGCGCCGGGCTGTTCGAGACGCTGCGCGAGATGGGCGCCGATATCACCTTCTCGCGCGAGCGCATCGAGGGCGGCGAGCCGATCGCCGATCTCAAAGTCCGCACCAGCGCACTCACCGGCGTCGAGGTGCCGGCCGAGCGCGCGCCGCGCATGATCGACGAATATCCGGTGCTCGCGGTGGCCGCTTCCTTTGCCAAAGGCCGCACCGTGATGCACGGCCTCGGCGAGCTCCGGGTCAAGGAGAGCGATCGCCTCGCCGCCATCGCCCAGGGGCTAGCGGCATGCGGCGTCACGGTCGCGGTCGCCGGCGACAGCCTGGCGGTCGAAGGGCTAGGCGCGCCGCCGCCGGGCGGCGCCGAGATCGCCGCCAAGCTCGATCATCGCATCGCCATGGCGTTCCTGGTGCTCGGGCTCGCCGCTAGCCGACCGGTGCGCATCGATGACGGCGCCACGATCGCCACCAGCTTCCCCGGCTTCGTCGAGGCCATGAACGGGCTCGGCGCGGGGATTACACCGCTCGCACCATGATCATCGCCCTCGACGGTCCCGCCGCCTCGGGCAAGGGTACTTTGGCGCGCCGCCTCGCCCGGCATTTCAGCCTCGCGCATCTCGACACCGGCAGCCTCTATCGGGCGGTGGCCCTGCGCGTGCTGGAGAGCGGCGGCAGCCCCGCCGATCCGGCGCTCGCCGCCGCGGCGGCGGCGGCCGTCCAGGCCAGAGATTTGGCCGATCCGCGGCTGCGCGAGGAGCGGGTCGCTCAGACCGCGTCGGTCGTCGCAACCGTCCCGGCGGTCCGGGAGGCGCTCCTGGTTTTCCAGCGGGACTTCGCCCATAACCCGCCCGGCCGCGCGGCAGGCGCCGTGCTCGACGGGCGCGACATCGGCACCGTGATCTGCCCCGATGCCGATGCCAAGCTCTTCGTTACCGCCGGGGTCGAGGCCCGCGCAAGGCGCCGTTTCGAGGAGTTGCGGGAAAGCGGCAAGGCCGCTATATACGAGGCTGTCCTGCAGGACATGAAGGATCGTGACGCACGCGACAGCCAGCGTCGGGCGGCGCCTTTGGTGCCGGCCGGCGATGCTTTCGTTCTCGACACGACCGCGCTCGATGCCGATGGCGCCTTTGCCGCGGCGCTCGAATTCATCGGCCGAAAGCTCGCTGCCAAGTCCGTCCCGGGCTAGCTCAGCGCTCTCTCAGCCACGCAGGACAGGGGTTCACGCCGCCGCGCCCCCGCTCGCCGGCGGCCCGCCGCGCCTCGCCCGTTCCCGGCAGCGCGACGGCACATAGAGGGAAGAGTTGGAGACGCAATGGCCGTCGCTACCAGGACCAAGACCGAGGCCGGCAAGGAAAGCTTCGCCGCCCTGCTCGATCAATCGCTCGGCGCCGCTTCCGGCCTCGAGGGCACCGTCATCAAGGGCATCGTCGTCGCCATCGAGAATGACGCGGCCCTCATTGATGTCGGGCTCAAGTCCGAGGGCCGCGTCCCGCTCAAGGAATTCGCCGCCCCCGGCCGCCCCGCCGAGATCAAGGCGGGCGACGTGGTCGAAGTCTACCTCGAGCGCATGGAGGACAAGAACGGCGAGGCGCAGCTTTCGCGCGAGAAGGCACGGCGCGAAGAGGCCTGGACGCAGCTCGAGAAGAGCTTCCAGGCGAATGAGCGCGTCACTGGCGTGATCTTCGGCCGGGTCAAGGGTGGCTTCACCGTGGACCTCAACGGCGCCGTCGCCTTCCTGCCCGGCAGCCAGGTCGACATCCGTCCCGTGCGCGACATCACCCCGCTGCTTGGCAGCCCGCAGCCCTTCCAGATCCTCAAGATGGATCGCTCGCGCGGCAATATCGTCGTGTCGCGCCGCGCGGTGCTCGAGGAGAGTCGCGCCGAGGCGCGCTCGGAGCTGGTGGCCAGCCTCAAGGAAGGCCAGATCCTCACCGGCGTGGTCAAGAACATCACCGATTACGGCGCCTTCGTCGATCTCGGCGGCGTCGACGGGCTGCTGCACGTCACCGACATCGCGTGGCGGCGCATCAATCATCCCTCCGAGGCGCTTCACATCGGCCAGACTGTGAAGGTGCAGGTCATCCGCTTCAATCCGGAGACGCAGCGCATTTCGCTCGGCATGAAGCAGCTCGAGGCCGATCCCTGGGAGGGCGTGGAACTCAAATATCCGGCCGCAGCGCGCTTCAAGGGCCGCGTCACCAACATCACCGACTACGGCGCCTTCGTCGAGCTCGAGCCCGGCGTCGAGGGTCTGGTGCACGTATCGGAGATGAGCTGGACCAAGAAGAACGTGCATCCCGGCAAGATCGTCTCGACCAGCCAAGAGGTCGAGGTGATGGTGCTCGATGTCGATCCGCAGAAGCGCCGCATCTCGCTCGGCCTCAAGCAGTGCTTGGCCAATCCCTGGGAGAGCTTCGTCGAAAAGTACCCGGTCGGCACCGAGCTCGAGGGCGAGGTCAAGAACATCACCGAGTTCGGGCTTTTCGTGGGACTGCCGGGCGAGATCGACGGCATGGTCCACCTCTCCGATCTCGACTGGAACCGTCCGGGCGAAGAGGCGATCAAGGACTACAACAAGGGCGATATGGTCAAGGTGCGCGTGCTCGACGTCGATGTCGAGAAGGAGCGCATCAGCCTCGGCATAAAGCAGCTCGCGAGCGATCCCTTCGAATCCAACCTCGCCAGCCTGAAGAAGGGCGATGTCGTCACCACCACGGTCACCGTCGTCAATGACGGCGGCATCGAAGTCGCGGTGGTCGAGGGCGTGACCGGCTTCATCCGCAAGGCGGAGCTGTCGCGCGATCGCGCCGAGCAGCGTCCGGACCGCTTTGCAGTCGGCGAGAAGGTCGACGCCAAGATCACCGCGCTCGACCGCGCGACGCGGAAGCTGACCCTCTCGATCAAGGCGCGCGAGGTCGAAGAAGAGAAGAAGGCCATGGCCGAATATGGCTCCTCGGACAGCGGCGCCAGCCTCGGGGATATTCTCGGCGCCGCCCTGTCGCGGCGCGGCGAGAAGGAGAAGGAATAGCCGTCGGCCACCAGCCGTCAGCGATCGGTCGGGGCGCCCATGCGGCGCCCCGATTGTTTGAGCTTCGGCTGCCGAAGGCTGATGGCTGAAAGCTGACGGCTGAAAGCGTCTCCGGCATTTCTTGACGCTGGCTCAAGGGTTTGGCAGGCTTCCTCTTTGACCCCGGGAAGCCGCCGATGAAAGCGTGGCCATGACCAAATCCGAGCTCATTCAGCACCTGGCCGAACGCAATCCCCACCTCTACCAGCGGGACGTCGAGCGGATCGTCACGGCGATCTTCGATGAGATCGCTGCGGCACTCTCGCGCGGCGACCGCGTGGAGCTGCGCGGCTTTGGCGCCTTCTCGGTGAAGCGACGCGAAGCGCGGCTCGGTCGCAATCCGCGCACCGGCGATAGCGTGCATGTCGAGGAGAAGCACATCCCCTTCTTCAAGACCGGCAAGCAGCTGCGCGAGCGGCTCAACGAGGGGACGTGAAGCTCGTCTTCTGGCTGGTGACGGTGCCGGTGGCGCTGATCGCGATCGTTTTCGCCGTCTCCAATCTCGACAAGGTGCCGGTCGGGCTTTGGCCGTTCTCGGACGTGGCGGTGATGCCGCTCTATCTCGTCGTGCTGGGAGCGTTGGGGCTCGGCTTCATCGCCGGCGAATTCGTTGCCTGGATCAATGGTGGGCGCTGGCGGCGTGAGGCGCGGCGACGGCAGCGCCGGATCGAGGCGCTCGAGCGGGAGCTGACGGCGACGCAGGCGCAGCTGCCGCGCAGCGAAACGGGGGGTCTGCCGACGACAGTGCGGCGCGATTGACTCGGGCCAGCCTCGCGGCTAGCTCCGATCCATGCGTGTCCTGGGATATTCCGAAGTGGTGGCGGCGCTCGACTTCCCGACGCTGATCGAAGCGCTGCGGCAGATGTTTCGCGCCGGCGCCGAGGCGCCGGTGCGGCACCACCACACGATCCCGGTGCCAGGCGGCAGAGATGCGACCCTGCTGCTGATGCCGTCCTGGCAGGCAGGCAGGCATATCGGCGTCAAGCTGGCCACGATCTTCCCGGACAACCCGGCGCATGGCGAGCTGTCGCTGATGGGCGGGTATTTGCTGCTCGACGGCAAGTCCGGTAAGCCGCTCGCCCTGCTCGACGCACCGGCCCTGACCGCGCGACGTACGGCGGCGGCCTCGGCGCTGGCGGCGAGCTATCTGGCGCGTCCCGATTGCGAGCGGCTACTGATGATCGGCACCGGCAATCTCGCCGCCCATCTGATCGAGGCCCATGCCAGCGTCCGGCCGATCGTCAACGTGCTGGTCTGGGGGCGCAGCCCGGAGAAGGCGGCCAAGCTGGCGCAGCGCCTGACCCGACGCCAGCTCAAGGTCGCGGCCACGACCGACCTCGCCAACGCCGTGCGCGGCGCGCATATCATCTGCTGCGCTACTTTGAGCGAGCGCCCTCTGATCGAGGGACACTGGCTGCCGCTCGGCGTCCATCTCGACCTCGTCGGCGGCTTCAGGCCGGAGATGCGCGAGGTGGACGACGACTGCATCCGGCGCGCCCGCGTCTTCGTCGATACGCGGGCCGGCGCGCTCAGCGAAGCCGGCGATATCGTCCAGCCGATGCGCGCCGGCGTGCTCGCCGAAGACGACATCGCCGGCGACCTTTTCGATCTTGCGCGCGGCAGCCGGGCCGGGCGGCGCTATCATGACCAGATCACGCTGTTCAAATCGGTCGGCACGGCGATCGAGGATCTCGCCGGCGCCCGGCTGGCGCTGGAAAATCTGCGCGATTCGAGCGCGCATTCGAGCCTCTAGGAAAGAGCGATGCAGCCAAGCCCCATCTTCTGCGCCATCGACACACCCGAACTCGGCCCGGCACGGTCCTTGGCGAACGCCGTGCGCGGCGCCGTGAACCTGAAGCTCGGACTCGAATTCTTCGTCGCCAACGGTCCCGCCGGCGTGCGCGAGGTCGCCGGCAAGGCGCCGCTCTTCCTCGATCTCAAGCTGCACGATATACCGAACACGGTGGCGGGCGCCGTCCGGGCGGCGGCAGCGCTGCGACCGATGCTGCTCACCATCCATTGTGGCGGCGGCCCGGCGATGATGCGCGCCGCCGCCGAGGCGGCCGCGAAGACCGGCGGCGACCGCCAGCGCATGAAGCTGCTCGGCGTCACCGTGCTGACCAGCCTGGATGACGGCGACCTCGCCGCTGTGGGGCAGCGCGGGCCCACCGCCGAGCAGGTGCGGCGGCTCGCCCTCCTGGCAAAGGAATGCGGCCTCGACGGCGTCGTCTGCTCGCCGCTGGAGGTGGCGATGCTGCGCGAGGCCTGCGGCAAGGACTTTCTGCTGGTCGTGCCCGGCATCCGCTTGGGAGGATTCGCGACCGGCGACCAGAAGCGCGTGATGGGACCGCGCGAGACGCTTGCCGCCGGCGCGGACTACCTGGTCATCGGCCGGCCGATCACCGGCGCACCCGATCCGGCGGCCGCCGCGCGCGCCATGCTGGCGGCGGCGCGATGAGCGTCGACGCCAAGATCTGCGGCCTCTCGACAGCCGAGGGGGTCGCCGCGGCGGCACGTCACGGCGCACGCTTCGTGGGCTTCGTCTTCTACCCGCCGAGCCGGCGCAACGTGACGCCAAGCCTGGTCGCCGCGCTCGCCGCCCTGGTGCCGGAAGGCATCACCAAGGTCGGCCTCTTCGTCGACGCCGATGATGCGACCTTGAGCGAGACGCTCGCCAGAGCTCCGCTCGACATGCTGCAATTCCACGGACGTGAGAGCCCCGAGCGCGTCGCCTGGGCCAAGCGCCGCTTCGGCAAGCCGGTGATGAAATCGATCCCGGTCGCGGCCGAGAGCGATCTGGCGCAGGCCGGGCACTATTTCGGGGTCGCCGACCGGCTCATCTTCGACGCCAAGCCGCCCAAGGATGCGACGGTGCCGGGCGGCAACGGCCTTGTCTTCGACTGGGAACTGCTGGGCGGCAAGCGCTGGCCGGTGCCGTGGATGCTGTCAGGCGGGCTTTCCGCCGAGAATCTGGGCGATGCCGTGCGCCTCACCCATGCCGGCACGGTGGACGTCTCCTCCGGCGTCGAGCGCGCCCCTGGCATCAAGGATCCCGAAAAGATTGCCGCCTTCCTGGCACGGACGCGGCAGCTTTGAGGACAGCGCAGCGGAATTGAGCGACCGGCCGCTTCTGCGCTAAAAGGACCGGTTCCGACAAGGCGGAAGGGCGTCGTTCGAACGCATGGCAGTACCCAATACCTATCGCGGCGGCCCCGACGAGCGCGGGCGGTTCGGCGCCTATGGCGGTCGCTACGTCGCCGAGACGCTGATGCCGCTGGTGCTGGAGCTGGAGCGCGCCTATGCCTTGGCCAAGGCGGATCCCAGCTTCGCCGCCGAGCTCGCCTACTATCTCGAGCATTATGTCGGCCGGCCCAGCCCGCTGTTCTTCGCCGAGCGGCTCACCCGGAAGTTCGGCGGCGCCAAGATCTATCTCAAGCGCGAGGACCTCAACCATACCGGCGCGCACAAGATCAACAACACCATGGGGCAGATCCTGCTGGCACGGCGCATGGGCAAGCGCCGCATCATCGCCGAGACCGGCGCCGGCCAACACGGCGTCGCGACCGCCACGGTCTGCGCGCTCTTCGACATGCCCTGCGTCGTCTATATGGGCGCCACCGATATCGAACGACAGAAGCCCAATGTCTTTCGCATGAAGCTGCTGGGCGCCGAGGTACGGCCGGTTCACTCCGGCACCGCCACCTTGAAGGACGCGCTCAACGAGGCCCTGCGTGACTGGGTCGCGAATGTCGATGACACCTTCTACATCATCGGCACGGTCGCGGGACCCCATCCCTATCCGGCGATGGTGCGCGACTTTCAATGCATCATCGGCGACGAGGTGCGCGCCCAGATGGAGCGCGCCGAAGGTCGGCTGCCGGACACGCTCGTCGCCTGCATCGGCGGCGGCTCGAACGCGATGGGTCTGTTCCATCCCTTTCTCGACGAGCCCTCGCTGCGCATCATCGGTGTCGAGGCGGCGGGTCACGGGATCGATACCGGCAAGCACGCCGCGTCGCTCACCGGCGGTTCCCCCGGCGTGCTGCACGGCAACAAGACCTATCTGCTGCAGACGGAGGACGGACAGATCGTCGACGCACATTCGATCTCGGCCGGGCTCGACTATCCCGGTATCGGCCCGGAGCATGCCTGGCTCTATGACCAGAAACGCGTGGAGTACGTCGCGGTGACGGACCGCGCCGCGCTCGATGCATTCCAGCTCTGCACTCGGCTTGAAGGCATCATCCCGGCGCTCGAATCCGCGCATGCGCTGGCGCATGTGGCGGAGCTCGCGCCCCGCTTGCCCAAGGACAACCTGCTCGTCTGCAATCTTTCCGGCCGTGGCGACAAGGACATCGACAGCGTCGCCCGGACGCTCGGAGCGGCGCTATGACTGGGAGCAACCCCGGCCGCATCGAGCGCCGCTTCGCCGAGCTCAAATCGGCCGGGCGCGCCGCGTTGGTGACCTATCTCACCTGCGGCGACCCCGATGCCGCAACATTCGAGCGGCTGCTCGCCGCGCTGCCCGCGACCGGCGCCGACCTCATCGAGCTCGGCATGCCCTTCTCCGATCCCATGGCCGACGGGCCGTCGATCCAGGCGGCGGGGCTGCGCGCGCTCAAATCGGGAATGACCTTGGCAAAGACCCTCGATACCGTCCGCCGCTTCCGCACCGGCGACGACGCAACGCCGATCGTGCTCATGGGCTACTACAACCCGATCTTCCGCTTCGGCGTCGAACGCTTCCTTGCCGCGGCAGGCGCGGCCGGGGTCGACGGCCTCATCATCGTCGACCTGCCGCCGGAGCATGACGAAGAGCTTTGCCTGCCGGCGCTCGCCCGCGGGCTGGACTTCATCCGCCTCGCCACCCCGACAACCGACGACCGGCGCCTGCCCGCCGTGCTGAACCACACCGCCGGCTTCATCTACTACGTGTCGATCGCCGGAATCACCGGCACCAAATCCGCCGACGCCGCAACGGTGGCGCAGGCCGTGGCGCGGCTGAGGCGGCATTCGAGCCTGCCTGTCGCGGTCGGGTTCGGCATAAGGACGCCCGAGCAGGCCGCGTCGGTCGCGCGCGTCGCCGATGCCGCCGTGGTCGGTTCGGCTCTGGTCGACGAACTGGCCGCGCATCTCGACGCCGCGGGGCGAGCAAAGCCTGAGCTCGTCGAAGCGGTGCTCGGCCGGGTGCGCGCTCTGGCACAGGGCGTGCGCGCCGCGAGGGCCGCATGAGCTGGCTTACCAACTTCGTCCTGCCGAAGATCCGCGCCGTCGTCGCCAAGAAGGAGGTGCCGGACAATCTCTGGCACAAATGCCCGAATTGCGGCCAGATGCTGTTCCGCCGCGACCTCGAGGCCAATCTCTTCGTCTGCGGCAGCTGCGGCCATCATCTGCGACTGCCGCCGGAGCGGCGGCTCGCGCTGCTCTTCGACGAAGAGCGCTATAAGGTAATCGAGCTGCCGAAGGCGCTGGTCGATCCGCTGAAATTCCGCGACCGCAAGCGCTATGCCGAGCGGCTCAAGGAAGCGCAGGCGAAGAGCGGGGAGACGCGCGATGCGCTCGTGGTGGCGCATGGCACGGTAGGCGGGGTCCCCGCCGTCGTGGCAGCGTTCGATTTCGACTTCATGGGCGGCTCGATGGGAGTTGCAGTCGGCGAAGGACTGCTCGCTGCGGCACGGCTTGCGGTGCTGCAAGAGGCGGCGCTGATCGTCGTGCCCGCCTCGGGCGGGGCGCGCATGCAGGAGGGGATTCTCTCGCTCATGCAGATGGCGCGCACCACGCTTGCCGTCGAGATGGTGAAGGAAGCGCGGCTGCCCTATCTGGTGCTGCTCACCGATCCCACGACCGGCGGCGTTTCGGCCTCTTTCGCGATGCTGGGCGATATAACTCTCGCCGAGCCGGGCGCGGTCATCGGTTTCACCGGCGCCCGCGTCATCCAGGAGACGATCCGCGAGAAGCTGCCCGAGGGGTTCCAGCGGTCCGAATACCTGCTTGAGCACGGCATGGTCGACATGGTCGTCCCGCGCAGCGAGCTGCGCGAAACGCTTGGCCGACTGCTCGGGCTGCTGCGTCATCCGGAACCGCCGGCGCAAGTGGTGCCGCTCAGGGGGTGAGTCAGCAAGCGATGCAGCGGGCATGGGAGCGGCGGGGCCCGGCATGACGGTCGATGCCGTTCTGAATCGCCTGCTTGGGCTTCACCCGAAGCTCATCGATCTCTCGCTCGACCGCGTCCGGCGCCTGCTCGCCGCGCTGGGCGAGCCGCAGGAGCGGCTGCCGCCCGTCATCCACGTCGCCGGCACCAATGGCAAGGGCTCGACCATCGCCTTCTTGCGCGCCATGCTTGAGGCGGGCGGATATCGCGTTCATGCCTTCACCAAGCCCCATCTGCGGCGCTTCAACGAGCGCATCCGGCTCACCGGCGCGCTCATCGGCGACGACGAGCTCGAAGCGTTGCTCCAAGAATGCGAGCGCGCCAATGCTGGTGCGCCAATCACCTATTTCGAGATCACCACCGCTGCCGCCTTCCTGGCTTTTGCACGCCATCCCGCCGATCTGCTGCTGCTCGAGACCGGCCTGGGCGGTCGATTCGACGCGACCAATGTGATCGCCCGCCCGGCCGTGACGGCGATCACGCCAATCTCGCTCGATCATCAGCACTTCCTCGGCGACACCGTTGCCGCGATTGCCGGCGAGAAAGCCGGGATCCTGAAGACCGCGCGCCCGGCCGTTCTGGCACCGCAACCGCCGGAGGCGCAGGCGGTACTGGAAGCCCGTGCCGGGTCGCTCGGAGCGCCGCTCTTTCGCGCTGGCAGCGAGTGGCGCATCGCGGCAACCGACAGGGGTCTGCACTATGAGGGAGAGCGCTGGCCGTCCCTCTATCTGCCGCCGCCGGGATTGGCAGGACCGCATCAATACGTCAATGCCGGCACGGCGCTCGCCTGTCTCGACCGCCTCGAAGCCTTCGCGCTCGATCCTGCGGCGCTCGCAGCGGGTCTGCGCAAAGTCGAATGGCCGGCTCGGCTGCAGCGCCTGACGCAGGGCAGGCTGGCCCAGTGTTTACCGCGGGGCTGGGAGCTGTGGCTCGACGGCGCGCACAACGCCGGCGGCGGCGCGGCGCTGGCGGAGATGGCGGCGCAGTGGCGCGATCGCCCACTGCACCTCGTCTTCGGCATGCTCGCAAGCCATGACGCGAAGGCCTTCCTGGCGCCGCTGGCCCCGCTCGCCGCGTCGCTGTCGGCGGTAGCAATTCCCGGTGAGCCGAACGCGCTCAGCGCGGAAGAAACCGCCGCCGTCGCGCGCGCGCTGGGGCTTCCCGCGACGGCGTGCCAGGACATCGCTCAGGCGATCGAGCGGGCAGGCGCTGGCGCCGCACCCGGGCGCGTGCTGATCTGCGGTTCGCTCTATCTTGCGGGCCGCGTGCTCGCCGCGAATGACACCGCGCCGGCCGCGTGACCGCTCAAAATTTTAGAGAACCGATTCGACCCATTGCGCCAGCTGGCTCTTCGGGATCTGCCCGACTTTCGTTGCCGCGACTTGGCCGTTCTTGAACATGAGCAAGGTCGGGATGCCGCGGATGCCGTACCTCATCGGCGTCTGCGGGTTCTCGTCGATGTTGAGCTTTGCGATGGTGAGCTTGCCCTTGAGATTGGCCGCGATCTCGTCGAGATAGGGAGCGATCGCCTTGCAGGGCGAGCACCACTCCGCCCAGAAGTCGACCAGCACCGGCCCGGGGGCGCGCAGCACGTCGGCTTCGAAGGAGGAATCGGTGACTTTGGTGGTGCTCATGGACTTCTCCTGAAAGGCGGAAACGGAGATTAGGCGAGGGTCGAAACGAGCGTCAAGCTGCGCCCACTGTCGCGCCTGCAGGTCTGGCAGCCCGGCAACACGGAGCAGAGCCGGGCGCATCACGGCGCATGCCGGTCGAGCAGCGCCGCGCTGACCGCCATCAGCCGCGGCCCTTAAGTCCAGAGCAGCGCGCAGCGCACTTCGCGGCGCGGGTAGATGGCGGCGACGGCGGCGCGATAGGCCGCGAGCTGATCGAGATAGGCCGCTGGAACCGCCGATTCGTCCAGCGGCGGCGGCCGCAGCGTCTTGTAGTCGACGATCATCACCGACTCGCCGGTCACCACCAGCCGGTCGATCTGTCCGGCGAGCGCCTTGCCGGCGAGGAGCGCCACCACCGGCACCTCAGCCTGCGAGCCCGGCGCGAAAAGCGGCGCAAATTCGGGATGGTCGAGCACGGCGAGCGTCTCCGCCGCCAGTTCCTCCTGCTGCGTCGCATCGAGCCCATGCGCCGGCAGAGCCAGGAAGCGGCGCGCCGCCGCGCCGCGCTTCCCTGGCGCGAGCGTCGGCAGGCTCTGCAGCAGCCGGTGAACGAGGCGGCCGCGCAACAGCCCCGCGCCCGATTCGACGCCAAGCGGCGAGCGTACCGCCGGATCTGCCGTTCCCGGCCGCGAGGGCGCCAGCGGCCGCGGCGGCGTCGGTTCGGGCTCCGGCGGGGCAAGCGCCCATTCGGGCAGCGGCTCGGCCAGCCCCGCCGCTCGCGGCAGGGCCTCAGTGCGATCCGGTCGGGCGCGCTGCGGCGTCGCCAGCCGCCAGCCCTGCCCGCGCCAGGCATCGGTCCCGAGGTCGATCTCCACCGGCTCGGCCTCGGGCGCGGCCGCGAGGCCGCGCTCGACCAGATGATACCAGCAATCTTCGGCCGGCTTCTGCCGATTGCGCCAGCCGCAGATGTAGAGCCGGTCCTCCGCCCGGGTAAGCGCGACATAGAGCAGGCGGCGGTATTCGGCTTCGCGCCGCGCCTTCGCCTCGGCGAGTGCGCGGTCGATGAGCGGCGCGACGCAGCCGGCATGGGCGCGCCAGAGCGGCATGCCCGCCTCGGTCCAGAGCAAGGGCGCGGTTTGACGCGGCACCTGCAGCGTGTCCGGAAGGAAGACGATCGGCGCCTGCAACCCTTTGGCGCCGTGCACGGTGAAGACACGCACCTCGTTGCGCCCGCGCTGCTCGAGGTCGCGCTTGACCTCGGTCTCTCCAGTGGCGAGCCAATGCAGAAAGCCCTGCAGCGAGGGTCCATGCATGCGCTCATAGGCGAGCGCCAGCGACAGGAACTCGTCGAGCGGATCCTCGGCCTCGTCGCCCAGCCGCGCGAGAGTCGCGCGCCGGCCACCGCGCGCGCTCAGTACCTCGGCAAAAAGCTCATAGGGCGGCGCGAAATCGGCGCGCGCCAACAATGCGCCGAGGAACTCCGCCGCAGCGGCAAAAAGCGGATGCTCGCCAACGCGCCGGCGCAGTTCGCTCCAGAGCGTGCCCTGGCGCGGGTAGGCAAGCTGAAACAGCTGGTCGTCGTCGAGGCCGCAGAGCGGGCCTTTCAGCACGGTTGCGAGCGTCAGATCGTCTTCGGGCAGCAACAGGAAGCGGCCGAGCGCCATCATGTCCTGCACCGCCAGCTGATCGGTGAGCAGCAAGCGATCGACGCCGGCCACCGCGACGCCGGCCTGCTTCAAAGCGCGCACCAGTTCGGTGACGAAGGCGCCGCGCCGGCGCACCAGCACCATGACGTCGCCCGCCTCGACCGGGCGGTCGCGCGAGGCCAGGCGCTCGCCGCGATCAAGCCAGAGCCGGAGCGTCCCGGCAATCGCCTGCGCAAGCCGGGTCTGCGGCGCGCGCACGCGGCGCTGCTCCAGCGGCAGTTCCCAGGGCTGCGACTCCGCGGTGGCGTCCGGCTCGACCGGCGGCCAGATCTCGACCAGCCCGGCATGGCCGGCACGGAAAGGCGTGTGGTGGATGCGCGCCCCATCGAGCGCGACGCCGGCTTGCGCCTCGCCGCGGGCGAAGACGGCGTCGACCGCGGCGAGCACCGCATCGGTCGAGCGGAACGAGATGTCGAGATCGACGCTGCGCCAACTCTGCCGCGTCGCTTTGACGCGTGCGGCGAAATGGTCACGCATGTCGAGAAACGCCTGCGGATCCGCGCGCTGGAAGCTGTAGATCGACTGCTTGGCGTCGCCCACGGCAAAGACGGTGCGGCGCTCGGCGCGCGCACCCACGCCGACGAAGAACTCCTCGGCGAGCGCCCGCACCACCTGCCATTGCTCGGGATTGGTGTCCTGCGCCTCGTCTATGAGGATGTGGTCGAGCCCGCCATCGAGCTTGAACAGCACCCAGGGCGCGACGCCGGGACGCTCGAGCAGATCGCGCGCCTTGAGCACGAGATCGTCGTAGTCGAGCAGCGCACGGCGTTCCTTGTGCTGCTCATAGGCGTCGAGCACCGCACCGCCAAGCCGCACCAGCGCCGCGCTGGCCGCCGCGAGCGCCGCAGCGCCGCGCGCGGCGACAACACGGCCGAGCCGGTCGGCCTCGGCGGCAAGGGCCGCTGCCGCCTCCGGCGCCTTAGCCGCCAGCTTCTTGGTCATAAGATCGACGCGGCGCTCGCCCTTCTGCGTGAAGAACGCCGGCAGATAATCATCGAAGGTCTCGGCGCGGAGATCGGGAGGAGCAGCAAGCCAATCCGCGATCCGCTCGCCGCATTCCTGATCCCGCGTGCCGCTCTCGAGCATCAGCGCCGCCGCGCGGCGCAGCCCCGGCTCGTCGAAGCGGCCGGGCGCGCCCGCGGCGGCGAGGATCGACTCCTCGCTCGTGCCGGGAGCGACGCCAAGCGCTTCTCGGAGATCGGCGGAAAAGCGCTCCACGCCGCCATCGAGCGCGCGGGCAAGCTGCGCGCGCTCGAGCGCGAGGCCGGTCATCAGCGTGTCGAACCCTTGTTCCGGCACGTGCCGCGTCACCTCGGCGAGGGCCGCCTGCAGCGCGGCATCGCCGCCCGTGCGCGCAGTCGACAGCACGGCCTCACGCGCATCGGCAAGCGCCTCGCCGGCGCTGCGTTCGTCCATCACCTCGAAATGCGGCGCAACATCAGCCTCGATCGGAAAGCGGCGCAGCAGCGACTGACAGAAGCCGTGAAGCGTCTCGATGCGCATGCCGCCCGGCGCGTCGAGCACCAGCGCGAAGAGCCGGCGTGCGCGCCGGAGCGTCTCGTCATCCGGCATTGCGCCGGTGAGCGCCGCCAGCTCCTGCGCGAGCGCGCCGTCGCCCTCCGTCGTCCAGCGGCTCAGTCGCTGATTCAGCCGGTTGGCCATCTCGGCCGCCGCAGCCTTGGTGAAGGTAAGGCAGAGGATGCGGGCCGGCGCACTGCCGGCAAGCATCAACGCCAGCACGCGGTCGGTGAGCACCTTGGTCTTGCCGGTGCCGGCCGAGGCGGCGACCCAGACCGAGGCGGCGACGTCCGCCGCTTCGCGCTGTCGGCTGACCGGATCGGGCGCGGTCATTCGCTCCCCTCACCGACCACCGACCATTCCATGACGCGCGCTAGATGGACGTAGTCGGAATAGCGTGGCGCACGCTCGGGACGCGGCTGGGCGCGATAGGGCGTCGCCGGATCGTCGAAGCTGGCAATCAGCTCGCTCAATCCCTTCATCGCATCCTCGACGATCCGGCACAGATCGTCGCCGTCCTTTGCAATGCGGCAGATCTCGCCGGGCGGATCGCCGCCGGAAAGGCGCCAATATTCGAGCGATGTTACCGCCGCGGCGGGCACGCCATCGAATCCGCCCACCCCGGCGATCGCCGCCTCGAGCGGCAACTGCGGCGCGAAGCCCAACGCCACCTCATCGGCGCTCGGCACGCCGCCGGTCTTGTAATCGACCAGCACGATGCCGCCGTCGCGCGCTCGGTCGATGCGGTCGGCCTTGGCCGTGAGGATAAATTCCCCGGCCGGCGCGACGAGCGTCATCCTGCCCGACAACTCGCTGCGCAGGAGCGCAAGGCGCAGCCGCCGCTCGCGCTCCTCGGCAATGAACCAGCGCGCAATGCGCACGAAACGCGGCCACCAGAACGCGCGCAGCCCCGGCCGCTTCAGCGCGCTGCCGAAGGCCGCCTCGCCATGCGCCAGCAGCCGTGCTTCGGCATCTTCGGGTAGAACCTGTGGAAAGTCGCGCAGGAAGCGATCGAGCGCCTCGTGAATCGCCACGCCGCGCTCGGCCGCACCCGGATCGGCATCGAGCGGGTCGAGCGTTTCGAGCCGCAGGATTTTACGAGCGAAGATGGCATAGGGGTCGCGCATCCAGGTCTCGATCTGCGTCACCGAGAGCTGACGCGGCCGCGCGGCCAGCGGCGGGCGCGGCTCCGGCGGACGGGGCGTGAGGCGCGGCGCCTCGTCGAGGCGCTTGGGCCAGCCGAGCAGCGCGGTCTCGCGGGTGAGCCTGCCGTCGAGCCCGGCCGCCCGCAGCACGGTATCGAGCCGCAGCAGCCAACGCGAGGGAACGGTCGGCGCGCCTTCGACGCGCAAGGCCCGCGTCATCACCACCTCGGCGGCGCCGAGCGCCTGGGCAAAATCATGCGCTGCGGCGCCGACGCGCCGCTCCGGCGCCGGCAGGCCGAAGCTCCGCCGCATCGGTCTCGACAGCCAGGGATCGCTCTCCACCGCCGGCGGCCAGATGCCCTCGTTCAACCCGCCGAGCACGAGCAGATCGGCCTGCTGCAGCCGCGCTTCGAGCAAGCCCCAGATAGCGAGGCGCGGATGACGGCCATAGCGCGGCCGCACCACCGGTCCTGAAATCAACGTCTCGAAGAGCGCCCGGTAGTCGTGCCCATCGAGCGCCGGCAAGATCGCGGCGTGGCGCCTGAACTCGGCCAGGAAATCGGCCGCCGCCTCGCCCGCCTCGCCGCGCCATAGCCGGTCGGCGCCGCTCTCCTCGTCGCTGGCCGCCAGAGCCTCGGCGGCCGCGATATGCGCATCGACCAGCGCAGCCGCGTCCTGCTCGCCCGCACCCATGAGCGCAAGGAAGCGCGCAAGCGCTGCTTCCAGCGAGGCGACAAAGCCGCGGAGCGCACCGTCGCGCGGCAGCACGCCGGCAAGGCCGGCGAAGCCGGGAGCCGGGCGCGGTCCGCGCAGCGTAGCGATCTCGAGCCGGCGCACCAACGCGCGGAACGCTTCCGGCGCTTGCCCGCCCGCCGCCAGCGGATGCTTCAGCGCCGCGAGCAACGGCAGCGGCGCAAGCTGCTCCACGGCAAGGTCGAGCAGCAGGCGCAGAAATACGCCGGGCGGCGCCTTGTCGAGCGGCTGGCCGGCGGAATCGTCGATGTCGATATCCCAGCGCCTGAGCTCCGCCGCGACCCGTCGCGCCAATCCGCGATCGGGCGTCACCAGCGCCGCGGTCCGCTCAGACTGCTCCAGCGCATGGCGCAGCAGCAGCGCGATCACCGTCGCCTCTTCTTGCGGCCCGGCGCAGTCGAGCCGCATGAGCCCGTCGAGCGACGCCGCCTCGATGCCGGCAACTGCGCGCCACCGGTCGCTCTCGCCCGCCGGGCAGAGCGTTTCGGCGACGAGACGCCGCCGCGCTTCGCGGTTTCGCGCCGGAGCAAGCGGGCAAGGCCAATCGCGCACCTGCGCCGGCTCGATCTCGAGCCGCTCCAGGAGGCGCATCATCACATGCTGCGGATGCGCGGGATCGTCGGCAACGAGATCGCGGCTGTCGCCGGCGAGCGTACGGTCGAGGCCGGGCAGCACCACCGCGCCGCGCGGCAGGCGCACCACCACCGCCAGCAGGTCGGCAACTGCGGCGACGCCACCGGTGAGGCCCGCAGCGATCACCCGCTCCGCGGGCGGCGCGCGGCGCCATGCCGCGGCTTGCGCGGCAAGCACCGCGTTGCGGCGCTCGGCCGGATCGAGCGCGCCGATTTCGGCGAGATGGCGCGGCCAGTGCTCGGTGAGGATCGCAAGAAAATCGAGCACCTGCTGCCAATGCTGGGCATGGTCGGCCGGCACGAGATCGGCAAGCCGAGAGAAATCACCGCCCTCGGTTTCGACCTCGTCGAGGAAGCGCGCCAGCGCTCGCGCCAGCGGCGCCGCCTGACCTGGTGTCAGCGGACCGCTGCCCCGCGCGCGGCCCCAGGCGAGCACCAGCCGGGTGAGCAGAAGCTGCCGCTGGAGTTCGGGGACGGCGGGCGGAATCTCGACACCGCCGAGCCCCGCTGCCTCCTCGCCAAGCAACGCCAGTTCCTCGGCATCGACGTCGCCCACCGGCACGAGGCGCGGCAGCAGCAGCGCTTTGCCCTCGCTCCGCCGCAGGAAGGCCTCGCCGAGCGCCCGCGCCGCGCGTCGCGTCGGCAGCAGGATGGTGTACCGCGCCAGCGTCAGCGGATCGCCACCGGTTTCGTCCATCAATCCTGCGACGAGCGCGTCGAGGAAAGGAAGGTCGGAGCTGATGGTGAAGAGGTGCAGGCATCGCGCTCCTCCTCCCACAAGAGGAAGAGAAGGTTGCTCGGCGGGAGGGGAGCGCGTGCGCAAGCGCGCTACCGCTCGGTACCATGCGTCGCCAGGCGTGCTTCGGCGAGCCGCAATCCCTGCGGCGTGCCGATGTGATACCACTCGCCGTCATGGACGATCGCGGCGAGCCGCCCCTGCTCGATGGCACGGTCGTAGAGCGGATTGAGGGAGAACTTCCCCGGCACGCGTTCGGCAAAGAGCCGCTTGGACAGAAGCTGCACGCCGGCGAAAAGATGCGGCGCCACCTCGCGCTCGCGGCGCCGGCGCACGCGACCCTGCGGATCGATGATGAAATCGCCGGACCCCTCGTAGCCGAGCGCGGTCACCGTCCGCTGCAGCAGCAGTACGGCGTCGTGACGCTCGGGATCGAAGACGCGCGCGAGCCGCAGCAGCGCCGGCACCTTGCCGTCGAGCCAGAAGATGTCGGAATTGACCGCATAGAAAGCGTCGTCGAGCAACGGCAGCGCCTTCAGCACGCCGCCCCCGGTCTCGAGCAGCTCCGCCTCGCGCGAGAGCGTGATCGCCGGCGAGCGCCGCGCTGCGAGGTGCCGCTCGATCATGTCGGCGAGGTAGTGCGCGTTGACGACCACGCGCTCGCATCCCGCCGCTTCGAGCCGGTCTATGGCATGATCAAGCAGCGTGCGGCCGCCGAGCGGAATGAGCGGCTTCGGCAGCCGGTCGGTGAGCGGCCGCATGCGCAGCCCGAGCCCGGCCGCGAGCGCCATACCGCATTTGGGTGCGGCGCTCATGGGGACACCGCGGCTGGCATGCCCCGGCGCTCCGGCGGCAGATGCCGATCGAGCCATTGCTGGATGGGCCTCAGCACCGGATGCCGCAGATCCTGCTCGATGAGACGCCAGACGCGCGGGATGTGGCGCAGATAGTGGGGCTTGCCGTCGCGCCGGCAGAGCCGGGTGAAGATGCCGACGATTTTACAGTTCCGTTGCGCACCCAGCACGGCATAGGAAGCGCTGAAGGCGGCGCGGTCGAGCGACGGGAAATGCGCCAGATAGTGCGCCTGCATCGCCGAGGCGAGATCGGTCGGCACGTCGCGCCGTGCATCCTCCAGCAGCGAGACCAGATCGTAGGTCACGGGGCCGATCACCGCATCCTGGAAATCGAGCAGGCCGCAGGCGCCGACCCCGTCGCGCTCGTGGAGCAGAATCAGGTTGTCGACATGATAGTCGCGCAGGACCAGGCTCGACGGCACGCCGCGGGCCACCGGCAGCACCGCCCGCCACAGCGCGAGATATTCGTCGCGCAGCGCCGGCTCGGTCGGCTGGCCGGTCATCGCCGGCATATACCAGTCGACGAGCAACGCCGCCTCGTCGAAGAGCCGTCGGTCGTCATAGGGCGCCACGCTCCCCGCGGCAGCGGGATCGAAGGCGCGGTGGAGTGCCACGAGCACATCGACCGCGAGAGCGTAGAGCTCCACTTCCCCCGCGCCTTGCGCCAGGAGGCGCGTATAGGTGGCGTCGCCGAAATCCTCGAGCAGCAGAAGCCCGGCAGCGACGTCCTCGGCAAGAATCGCCGGCGCGCTGAGGCCCAGGCCCTGCAGCAGCCGTGCCACGGCGAGAAAGGGCCGGACATCCTCATGCGGCGGCGGCGCATCCATCAGCACGGCGCGGCGGCCGGCCGCGGTCTCGAGTCGGTCGTAACGGCGGAAGGAGGCATCGCCGGCCAGCACCCGCCGCGCCGCTTTGTCCCAGCCGGCGGCGGCGAGAAACCCGGCAATAAGCTCGACGCGCTCAGCCACCGACAACGCCCTCGAGGCGCGCCGCCCAGCCCGCACCGGCGCTGAGATGCGCTGTGCGGGTAGTGGGCGCCGCGCCTTCGGCCAAAGCGAGCAGCAGCCGCTCCGCCGGCAGAAGTGCCCCCAGACGCTCCGGCCATTCGATCAAGCTTACCCCCTCGCTCCACGCTTCCTCGACGCCGAGCTCCCACGCCTCGTCCGGCGCGCTCAGGCGATAGAGATCGAAATGCCAGACCGGCGGGCGGGCGGCGAAGGAATAGATTTCGACCAGGGTGAAGGTGGGACTCGGCACTTCCGCTTCGCCGCCGCCATAGGCACGGATGAAGGCGCGGGCGAAGCTCGTCTTGCCGCTGCCGAGCGGGCCGGAAAGCCCGATCACGTCGCCGCGGCGCGCACGGTCCGCCAGCCGTGCGGCGAGGCCGGCGGTGGCCGCCTCATCCGGCAATTCGACGACCCAGGCGCGCGCTTCACTCACGGCGCCCCTTGTATCCGCCCGGCCGCGTCGCCGCAATGGCCGCGGCGCCGCGTCAGACCGTCTCGACCCTGCCGCTTTGTGCCGAGCGGAAAACCGCCTCGAGCGCGGCAATATTGGCGATCATCTCGGATTGCGGCACCGGATAGGGAGCACGGCCCTCGGCGGCATCGGCGAAGGCCTCCAGATTGCCGCGGACGGCGAAGGCGGCGGGATAATCGCGGCTCTCGGGTTTGCCGCCGCGTCGGCAGCGCGTCAGTACCCAGCCTTCCGGCGCCTCCGGATGCGCCTTGTCGCGCACTTCGACCCAGCCCTGATTGCCGTAAAGCGCGAACCGCCCGGCGAAGGGCGTCGCCAGCATGGCCGAGAGCAGCAGATTGGCGCCGCTCTTGAAATTGACCAGGACGCCCAGCGTATCGCCATTGGCAAGCTCGCTGCCGAGTCGGCGCGCGCTGGCGAAGACGCGCTCGGCCGGACCGAGCAATCCCACCGCAAGGTCGAGCTGATGAATGCCGGTGGCGGTCATCGGCCCGGCTGGCGCCTCGCGCTCGCTCAGGCGCCAATTGGCCGGCGGCAGGGTCAGAAATTTGTCCTGGCTGAAGGAGGCCTCGATCTGCAGCAAGGTGCCAAGCTCGCCTGACTTGGCTATCCGCGCCACCTCGATCATCGGCGGTTCGAAGCGGCGCTCATGGCCGACGGCGAGCACCACGCCAGCCTCGTTGCAGCGCCGGACGGACGCCTCGACATCGGCGCGCGAGAGCGCCAGCGGCTTTTCGCAGAAGACGTGCTTGCCCGCAGCGGCAGCGCGAGCGATCTGCTCGGTGTGGAGCGTGTGCGGCGTGCATAGCACCACGCCTTTCACTGCGGGATCGGCGAGCGCCTCGGCAAAGTCGGTGCCCGCGGCGATGCCGCGCGCCGCCGCCCATTGCGCCGCCTTGGCATCGGCGTCGACGGCGCGGCGGACGTGCAGCTTGGTGCTTTCCTGCAAAGTGGCGGTGATGATCTTCCCCCACCAGCCCAGACCGACCACGGCGACGTCGAGCATCTTTCCTCCCGGGAAACAGATGAGCCTCTCCGCTTGCGAGGGCGGAGGAGGGACTTGTAGCCGGGGCAAATCGCATTTGCACCCCGCGCTATCCGCCGCCATGGTAGCAGCAGCGGCAGCGAGGGAGCGGAAATGGCAGGCGAGGTGCAGCGGGGGGATGTGGCGATCATCGGCGCCGGGCCGGTGGGACTTTTCGCCGTCTTCGAATGCGGCATGCTGAAGCTCGGCTGTCACGTGATAGACGCGCTTGACCTGCTGGGCGGGCAGTGTGCGGCGCTCTACCCGGAGAAGCCGATCTACGACATTCCCGGCCACCCCGTCATCGAAGCCGCGGCGCTGATCGACCGTCTCGCCGAACAGGCGGCACCGTTCCATCCGCATTATCACCTGGCGCAGCAGGTGGAGCGGCTCGCACCGCTGTCGCAGGGTGGATTCCGGCTCGAGACCTCGTTGGGCACGGCCATTGAGGCGCGGGCGGTGATCATCGCCGCCGGCGTCGGCGCCTTCGGACCGAACCGGCCGCCGCTCCCCGACATCGAGGCCTATGAGGGCAAGAGCGTCTTCTACCTCGTGCGGCGGCGCGAGGATTTCCGCGGCAAGCGTGTCGTCATCGCCGGCGGCGGCGACAGCGCGGTCGACTGGGCCATTTCACTCGCCGAAGTCGCCCAATCTGTGATGGTGGTGCATCGGCGGCCAAAATTCCGCGCCGCGCCGGAATCGGCGGCGCGGCTCGACCGGCTCGCCGCCGAGGGCAAGGTAGAGCTGGTGATCCCCTATCAGCTCGCGGCGATCGAGGGCGATAGCGGCCAGATCGCCGCAGTGATCGTCGCCGATCTCGACGGCAAGACGCGGCGGCTCGCGGCCGACGCCCTGCTGCCCTTCTTCGGGCTTTCGATGAATCTGGGGCCGATCGCCGAATGGGGCTTGGCACTCGAGCGCAACCATATCGCAGTCGACCCCGCCACCTGCCGCACCTCCGCGCCCGGTATCTTCGCCATCGGCGACATCGCCGCATATCCAGGCAAGCTCAAGCTCATCCTCTCGGGCTTTGCCGAAGCAGCAATGGCGGCGCAGGCGATCTTCCCTCTGGTTCATCCCGGCGAGGCCCTCCATTTCGAATACTCGACGACAAAGGGCGTGCCCGGGCGGTAGCCGGAGGTCATGGATGTATCAAGCCTAGGGGATCGACGTGATCCGCTCTCTCGACGCATCTTAGGGGGAGGTTGCGATGACACCGGACCTGATGCTGCTGCTGTGGACCGTCGCGTTGACCTTCGTGCAGCTCGTCGTCGTCGTGATCTCCGCCAACAGCCAGCTGCGCCTCGTCGAGCTTGTCGGCAATCGCGATCCGGCGCCGGTATTCGCCGGCTGGGCCGGACGAGCGCAGCGCGCCCATCGCAACATGCTGGAGAGCTTGCCGCTCTTCATCGCGCTGGTGCTGATGGCCAAGATCTCCGGACGGGCGAACGCGATGACCTTGCTCGGCGCCGAGCTCTTCTTCTGGGCGAGGCTCGCCTATTTCCTCATTTATCTCGCCGGCATCCCCTGGCTGCGCACGCTCGCCTGGGTGATCTCGCTGGCCGGGCTCGTCGTCATCTTCGCGCAGCTCATCTAGCCGTAAGACGGCGCAGCCGCTCGGCTGTTTCGGCATCCGCCGGGAAAAACGATTCGAGGGCGAGTTCGGAGACGCTGACATCGAGCGGCGTGCCGAAGACGGTGACTGTGCCGAGCAGGGTGAGTTTGCCCGCCGGGCTCGCCAGCTCCAGCGGCACCACCGGAGCGACGACGTGCCGCGGCACGTCCTTCGCCGCCGCCGCGCGCGGCGCCGGATAGGCCGCAAGCTCGTCATGCAGGGCTGCCAGGACGGGATCGGCTGTGAGCTCGACCTGCCGTTCGAGCCGCGCCAGGAGATGCCCGCGCCATGCGGCGAGGTTGATGATGCGAGGAGCGAGCCCGTCGGCATGCAGGCTGAGCCGCAGCACGTTCACCGGCGGCGCCAACAGCGCCTGCGCGACGCCATCGAGCAACGGCGATCGACCGCGAGCGCGGGATAGGGCTCGTGACCGGCGAGAAGCCGATCGACGGCGCGGCGCACCGCGTCAAGCGCCGAGTCGCCCAGCGGCCGGTCACGGAACACGGGCGCGTACCCCGCGACGACCAACAACCGATTGCGCTCGCGCAGCGGCACGTCGAGGCGGTCGGCGAGGTGGATCACCATGTCGCGGCTCGGCAGCGAGCGGCCGGTTTCTAGAAAGCTCAAATGGCGCGTCGAGATATCGGCTTCGAGCGCGAGGTCGAGCTGGATCAAACGGCGGCGTTGGCGCCACTCGCGCAGGAGGTCACCCACCGGTCGGTCCGAGCCCGAGCATGGGGCAACCCTACTCCCGCGCAGCGGTGCTTCCAATTACCCCAGACGTAATGGACCGCCGGCCTTGACGCGACCGAAGATCGCCTGCACGGGCCGACACGGCGACCCTTGCCATCGATGCCCGGCAGCAACGGAGGATCAGATGAGCACAGTCACCGATTTGATCGACCGCTATATCGAGATGTGGAACGAGACCGACGGCGTGCGACGGCGCGAGCTGGTCGCGCACGTCTGGACCGAGGGCGCCCGATATCTCGATCCTGTTCTCGAGGGCAAAGGCCGCAGCGGCATCGAGGCAATGATCCGCGGCGTGCAGGAGCGCTTCCCCGGCCATCGGTTCCGCCGCACCAGCGCGGTGGACTCACATCACGATGTGAGCCGCCGGCTCAATCCCCGGCCGAGCGTTGTTGCGCGGGCTCGGCCGGGGCCGAGGCAACGGGAGCGGCGCTCAGATAGCAGGTGACGGTGGTGCCGCTGCCGGGCCGCGAATCCATCTCGACCGCACCGCCATGCAGCTCGATGAAGCTCTTGACCAGCGACAAACCGAGGCCCGGTCCGGACTGTCGCGCATTGGGGCTGCCGCGCTCGAATTTCTCGAAGATGCGCGCTTGGTCCTCGCGCGGGACGCCGACCCCGGTGTCGGCAACGATAAGCGCGATGCGATCGGCGGTGCGGCGCGCGGCAAGAGTCACGGTACCGCCGGACGGCGTGAATTTCAACGCGTTGGAGATGAGGTTGAAGAGCGCCTGCTTCAGCCGGCGCTCGTCGGCGACGAGCGTGCCGATATCGGTCGGGCAATCGAATTCGAGCTTCAGGTTCTGCTTGCGCGCGCGCTCGCGACTCAGCGAGAGCACGCTCGACATCAGTGTGTGGATGTCGACTTCCTGCGTCTCGAGCGTCATGTAGCCGGCCTCGATCGTGGCGAGATCGAGGATGTCGTTGATGAGCGAGAGCAGGCGGTGCGAGCTGTCGAGGATGCCGCGGCTGTAGTCGAGCTGGCGCGGGCTGAGCTCGCCGAAATACTGGTTGGTGAGGATCTCGGCGAAGCCGATGATGGCGTTCAACGGAGTGCGCAGCTCGTAGGAGACATTGGCGATGAATTCGCTCTTCAGTCGCCCGGCGGTCTCCAGCGCCTCGTTGCGCTCGCGCAGCGCATGCTCGACGCGCGTCGAATCAGTGACATCGAGATAGCTCAGCAGCACGTTGCCGTCGGGAAGCGGTACGGTCACCGCCTGCAGTATCGAACCGTCGCGCCGCGCGAGCCGCGTGCTCTCTGCCATATGCGCGGTGAGCCGCGCGATGATGCGCCGTTTCATCGCCGGCCAATCGCCGCCGTCGTCGAAGAAGGCGCGTTGCTTCTCGATGATGTCGCTGACATGCGGCTCACCCTGCAGGTCGGTGGGGGCGAGCTGCCACATCTGAGCATAGGCGGGATTGGACAGCTTGAGCCTGCCATCGCTGCCGAACACGGCTACCGCTTCATAAAGGTTGTCGAGCGTCTCGCGCTGCACCTCGATCATCGTGTTGTAGGAGCGCTCGAGGGCGAGCTTGTCGGTGACCTCCTCGTAGACGAAGGTGAGGCCGCCGAAAGGATGCGGCGAGACGACAAGGCGGAGCGTGCGCTCGTCGGGCAGGTGCAGCAACTCTTCCTGCGGCTCGATCAGCGAGGTGAACATGGCGAGCTGCTGGCGCTTGAATGCGCGGAAATCGGCATGTTCGGGGATGCGGCGCCGCTCGCGCAGCCGCTCGAGCACTTCGTCCAAAGTTGGATCGGTGTCGAGCCACTCGGTCTCGAGCCGCCACAGAGCTGCAAACGAGCTGTTGTAGAAGTTGAGGCGCGTGTCCGGTCCATAGATGGCGATGGCCACCGCGACGTTCTCGAGCACGTCGGCGTGCGCGGCGATATGGCGCGCGAGCTCGGCCTGGATGTTCTCGAGATTGGTGAAGTCTTGAGCATAGCCCACGAGATCGCCGGTGCCGTCGAGCGGAGCCTCGGTGAACTCCATCAGCCGGCGCGAGCCGCCGACGACGATGTGATGGCTTTCCGATTGCGGCACCGCCGAACTGCGCGCGCGCGCCGCCAGCGCGCGACCGTTCTCGCCGATGGCGCCGGCAGCGATCTCGCGGCCCTCGGCGAGCACCTTATCCGGCGACGCGTCGATCGCGGCGGCATAGGCGCGGTTGCAGTCGCGCAACCTGAGATCGGCGTCGCGCCGCCACATCGGCAGCGGCAGCGCATCGAGGATGGCGCGCAACCGATCGCAGTGCTGCACGAGCGATGCGCGCTCGGCGGCGGCAGCAATGCGCCCCGGCTGGTCGAGAAAGGCGACCACGGCCGAGCGGCCGACGCGGCGGCCCACCGCCTCGAGCGCATGCTCGCCGAAGCGCAAGCTCTGCTCGAACGGCGTGCCGTCGACGCGCAGCCGCTGGAGCGCCTGTTCGAAGCCCGGCCTCTCGCCAGGCTCGAGCCGCGCAATGAGATCGGCGAGAGACGGCGATACCAGGCCATTGAGCGGCGGGAGCGAGCCCGCGAGCAGCGCCTCCCCCGCCGCCCCGTCGTTCCAGCGGCAGAGCGCCAGCGGCAGGGAGCCGAGCGCGTCCTCTGTTTCGCGCAACGCACCGGCGAGGCGGTCGCGCTCCGCGGCGAGCGAGGCGACACGACGCCGCGCGCGCGCAAGCAGCACGCCAGCGATCAGCAGGGCGATGAGCAGGGCGGCGGCGACAGCGAAGACCGTCGCGGGCTCCGCACCCGCCGCGCTGGCATAGGAGGCCGCCGGTGACAGGGACGCCGCCCCGGCGAGGCCTAGCCAAGCCATCAGCGGCACCGCTTAACCTCTTGTACTATCAAACGCTTCCCCACCGCGGCAGCCGCGAGCAGGGCTGCCGCGCGCCGATTATGCCGCGGACCGGAAGATTTCGCAGGCGAAAAATATCGCCTGTTCAATAACGATAATGCTCGGGCTTGTAGGGACCGCCGGTCTCGGCGCCGATATAGGCCGCCTGCTGCGGCGTCAACTTTGTCAGCTGCACGCCGAGCTTCCCGAGATGGAGCGCCGCAACCTTCTCGTCGAGATGCTTCGGCAGCACATAGACCTTGTTGTCGTACTTGCCGCGGTTGGTGAAGAGTTCGACCTGCGCCAACACCTGGTTGGTGAAGGACGCGCTCATGACGAAGCTCGGATGGCCGGTGGCGCAGCCAAGATTGACCAACCGTCCCTTGGCGAGGACGATCAGGCGCTTGCCGTCCGGGAAAACGACCTCGTCGACCTGCGGCTTCACCTCTTCCCACTTGTAGTTGCGCAGCGCGGCGATCTGGATCTCGCTGTCGAAATGGCCGATGTTGCAGACGATGGCGCGATCCTTCATCTGCCGCATGTGATCAAGGGTGACGACGTCGATGTTTCCGGTCGCGGTGACGAAGATGTCCCCTTGCGCCGCCGCCTGCTCCATCGTCACCACCTGGTAGCCTTCCATCGCCGCCTGCAGCGCGCAGATCGGATCGATCTCGGTGACCATGACGCGCGCGCCCTGGCCGCGGAGGCTCGCGGCCGAGCCCTTGCCGACATCGCCGAATCCGGCAACGACGGCAATCTTGCCGGCGAGCATCACGTCGGTGGCGCGCTTGATGCCGTCAACGAGGCTTTCACGAACACCGTAGAGATTGTCGAATTTGGACTTGGTGACGCTGTCGTTGACGTTGATCGCCGGCACCTTGAGCTTGCCGGCCTTCATCATCTCGTAGAGCCGGTGCACGCCCGTCGTCGTCTCCTCGGAGATGCCACGCACCTCCTTGAGCAGATCCGGGTACTTGTCGTGCAGGACCTTGGTGGCATCGCCGCCGTCGTCGAGCACCATGTTGGGCGTCCACCCGTCGGGGCCGCGCAGTGTCTGCTCGATGCACCACTCGTACTCCTCTTCGGTCTCGCCCTTCCAGGCGAAGACCGGAACGCCGCGCGCAGCCACTGCCGCCGCCGCGTGATCCTGGGTCGAGAAAATATTGCATGAGCTCCAGCGCACGCTCGCGCCGAGCTCGATCAGCGTCTCGATCAGCACCGCCGTCTGAATCGTCATGTGCAAGCAGCCAGTGATGCGAGCACCCTTCAATGGCTTCTTGGCTCCGAACTCGCGGCGCAGCGCCATCAGGCCCGGCATTTCCGTCTCGGCGATGGCGATCTCGCGGCGGCCCCAATCGGCGAGCGAGATATCGGCGACCTTATAGTCGGCAGCAGCCATCCTCATGCTCCTCGGAAATCCCTGCAAAACGGTGCGCGCATATAGCAAATGCGCCGCAGAGGCGGCAAGGGCGAGCCCGGGCCGTCGATCGTCAGTTCTCAGCCGTCAGCCGAACAACCGACCAGTCATTTCAGCGCGTTGAAGTCGTCGAGCAGGCTGGCGATGCGGGCATCATCGAGCTGGTCCATGATGGCACGCGCGCGCCGCGTCGCGGCGATGACGTCGAGCGAGCGCACCCGCTGCTTCACGCGACCGATCTTGCCCGGCGCCATGGAGAGGTCCCGGATACCGAGGCCGATCAGCAAAGCCGTGAATCGCGGGTCGCCGGCCATCTCGCCGCAGAGGCTGACGCCGATGCGCGCGCGCAACGCCGCCTCGACCGCGAACTGTATGAGCCGCAGGACCGCCGGATGCAGCGGATTGTAAAGATGCGCCACCTGCTCGTCGCCGCGGTCGATCGCCAGCGTGTACTGGACGAGATCGTTGGTCCCGATCGCGAAGAAATCGCTTTCCGCAGCGAGCGCGTCGGCGGCGAGCGCTGCACCGGGAATCTCGATCATCACACCGAGCGGCGGCAGCGGTTCGGCGATCCTGACTCCGCGCCGCTTCATGCGCCGCACCACCTGCGTCAGCGCCTCGCGCACTTTGCGGATCTCGGCGAGGCTGGAGATCATCGGCAGGAGGATGCGAACCGGCCCCTCGACACCGGCGCGCAGGATGGCGCCAAGTTGCGCATCGAGCAGCGGCCGCTCCTTGAGCGACAGGCGGATGGCGCGCAGGCCCAGCGACGGATTGGGGCTGTCGGCGCCGACGGACTCGGCGAACGGCGCCGCGAGCTTGTCGCCCCCGATGTCGAGCGTGCGGATAGTCACCGGCTTACCCGCGAAGCCGCGCACGAGCGCGCGATAAGCCTCGTACTGTTCCTCTTCGTCGGGCAGATCCTCGCGGTTCATGAACATGAACTCGGTGCGCACCAGCCCCAGCCCTTCGGCGCCGGCGGCAAGCGCCTGGTCGAGTTCTCGCGGCAACTCGAGATTGGCCTGAAGCGTGATCTCGACCGCGTCGCGCGTCACCGCCGGCAGACGCCGCAAGCGCGCGAGCTGACGCTCCTCGCGCAACAGCGTCTCCTGTCGCGCCTCGTAGCGCGCGATGGTTTCGCGCTTGGGATTGAGCACGACGGTGCCGCCGCCGCCATCGATGATCACCATGTCGCCGGGAGCGATTTCGGTGAGGAGGCCGGCGACGCCGAGGACGGCGGGAAGGCCCAAGGCGCGCGCCATGATGGCGGTGTGGCTTTCCGGACCACCAAGCACCGCGGCAAAGCCGGCGATTCGGCGCGGGTCCATCAGCGCGGTGTCCGCGGGCGTCAGCTCCTCCGCCAGGATGACCGTACCTTCCTCGACATGCTGCAGCGCGGCGTAGGGCGTTTTGGTGAGGTTGCGAATAATCCGCGTACCGACGACGCGGATGTCCTCGCCGCGTGCGGCGAGATAGGCATCGCCCATCGCGGCGAAACTGTCGCCGATCGCAGCGATCTCCATCTGCACCGCGCGCTCGGCATTGACGCGCTCCTCGCCGATGCGCCGCTCGGCGCCGCGCACGAGGCGCGAATTGGTGAGCATGGCGATGTGCGCATCGAGGAGGTAGCCGACCTCCTCCGCCGCCGAATCAGGCAGCGCCGCGGACTTGCCCTTGAGCTTGCGCAGTTGCCTCAGCGAAACATTGACCGCGGCCGCGAAGCGCTGCAGCTCGCGCTGGATACCGTCGGCCGGAACGCGATATTCCGGCACGGCGATGTCCCCATCATCGCTGACGAAAGCCGGGCCGATGGCAACCCCCGGCGACACGCCGAGCCCATGCAGGATGCGCTCGCCGCGGACCTTGTCGCCCGAATGGCCCTCACTCTTCATCGAAGCCGCCGCTGATCAGATCGGCGAGCGCCACGATCGCGCGCTCGGCCTCGGGGCCGGTGGCGCGCAACTCGATGGCGGTGCCGGGACCGGCGGCAAGCATCATCAATCCCATGATCGAGCGGCCGCTGACCGCGGCGCCGTTCTTCGCCACCATGATCTCGGCGTCGAATGTGTAGGCAAGCTTGACGAAGCGCGCCGCCGCGCGCGCATGGAGACCGCGCTTGTTGCAGATGGTGACGGTACGCCGGATGCCGTCGGCGCCGGTTCCGTCGCCGTCGCTCATCCGCGGACGTCGGCGAGGAGTTGCGAGGCGACGTTGATGTATTTGCGCCCCGCCTCCTGCGCACCGCGTACGGCATTGGCGAGCGTCTCCGTCTGCCTGAGGCTCGCCAGCTTGATCAGCATCGGCAGGTTGATGCCGGCAATGACCTCGATCTTCGCCTTGTCCATGACCGATATGGCGAGGTTCGAAGGGGTGCCGCCGAACATGTCGGTGAGCAGCACCACGCCTTCGCCGGCGTCGACCTCGGCGACCGAGCGCAGGATGTCCTGACGCCGCTTTTCCATGTCGTCCTCGGGGCCGATGCAGACCGCGGCGATGTTTCGCTGCGGCCCCACGACGTGCTCCAGCGCCGCGACGAACTCGGCAGCGAGTCGGCCATGGGTGACGAGAACCATTCCGATCATGCGATGTCCTTTATCGAGCCGTCGGTCTCGCCCGCGACCGCCGCGACCATCGCCGCGGACTGGTCGAGATCGCGATGGCCGATGCCGACACGGCGCCCCTGCCGTCCGAGCCAAGCCGCGAGCCGCTCGGCAACATAGACCGAGCGATGGCGGCCGCCGGTGCAGCCGATGGCGATGGTGAGATAGCTCTTGCCCTCGCCCTCATAGCGCGGCAGCAGCGGCGCGAGCCAGGCGCAGAGGCGCTCGAAAAACGGCGCGAAGCCCGGATCCGCGTCAATGAACGCGCCGACTTCAGCATCCCTGCCAGTGTGGGGCCTCAAGTCCGGCACGTAATGCGGATTGCGCAGGAAGCGCACGTCGAGGACGAGATCCGCATCGCGCGGCAAGCCGTTGCGGTATGAAAAAGAGGTCACGAAGATGGCGATGCCAGGCGCGGCATCGAGGGCGAAATGCCCATGGAGCAGCCGTTTCAAATCCCCCGGGCTGAGGGCGGTTGTATCGATAACGAGGTCGGCGCGGTCGCGCAAGGGGGCGAGACGCCGCCGTTCCAGCGCTATTCCGTCGCTGACCGGCCGATCGCCGGCGAGGGGATGGCGTCGGCGCGTCTCGGTGAAGCGGCGCACCAGCGTCTCGTCGTCGCAATCGAGGAAAACGAGGGTGTGCTCACCGGTGACGCGATCGACCGCGGCGAGCAACGCGCCGACACCGAAGTCGCGCGTACGCACATCGACGCCGACGGCAAGCGGCGGGCGCTGCGTCGGCGCGCGCAGCAGATCGGGCAGCAGCGACAAAGGCAGATTGTCTACCGCCTCGTAGCCGAGATCCTCGAGCGCCTTAAGTGCACTCGAGCGGCCGGCGCCCGACATGCCGGTGACCACCAGCAGCCGCCGGCGCCGCGGCCGCTCTGGCCCGCAGGGTGGCGAGGCTTCGGCTGCAGCCGCCGGATCCCGGCTCATGACGCGGACGCGAGCGCGTCGACATCGGCGAGCGCGAGGCGCAGTTTCGCCGGTGTCGAGGCCTCGAAGGGCGCAAGCCGCAGCAGCGGTACGCTGCGGCCGAGCAACTCGATGGATTCCGGCTCGGGCAGGCGCTCGATCGCCTTGGGTGCGACGAGATCGACGACAAGCCGAAGCGGCGCGCTGTTGACGCTGGGCACGCGCAGGATACCGATGCCGCGCACTTCGATTTGCCCGGCGAGAATGGCGGGAGCCGTCATGATCAACGCGTCGCCGAGGCGGTGCAGCTCTGTCTGGTCATCGGCGACCAGGCGTGCGCCGGCATCGATGAGCCGCAGCGCCAGATCCGATTTGCCGCTGCCTGAGGGCCCGCGCAGCAATAGACCGCCGCCACCCAGCGCGACCGACGTGCCGTGGACACGCATCATGGGCGGTTTAGGTGCGCCGCTCCCCGCTTAAAGTCAATGCCCGGTAAGGATCATGACGAAACTCCCACCGGGCGACTTCAACCTTTGGTTACCTCAACAGCGAGATACCGCAAGCTGTAGGATCGTTAAACGGAACGGTCGCTCCACGCCGGCAGCGCGCCTTAAAGCATCCAGGGTTCTCGCTGCGGTATTGCGCAACCATGACGAGCAGGTGCCCCCACGACCGTCACGGCGTTCCTACCGGCAAGCGCACCGTGAAGCGTGCGCCGATGGTGCTGCCATCGACGTCGCGGCGGTTCTCGCCGCGGATCGTGCCGCGATGCGCCTCGACGATCTGCTTGGAGATGGAGAGGCCGAGGCCCGAATGGGTGCCGAACTTCTCGCCCGCCGGCCGCTCGCTGTAGAAGCGCTCGAAGATGGCCTCGAGCTTGCCCTCGGGAATGCCCGGCCCTTCGTCCTCGATGCTGATGACCACCTGATCGCCGCGCCGCTCGGCCGCGACATGGATGGTGGCACCGGGCGGACTGAAAGAAAGCGCATTGCCGATCAGATTGCGGAACACCTGAACGAGCCTGCTCTCGATGCCAGGCACGGTGAGATCCCCCGCCGGCGTTCCCGCCGGGCCGGGCAGCGACAGCAGCAGGCGCGGCGCGCGCTCATCAGCCGTCGCCTGGTGCACGTCGACCAACGCCTCGAGCATGCGGCCGATCATCACGGGCTCGAGCTCGACGCGCGACAGTTCGGCATCGAGGCGCGACGCGTCGGAGATATCGGTGATCAGCCGGTCGAGCCGTTGCACATCCTCGAGCACGACGGCGAGCAGCTTGCGCTGCTTCTGCGGATCAGCGACGCGCGCCGCCGTCTCGACCGCGCTGCGCAGCGAGGTCAGCGGGTTCTTGATCTCATGCGCGACATCGGCAGCGAAATGCTCGATGGCATCCATTCGCGCCCAGAGCGCGCCGGTCATTTCGCGGAATGCGCCAGAAAGATCGCCGATCTCGTCGCCGCGGCGGGTGAAGTCGGGGATCAGCACCTGGCGACCATGGCCGCGTCGCACGCGCTCGGCGGCGGCGGCGAGCCGACGGATCGGCCGGCCGATGGTGCCCGCTAGGTATATCGAGAGCAGCACGGTGACGCCGAGCGCGATGAGGAAGACCTTCAGGATCTCGAAGCGCACCGCGCGCACCGCCTGATCGATCTCGGTGCTGTCGTTGGAGAGCAGCACCACGCCCAGCACTTGCTTGTAGCGCTGCACCGGCACGGCGACGCTCAGCACCAGCAGACCGCCATGCGCGCGCTCGCCGCGCACTGCCGAAGCTATGTCGCCACCGAGCGCGGTCTCGACTTCCTGGTAATCGGCGGCGCTCTGGGCCGCCGGCTCGTGATAGACCGGATAGTGGTGCTCGCCCGGCAGGCGCTCGACCAGCCAGTCATAGGCGCCGTTGACCAGCCGGCGCAGCAACCCGCCCTCATCCGGCGGCGGCAATTCGTGGATCTGCACCAGTCCGCCGGGACCGCCCAGGATGCGGCTGTCGGCGATGAGCTGACCGTTGGCGTCGAAGAGGCGGGCACGCGTGTGGGTCGGCTCGACCAGCCGCTGCATCATCTCGCGGCCAAGCGCCGGCAGAAGCTGCTGGCCCTCGCCGAGGCTGTCGATGACCGCGCCTTCGCCGAGCGCCGCGGCGAAGATCTGGCCCTGGGTCTTGAGCGCGTCGATCTGCGCGCTCACCAGGCTCTGCTGGTATTCGCCGAGATAGAGGAGGCCGAGGCCCAGCAGCCCCAGCGCCAGCACATTGACCGCCAGAATGCGCCGTGTGAGCGGCGAGAGCCGTCGTCGGGCGCGCCGGCGCGCCGGCGCGCTCGCCTGCGGCGGCTCCGGTTGAAGGACACGCTCCGCCGGCGTGGCGGACTCAGTGGTCTCGGTAACGGTAACCGACGCCATAAAGCGTTTCGATCTGCGCAAAATCCGAATCAATGGCCTTGAACTTCTTGCGCAGGCGCTTGATGTGGCTGTCGATGGTGCGGTCGTCGACATAGATGTGCTCGCCATAAGCACCGTCCATGAGCTGATCGCGGTTCTTCACATGGCCGGGGCGCAGCGCCAGCGACTTCAGGATCAGGAATTCGGTAACGGTGAGGTCGACATTCGTGCCCTTCCAGCTGCATTGGTGGCGCGAGGGGTCGAGCAGAAGCTCGCCGCGCTGGATGATGGGTTCGCTCTCGCCGCTGCCGCGCGCCAGCTCGCCGCGCCGCAGCAGCGCGCGGATGCGCTCGACCAGCAGGCGCTGCGAGAACGGCTTCTTGATGTAATCGTCGGCGCCCATGCGCAGCCCCAGCACCTCGTCGACCTCGTCGTCTTTGGAGGTGAGGAAGATCACCGGCATGGCGCTCTGCTTCCTGAGCTGACCCAGGAGCTCCATCCCGTCCATGCGCGGCATCTTGATGTCGAGAATGGCGAGGTCCGCCGGATGCTGCGCCAGTCCGCGCAGCGCCTCGGCGCCGTCGGAATATGTCCGTACCTGGAATCCTTCGGCCTCGAGCGCGATCGCCACCGAGGTCAGGATGTTCTTGTCGTCGTCGACGAGCGCAATGTTGTTCGCCACGGAAGCTTACCTTTCCCGCGAGTTCGGCGGTCCGATCCTTGCCTCAAGGTATGGCGGCATTGCGGCAAGGAAGTGGAAAGCTGTGGTCGGACCCTTCATACGCGTCAAGGCCTCAGCTTTCCAGGAAATACCGCGTCGGCGCCTGGCCGAGAGCGCGGCGGAACATGGAGGTGAAGGCGCTCGGACTCTGATATCCCAGATCGAGCGCCACGGCGGTCACTTTCTGGCCGGTGGCGAGCCGGCCCAGCGCATCGACCAGGCGTACCTGCTGGCGCCAGGCGCTGAAGCTCATCCCGGTCTCCTTGCGGAAGAGCCGCGCCAGCGTCCGGCTCGAGGCGCCGACCCCCGCCGCCCAGTCCTCCAGCGTGCGCTCGCTGGCGGGATCGTCCTGGATCGCCGCGCAGAGCCGCCCGAGCCGGCCGTCCGACGGCCAGGGCAGGTGGAGCGGCAAGACCGGCAGGGCCCGGATCTCGTCGAGAATGAGCCCCATGACCCGCGCCTCGGGCCCGTCCTCGTCGTAAAGCAGCGGCAGCTCGACCGCGCGCAGGATGAGCTCGCGCAACAGCGGCGAGACGGCGACGACACAGCAGCGCCGCGGCAGAAGCCCGGCGGCATCGCCGCGCACATAGAGGGTGCGCATAGCGACGTTTCCCCAGCTGCGGATCGAATGTTCGGTCTCGGCCGGCATCCAGACCGCGCGGTTGGGCGGCACCACCCAGGTGCCCTCGGGGGTCGACACCACCATGACGCCCCGCGCCGCAAAGACGAGCTGGGCGCGGCGGTGGCGGTGCGGCGGCACGCGGTTGCCGTCGGGAAAGTCCTTGGCCATGGCCGTAATCGGCCGCGGCACGTCCTGATAGTCCTCGGGATCGGTGCTGCGCATGTCCGATTCTCGATAGAGGTTGGCAGACTAGCGCGCGCAAGGCAGGGGCGCCAGGGCTAAGCTCGGCACCCTGGACTGGCCCCCGGAGCCGCTGCATGGACAAGTCCCGCGTCACCACCGCCTTCCTCAATCTCGGCCATTTCCTCGACCATCTGGCGATGCTGATCTACGCCACCGCCGTGCTGGTCATGACGGCGCGGTTCGGGCTCTCCTACGAGGCGATGCTGCCGCTGTCGCTCGGGGGATTCATCGCCTTCGGCGGCGGCTCGCTGCCGGCGGGCTGGCTCGGCGACCGCTGGGGCCGGCGCAACATGATGATGGTGTTCTTCCTCGGGCTTGGAGCGGCACTCCTGCTGACCGGCTTCGCGCAGACCCCCTGGCAGCTTGTCGGCTGCCTCACCCTCATCGGCATCTTCGCCTCGATCTATCATCCGGTGGGCATCGCCATGCTGGTGAAGGACCAGGCGCGGGTCGGGCGGGCGCTGGGCTGGAACGGCGTCTGGGGCAATCTCGGGCTGGCCTCGGCGGCCCTCATCGCCGGCTGGTTCGCCGATCATCTGAGCTGGCGCGCCGCCTTCATCGCCCCGGGCATCTTCTCGCTCCTGGCCGGCATCGCCTTTGCCGCGCTGGTGCCGGCGCATGTCGCCCCGGCCGCGCCGCCGCGTGCCGCCGGCAAGCGGGTGATCGAGAACGCCAGCGCGCGGCGCGTCTTCGCCGTGCTGGCGGTGGCGACCTTGTGCAGCGGCGTCATCTTCTCCGCGGTCACCAACGCCATGCCCAAGATCTTCGACGAGCGGCTGACCCAGCTGGTGCACAGCACGACGGGCATCGGCAGCCTGATCTCGGCCGTCTATGTCATCGCCGCCATGGCGCAGCTCCTGGTGGGCCAGCTCATCGACCGGCGCTCGCTACGCTCGGTGTTCCTGACGCTCGCGCTGCTGCAGGCGCCGCTGCTGTTGCTTGCCGGCCTCCTCACCGACTGGGCGATGCTGGCGCTCGCGGTGGCGATGATGTTCGTCATCTTCGGCCTCATCCCGATCAACGACGCCATGGTGGCGCGCTATACGCCGGAGAGCTGGCGCGCGCGCGTCTATGCGCTGCGCTATGTGGTGTCCTTCGGCGCGAGCCTGCCGGCGATCCCACTGGTCGCCTGGCTGCAGCCCAAGGCAGCAGGCTTCGTGCCGCTTTTCGGCGTGCTCGCGGCCATCGCGCTGGGCACGATGCTCGCCGCCTTCTTCTTCCCGGCCGAAAATCGCGACGCGGCGACGGCGGCGCAGCCGGCGGAATAGGCGCGACGCGACGCGTCGTCGCCGGCGGGCGTCAGCGGTTGCTTGTGCAACCGCGAGAGCCCGCACCCCGGCGCGCGGTGCATCGCGCACCCACCTCATCCTAAATCCCTCTCCGCCCTCCCAGGGCGGAGAAGGACTCGGCAGCGTTGTGATAGGCTGCGCCATGACCAGCCCGCCCTCGCCCGCCGCCACCGCCCGGCGGCTCCTGCGCAGCCTCGACCGCGCCACGCTCGCAACATCGCGCGAGGGCTGGCCCTATGCCTCGCTGGTGCTGGCGGCGGTCGATCAGCAGGCGCGGCCGCTGCTGCTGCTCTCGAACCTCGCCGAGCACACGAAGAA